>OLSJ01000521.1_pt1 | contig 29456 bp, 19 predicted proteins | sample 1672151 | NCBI WGS metagenome assembly OLSJ01 (sample SAMEA3136653, study PRJEB25190) | human gut metagenome | biome: human gut; feature: human-associated habitat; material: faeces | place: Austria | collected 2013 | reverse complement strand
GTGCCGCGCCCGTTCGTCTGGTGGTCAAGGTGCCCCGCACGGGCCACGACGTCGTTTTCGACGACTCCATCAACCAGGTGGAGACCGTTATCCAGGGCATGGCTGAAGAGTTCCAGCGAACCTACGAGCGCCCCGTCGACATCGAGGTCATCGTCTTCGAGCAGAATCAGTACGATGAAGCCGTCGCGGACGCTCTCGACACGGAGAAGTCGCCGGATGTTCTCTACGGCGACTATTTCAACATCTCGACTTATGTTCGCACCGGCCGCGTCGTGCCGCTGGACGACATCATCACCCCGAGCATTCGCGAGGACATCTTCGAGAGGCTGTGGGCCATGGGCACCATAGAGGGCAGAACCTATCTGATGCCCTATTTGGCGCGCCAGAACGTGCTCGCCTACAACAAGGAGATGTTCCGCAAAGCGGGGCTGGCGGAATTCATCGCCGAAGGGGAGATCACCGCATGGTCGCTCGACGAGTGGACGCGCATCTTGGACGCGCTTGCGGCCTCGCTGCCCGAGGGGAGCTTCCCGATGATGATGTACGCGGGCAGCTCTCAGGGCGATACCCACATCATGACGCTTTTGCGCTCGGCCGGATCCGACTTCTACGATGCCTCGGGGCACTTCAACCTTTCCACGCCCGAGGGTGTGGAGGCGCTTCGATGGATACAGGACGGCGTTGCCCGCGGCTGGTTCCCGCCGCACGCCGAGAATCTGGAGATCGAGGACTGCTCCAGCCTGTTTCGCCAGGGGCAGCTGGCCATCTACATGGTGAACAACGCTTCCATCACCCGCTACGGCGACACGGTGGGTCTCGTGAACTTCCCCGGCCCCGATGAGGACGGCTGCGCCACCACCTTCGCCTCGGGCTTTCAGGTCTTCGACAACGGAGACGCCGAGAAGCTGCGGGTGGCGAAGGACTTCCTCTCCTATGTGTACGCCGACGAGCACTGGCTCGACTACGCGGCGGGGGCGATGCCGGCGAGCAAGCGCGTGGCCGAGCGCTACGGGGCCGACATTCCCGCCTATAACCTGTTCCGCGCCAACGCCGACAACGTATGGGACTTCACCGGCACCAATCCCGACACCCAGACCGTGCGCGACATCTTCTTTACCGGCATCCACGATCTGCTCATGGGGAAGATGACCCCCGAGGAGTGCGCCGCCTTCCTGGACGAGCGCTGCAACGCCGCCATCGACGAGGGCTGGGCCGTAAGCCGGTTGCACGAGTAGGGAAGCTCGCTAACCAAGCTGGCAACGATGATAACGGCCATTGTGGGTCTGATCAGGGAATTGCTCAGAAAGAGGAAAGAGCCGCCCTCAGCCGAATAGCCAAAGGCGACCCTCCAACCACGAAATACTAGTCAATTCGTGGAGCGGTCGCCGTAGCAGCGGCAACCGCCTTCTCCTGCATTGTAGCACGGTGCCATGTCGAATGGGTCGCCTCAAGAGCGAAGTCCCTTTCGCTCCTCCCGCCTGCAGCCGTCGTGAGTCGGTCTCAGAGCTGCTTCGCCCTAACCTCCTTCAGGATTCCTTTCTTGAACATGGACCAGCTGCCAAAAAACTTCTCGTCGGTAGCCGTTGCGGTATGAGACAGGTATTTCAGGGCCGTGAATTCCATGGTGCAGACGAAGTCGGCTGCCTGGGCGAGTCGATAGTCGGTCTGACATGCGGGTTTGTAGGCAACGGCGTTTTTGGACAAAGCGTAATCAATGGCCTTATGAAGCGCATCGGCCACCGAACGCTGCCCGTTATCGTAGTAGATTTTCACGGTATCGAACTGCTGGAAATAGTCGAGGTGGTCGAACATGAGGTTAACAAGCGCACGCCGCATTGAGTTGGCGGCGTCTTCGGGTGAGCCGTGCTCTTTTGTTCGGAGGGAGAAGACCCAATATTTGATCGGCAAATGCCTGAAAAACACTCGAAAAGACGAGAGTAGCTTTTTACGGATTTCGGGTGAGAGATTTTTGTACGCATCCTTGGCATTAATGAGCGGCGAAGCGTGAAAGGCAAGGTTAGGGAGTCCCTTGTCAGCAAGAGAGCGCTCGTACAATGCAATCGATTCCGTGATCGAATCATCTTGATCGTGGATTACGAGAGCGAGCAAATAGTATCTGCTGTCCAATGCGTCGCTACCAGATTCATCGCAAAATAGGCTAAGCTCAAGTGGCATGGGGCTCCTTAGAAAAAAGCCGGGGAAAACGGCCCCGGCACTTGGTAGCCCTCTATTCGAGAACCGAATCTTTTATAGCATAAAAACCTGCTGGTTTCAAGGTTGCCTCGCATATTGTCACTGGCCGTCTGATAGCGAGCCGTATTGGTTCGTGATAGTGTTTGGCGTACTCGGGGCGGGCTTGCAAGGGTTTGCCAAAGCTTGGCCGCAACCGTATTCGCTCCTGATCCAGATGTGTTGCGCAACAAATCCTGCTTCGAAAATGAGAATATGCCATTCGCGCAATGTAGCTAATATTGCTTGAGTATTTGCGGTTGACAGCAAAGTTTAATTGGGAGAGCATGAATGCATTCTGTTGACGAAGCGCCTACGCATGCGGCGAGGGTAGAAACAGAGCGACCACGCACAGACCGTGGAAGGTATTGATGAGCCCCGTGTCGGCATCGCCGATGAGGCGCCGGATGCGGCGTCGCATCTCGCCGGCCGCCTTGTTGGTGAAGGTGGCGCACAGGATGTGGCCCGGCAGGATGCCCAGCACGAATTCTGTCAACGGCCGAGGGGATGGCACTAGCCTCAACCTGCGCAGGGCGCGGCGGGATTTTATGGTACCATTTCGGGTGAGAAGAAATCAGCGCTGTACTGCGTGAACAATATGTCATTAAGGAGCATCGTGCCTTACCCCGAAATTGGCCTGCGGGGGGGGGGGGCTCGCCTTTGAGCATCTCCCGCTGCACGAGATAATTCAAAGCGCCCCACGGCGCTTCTTTTTGCGCTCGTCGCCTTCGGCTCCGGTCCGCTTCTGGAGCGCGTGCATAAAGTCTCCACGCATCTTGCGGGGCATCGGTGCGGGGAATGTTCTCGCGAGGATGCTGCAATCTTTCTATCAGGCATTACTCGCATTTGTTGCGCAACATGACGAGACGAATCTGAATGACAATACTCTTTCGTCTGCCCAATTTCTGCCTGGGAGGAGACGGGTATGAGCGCGGTCGCCAAACACAACTCCATCGCGAAGCGCAAGGATGGGTCGCTTTCGCGGGAGCACTTCTCGTTGCGGGAGTTCCGGCTCGTCGCGAAGCTGCGGTTCGAAGGCGCCGACGACGAGGAGATCGTCCGGCGTGCCGTTGACGAGAACCTCTTCCAGTACCCCACACTCTCGAATGCTGCCCGCATGGCCCGCACCATGCTGCTGCGCCTCTCATCCCTGAACGACGAGGGGCTGGTGGGCCTGGCAGCTCGCGGGCCTCAGGAGCGCGCGGCTGTCATCAACCTCTACGCCATGATGCGCGTCTACCCGCTCGTGCGCGAGTTCATGCTGCAGGAAATAGCCCCGCGTTTCCGTACCCTCGACTACTCGCTCACCCATGCCGACGCGAATGCCTTCATCACCCGCTATCAGGTCGAGCGCCGCGCGGCCGCCGAGCCCTGGACGGAATCCACCGTCAAACGCATCGCCGGTGTGCTCCGCGAAGCACTTGCCGGCGCGGGGATGCTGGCCGACACCAACTCGGAAGAGCTTCTGCCCTTCTTCATGGATCCAGCTCTCGAGGACACGTTCTACCGCAACGGCGACCAGCTCTGGCTCGCCGCCTTCAACGTCACGGAGGTGCTGTAATGGTCTCGTCTCCCGCCAACCTGAAAGCCGCTCGGGAAGACCTCTCCCGGCGCGAGGAAGTTTTGCGCGACCGGCTCGCCGACGCCGACTTCCTTGCAAACCGCGGTCTCGGCAACGAGGTGGGCATCTATCTCTTCTGCTACGACCCCGCCTTGGAGTTGGAACTGCGCGACGCCGTCGGCCGCCTCGTGCGCGACAGCGAGAACGGCGCGCTGCCCTGTCGTCTTATCGTGCGCAACCTCTACGACCTTTTGCTCGCCATCTGCGACGAGCGCCGGGTGAGCGCGGCCATCCCGCGCATGGAGGCCAAGCGGGGCACCGCCGCCCTGCTAGAGCAGCTGCGCAAGACGGCCTCGCTGGACGCCTTTGCCGAAGCCCTCGACTACGGCCCCCGTGAGCCGGGCGATGTTGTGCTCATCACCGGCGTCGGCGAGGTGTACCCGCACCTGCGCACCCACGCGCTGCTCGACAACATCCAGCACCTGTTCGCCGACGTGCCGCTGGTGGTGGCCTACCCGGGTCTCTACGACGGCCAGTCCATGCGCCTGTTCGCCGGCACGGCGGGCCGTGGTTTGGAAGACGGCAACTACTACCGCGCCTTCAACTTGGTGTAGGCGCCTGCGACCAACGAAATGCCCGCTATCCCGATCCCGTTCATCCCCGACCCAGGAAGGCCTCCCATGCAAATCAGCAAGCTCTTCGCCAAGGATATCAACCGCCCCATCAACGGCGTCATCAAAGTGGCCCAGGACGATGCCGCCTCCATCCAGCAGGAGCTCTCCGAGTACGTGGTCACTAACGAGCTGCAGCGCCACTTCGCCGATTTCTTCGAAGCATACGACCGCGCCATCGACACTCCCACCGACAAAGTGGGCGTGTGGATCTCCGGCTTCTTCGGCAGCGGCAAGTCGCACTTCCTGAAGATGCTCAGCTACCTGCTTTCCAATTGCGAGGTAGGGGGCGTTTCCGCCATCGACTACTTCGACGGCAAGGTGGCCGACCCCATGGTGTACTCGCGGATGCGCCGCGCCGTGGAGGTGCCCACCGAAACCATCTTGTTCAACATCGACTCCAAGGGCGGCCAATGGAAGGGCGGCGCCGAGGCGAAGACGGCCCTGCTTCTCACCTTCGCCCGCATGTTCTACGAGCATCTGGGCTTCTACGGGGAAGATCTGAAGCTCGCCCGTATGGAGCAGTTCGTGGAAAGCCAGGGCAAGACTGATGAGTTCCGTGCCGCCTTCGCCCGCATCAACGGCGGCGATTGGGTGGAGGACCGCCCGAACTACCTGCTTTTCGAGGACGATGTCGTGGAAGTGATGCAGGAGGTGCTCGGCATGAGCCGCGAGGCCGCCCAGCACTGGTTCGACGGCACGGAGACGGCCGCCATCTCGCCCGACCGCCTCACCGACGAGATCGCCGCCTATGCCGCCCGCCGCGCCGAGGAGTGCGGCGGGCAGTTCCGCCTGCTGTTCATGGTGGACGAGGTGGGCCAGTTCATCGGCGGGGACGTGAACCTCATGTTGAACCTGCAGACCATCGTGGAGGATTTGGGCGCGAAGGCGGCGGGGCGCGTGTGGGTCATGGTGACGAGCCAGGAGGCCATCGACGAGGTCACCCGCGTGGCCGGCAACGATTTCTCGAAGATTCAGGGACGCTTCAACACGCGCCTGTCGCTGTCGTCTTCCAGCGCCGATGAGGTTATCAAGCGCCGCGTGCTGGAGAAGACCGATGCCGCCTGTGAGCTGCTCGAGACGGAGTACGACGAGCAGTCCGCCGTGCTGAAGAACCTGTTTGCGTTCGAGGAGAGCCAGTCCGACCTGCGCGGCTATGTGGGCGCGACCGATTTTGCGGCCACCTATCCGTTCGTTGACTACCAGTTCAAGATCATGCCCAGCGTGCTTGCGGAAATTCGCAAGCACGGCAATTCGGGCAAGCACCTCTCGGGCGGCGAGCGCAGCATGCTGTCGGGCTTTCAGGAGGCCGCCCAAAAGGTGCAGGAGCGCCAGAACACGGCGCTTGTGCCCCTATGGCGCTTCTACGATACCATCGCCACCTTTTTGGAGCACGGCATCCGCCAGGTCATCGAGCGTGCGGCCCGGGCCGCCGAGGGGGATGCGGGGCTCGTGCCCGACGACGTGAAGGTGCTGAAGTCGCTCTACCTCATCCGCTACATCAACGACATCAAGCCCACTGTGGGCAACATCGCCATCCTCATGGTGGACGACATGGGCGTCGACAAGATCGTCCTGCGCGAAGCGGTGAAAGGCTCGCTCGACCGGCTTGTGCGCGAGAACTACGTGTCGCGCAACGGGGATGCCTACCACTTCCTGACCGACGAGGAGCAGGACGTCGCCCGCGAGATCAGGGACACGCGCATCGATGCGGCGGCCATCACCGAGGAGATAAAGAAGATCGTCTTCGACGGGCTGTACACCGCGCGCAAGTACCGCAAGGGCGTCAACGACTTTCCCTTCGATCGCTTCGTGGACGACACCATCTACGGCGCGTCCCAGGGCGGCATGAAGCTGAACGTCGCCACGGTGGGGCTGCCGGAGCTTTCGGAAGCCGACGACGGGACGCTCGCGTTGAAGTCCGCCGACCAGGCGCTCGTGGTGCTGCCCGCGGGCGACGACCGCTACTACGAGGCGCTGCTGAACGCGGCGCGCATTAAGAAGTACGTGGGCACGCAGAACGTATCGGCGCTCTCGTCCTCGAAGCAGAACATCATCAAGGGCAAGCAGGCCGAGGCGGCCCGCAACAAGAAAGAGGCTCAGCAGTATTTGGAAGAGGCCCTCGGTGCGGCGCGCGTGGCTGTGAATGGGCGTGTGGTGGAGCGCCGGGCGCTCGGCGGGCATACGGCGAAGGCGACGCTGGAGGGCGCCCTGGACGAGCTGGTGAGCTCGGTGTTCACCAAGGCCGACTATATTACGGCCCCGGCAGGCGGCACGGCGGACGTCATCGCGATTCTCGCGGGCACCGCCCAGGGCGCGCTTGCGGGCACCGATGGCGCCAACGAGCGGGCCGTGGAGGCGGTGGAAACCTATCTGGACAATCAGGGCCGCCTGCATCTGGACACCACCATGGGCGATTTGCAGCGGCACTTCGCCGGCCGTCCCTTCGGTTGGCGCGAGGTTGATGTGGCTGCCGTGGTGGCGCGGCTTCTGGCCGAGGGGCGCGTCAGCGCGCGCCTGGCCGGGAAGACGCTGAGTGCGGCCGACCCGAACGAGCGCAAGCGCATTGCCTCCTGCCTTGCGGGCAAAGAGGCCGATTCGCTGGCCGTGTTGAAGCGCCAGCTGCCCTCGGCCGCCCTCACGAACGGCGCCCGGTCGCTTCTGCGCGATTTGCCCGGTGCTCCGGCTGCCCCCGAGGGCATCGATGGGCTCGTGCGTGCGGTGCGCGAGGTGCTGAAGGCGCAGTGCGATTGGGCCGCAGGCCTTCTGGGCGGCGCGTACGACCGGCGCGAGTACCCGGGCCGCGCCGTGGTTGAGCAAGGGCTCTCCTTGGCGCGCGAGATCTTGCAGAGCCAGGCCGACGAAGTGGCATTTTTGAAGGCGTTCACCGACGCCGGCGACGAGCTGCTCGACTGGGCCGAGGACGCCGAGGCCGTGCGCGGATTCTTCCCGAACCAGCAGCGCCTGTTCGATGAGGCGGCGCAGCTTGAGGAGGCCATGGCGGCCGAGCTCGTCTATCTGGTCGATTCCGCCGAGGCCCAGCGGGCGCTGGGGGAGATAGGGGCCATACTGCGCGATCCGTCGCCCTACCGCCGCATCAGCGAACTGCCCTCCCTGGGCGATACCGTGCGCCGCGCCCATGACGAAGTGGTGCGCGTGGGCCGCTCGGATCTGCTCGATGCCATGGGGGCGGTCATGGCCGAGATTCGCGACTACGCCGCCAGCGCGGGCGCCGACTTGCCGGCCGGTTTCATAGATGGGATCGAGCGAGAGCTTGCCGCGAAGAAGGACCAGGCCCTTGCCGCCGATACGCGCTCGCAGCTGGATGCCTTCGCCACTCAGCTGGACGTATGGCGCAACGGCAAGTTGGCCAACATCGATCGCGCCATAGAGGAGGCCCGCGAAGCCGCCGCCCGCGAGGCGGCCATGCGCATGCGGCGCGAGGACGACGTCGTGGTGAAAAAGCCCGTGGCGGGCACCGCGTCCCGCCCTGCGGCCTCGGGCGGCGCCGAAGCGCCTTACGCGCCGCCGGTCCCAAGTGCCGAGTCCCGCCGCCCGCGCACCAAAACCATCGAGCGGCGCGACCTGTGCCGGGCCACGCGCCTTACCTCCGAGGCCGATATCGACGCTTACGTGGAAGCCATCCGCAAGAAGCTCGCCGATGCCTTGGCCGACAACGATTCCATCAGCGTGCGCTAGGGAAGGAGCTACCGTGCACGATACCGCTATCAAGAACTTCTGCATATGGGCTCGCCGCGAGCTTATGGGTCAAGTGGCCCTGCAGGCGCGCCGCTTCGGCATTCGCGAGGACGGCTACGACCCGGCCGGCGCCGACGCTATCGAGGGGCGCCCCTTGACGGTTGACGAGCGCCGTCAGCGTGCCGACCTCATTCGTCGATTGGGCCCCGCCGATGCTCCCGGGTACGAGGAGGCCTATAAGAACCTCGTTGACCAAGCTGCCTACACCTGGTTCAACCGTCTTATCGCCATTCGCTTCATGGAGCTGAACGACCGGTTGCCGAGCCATGTGCGCATGCTGTCGGCCGCCGACGGTTCCTTCGCGCCGCAGGTGCTGCGCGAGGCGCTGGATGTGCCCATCGAGGGGCTTGACGCGGCCCAGGTGAGCGAGCTTCTGCAGGCCTCCGACGACGAGGCGCTGTTCCGCTGCCTGTTTTTGGCCCAGTGCCGCGAGCTTGCGGCCTGCCTGCCCGATGTGTTCGAACCGGTGGGTGCGGCCATGGAGCTGTTGCTTCCCGAGGGACTGCTGCGCCAGGGCAGCGTCGTGCAGCGCTTGGTGGACGACATTCCGGAAGAGGATTGGCGCGAGGGCGTGGAGATCGTCGGCTGGATGTACCAGTACTACGTGAGCGAGCGCAAGGACGAGGTGTTCGCCAGCTTCAAGAAGGGCAGCAAGGCCGATGCAGGTGCCATCGCGCCGGCCACCCAGCTGTTCACCCCCGACTGGATCGTCCGCTACCTCACCGAGAATTCGCTCGGGCGCTTATGGGTGCAGTCGCGCCCCGAGGGTCGCCTGTCCGAGCAGATGCCCTACTACATTCCCGACGATTTGGGTGTGGAAGATGCCGACGATGATCGGCATGCGAAGGATTCCATGCCGAGCGCCGTCGCGGGGGACGACCCCAGCCGCTCTGACCTGTCGGCAGTGCCGCCCGAGTCCCTCAAGGTGATCGACCCTGCTTGCGGGAGCGGGCATATTCTCGTCTATGCCTTCAAGCTCCTCGCCGCCATGTACGAGGAGGCGGGGCACGTGCGCCGCGACATCCCGCGTCTTATCTTGCAGAACAACCTGACCGGTTGCGAGATTGACCAGCGCGCCGCGCAGATGGCCTCGTTCGCCTTGGCCATGACGGCTTGCGAATGGGATTCCCGCTTTCTGCGCCGCGCCGATAAGGTGAGCGCGAACATCGTGTGCCTGCGCCCGGCCGAGATAGACGCAGATGAGCTGGAGGAGATGCCTTATCTGGCCGAGCGCACGGCGCTGCTAGACGCCATGGCCCACATGGGGGAGTGCGGCAGCCTGTTTGTGCCCGAGCCCGAGGACATTGCCGCCTTGGAGCGCGCCGACGACGAGCTGGACGCCCGCGAGGCCGGCGGCGACCTTCTGGCGCACCGCCCCCATGCCGCTGTCACCCAGATGCTCGCCAACTGCAAGCCACTTAACGAGACCTACGACGCCGTCATCGCGAACCCGCCCTATATGGGTTCGTCGAATATGGACAAGTGGCTGGCGAACTGGACCAAGAAACACTACCCCGACAGCAAGCGCGACCTCTGCACCTGCTTCATCGAACGCGGCTTCACCCTCGCGAGGTCCTGCGGTTACTCCGCCATGGTTACCATGCAGAGCTGGATGTTTCTCGGTAGCTTCGAGGCCCTGCGCGAAAAGATGTTGAAGGAACGTTCCATAGCCTCCATGGCCCATCTGGGCACGCGCGCGTTCGACGCTATCGGTGGCGAGGTTGTGGCTACCACAGCCACGGTTTTCGGCGGAAGTTCTACCGATGCGCCCGCAAGCTATCTGCGCCTGGTCGACTTCGACGGAGAGACTGCCAAAGAGGAATCCATCCGAGAGGCCATCGCCAACCCAACCTGCGGCTGGTTCTACCGCCGAAGCACCGACGCCTTCAAATCCATCCCCGGCACCCCCATAGCCTACTGGGCCAGCGATGCCTTTCGTAGAGCCTTCTCTGATTCTGAGCCGCTATGTGTTTTCGGAACCTTCTCGAAGGGGATTGTGACGGCTGATAACGATCGATTCCTCCGGCTATGGTGGGAATGCTGTTCGTCTCGGATTGACTTTAACGTTGCGTGTTCTGACCAGGCGTGCGAATCGCGTTGCGAATGGTTCCCCTACAACAAGGGGGGTGGCTATAGAAAATGGTTTGGTAATGAGGAGTACGCTATTGACTGGGCCAATGACGGCTGGGAGGTTTTGCACCCTGCAGAAGGAGAGACGAGGCATCCTCAAGGATATGAAGACAGATTGAAATTCAAGCCCATAATATCTTGGTCAAGCGTATCGTCTTCCCGCCCTTCTTTCAGGCTCAAACGAAATCAGCTTTGTGACTCTGCTGGCCAGTTTTTGTTTGTTGAGTCTCAAGAACAAACTATGAGCCTGCTTGCTTTTTGCAATTCCTCAATTGCTGAGAGCTATTTGTCCCTGTTGGCGCCAACCATGAATTACACATCTGGCGACGTAGGGAATATACCAGTGTTACAAGGTGTTCTCGACGCTGGGGAACCAGGTTCAATTTCAGCCAAGATGATTCAATTGGCAAAAAATGATTGGGATTCAGCAGAAACCTCATGGAGTTTTGTAAGACATCCTCTTGTGTAAATTAGGTGGTTTGACTATGAAATCATTCTGGCGTAAATGGCGGCGACTGATCATGGTAGTTGCGATATTGATCCTCTGCCCCATTTTAGTAGGCGGGATTTATTCCTTGCCATTACCTCAAATAATTGCCATTGACTCAAGCTCTCTAATTACTTATTACGGAGTTGTGTTTGGGCTCATGGGGTCTCTGTGGATATATTTAGACGAAAGAAAAAGGCGCGAGATCGAACGTGCAGAGGGATCCGTCCCCGATATTTCCATAGATCTTAAGAGCGCTGAAAATGCAATATGTGCGCGAATCGAGAATAAGGGAAAAGGGACGGTGTCGGAGCTCTGCGTTTATGATGTAAAGACCCATCTTTCGATGCTTCCAAACGAATCGCAAGAGGTATTGCTCTGTTTCGACAGGAAACCGAAGAACAGAAAAGCACTTGCAATCTGGGGTTTTGATAACCTGTGTTTGAATAAAGAAGGATTCCCTCGGTATGTTCAGCTATGTCTAACCGACTGTGTCAATCGTGGTTGGAGCATGATTTTTGAACGCACCGGGAGCTCTGTATCTCCGGAGTATCCGCTAGTAAGCATCGAATTGACATCTTGGTAAGACGGCGTGTCGCTCGTATGGGATATGCAAAGGAAATAGAAGAAGGCCATTCATTGCCAATGCTTGTCGGCAATAAGTGCGAGGGATGGGATACCGAAGCTGATAGGCTATTCAAGCGTATGGCGGCTCCGGAGGGGGATCTTGAGCGCGGGTCAGCAATCAAAAAGGTCTATAGGTGTCATTATGCCAGCGATATCTCGTGTGTTATTTTCCCAAGCTACAATGTCTCTCAGATGCCGCCCCTGCGGGGATTAGGAAGTGGAGGCCGGAGTACCTGCGTGTTCGCGGGGCCCGGCCTTCGCGTTCTCTCTTGCGCTTCTTCTGGCCAATTTGCTGCGATGTTGGCCAGCGGATGCCCGTGTTCTATGTTGCGAGCAGCGCGATTTGTTTTCGGAACGATCGCGAGTCAACTAGCGCTCGCGATCGGCTTTCGTTTCGAGGCGCGAACCCCGTGCTGCGGGCACGGCCCCGATCATCGTCGTCGTTACTCTCACCGCTGTCTACCCCAGCCGCTTTCTCCGAATCTTCTTCAGATAGTTTTTCTTGAAGTTGGCGCTACCGCCGAAGAAGGCTTTGTCGGTTTTCGTGGAAGTTTCGCGCTCGTATTTCGCTGCCGTCAGCTCAATGCCGCAGATGTAATCGGCGAGTTGGAAGAGGCGATAATCGGTGGGGGAGACGATACGGTACACGATTGCTTCTTTAGAGAGAGCGAACTCGACAGCGTCGTGCAGAATGCGGGCAACGTCGGGCTGTCCGTTGTCGTAGTACACTTTAACCTTGTCGAACTGTTGGAAGAAAGCGAGATTGTCCGCGAGGAAGTTCGCCAGATCCATCTTCAATGCGCGAAGCAGGCGGTCTGTGTCGTTGCCGAAAGTTTTCTTGCGGTAGATGAACGGATGATAGAAATAGGGGGACTGTTCCGCGAAGATGCGGAAGGCGGCGAGATGCTGCTTGCGCATTTCGATCTCCAGGTTCTCGTAATGCTCGTGACCCGTGAGCAGCGGCCCAAAATGGAAGGGAAGGTCGTCGAGATTCTTGTTGCGCAACGCCCGCTCGTAAAGAGAGACGGTGCGCTCGATATCATCTGCTTGATCATGCACGATGAGCGTAACCAGGTAGTAGCGGGAGATCTCGCCCAGGTTGCCCGACTCGTCGACGAATATGGAAAGCTCGCTCATGGCCCTAGGCTCCTCTCGTTGCGCGGTTCGTATACGTGCCCTTTGGCGAGAGAAACCCTGTCCGGTGTGATGCGATGCGTATGCTGGTCGCGTGGGCGTTACAAAAATGCCGGGGGAACCCCCCCGGCTCTTGGAGGCCGACCCTTGCGGGAGGACCAATTTCCTTATACCACGAACGGGAGAATGGATGCAAGAGGGGTTTCGAGCGACAGCGTTTTGCATCCGTATTTTGTAAACTGCTGCAATGCGATTTCGGGGCAGCCTCTGCGTGGTTCAGAAGGTGAAGATCGGAGTGCCTGTGCGCTCGCGAGGCCCGATCGGCACGCTCTCTCTTGCGCATCTTCCAATCAGTTTGCTACAATGACGGCCAGCGGATGCCCGTGTTTCGTGTTGCGGGCAGCGCCGTTTATGTTTCTGCTGACCGCAAGTAAACTAGTGCTTGCGGTCAGGCTTTGTTTCGGGGCGCGAACCCCGTGCTGCGGACACGGCCTTGACTATCGCCGTCGCCAATCCCACTGCCGAAGCGGCAAGCTTGAGCAACTGAATAACCAAGTCCATGGGCGAATCACCTCCTTCCGTGGAAGAGGGCGCTGCCAACACACGGGGCTTACTCCGCTGACCTTGCATGATTGTATCATAAATACAAGAACAAATGTTCCAAAATACAAGGTAAATTCCTCTCTAAAATGTGAAAGGAGGGCCGCTTAGTGGCTACGCTCATTGCGGACAAGTACGAGGCTTGGAAGGCCGAGGCCAACGCGCGCTTCGACCAGCTGAAGGCCAACGAGGAGGAGTTGAACCGCATCTTCGCGGAGATTTACAACATGGTGGGGGAGGTGCCCATCGAGGTGGAGGACAAGTACGTCTCGGTGGCGCGCATCTTCGATACGGCCGAGGAAATTCCCGAGTCCTTCAAGGGCAACAAGTACGTGCGCACCCGCCGCGACGAGATTGTCTCGCTCATCAGCTATGCCGTGGGATGCATGCTCGGGCGCTACTCGCTCGATAAAGACGGCCTCATCCTGGCGAACCAGGGCGACACGCTGGACGATTACCTCGCCCAGGTGCCCGAGCCCACCTTCACGCCCGATGCGGACAACGTGCTGCCCATCACCGACGACGAGTACTTCGACGACGACATCGTGGGCAACTTCGTGGAATGGGTGCGCGTGACCTACGGCGATGAGACGCTGGAGGAGAACCTGCGCTATGTGGCCGATGCGCTCGGCGGCAAGGGCAGCCCGCGCCAGGTGATTCGCGACTACTTCGTGAAGGAGTTCTTCCGCGACCATTGCCAAACCTACAAGAAGCGACCCATCTACTGGCTGTTCGATTCCGGCAAGAAGAACGGCTTCAAGGCGCTTGTGTACATGCACCGCTACCGGCCCGACCTGCTGGCGCGCCTGCGCACCGATTACGTGCACGAGCAGCAGGAGCGCTACCGCACGCAGATCGCGCACCTGGAAGAGGCCGAGGCCTCCGCGTCCGGCGCCGAGCGCACGCGCGCGACCAAGGCGCTGAAGAAGCTGCGCGACCAGCTAGACGAGACGAGCGCCTTCGAGGAAAAGGTGCACCACCTGGCCGACCAGATGATCGAGATAGACCTCGACGACGGCGTGAAGGTGAACTACGCCAAATTCCAAGACGTGCTGGCGAAGATCAAGTAGAAGTGCGATTCGGGAAAGGGACGGCTCGTGGCGAACTTCCATACGAACGTCGTGGCCATCGTGGCGCAGCAGCGCGATATGCTGAACGTGCTGCAGACTATGGGTCACAACCTGCGCTCGCGCGTCGCCGCGACGGAGTTCAACGTGCCCGTAGGCGCCTTCGATGATGTAGACGAGCTGTTCTGCGCCATGCGAAGGGACATCGAGGACTGGTACTGGCTCACCCTTGTGCCCTACGACGGGCCGGTCGACGATGAGGAGGCGGCGTGGCGGTCCGACGCCCGTCCGTTGAGCGAGAGCGGGGACGCTAGGCTCTGGAAGCGGGGATCGCTGTACGCCCTGCTGATGGAGTACGCCACGGCCTGGACCGACAACGGCGAGGATGTCCGCGATTTCATGAGGCTCCTTCCCGACGGGCGCTATGCCTTCGCGCACTTCGACGCCGACGAGTACGACAACTACGATTGCGTGTGGCTGTCTGCCGCGCGTACGACCGGTGACGGCGCTCGCCAAGTCGCAACATGTCTCGACAGCGCTTCTAAAGACGAGCTGTGCGAGCAGTTCATTCGCCTCACCCGGACGTGGGAACCCTCTGAGGAGGACGATCTGGCGGATGTCGCCTACAACGTCGCGCTTTGCGGTTGGATGTGGTACGGGAGCATTGGAAGCGCAGGGCATATCCCCGACGAGACGGGTGTCCAGGCTGAAGCGGAGGCCCTGTTCGGCCAGACATCCCTCGACAAGCACTTCGAACGTGTGGTGGAGCCTTCTCCGGAGCCTGAGGAGTCCCTATGTCCGCTTACTCCCGAGGAGGAGGTCCTCGATCAGATTAGGGGGTGCCTGGCGACAATGCACGCCTACCCACTGTATCTGGCTATCGACAATGACCATCTTGCTGATGAGGGCAGACCGTTGGAAGGACTCGTCGCGGGCATGGGAGCTGTTCTGAAGACCGGATCGCGCTATTACGGCTACGGCAAGCTTTCCATAGAAGCATTCACTGCAGACGGCACGCTTCTCGGCGAAGTGACCAGTGAGTTCGACTCCATGTTCGGATGGTGGGATATTCGGTCGTTCATCGGGGCCTTCGCGTCCCTCGGGCCTCTTTTACGGGTTACCGTTGAGGGAGTAATGCCGAAAAGCCATTGGATCGGGAAGACGAGCGCCGCAGGGCCCAATCTTGTGCTGAGAGTGGAGCTTGGGCCCGCAAAGCTGTCCGCCGTTACCGAAGGGCTTTCCGACTACTTCTGGAAGGCGAGGCCCGGTGCGGCTGGCAGCGTCGAGGGCCGAGATCAAGCGGCGTTCGGGATAGCCGCGCCTCAAAGCGATGTCGTGACCCGTCCTGGGGCTGACGCTAGGGAGCGATCGGGCGTGGGCGTAAATGCTGCCCGCGGGGAAGCGGGCGCCGGCTCCTGGAGAGACCGTAACGAGCTCATCCGCCGATCGGTGCGCAGCGCCACGCTGGGGGAGCTGATCGCGCTCTGGCGCATCGCTGGGCTGCCTGCCACGGTGGGCGCTGGCTCGGACGAGGCGCACCTGCTTCCGCCCGGCGTCGACTGCATCGATACGGAAAAGAAGAAGGAGAGGCGCGCGACGATGCTCTCCCATGTGGGGCGCCCTTGGTACGAGCAGGTGGGCCAGACGGGCAGAACGGTGTGCGAGGAGTCGTACTTTCACGGAAGGGACGCGACCATTGTGGCAGTGAGCGAGCAGGGAGGCCTGGTGCTCGTGCAAGGGGAGAGGCGCCCGTGGGCCCAATTGCGGCGGGAGACCCTGCTGTACGGGCTTTGGGTCGCAGGGGTGGTGACCGATGCCGACCTTGCGCCGTCGGATGAATGGCGGTGCCGGTACGGCATCGAGGTGGAGTCGAAGACCCATGCGGTTACGTTGCCGAAGCTGCACGTGTACGATTCCGACCTTCGCTATGTGGATACTGATTTCGAGTTGTGGCGTTGCCCCAATTAAGATACCGAGAGGAGTGCTTTGTGGCTGAGTTGAATGTGCGCGAGCAGTTTCTGGGGCGGTTCTCCGAGCCGCTTTCGGGGACGGCGCGGCGGCGCATTGTGATATGGCACGATGCGGATGGCGAGTTCGAGGGAGACTTCGATGCCTTAGCCGCTGAGGCGGGGAAGCTGCCGGCGGCCGAGCGGCCGCTGCGGTTTCTGAAGGCCGAGGACGGTGCGCTGTTCGCGGCGAAGCGGACGCTGGCCCGCGAGGATACGGAAAGCGACTTCGCGGTGTACCGTCAGCGCCCGGCGGGGGATATCGCGGGTGACCTTCTGGCCGATATCGAGTTGTTCGCTGAGCATTTCCGGGCCGACGGCCTTTCCCTATTGGTGCAGGCGGTGGGCGCTGCCGATACCGCCGAGGTGCGCGAGGCCCTGGCCGATCTGCGACCGTTCTTCGCGGCCAAGGATCGCCTGGCCGCCTTCGCGGCGGTGATGCCCCATGCGATCGACGCCGCCGATGTGCGCGCTGGCGTGCTGGCGGCGGCCTTGGGGAAAGTGCCGCCTTCGGCTCAGGCCATCGTGAGGGCATTTGCCCTGGCGGCCTTGGCCGACGAGGAGGCGGGAGAGGCCGGCCGCACCCTCGGCCGCCTTGAGCGCTACGGCGCCGATGGGGCGCTTCGCCGCTATGTTGAGGCGGTGACGGGCTACGCGGGCAGCTTGGCCGATGTGCGTTCGCTCATGGAGCATCTGCTGCTCACGGCCTTTGCGGCCACGGTTCCAGAGAACCTCATGGCGGGACTCGAGAGTCGCTACTCGGCGGCCCATTCCCAATTCTGCCTGGAGATCGTTCGCGATTGGGCCGAAAGCAACGATGGCGAGCGTACGGTGCTCATAGAGGCAGCCGAGCGCGTGCAAGACGAGCTCAACTTGGAGATGCGCCTCGCCAAGGCGCCCCTCTCGGCGATCGTCGCAAGCGATATATTCCCGGCGACGGGTCGAGTCATCGTGCGCGATTTGGCGGCATCGCTCGCCCAAGGGGCCGACCGGCGCGCCGAGCTTCGCGAGGCGGCCGGTGTGCGCGGGGGCCTGGCGGGCTACGACGACGTGGCCTGCTACTTCGATGCCCTGGAGGCAGCCTGCGCTATGCAGGATTTCCTGCGTGCCCACGGCGAGGGCTTTCATGAGGCTCCGGCTGCTGCGGTGTGGGAGGCCTACACGACGGACTGGTGGCGAATGGATGCCGCCTATCGCCGCTTTTGTGAGGCCTTCGAGCGCTGCGCTCGAGACGCCGACCCCGACTTGGCCGATGCACTGGGGCCGCTGGCAGATTGGGCCGAGGGGCAGTACGTCAACGGGTTCGTCGTGCCGGCCAACGAGTGCTGGGTTGCTACTGCCGAGACCGATTGGGAGCAGACGGGCTTTGTAGAGGGCGTGCCGCGCCAGCGGCGATTCTACGACGAGGTGGTGGAAAACGAGCTCGTCGGAGCCAAGCGCGTGGTGGTCATCGTGAGCGATGCGCTGCGCTACGAGGTGGCCCGCGAGCTTGCCGGCGAGCTGGAGCGCGGACAGCGCGTGGAGTGCCGCGTGGACGCGGTGCAGGGAACCTTCCCCTCCATGACGCGGTTCGGCATGGCGGCGCTTCTACCGCATCGCGCGATGAGCGTCGATGCGGACGGCAACGGGGCGGTGCTCGTCGATGGGCTGCCCACTGTCACCACCGAGCAGCGCCAGGCCGTGCTGCGGGCACGCCGTCCGAAGTCCGTGGCCCTGCGTGCTGAGAAGGCGCTGGCCATGAAGTCAGCCGAGCAGAAGGAGCTCGCCCGCGACGCCGAAGTGGTCTATGTCTACCACAACACGGTGGACGCCACCGGCGAGGACGCCTCCACTGAGCACGACGTGTTCGGCGCCTGCGAGCGGGCCGTGCGCGACATCTGCGGGCTCGTGCGCATCGCCACCAACCAGATAAAGGCCACGCGCATTGTGGTGACGGCCGATCATGGCTTTCTGTACACCCGCTGCCCGGTGCCTGCCTCCGACAAGTTCGCGCGCGGAGCGCTGGCCGCTTCGGCCGTGGAGACCGGAGAGCGCTATCTGGTGGTGCCCCAGGGCAACGAGGACGACCTTCTGGTGAAGATGTCCATGGAGGCCGTGGGCGGCGGCGAGCTTGTGGGGTTGGCGCCCCGGGGTTTCGTGCGCATTAACCGGCCCGGGGGCGTGAGCCACTACGCCCACGGCGGCATCAGCCTGCAGGAGCTGTGCGTGCCTGTGGTGCGCGTGCGCTATGGTGGCTCACGCTCCAAGCGCATCACCGATGCCGTTGTGGCCGAGGTAAAACCGCTGGATACGAATCGCCGCATCACCTCCATGTTGTTCCGCGTGCGGTTGTACCAGCCCGAGCCTGTGGGCGGCAAGGTGGCGCCGGCCACCTACGAGCTATCGCTGGTCGATGGCGCGGGCAATCCGGTGAGTGACGTGCGTCGGGTTATGGCCGACCGCGACTGCGCCGATGAGCAGGCGCGCGTCATGGAGGTGATGCTCGCCTTGCGGGCAGGTCGTGCCTTCGGGTCGAGCGAGCCGGTGTATTTGGTGGCTCGCAATCAGGAGAGCGGGGAAGTGGTCTGGCGTGAGGAGTACCGGGTGGACATCGCCTTTGCCCCTGTGGACGATTTCGGATTCTAGGAGGATGTGGTGAGCGATATCGAAATGAACTTCTTCGAGTTGGCGGAGCAATCGGCCGCCGAGGTCGAGGCTGCAAACGCCCATGGCGGTGCCAACGACTATGCCGAGGAGGCCCCGACGGCTGACTCCAAAACCTCCATCAACGAAGCCATGGATGAGGTGACCGCGGCCGCCGCCATCGACGGCGCCTTCGAGACCGACGCGGTGGACCGGCTCGCCGTGGAGCATTTCCCGGGCACCACCGTGCGCAAGGATCTGACGGCCCTCATGAAGCGCGGCGCCAACGTGCCCACTTTCGTGCTGGAGTACCTGCTGGGCATGTACTGCTCGACCGACGACCCTGTAGCCGTGGAAGCCGGCCTCGAGCGCATTCGCGGTATCCTTCTGAACAACTACGTGCGCCCGGACGAGTCGGAGGTCATTAAGTCGAAGATTCGCGAATTGGGCTCCTTCACAGTCATCGACAAGGTGTCCGCGCGCCTTGACGAGCACAGCGACGTCTATGTGGCTCACTTCACCAACTTGAGCATCGAGCCCTTCATCATGCCCGCCGAGTACGTGCGCCAGTACACGAAGATACTCCAGGGTGGAATCTGGTGCATCTTGCGCATCCAGTACACCCATCCGGTAGATGATGACTTCGCCGATCCCTTCGACGAGCCGGCGCCGATACGAAAGCGGGCCAAGAAGCGCGGACCTGAGGATTCGCCCTTCAGCGTTATCAGCCTGAATCCCATCCAAATGCCCAATCTCGATTTGGATGCGATGATCGCCGAGCGACGGCATTTCACCACCGATCAGTGGGAGGCGCTGCTTCTGCGCTCGGCGGGATACGAGCCCACGGCGCTTTCCGAGAAGGAGCGCCTGCACTTCATCGCGCGCATGGTGCCTTTGGCCGAGCGCAACTACAACCTGTGCGAGCTGGGGCCGCGCGGTACCGGCAAATCCCACATCTACAAAGAGGTGTCGCCCTACGCCATCCTGCTGTCCGGCGGCCAGACCACCACGGCGAATTTGTTCGGGCGCATGAACGCCAAGGGCGAGGGACGTCTGGGCCTCGTGGGCCTGTGGGACTGCGTCACCTTCGACGAGGTGGCCGGCATGAACTTCAAGGACGCCAACGCCGTGCAGATCATGAAAGACTACATGGCCTCGGGCAGCTACGCCCGCGGGCGCGACATGCTGAATGCCGATGCGTCCATCGTGCTGGAGGGCAACATCAACGACTCGGTGCAGAACGTGCTGAAGACCACGCACCTGTTCGACCCCTTCCCGCCCGAGTTCAACGACGACAGCGCCTTTTTCGACCGCATCCACTGCTATCTTCCCGGGTGGGAGATTCCCAAGATGCGGTCGAATCTGCTGACGGAGCACTACGGGCTTATCACCGATTGCCTGAGCGAGTTCTGCAAGGAGATGCGCCGCAAGGACTTCACCCATCTCATCGACCGCTACTTCCGCCTGAACTCCGACTTCAACAAGCGCGACGAGATTGCCGTGCGCAAGACCTTCAGCGGTTTGGCGAAGCTTCTGTTCCCCGATGGTGAGATGACCAAGGAAGAGGTGCGCTGGCTTCTGGAGTATGCCATCGAGGGACGCCGGCGTGTGAAGGAGCAGCTGAAGATCATGGCCGGCGTGGAGTTCATCGATGTGGGGCTGGGCTACTACGATGCTGACGATCCCACCGACGCGCGAGTGATTTCGGTGCCCGAGCAGTCCGACGACGCGCTCATTCCCGACGCGCAGCTTCTGCCGGGCCACGTGTTCGCCATCGGGCACTCGGCGGCCACGGGGGAGTGCGCCGTCTACAAGCTGGAGAACCGGGCCGTGGCCGGCGACTTCCATCTGCAAACCGAGGGCCTGGGCGGGTACAAATCGGTGAAGGAGGCCATCGAGGCCGCGTGGCGCTACTTCGAGAGCAATGCGGCGCGGGTGGCGCCTGGCATGCACATCAGCAAGAAGGACTACCTGTTGTTCTTCAACGATTTGCAGGGAAAAGGACCCACTGACGAAGCCTCTTTGGCCGAGTTCGTGGGCCTGTGCTCGGCGGCGGCCAACCGACCCGTGGCGCCGGCGCTCGCCATTCCGGGCGTGCTGCGCATGTCGGGCACCATGGACGAGCTGCGCGATTTGGAGGATATCATGCGCGTGGCTCGCAACGCCGGGGCGCGGCGCATTTTGCTGCCCATGAGCGCCATCCGCGATCTGCAGGGCATCGCCCCGGAGCTCATCAGCGCCATCAGCCCCGATTTCTACCCGGACGGCGACGCGGTGGCGGCGGTCAGAAAGGCGCTTGAATTGTAGAAGCTTCGCCCATCCGATCATGGGGTTTGCAGTAAGGGACGATGCATAGACAGAAGGAACGATCCCGCAGCGTTTGCCGATGACGATTACGCGCCGTCGGGTGACTGGCGGCATCGCTATGCGAGGCTGTTGAAGGCGTAGGAGGAAGAAGAGAAGAGGGGGAGGAAGGTGGAACCCGATGGCCACAATCGACGTTGATGCGCTGCGGGAGTATTTGCGCGACTATTACGGCACGGCCATGATGGGCGGCCTTTGGCCGGCCGTGGCCGATTTGGGAGAGCTGGACGCCCTCGATGGCCGCGAGCTGTGCGAGCGCGCCGAGGAGCTGGGCATCGACTTGCGGAGATTCGTGGTGGGGGAGTGAAGACCATCACGCCACAGCAGCTTTTCGGCGAGCTGGATGCCTGCGGTATCGTCTATCGGGAGATCCCCTGGACGGAATAGCCCCGACGAGTGTTTTGAGACGTGCGGAAAATGCGGCGCTGGAGGGTGTTTGGGCGCGGGGGCGGTTCGTTCGTATACAATGGGTGGTGACTGGTACCTGATCGATTGAGGAAACAGACACTCCCATGACTGAATCTGCTGAATTGAACGCCGCCCCCTTCTCGGCCGTCGCCGTCATAGGGCTCGGGCTCATCGGGGCGTCGCTGGCCGGGGCGCTTGCGGCCAAGATGCCCGGCGTGCGCGTCTTCGGGGTGGATACCGACGCCGCCACTTGCGCCGCCGCCACCGATCGCGGCTGGTGCGCGGCGGCCTCAGGCCCCGACGACCCTGCTTTCCGCTCCTTCATCGAGAACGATTGCGAGCTCGTGGTCATCGCCACGCCGGTGGCCGCTGTGGACGACTACCTCGCCCGCCTGCGCGACTGGGGCTACACCGGCGTCGTCACCGACACCATCTCCACCAAAGGGCACATCCTCGCCGCGGCCGCCGAGCTTCTGCCCGCGCCCGAACGCTATGTGCCGGGACACCCCATGGCCGGCTCCGAGCAGAGCGGCATCGCCGGCGCCCGCGCCGATCTGTTCGAAGGCGCGAACTGGATCCTCTGCCCCGACGGGGCTACCGTGCCCGAGGACTTCCAGCATCTGCACGAGCTGGTGACCGGCTTGGATGCCCGCGTGGTGTCGTTGCGCCGCGAGGAGCACGACGCCGCCGTGGCCGTGGTGAGCCACGTGCCGCACATGGTGGCCTCCTCCCTCATGCAGCTGGCGAGCGCGCACGCCGACGACACCGGCTCCATCATGCGTCTGGCCGCCGGCGGCTTCAAGGACACCACCCGCATCGCCGCGGGCAGCCCGAAGCTGTGGTGCGGCATCGCCTTCGACAACGCCCGTGCCCTGAAAAGCGGCCTCGACGAGATGGCCGGCATTCTGGGCTCGTTCGCCGCCGCGCTGGAAACCGGCGACCGCGAGACGTTCACGCGCCTGCTCGCCGAGGCCGCCGACGCCCGCCGCGCGCTGCCGGCCGCCTGGGTGCCCTCCACCGAGAAGCTGCTCGAGGTGCGCATCCCCATGGTGAATCGCACCGGCGTCGTCGCGGAGGTCTGCACCATTGCCAGCTCGGTGGGTTGCAATATACAATCTATTGACATCGACCATATCAGCGAGGGCAACGCCGTGCTCTCCCTCATCCTCACTGATGAGGGCGATATCGGCCAGCTTTCGATGCAGCTGATCAACGCCGGTTTCTCCGTATCGTTCAGTCCGCTCATGCCGAAGGAGTACGCTCATGTCGAATAGCGAAGCCGCAGAACCCTACACGATCATCGAGCCGCTCGGCGGCCCGCTTGCGGGCGACGTCTCCGTGCCGGGCGACAAGTCCATCTCGCACCGCGCCGTGCTGTTCGCGGCCATGGCCGAGGGCACTTCGCACCTTACGGGCGTGCTCGACTCCGAGGACGTGCGCGCCTCCATCCGCGCCGTGGAGGCTCTGGGCGCCGTCGTGTCGCTCGACCGCCAGGCTGACGGCACGCTGGCCGGCACGGTGACCGGTTGGGGCGCCGCCGGCCCGAGCCAACCCGACGCTCCCATCGATTGCGGCAATTCCGGCACCACCGCGCGCCTGCTCATGGGCATCGTGGCCCCCTGGGACATCAAAGTGACCATTACCGGCGATGAATCGCTCAAGAAGCGCCCCATGCGCCGCATCGTGGCGCCTCTGGCGAAGATGGGCGTCGATTTCGTGCCCGAGACGCCCGAGACGCTGCCCATCACCGTGTGCGGCAATCGCGCCCTGCGCGCCATCGACTACGCGAGCCCCATGGCCTCGGCCCAGCTGAAGACCGCCGTGCTTCTGGCCGGCGTCTTCGCCGACGGCACCACTACGGTGACCGAGCCGGCGCCCTCGCGCAACCACACCGAGCTCATGCTGCCGGAGTTCAACGTGCCCACCACGGCCGGCACCCGCGTGGCCACGGTGACCGGCCCCGCCGAGATGCTCGCCTCCGACGTCGTCGTGCCGGGCGACCCCTCCTCGGCCGCTTTCGTGGCCGCGGCCGCCCTGCTGAAGCCGGGCAGCTCCATTACCATTCAGAACGTGTCGCTGAACCCGGCGCGCATCGGGTTCGTGCGCACCTTGGAGCGCATGGGCGCCGACATCCGCGAGTCCTACGGCGGCCACGAGGGCAAGGAGCCCCGCGGCACCATCACGGTGAACTACACGCCCGTGCTGCGCGGCTGCGAGATCCCCTCCCAGCACATCGCCTCGGTCATTGATGAGATCCCCGTGCTCGCCCTGGTGGCGGCCCACGCCCGGGGCATCACGGTGTTCCACGAGGTGGGCGAGCTGCGCGTGAAGGAATCCGACCGCTTGCAGGCCATCATCGACGGTTTGGCCCTGCTCGGCGTGGACGCCTGGGAAGAGGGCGACGACCTGTTCGTCGAGGGCAACCCGCAGCTGCAGGTGCCCGAGGGCCTCGTCTTCGAGTCCCACGGCGACCACCGCTTGGCCATGACCTGGGCGCTCGTGGGCGCCTGCGGGCGCACTCCCGTATCGGTGAGCCGCTTCACCTGTGTGGCCGTGAGCTACCCCGACTTCCTCGCCGACTTGAAGGGATTGGTGAAATAGTGATCGTCGCCATCGACGGGCCCTCCGGGGCCGGAAAGTCCACCGTGGCCAAGGCCGTGGCCAAAGCGCTCGGCTTCTCCTGCCTGGACACGGGGGCCATGTACCGCGCCATCGCCTGGCGCGCCCTGCAAGACGGCGTCGCGCTCGACGACGAGCCGGCCTTGGGAGCTATCGCCCGCACCTACGACATTGCCTTCGGGCATGTGGAAGGCGACCCGGTGCCGCGCCGCGTGTTCATCGGCGACGATGAGGTGACCGACGCCATCCGCACCGCCGAGATCGACCGCGCGGTGAGCCCGGTGTCCGCCGCGCCCGCCGTGCGCGAGGCGCTGCTCGACCAGCAGCGCCGCATCGGCAACGCCGGCGACTACGTGGTGGAGGGCCGCGACATCGGCACGGTGGTGTTCCCCGATGCGGCCGTGAAGGTGTTCCTCACCGCGTCCGACGAGGAGCGTGCCCATCGCCGCGTGCGCCAGAACGTCGACCGCGGCATCGGATCGATCGACTACGACGAGGTGCTGGCCGACCTGCGCCGCCGCGATGAGGCCGACTCCTCCCGCGCCACGGCGCCCTTGCGCCCCGCCGACGACGCCGTGCACATCGACTCCACTAGTCACTACATCGAAGAGGTAATCGACCAGATCTGTTCGCTAGCCCGAGAGGCGCGCTGATGTTTCTAAAATACTCCGAGATGTGGGACATGGATTTGGGCGGCGAGCCCAGCGAAAACGAGATCCCGCACTGGTTCGGCAACGCGGCCTACGTGGTGGTGGGCGGCCTGTGCAAGCTGCTGTTCCGCTACCGGGTGGACAACCGCGACAAGCTGCGCGCCTTCCAAGGCGCGGAAGGGGCGCTCGTCATCTGCAACCACACGTCGTTCTTCGACGTCGTCTTCATGTACCTGGCCGCGCGCCCGAAGCAGTGGGTGCGCCTCATGGGCCGCGACAGCCTCTTCGACAACGCCCACGGCCTGCTCGGCCAGGCGCTCTCGCGGGTGGGCGCCTTCCCCGTGAAGCGCGACACGGCCGACATGACCTCCATCAAGCGCGCCGTACGCATGCTGAAGCGCCAGGAACTCGTGGGCATCCTGCCCGAGGGCACGCGCCGCGGCAAGACCGACCGGGTGCCCTCCATCCACGCCGGCGTGTCGGTAATCGCCCGCATGGCGAAGGTGCCCATCCTGCCCATGACCGTGCGCGGCGTGGAGCGCATCAAGCAGAAGGGCCAGCGTGTCCATTTCCCGAAGGTGACCGTCGACTACGGCGATCCCATTCTCGTTGGCGATTTCGACTTCCTGCCGAAGGACGAGCGCGTGGAAGCCTGCACCTGGTACGCCATGCGCGAGTGCTTCGCGCTGTACTACCGCTGCGCTCCCGAGGACGTGGACATGGCGGCGTTGTTCCCCGAGACACGCGACTACGCCCCGGTGTTCGCTGAGCATCCCATCCCGCGCCACACGAGCGAGGAGCTGGCCCGCGCCGCCCGCACCGCCCGCGCCGAGAAAGCCGCCAAGGCCGCCGCGAAAGCGAAGGAGAGCTAACCGTGGAAGTGATTCGCGCGAAACGGGCCGGAGCCTGCTACGGGGTGCAGCGGGCGCTGGATATGGCCGACGAGGTCATTGCCGATGGTGGGCGGGCCTACACGCTCGGGCCGCTCATTCACAACCCGCAGGTGGTGGCCGATCTGGCCGCTCGCGGCGCCGAGGCCGTCGATTCCGTGGAGGAGATCCGCTGGGAAGGTGCCGCAGCTGCGGGTGCGCCTGCAGACGGAGTCGTCCCGACGAATGCAAACGCGCCGTCGGTGGTCATCCGCTCCCACGGGGTGACGCCCCAGGTGCTGGCCGCCGTGGAAGACCGCGGGTTTTCCGTGGTCGATGCCACCTGCCCCCATGTGTCCCGGGCCCAGCACGCCGCCGCGGAGCTCGCGGCCGAGGGTTGCCGCGTCATCGTGGTGGGTGAGGCGGGGCACCCGGAGGTGGAGGGGCTCACCGCCTGGGCCGAGGAAGCCGGCGGCAAGGTGGACGTGGTGGCCGCGCCCGAGGAGATCCCCGAGGGCCTGTACGATCCGGTGGGCGTGGTGGCCCAGACAACCCAGCGCCGAGAGAACTTGGAGGCGGTGGTGGCCGCCCTGCGCGAGGCGGGGCTTGAGCCCATCGTGAAGAACACCATCTGCTCGGCCACGCGCCAGCGCCAGGAGGCCGCGGCCGATCTGGCCTCGGCCGTGGACGCCATGGTGGTCATCGGCGGCCGAAACTCGTCGAACACCACGCGGCTGGCCGAGGTGTGTGCGCTCACCTGCCCGCGCACCTTCCACATCGAATCGACCGACGAGCTGGATCCGGCCGCTTTTGCCGGCTGTCGCCGCGTGGGTGTCACGGCCGGCGCGAGCACCCCCGAGAACCAGATCGCCGCCGTGGAAGCGTTTCTGCGCACGCTGTAGCCATGGCAACCTATCCCGGAAAAGACATCGAGCGCGAGGCCTCCTGTGCCTCTTGCGCCGCCTGTGGCCAGACGACCCTCGCGCCGGCCGAGGCGGCGGCCGCGGCGTGGGAGGGGCCGGCGGCGCGTATCGTCGCCGTGGAGCCGGAGAGCCCCGCCGATGACGCCGGCTTTACGCCCGGCTGCTACCTCACGACGGTGGACGGCGAGCCTCTGCGCGACATCATCGACTGGCGTTGGCTTGCGGCCGACGACGTCATCTGCGTGGGCTATATCGATCTCGACGGCGAGGCCGGGGAGGTGGAACTGGAGCGGGAGCCGGGGGAGCGGTGGGGCTTCGAGTTCGACGGCGTGCTGTTCGACTCCGTGAAGCTGTGCCGCAACGCCTGCGTGTTCTGCTTCATGCGCCAGCTGCCCGATGGCGTGCGCCCCTCGCTCGTGCTGCGCGACGACGACTTCCGCCTGAGTTTCCTCTCGGGAACCTTCGTCACGCTCACGAACTTGAAGCCGGAAGACGAGGCCCGCATCATCGAGCAGCATATCAGCCCCTTGCGGGTGAGCCTGCACGCGAGTGAGCCGGAGCTTCGCCGCCGCATGATCGGCAAGCACGCCGCCCACGGCCTGGCGGCCCTCGACCGCCTGCTGGCGGCCGGCATCGAGGCCCATGCGCAGATTGTGCTCATGCCCGGCGTGAACGATGGAGAGGCCCTGCGCGAGACCTTGGAATGGGCCTGGGAGCGCCCCGGCATAAACGGCGTGGGCATCGTGCCTCTGGGCTTCACCAAGCACCAGACGGCCCTGCGCGAGAGCTTCACCACCCCCGAGGCCGCCCGCGGCGTCATCGATGTGATTGCCCCCTTCCAACAGCGCGCCCGGGCCGAGCGGGGGACGCCCTGGGTCTTCGCCGCCGACGAGTTCTACGTGAACGCCTTCGGCGCCGCCACACCGGCCCACATCCCGCCCGCCTCCGATTACGGCGACTACGACATGTTCGAGGACGGCATCGGCATCGTCCGTTCCTACGTGGACGAGTTCGACGAGGTCTGCGAAAGCGGTCTGGCCACAGAAGCCGCCGAGACCCTGGCCGCCCGCAACCTTACGGCCCGCTATATCGTCGGCGAGGCCATGCAGCCCTTCCTGGACGCCATGATCGCGAACAGCCCCCTGGCCGGCCGCCTCGTCCCCCTCACGGTGAGAAACGACTACTTCGGCGGCAACGTCAACGTCACCGGCCTCCTCACCGCCTCCGACATCGCCCCCGCGATTCGAAAAGAATCAGGGAGGAATCAGGCCTCTAGCGAGGAAGAAGGAAGTGCGTCGTCGAGAGAACAGGGGAGCGATGGCGGGCGTTCCAACCGAGCGAGTTCCGCAGCGAACGGAAATGTCCAGTGGACATTTCCGCAGAGCGAGGACTGTCTGAGCGAATTGGAATGCCCGGCAGCGCTCCCCGGACAAGCTGAAGGGAATCGCGAGCTCTTCCTTCTTCCGAGCGTTATCTTCAACGACAACGGCGTGACACTCGATGACATGACCGTGCAGGATATCGAAAACGCGGCCGGCGCCCCGGTGTCCGTGGTATCCTGTAACCCTTGCGATTATCTGCCTGAGATCATAAAGCTCGCCCAAGAAGAGCCCTAAAGAATAGCGAGGAACATCATGGCCCTTCCCATCGTCGCCATCGTGGGCCGCCCCAACGTGGGCAAGTCCACTTTGGTCAACCGCATCGCCCAAACCGGCGATGCCATCGTGCACGAGATGCGCGGCGTCACCCGTGACCGCAGCTACCACAAGGCCGACTGGAACGGCGTCGAGTTCATGCTCATCGACACCGGCGGCATCGAGATGGGCGGCGACGACGCCTTCCAGGGCTCCATCCGCGCCCAGGCCTTCGAGGGGGCGCGCGAGGCCGACGTCATCATCTTCCTCGTGGACGGCAAGGCCGGCATCAACACCGATGACGAGGAAGTGGCCCGCATCCTGCAGAAGGCGGGCAAGCCGGTGTTCGTCGCCGTGAACAAGATGGACAACCCGGCCCGCATGGATGAAGTGTGGGAATTTTACGCACTGGGTCTGGGCGACCCGTGGCCGGTGAGCGCCCAGCACGGCAACGGCACGGGCGACTTGCTGGACGAGGTCGTGAACGAGCTGCGGAAGGTAGAGATCGTTCCGGAAGAGGAGGTCGAGGCCATCAACGTGGCCATCATCGGCCGCCCGAACGCGGGGAAAAGCTCGCTCACCAACAAGCTCACCAACAACAACCGCTCCATCGTGTCCGACGTGGCCGGCACCACCCGCGACGCCATCGACACCCTGGTAGAGCACGAGGGGCAGATGTACCGCATCGTGGACACTGCGGGCCTGCGCCGCAAGAGCCAGATCGACGAGGACGTGGAGTACTACGGCTTCGTGCGGGCCATGCGCGCCATCGATCGCGCCGACGTGGCCCTGCTCGTCATCGACGGCACCCTGGGCCTCACCAACGAGGACCAGCGCGTGGCCGGGTACGCCGCCGAGCGCGGGTGCGCTATGGTCATCGTGCTGAACAAGTGGGACATCGTGGAGGGCCCCGAGGAGAAGGCGAAGATCCGCGAGCGCATCGAGGACCGCATGACGTTCGTGGGCTACGCGCCGGTGGTGGCCATCTCCGCGCTCACCGGCAAGCGCGTCGACCGCATCTGGAACGCCATCGACGATGTGTACGCCAACTACAGCCGCACCATCCCCACGGCCCGTTTGAACACGTGGCTCGCCG
>OLSJ01000519.1_pt1 | contig 29532 bp, 19 predicted proteins | sample 1672151 | NCBI WGS metagenome assembly OLSJ01 (sample SAMEA3136653, study PRJEB25190) | human gut metagenome | biome: human gut; feature: human-associated habitat; material: faeces | place: Austria | collected 2013 | reverse complement strand
CAGCAAAGGATAACATTAAGTTATCAACGTTTGATAAATATTGTTCCGAATACAAATTTTCAGAGAAGTTCAAAGTTCATTGGAAAAATTGTTATAATGACGCATATGATTTTCTTAATTCCTTATTAAATGATTTCAAAGATAATTTACCAGATAACAATATAGTACTCTCTGTTGAAGCGAATCTGGCTGCATTAGACTTAATGATTAATGAGGAGTTAAAAAGTGTAGTGGATAATAATGGTATTAGTTACCCATCAGCATTACTAAAGTCGGTAAATATGTTATTAAACAAAAACAATGACAGTAAAAAACCTACTTCTATTGGCAACATGAATTACTTCTAAATACGAGTAAAATAAATTTTAGATAGCACAACCTAGAGCATTTTAGCCAAGGTTGTGCTATTTTTAATGGAGGAATAACAAATGAAAATCAGATCAGATTTTGTAACAAACAGTTCAAGCAGTAGTTTCATTTTTAAAGACAATGGAAATTTTAATGTTAGTTTCTACGAAAGAGCATTGAATCTCTCACCAATCTTACCAATTCGAGAGCAACCTTTAGATGCAATCGAAGAAGTCTTCGGATGGTACAGTGAAGACATTTTAGAAATGATTTACAATGACTTACCAGTCATTAAGTATTATTTATTTGAAGACGACGACGAACCATTCACAAAGCCAGATGTTCCAAGTATTCTTAAGATTACAAAAGATTGTAGTGAAGAGCAGTGGGAAAGAATCACAGCGTTCTTTGTTTTATACGCAATGTTTAGGATACATAAAAATGAAGCACTTGACAGCGAAGATATTAAGAACTCTATTGACACTTTATCAGTGTCTGAAGTGGATGAAGATACCTATTGGAATGATGAGTTCGTAATGGCTTTAGCCAAGAACTACTCTGAAAAGTTATTGGAGTACGCTTTACCTTTTACAGGTATAAAAGCCGGTATTGTTTTAGAGAAGTGTCTAGATGCGGACTATATGTTCTACGCACCAGAAGGCTCTGGAATATACACTAACTGCGAAGATGTAGCAGAATTAATTCCTGCTTGCATTTTAGGTTGCGATCACATGGGATGATAATAATTATAGCAGTGGCAGTAGTGATAGCAGCAGCAATAGTAATGACTTTAGCACAGTCAATCGCAGCTGGGCTTTTGTTGACACTTTAGCAAAGCTTTAGCAAAGAGAAAATAAACAATCTCTTTAGCCAAGAAGAAAGGAGTTCTATGACAAAGTTATATTTTAGATACGGAGCAATGGGAAGTTCTAAGTCTGCTAACATCCTCATGGTTCATCATAACTACAAAGAGCGAGGACAGTATGCTGTACTGCTAAAACCAAGGATAGACAATAGAGATGGTGAACATAAAATAGCCTCTCGAATAGGTTTATCTGCTCCTGCAGACTACGTAGAAGATTTTCTAAAAGAAGTCTCAAAGACATGGAGAATCAAAGAAGGTGATCGTAAAGAGTACACCCGCTGTGAAAAGAAGAATGAAGTGGATAAGAAATACCTTTACCATGGAAAGAGGGTTGATGTAATACTTGTCGATGAAGCACAATTTCTTTCAGAGAAAGATGTAGATGCATTGTCTGACATTGTAGATTTCTGTAACATCCCAGTTCTTTGCTACGGTTTAAGAACAGACTTCCAAAATCACCTATTTACAGGTTCAAAAAGACTGATGGAGATTGCAGACGTTGTTGAAGAAGTCCCAACGGTTTGCTGGTGTGGAAAACGTGCACAGTGTAATGTTAGACATTCAAATGGAAAGATTGTACGAGAAGGTGAACAGATTATGCTAGGTGCTAATGAAAGCTATGTAGCACTTTGTAGAAAACATTACAAAGAAGGAAAGCTATGGGATAAACTTTGATGTACTAGCTCTAAGCAGCTTTAGCCCAGTAAGAAAGGCGAAGCCAGCTTTATCCCAGTAGTTTAATCCGTATAGAAATGTTAGAGGAGCATTATCCAAAAGCAATAAAACAGGATTTCAATGTAGATAAAAAATGAATAAGAAGTCCAGAACCTTTAGCCAAGCTAATCTTAATTGCGTCACTTTATTACAAACCTTGCTTAACGTTTTCATTAATTATAATCTCTTAAAATAAACAAAGGAGAATTTACAATGAAAACAATTAAAGAAATTTTAACGGAGAGCAATGGTGTTTTAAAGCTTGCTGTACACAATGGCGTTTTTCATGCAGATGATGTTTTGTGCGTAGCCATGATTAAGAATAAGTTAAAAGAACTTGGACTTAGCAGAGAGGTTGAAATAATTCGTTCTAGAAACCCAGAAACTTTAGCCCAAGCTGACATTATCATGGATGTCGGTGGTGGTAAGTATGACCATCATTCCTCAGACAATCCTGCGCAAGAAAATGGAGTACTAATGGCAGCATGTGGTAAAGTTGCTGACGAATTATATGAGGGCGAAGAATTAAAAATGTTACATGACTATGTTCTTGATTCAGTCCAGGCTTCAGATAACGGGCAGAAACGGAGTGATTTAGGAGAAAATCTTTTCTCATGGATTAGACTTTTCAACACAAGTCTTTCAGAGTCTTCAAAGCTTTCCGATGAAAGATTTGCTCAGGCAGTCGAGATGGCAGAAATAGTTTTTGACCGACAGCTTTTCATGATTCGTGAAGAAATAGCGGACAGAAAAAGAATGAAAGAACTTTTATCAAAGTACGCTGAAAATGAAAATCAGTACAGTTCACATATCTTTAATATGGGAAAATTGATGCATTGGCAAACTCCTGTGTGCAATTTCAATGCAACATATCCTGACAAGAAGATTAAAGTGGTTGTATTCAGAACTCCAACTGGTCAGTGGAATTCCCAGAGTGTGCCTACTTATGTAGGTGCTTTTACCAATCATGCACCGATGCCAGAAAAGTATGTTAAAAAAGAAGTCAAATTTCCGAAAGGTACAGTATTTGTTCATGCCAATGGCTTTATGGCAGCACATGAAACAGAAGAAGCAGCTATGAATATGGCAAAAGAGGCGGTTACTTTAGCCAGTGCTTCTACTGAGATTAAAAATACAAATACCTTTTAGGATAACAAAGCAATAGAACATTAGCCCAGTCATTTTAGACTGGGCTATTAATTTACTTTACCAGAAGATTGGTATCAGAAAGCTAAATAGTGGATAGCTTTAGCCAAGTGAGAAAGGCGAAGCCAGCTTTAGCCTAGACACATTATTTGATACACATAGTAGTTTAGCTCAGTAAAATCACCAGGCTATTATTTTTTGAAAGGAATGTATGTATGAAATTATGGTTAATTGTTGGTGTTGATGACTTAGAAGGTTTAACTTTTGCATACTGTACTACAGTAGAAAAAGCAAAAAAGGCATTTAATTTAATTAATGAAAATGGATTTAATGATATTGAGATTGTTGAATCAGATATTGATTTAGATTGCATTAAATTTGATGGACAACGGATCAAACTATAGCTTTTAAAGGAGATAATTATGGATAACAGAATTACATACACAAATTGGGGAAAGACCTATGATTTAGATTTAGTTCGTGCAACTTATGCTAACAATGGTAATTTAGCTGTAATTGCATTTGTAGCAGGAACGCATGAGAGATATGGTGATATTACAGTAAACATAGAAGACCTGACTAACCATTGGGCTTGCATTGATACAAACAACATGCAAGGTATTTTTGAAATCTTGCTTGAATCTGGGTTAGCCGAGAACACTGGTTATACAATGGATAGTGGTTACTGCAAATACCCTATCGCTAGTTTCGATTTAGCCAAGCTACCAGACTACGAAGAATATCTTAACAAAACAGGATGTAAAGAGTAGAATTTACACAACATAATAGTTAGGAGGTGATATGCTGAAATGAAAGATACAGCATTAGCAATGGCAAAGAGATTAATAATGGACAGTATTTGGAAAAGTGCTAATCTGGAAGGATTAGGAACTACTTATCCAAGAACAGAAGCCATTATAAGAAATGCACCAACAATAACTACTGCTGACGAAGTATTATTTGTTATCAATATGAAGTGTGCTTGGCAATTCTTATTTAATAATTTAGGACGTTATAATTCATTATCTTATTTGGAAGAGTTTAATAGTATTGTTGGTAATATGTTGTTCCGTAAAAGAGGTATCATACGGTTTTTAGGCATGCCACCAAAAGCACAATTATACTTCATTTTAAGTAAATTATACGAATTAAACGAAATCGAAGATCCAGAATTAAGAGCTTTAAAATATTTTTGTTTTATCACAAAAACACATTTATTTCTCGATGGTAATAAACGTGTTGCACAGTTGATGGCAAATAAAATATTAATTGAAAACGACATTGGTATCTTCCAGATTAACATAGCAGATCAGGAAGATTTCAAAGCACTCTTAGTACAGTTTTATAGAAGCGGTAATGATACAAAGATTATTGAATTCATGAAGAAGAAATGTGTAAAGCACGTAGCTGAAGAGTACGCTAATCTGAAGTAGCTCTAGCTCAGTACTACCACTTTAACCTAGTGCTGTTCTTTAGATGATGTCTTCATTTAATCCGACACTACCACTTTAGCTCAGCAATTCCAACTGGGCTATTTTCTTTGTCCAAATTTAAAAAAGAGATTGCATACGAGGTAAAACATAATAAACTAAGATTAGTTACAGAATACGAATTTAATCGTATACTATAATTAAACTTTAATCATGACTACAATCGTAGACTATAGATACAATTCACATTAAAAGGAGAGATGAGCATGAAAATTAAGAAATTAATAAAGACGGCAGCATTAACAGTAGCAGCCTTGACAATGATAACTAGCTTTAGCCCAGCAACCAATTCCAATCCAGTTGCATCTAGCTTTAGCCCAGTTATCTCTGCACAGGCCAAAACAGCCCCACACCTTAACTACACTAAACTTTTTCTCCAATGCGGACAGAAAAAGAGATTAAAAGTCAAAGGCTACATAGGTAAAGTCAGATTTAGCTCAGGTAGTAAGTTTATACAAGTTAATCCCGCAACAGGATCTGTCGTTGCTTCATCTGTTGGAAAAACTGTAGTAAAGGCTAAAGCTGGAAAGAAAATCTACAAGTGCGTTGTTACAGTTGTTCCTAAAAGAACTACAAAATACAAAGACGTTAAGATTACCTACAAATTGAAGAAGAGCAAAGGCAGAAGAAGAGCAAAAACAGTGGAAGTAGGTAAATACAACATTGTTGCAATTACAGTTAAAAACACTTCTAAAGAAACACCAGTCACTTTTAGTAATCTCTTAGAAGTATTCAATGGCAAGACTTACTTTGAATTTAAAAGTTCAACAACTACAGAGATTGCACCAAGAACAACAAAAACAATTCAATACACTTTAGACAAGGGCTATGCTACTACAAAAGGTCGTAGTTCTTTCATTGCTTTATATCACAGAAAACCTAGATTAGTTAAACTCTTGCACGACTTTAGCACAGGACATTATTCCTACTGGGAACAGCTAGACTTTAGCTCAGGAAGCGATGTATTGAGATGATTTAGCCAAGTCTCACCAAAACACCTGGGAGCCGCCCAACCAAGCCAACATTAATAAATTAAAATTTAAAGAAAGGAGATTACATTTACTATAAAACTTTAAACAGAGACCTCTTAGTGGTAGTATTAAAGCATACTATTTCTAGGAGGTCTTTTTATTTTATGCTGTATACAGTAAATGTTAAATTATTAAGAATGATACAAAATTCAAGATGGATACCATCAGATGTTAACGCTTTAGAAAAGTTGTTAAACACTAAAATAGTCGGTATAAATGTAGATACTATTTTACCAACAATATTTTCCTGGTTTAACGAGATCAACTCTAAAATTAATCCTAAAATCAACTCTAAAAGCAATGTCCAACTTAGAAACAACACTGACTTTTTAATTCCGAATAATAAAGACATTATATTAATTCTTCGATGTTTGCTACAATATTATAAAACTTTGATTGAATGCTCAAACGAAATCATTAATATAAACGAAACTAAGAAAAACCCTAATTTAAAAGGTGTGACTGCTGACAACGAAATCAATAAAATTATTGTAAGTTTACAAAAGTATGAGGATATGTATTTTAATGATAATTTTAATGTAGACACAGAAGAGTTATTCAGAGCATTAGCCAAGTACTTACATCCGATATGCAATGAAGTATGGAAAATCAGTTTAAAGAATGAACTATCTCAAAGACAAATAAAAGAACTATACATACAATTTTTAAATTGTGGTATTTCACTTTATGATTTAATTAATTTAATTTCAGATACGATGTTTACATTATACAGTAGTAAGTGGGTTAACAATGTATTAAGTGATAAAAATTTAAATAAGTATACTATGTCACACTCTAAATTCAGAATAAATCAACCACAAAATATCATCATAAGTTTTTGCGATAATATAGTTAAATATGAAAATAGTTCACAAGATATTATTTCTTCCAGTCTGTTTAATACAAAAGATTTGGTTAGTGCTGATAAAGATGATAAAGCCTTCCACGATAGATCGTTTGGGTTTATGTACAACTTTAGCAAAGATACTATTCTAGGAATGAACATGGAAGACACATATTCTTATAATATAACTTTAAATAGCTACTTGGAAATTTTAAGTGCATTATTTCAAGGAATACCATTATGTTCTAATTTTTGTGTACCACAAGAAGATGCACCTGTATACGCTTTAGCAAAGGTGATACAAATGAGTAGCTTAGGGTTAAAACCAATTTATGATTTGGATGAATTAAAAAGTAAAACATTTACATATAATGAAATAGTTCTTAGTTCTACAGCAAAACCATATGGTATTTTTGTATTCAGAGATAAATTGTATGAAGTGCTGCCAGAAGTGTTTTCACTAGCTATTTCAATGCAGTTACCTTTATTTATTTGTAATCAGGATGGTAGTTTAGACCACATGCCTTGTAATAAAATCTCTGAAATAATTAATGATAGATTTAGACCTCTTGAGATTTAAAGCATTAATTACTCTAACCCAGTGAACAATTTATTAGTAAAAGTAAGTTATATATTTTCACGTAAAAGAAAATAAGATTTTATTATTAGATTACTGGTAAATTATTAGAAAGGTTTTAAGGTTTAAACTGTTATGAAAGCTTTATATGAAATAGAAAACAAAAAATTACAGTTTTTCTTAGGAGTAATCTTTAGCATAGTTATTCCAACAATTTGGGGAATGTTTGTGGTGCAATTTGTTATACGTGATGAATATTGTAAGCATACTACATTATTTTACTTTATTTCATTCCTGATTGTATTTATTGTGGCGGCTATATTAATGTCTTTACTTAGAAAAGGAACTGATAATTTGTATGCAAAGAAGAAAAAATTCTTTGATAAGAATGAAAAAGTGATATCTGCAATTTTAGTTTGTATTTATGTGCTGATTATGCTTTTTGCAGTGATATTTACTGCTAAATACACTAATTCTATTGCTGTCTGTATACTTTTCTATATCATTGCAGTACCACTTGGGTATTTGTATGGTGTGGGATGTGGTTGTATTAATCTTGCATTGGGCATAGAAAAGTATGTTCCTGAAGTCAATAATTAAGTAAAATAATTTCTTATTTTCTTTTACCGCATTAGCAAAGATAGAACAAAGACAAGTTGTTATTCACATAAAATTATCAAATAAAAGCTAATCTTTAAAACCAGTATCAAATAGTTATCAATTATAAAAAGTTAGTGGTTGAGAAAACAATCAATCACTAGGGTAGCGAGAGTCATGACTCGTTATCCTTTTTCAATCCAATTAGGATTGAGTTTTTCATAATTAATCGCAGTGGCAGAACTACTGCAACCTAGTTAAACTAGGTAATTACTTTCCTCGTAGGGTTAGTGAGTGCAAAAGCTTCTAACCCTTTAGCCCAGCCAGTTTGGGCTACTATTTTATCTTTTCAAAACAGAGGGCTAGAGTGTCATAGCCTAGCTCTCTTTAGCCCAGATCCCAAAGTCTGGGTATACACAATTTAAACATAAAACAGTAGACTAGAGTGTCAAAGCCTAGTCTACTTTAGTCTAGAATTCTTCTAGACTTTTCGTGACGTAAGGGTAGTGAGGGTCACAGCTCATTATCCTTTAACTCAGTTAATGGGTTAAATAAAATTTTCATTTTTTCTTCCAGTGGGGGTGATGTCAAAGTCATTCCCCACTTTAGGCAAGTTGGTCTGCCAGTAATCGCAGATCGACTTTAATTTTATGTTAATCTTTGACTTGTGGTAGATTGTTGTTTTATTTTAAATTCGTAATTTCTCCTTTCGAAATAAAAAACTACAAGTCAAAGATTAGCACAAAATTATGCTAACATCTATTCTAAACGGGAATTGTAAGTTTAATCTCTTACAGTTCCATTTTTATTTTACTGGGCTTTAGCTAAGAAAAGTCAGAAAGGAGAATCACAATGTTAATAAAATGAAAGAATTATCAACAGGAGCATCGTGTAATAGAGATGCAGAAAAATTAGCGAAGGAAATTGAAAAGGCTTTAGCCAAGAAAGAGAAAATCATTATTGATTTCGAAGGAATTGAAAGGTATGCTACACTATTTTTTAACTTTAGTTTATTACCTTATGCTAGACAATTAGGTAAACAAAAATATGATGATACGTTTTTCCTGATAAATTTAGATGAAATAGGAGAAGAAGATTATAATGATTTTTACAATAATGTTCTAAAAAATCCAAGAAAGTTTTCACCTAATGCAGAAAAGCGTATTACAGAATTTTTAAGTGATTTAGATTAAAAACAAGAAAGGAAATCAAAACAATGAAAGTAAAAGATGTTATTAAAAGATTAGAGAAATACAACCCAGAAGCAGTACTTAGACTTGGTGGTTCAAAAGGCGAAGAAGTCTTGTTTACTTGTGCTTTAGCCCAGGACGACAAAAACGTTTGGTTAGAATCTGCATCAATGTGTGACCTTAACGAAGAAATCGCAACACGCTTCCAACAGGTAAAAAATGGTGAAATCACAGAAAGAGAAAATTATCGTAATCTCATTGAACTCGGAATTTCTGCAGAAGATGTAAAAAGAGTAATGGGGGAAGACGTTTACTGTGAAATGATGATGACATGCGTTGGTGGCGGTCTTGCTAAAGAAATGGGACGAGAAGATCTTTTTGATTGTACACAGAAAATGAATTTATTCTAAAAATAAATTCCAAACATCGAAGACATTTGTGCTTTAGCCAAGATGACTTCTGCAAGGCTTTAGCACAGATGTCTTCAACAAGTGCTTTAGCACAGAGACTGCGTAAGCCATTGCGAGCTGGCCAGCACCCGAAGGGCGTACTGCGCGAGCCTGTAACTGAGGTGCGAAGTGCCGAAGGCAGCAGCAATCATTCCCAAACATTAAGCAAAGGAGAATTAAAATTAAACAATGCTTTTAGCAAGGAAATTACAAGTAGAGGTGACAGAGGAACAGTGCTACTATTTTAGCCACATGAGCTATGCAGCCAGTAAACTCTGGAACCTTTGCAATTATGAAAAATACAACTGGAAAGAACTTGGTTTAGAAGAGTTTCCTAATTGGTATTACCAAAAGAAGAAATGGAAAAATAATTTCTGGTACAAGTTATTACCATCACAAACCGCACAAGAAGTTTGTAAAGTTTTGGATAAATCTTGGAAGTCCTATAATACTTTAACAAAGAAAAAGAGAATTAAAAATCGTAAACCTCCCAGCAATAAGAAAACACCAATGCCAATTACATACATGCAAAATGGCATGAAGCACAATGGTGATACAGTAAGGTTAAGTCTTCCAATTACACTTAAACAAATGGTTAAAGAGTCCAATGACATTGATAAGAATTTTATTTATCTGCAGCACAAAGTCTTTAGCCAAGTCGGTAACATCAAACAGTTAATGATCTTCCCACCACAAAATGGCAGATGTGATGTCGTGCTGAATTACGAGATTGAAGAACCTAAATTATTTCCAGACAATGGTAAATACTTAGCTATCGATCTTGGTATTCACAATTTAGCTACATGCTATGATTCTGCTAATTCTAAAACATTCATTGTTGGGCGTGAGTACTTAGCCATCAATCATTATTTCCACAAAGAGATAGCAAAGGCACAATCTGCTTTAGCCAAGAAATCTATTTCGCAAGATTACATTCTTGATGGCAGGGGCGTATCTTTAGATCAAGGGAGCGCAGCGACTGTCAGTGCCGAATCAAGATTATCTTCAGATCACGTAAGAGTTTTAGCCAAGCAACCTCAATACACTTCTAAACGTCTAAAGAATCTCTATAAAAAGAGAAATAATTCTATTCAAGATTATCTTCATAAACTTACCAAATTTATAACAAACTATTGTGTTAAAAATGAAATTAATACTGTAATAATTGGAGACCTTACTGGTATTAAAAATCGTATAACAAATAGAGATAAAAAGTATAACCAAAAACTGCATGAACTTCCATACGAAAAGATTAGGATTTTACTAGAGTACAAGCTTGCATGTAAAGGTATTAATTTTGTTTTACAAAATGAGTGTTACACAAGTCAGTGTGCACCAAATACACCTAGTGTTGAAAGGAAGTATGCTAATAAATTAAACAGAGTACAAAGAGGTCTTTATGTTTCCGAAGGAAACATTTACAACGCGGATGCCGTAGGAGCTTACAACATTTTAAGGAAATACTGTGATGAACATGGAATCAAGAAAACTTTCTCAATTAAAGGGCTTACCTCTGTAAAAGTATTTAAGATAAAGAGATAAGTTGTGTAAAGCATTGAAAAGAAATGATAAGTTGTGTAAAGCATTGAAAAGAAATGATAAGTTGTGTAAAACACTGATAAGAAATGAAAAGTTGTATAAAGCACTGAAAACAACAATGCATTCTAGCGGCGTCTCAACTTAACCAAGACTACAAACAGTATCACAATACGGTGTCTCAACCTTAGCCAAGATCCCAAGCAGTAGCACAATCCAATGGTGTCTCAACTTTAGCCAAAACCCTAAGCAGTAGCATAATACGGTGCCTCAACTTTAGCCAAGACCCTAAACAACAACGCAATAAAAGTAGCTGTGTAGTTTGAATTAAATTAGTCAAGAAATGGAATATGGAACAATATGATTTAATTCTTACAGCAGTATTGGTAATCTGGAATTACCACTAAACGAAGTTTTAATTAGAAAATCCTAGGTAATAATTAAAGCATTCCAGCTAAGTTAGTAAGTTGTTTTCAATTAGACAACTAGAATACAATTTAAAATCATTTTTGAAAACCCAATAATAAAAGAATTGAAAATATAATAAAATACTGAAAAGAAGTGAGGTAGAGAGTTTTCCATCTGTGTGTCTAAATTAAAGTAGAAACTCTCTATTAGGATTTCTTTAGCCAAGTGAACTAAAGGTACGGTGAAAGTGCAGTTTGCCCAATAGCCGGCGAAGTTGGGAAATTAGTAATCGTATTGCTTGGTTTGGTTAGAAAGGTTAGTAGTAACAGGCACGTAGTAAAGCGGATGAAAGTACTTTAACTACCAGAACAATGGCAGAAGAGAAACACCAATAGAAAGTGTGTTTGGAAACGTAAGACCGTGGGAAAGTCAAAGTTTTACTTTGACGAAAATGGTAGTAAAGTAAATTCCGCTAAGAAATCCCAATCAGGAAAGTTAGGTGACGGAGAAGTACATCGAGCAGGTCGGTGTCCGTTGAGGAAAAACCTAATAAGGGAAATAAAAGTGCAAGAAGAGTAGGTTGAATTCTTCTAATCATCAGTAAACCTTTGAAAGAGTTTAAAAGGGCACGACTTTTAAACTCAAAGTTACCTAGACAATTAAGTTTGAGGTATCTTCTGTAATCGTTAGCAAATTTAAGAAATTTACCAGTAGCCAGACTAAATTTCTTAATGCTTTGTAACTGTGTAATTGCATGCTAACGACAACTCTTAGTGACAAATCATTGCAAGGCTTTAGCTAAGAGTTCTTCAAAAGCTACAATCTAAAGTGTCAGTTGTGGTGCACAACATCTCACACTTTAGGTTCAGAGCTACAGGGTGATTTCACTTTCGAGTCACACCTGTTTTGTTCTCAAAGGGAGTAATGTACCCTTTCAGCATTACTCCAAAGCAACAAAACCTTAGCCCAGTCCTTCCCCATCGGAGGATTGGGCTTTTTGCATTTCTGGAGGATTGTTCAGCAAAGCAGCACTTTAGATAGTAGTGTCTTTAGATTTTGAAATGCTTTGCAAAGCAGTATTCTTTATCTTTAGATCAAGCGACATTAGGAGCGTTATGGCAGCACTGCCTTTATTTTATGATGCTTTAGTCAAGTGAAATTCAGAGTTGTAGTACACTCTTCCAACATACCTCTGACTCTTCTCATACATCACAATACTTTAGAAAGGAGAATTAAAAAATGTTAAAATTACCAATAGGTATTTCTAATTTTAAAGAAATTAGAAATGAAAACTTTTATTATGTAGATAAGACTAGCTTAATAGAAGATTTATTAAATAGTCACTGTAAAGTAACTTTGTTTACACGACCAAGAATATTCGGGAAAACATTAACAATAAATATGCTAGAGAATTTCTTTAATATCACAAAGAGTAGTAAAGAACTTTTTGACGGATTGAAAATAAGTAAAAATAAAGAATTGTGCAGTAATCATATGAATCAATATCCAACAATCTTTATTACATTGAGAGAGATTGAAGGCAGAGATTTCAAAGAAGCTTTCGATATATTTAAAGAAAAAATTATTAATCTGTGCAATAGTTTTTCATTTTTAGAATACTCAGATAAATTAAAAACATCAGATAAGGAATTATTTAATAGATTACATCATGGTGCTGCAACTGATATGGAATTCATTAAATCTTTAAGTACACTTACAAGACTGTTGTATTCACATTATAATAAACTAGTTATTCTTCTGATTGATGAGTATGATGTGCCTTTAGCCAAGGCAACAAATAATGATTATTACAATGAAATGCTTAGTGTAATGCGTGGATTTATGCAAGTACTTGAGAACAGTAATCATTTAAATATTGCAGTCCTTACAGGTTATTTACGTATTTCCAAAGAAAGTATTTTCACAGGAACTAACAATTTTTATGTCAGTTCTATTACTTCTAAGAAATACAGTGAATACTTCGGTTTTACACATAATGAAGTACAACAAATGTTGGAAGATGCTGGAGCTTTAGCCCAGTTACCTAAAATCAAAGAATGGTATGGTGGCTACAATTTCGGTAGTACAGAAATTTACTGTCCTTGGGGTGTTATTAATTATTTAAGTGACTATCTTTATGGTAAAAAGAATTTACCTAAATGTTATTGGAATAATTCAAGTAGTAATAGAATTGTTAGAACTTTTATTAATAAATATGGTGATAAATTACAAAAAGATTTTACTACTTTATTAAAAGGTAAATCCATACAAAAGAAAGTCAAGGAAGATTTTACTTATGATTTATTATATTCTTCAGTTGATAATTTTTGGAGTATTCTGCTGCTAACAGGATATTTAACAAGTGATAATAAAACTTTAGGCAAGACTGATTTACGTATTCCAAATAAAGAAGTACAATATATTTATAAGGATACTTTAAAAGAGTTTTTTAATAACAGAGTTAATGATTCATACATTGAATTAACTACTGCTTTGTGGAGTGGTAATACGGAAGTACTTTCTAATATCATATCGGAAATCTTATTGACAACCATTGGTTTTCAGGAGTATGGTAAAGATTTTTATCATGCTTTTCTTTTAGGAATTCTTACAGGACTCGGTTATGATACTGATTCTAATAAAGAAAATGGAGAAGGTAGAAGTGATATTGTTGTACAAGACTACAGTGGTTTAAAAGTTGCCATCTTCAAAGTTAAACATTCTGCTAAAATAACAGAAATGGAAAAAGACTGTGATAAAGCTTTAGCACAGATCCGAGACGGACAGTATGCAGTGGAGTATGAAGATGAGTTCGATGAGATTATTTGCTATGGAATTTCATTCTTCAAAAAGAAATGTTTGGTTAAGACACAATAATAAAAAGGCTTTAGCAAAGAGCTTTAGCCAAGAAAATAAAATAGAGAAAACAAGGCAGTGGTAGATAAATCACTGCCTTTTATTTTGTGGCACTTTATCCCAGTATTCTTTTTTACAAAGCAGTATTCTTAATGGCAGCATTGATAAGTGCGAATTAAGATATTTAGCCCAGCACCGCCAAACACACCTCAACGCAATCCAAATGCAAACCAAAAGCATTCAAAAATATAACTATAAAATAAAAAACAAATTTAGGAGGCAAACATGAAAAATTTAAACAACAAAAGTAAAAGAGAAATCAAAAAACTTTCAAAAATGGTGGATGCCATCGAAGCTCTTGATGAAAAAATGCAGGCGCTTAGTGACGATGAGTTACGTGCCAAAACACGGGAATTCAAAGACCGCTTGATAGCAGGAGAAACCCTTGATGATCTTTTAGTAGAAGCTTTCGCTGTAGTTAGAGAAGCAGCCGATAGAGTTCTTCATATGAAACCTTATCGTGTACAGTTAATGGGCGGTATTGTTTTACATCAGGGACGCATTGCAGAAATGAAAACAGGTGAAGGTAAAACTTTAGTTTCCACCTTACCTGCTTACTTAAATGCACTTGAAGGAAAAGGTGTTCACATCGTTACAGTTAATGACTATTTGGCAGAGCGAGATGCCAACTGGATGGGACAGGTACACCGTTTTCTTGGTCTCAGTGTTGGTGTCATTTTAAATGAATACAACAACGCAGACCGAAAAGCAGCATACAACTGCGACATTACTTACATCACTAACAATGAATTAGGATTTGATTACCTTAGAGATAACATGGTAATGTACAAGAAGGATTTAGTCCAGAGAGGTTTACACTATGCAATTGTGGATGAGGTAGACTCCGTATTAATCGATGAAGCCAGAACACCTCTTATTATTTCTGGACAGGGAACCAAATCGACTGATCTCTACAAGGCTTGTGACGTTTTAGCCCAGGACATGGAGAGAGGAACTTCTGATGGCGAACTTTCTAAGATTGATGCCATCATGGGAGTTGACATTGAAGAGGATGGTGATTTCCTTGTTAATGAAAAGGATAAGCAGGTAATGCTTACAGCAGAAGGTGTTAAAAAGGTAGAAGAGTTCTTCCACATTAAAAATCTTGCTAATCCGAAGAACTTAGAAATTCAGCACAATGTAATCTTAGCATTACGTGCACACAATTTAATGTTCAAAGACAAAGACTACGTTGTGAAAGACGGTGAAGTTTTAATCGTTGATGAATTTACTGGTCGTATTATGCCAGGACGTCGTTACTCCGATGGACTTCATCAGGCAATCGAAGCAAAGGAACACGTTGAGATTAAAGACGAGTCAAGAACTTTAGCCACGATCACCTTCCAGAACTTCTTTAACAAGTACGACAAGAAAGCCGGTATGACAGGTACAGCAAAGACCGAAGAGAAAGAGTTCATCGATATTTATGGAATGGATGTTGTAGAAATTCCTACCAACAAACCAGTGGCAAGAATTGACCACGAGGATTCAGTCTATTTAACCAAGAAAGAAAAATTAAATGCTGTAGTAGAAGAGATCGAAAAGACACACAAGACTGGACAGCCTGTACTGGTAGGTACAGTTAACATTGCTGTTTCAGAAGAGCTTAGTTCTCTTTTAGCCAAGAAAGAAATCAAACACAGTGTACTCAATGCTAAGTTCCACAAATTCGAAGCAGAGATTATTTCTCATGCTGGAGAAAAGGGAGCAGTAACTATTGCTACCAACATGGCTGGTCGTGGTACTGATATTAAGCTTGGAGAAGGAGTTACTGAATTAGGTGGTTTGAAGATTATCGGTACAGAACGCCATGAAAGTAGACGTATTGACAATCAGTTACGTGGTCGTGCAGGTCGTCAGGGTGACCCAGGTGAATCCAAGTTTTATCTGTCTCTCGAAGACGATTTAATGAGACTCTTTGGTTCCGAAAAGATGATGAAAGTCTACAAAGCACTCAAAGTTCCAGAAGGACATGAAATTCAGGATAAGTCTGTATCAAAACAGATTGAAAAGGCACAGAAGAGAATTGAGAGCAATAACTTTGGAATCAGACGTAACTTACTTGATTACGACAAGGTAAACAATGAACAGCGAGAAGAGATTTACAAAGAAAGACGAAGAGTTCTTGATGGCGAAAGCATGCGAGACGTTATCTACAAAATGATTAATGATGTTGTTAAGGATGACGTGGAAATGGTTGCAGGTATTAAACCTTTAGCCCAGCTTGACTTAAACCAGCTTAATCTTACACTTCGTAGTGAGATTCCTTTAGTCAAGATTACTCTCTCCGACGAGGAGAAGAAAAAGAACGACAAGAGAGCATTCATTGAGAGACTTCAGAAAGAAGCCTTAGAAGTCTACCACAAGAAAGAGAAAGAGTTCAATGAATTCACAAAGGTAAATCGTCCAGATGATGTAGAACTTGGGGAAGAAGACGCAGCTCTTTACAATGATGGAATCAGAGAAGTTGAAAGAGTTATTCTTCTTAAAGTAATCGACAGCAAATGGATGAATCACATCGACAACATGGAGCAGCTTAGAGAAAGCATTGGACTTCAGGCATACGCACAGAAAGACCCAGTAGTTCAGTACAAGTTCATTGGATACAATATGTTCAAAGAGATGGCAAAGAATGTTCGACATGAAACTATCAATGCCATGATGCATGTACAGATTGAAAGAAAAGAAGAAACAAAGCCACAGATGGTGACACAGGCACCAACAAGTGAACGACTGATTCAGCATGGTCCTTATAAGAGAGCTACACCTAAGATTGGTCGTAATGACAAGTGCCCTTGTGGTAGTGGTAAGAAATACAAAAACTGTTGTGGAAGAGCAGCAAGCTAATGGTAGAAGCGAAGCGAGCTTTAGCCACGTAAAATAAACACAGAGTCCAGAAGTACATTAAGCTACTGATAGAAGTACATTAGGCCACAAGAGATCCGGAGACTTTAGCCCAGCACTTTAGATCAAGGGAATTAAGGTCTCCGGATTTTTGCATTTCTGCTTTAATTGTAACAAGTCCGAAATCACGACAAGAGATGAGTATCTTGTGATTTAGCCAAGTGACTGCTTTAATTCAGGATATTCTGAAATGTACTTCATGAAATGAGAACTAAAATGGAAGTAACAATAGATATCTTTAGATCACGAAAGCGAAACGAGTATTACGAATTTTAGTTTTTAGCCAAGCAGATTAAAGTATTATATTTTAGTTCAGTAATGTGTATACTTTAAGTAGGAGGTGTTATGATGATAAATCTATTTATATTATTACTCCAATTACAGTTGATGATACAAGTGAGTATATTTCTGATTAAACTTATTTGTTTCATCAAATAAATTTTTAAAAAAAATGCAGAAGTGTATAAACAATTAGCAAAATAGAAAAGATAGATTTATTTTAACCAGAACTCAGAAGTATCAAAGCTTCCGGGTTCTTTTGCTATTTTGCTTTATCCAAGGTCTTTTGTAAAGTCTAGCTTTAGCCAAGACCATACTATCTCTAGCTTTAGCCCAGTGAGACAATCGGCGTCAGCCCCTAAAGCGAGCGTAGCGAGCAAGCCGTCGACTGGAGGCGCGAAGCGCCGGAAGGAGACATAACCCATCTTTAGATCCCGAAGGGTATCCCATTCATTCTCACTTTTCCTAAACATCATCTGTATTAATAATAATTAATCACAAAGGAGGTATTTTAATGATTCAATACTTTTTAATGCACAAAGATCAAGAATGTGGAACACTTATACTTGATGAAAAATTTGGAAGAATTTTAGAGTATCATGATAATAGAAATGGTATATCACCATACTTAGGCACTGCAGATATTGAAAAGATTCGGCAATGGTGGGAATTAAGAGCAATACCGAATTTCCACCTTAATAAACAAACTACTGATTGTAATAATACTAAAGTTTATTTAGCAAAGAATCTCGGACTTAGTATTACAGATACATATTGGATTAAGCCGGTAGAAGTTAATTTATCATTCGATGATGTGAAACTCACAAATAGTAAATCTCCATTTGATCCAAACGCTTCACTTGGTGGACAGATGGAGAAGCATTGGGATTTAACCAAGAAAACCCCCACATTAGTGAAAAAGAGTAGTAATTACTTAGGTCAGCAATGTATTAATGAAGTTTTCGCAACAATGCTGCATGAACGTCAGGGCACCACTATACCTTTTGTAAGATACACAATAAGTAGTGTTGATCGCACACAACGCAAGTGCTCTAGCCAAGAATGCAAGTGCAACGCTTTCACATCCGAACACATAGAATTTGTATCTGCACACGAGGTTCTAGAAAGTCAAAAAACAAGAAATGAGCAGTCATTATATGATAAATTTATTAGTATTTGTGAGAGTAATAATATTGATGTCAGAGATTTTATTGATTATCAGATTATGACTGATTTTATCATTAATAATACAGATAGGCATTTTCTTAATTTCGGAGTGCTAAGAGATACAAGTACAATGAAGTTAATTGGTCCAGCGCCTATCTTTGATTCTGGAAATAGTATGTTTTTCAACGACGACAGAAAAATAGTACATACAAGAGTTTCAATATTGAAACAACAGATTTCTGGTTTTTACAAGACAGAAGAAAAAATTCTTAAAAAAGTTAAAAATCATAATTTAGTAAATGCTGACTTACTTCCAACACCATCAGAAGTAAAAGAGTTCTATAGCAATACCGGAATACCAGAAGAGAAGTCTAGTGTTATTAGTAAGAACTATGAAATTAAATTACAATTGTTTTCAGAATTCCAAAAAGGGAAAACAATATCGTTGTATAAAGAGAGAAGAAAATAATTAATAATAATCAGAATCCAGAAGTATCAGAGCTTTTGGATTCTTTTTGGTTAAAGCAGATAAGAATTAGAGATAACTATAGTATTAAGGCGATTCTAAAACACCAGTATTAATTCAATAACCAACAATAACTTATCTGCTTTAACCAAGCATACTAAAATGAAGTAAAATCAATAGGAGGTTTTGTTATGTTAAAGATTTGGTACAGAAGTGGTAACATTAAAGCTTTAGCCAAGTACCCAATTCATTAAAGCTTTAGCCAAGATTTTAAATCTTTAGCTATACAAAAAAGCTCATTCTTAGACGATTGTAAAACCAAGTTCATAGAGTTGTAAATTATAAAAATTTAGAATTACAGGTAAACAAAAACTTGTAATTCATTGGCTACCTTCTTTAGTAAAACTAAAAGATTTTTAGAATTCAGTAGTGTCAAAGCTACTGAATTCTTTTGGCTAATCCACTTTAGCTTGGAACAAGTTCGAAATTACGAAAGAAATGAGAAGCTTGTGATTTAGCCAAGAGACATTAGGAAATTCTTTAACCGCACAAATCTCAAAATACAAATCTTGACCGCTTTAGCCAAGTGTGTTACGCTACAAATAGTTAATTACGAAATGAATTCAGTGTTAAGAGGATTCTGTTTTAAAGTGATTGACGAGGATAGAGTGGTTAGTGCACAGTACGCACTAAAAGAAAACTGGGAGTTGTAGTCTCCCGGTTTTTCTATGCAAATCTCTAAAAAATTATCTGTGAAAGATACGTAATTCCAACATCCTTCAGTCTTCTGTGACCTCTTGAAAACCAAATAGGTATGTCAGAAATGGAAGCGTACCAAAAAGAGAGTAACACATTTGTCAGATTGTGTTGAAAGATTTGTACGGTTAAAGAATTTCCTAATGTTGACTAACAACGATAAGTGTGCTACACTAAGGATAGCTTAAGCGAAACCTTGGCTAAAGTGGAATCATTTAAGCTTGAAAGTAATCATAGCCATTTGGCAAACGAAAACCCGGAAGTCAGCACACTTCCGGGTTTTCTAGCTTTTTAAAGAAAAAGCTTAAACTACGTTATTTTCTTCCGTCTAGCCATTTACATATGTAATGTACAGCTATTCCAGACAGAATGGTTTTTACGAAAGTAATCATTTCTGCCATTTGGTTCACCTCCCATCTGCGGAAGGTTTTACGCAATTTTAGTATAGCACATTTGTCGTATTGTGTCGAGAAGATTAGAGTCTCTAAGTGTCATAACTTCCGGATTCTTTTGGTTAAAACTAAGGGAGCGAGTATAGTTTTAACCACAAAAGAAGACTATCTAAAAATGGTCTTCTTAAGATTATCGTATTACGATAACGACAACAATGTATTCTTTTTCGGTGCAATCAGTTTTGTGACAATGTTTGCACCCGTTTTAAACAACTTAAACATAAAACTCGCTCCCTTCTTTTAAGACTATAATCGAGAGTATAAGAGTTTTGGACATGTCTAAAAAGCGATCTTCTAATCAAAATGCCTGCTACATATCGATTCTCAGTTACCAAATTAAACTGACCTGGGTTTTGAGCAATAACATTGGAAATATAATAAAACGACATTTGAGACTCTAATCTTGATTACTTCTTATGTCTTTCGACATAAAAACTATTTTTAGCTTTTACACTAATTACAGTTAAAAAAATTGTGCTATGTAATACGAATCATGTATCGTCGAAAGTTGGAGTAAGTTATTAAATTGTTATATTTATAATAACTTGTTAAACTTACATTGTCAACGTAACGATAGTAAATTAAGATTTATTAAGAATTTCTCAAAGGTTTTGTGATAGTATTTAAAGTTAACTCCACTGCTACCATTACCTTCTCCGCCACAGCAACAGAAGCCGGAAATGGTAAAGAGCAGTAGAAAGGCTTTTCTTTTTCTTTTAGGATTAGTAAGTGTCATAGCTTATTTTTCTTTTTGGCTAATCACAGTTAAAGTGGTAGAACCGAGATGAAAGTACTGATAAGTACGAATCTAGGTTTTTAGCCCAGACCCTTGACTGCTAAGGTTAGATGTGGTAAAGTTAAGGTAACTTAATGAGAAAACTTGGCTAAAGTGGTACATTAGGTTAGTAGTTGTTTGTTGGTTTTTACCAAAAGAAAACAGGAGAGTTGCGCCTCTCCTGTTTTTGATTTTTTAAGGAAATCTAACCTTCTGTGGTTCGGTGATTGCCATTGAATTTTTCTTTAATCCAATCTGTAATGAGGTTTGAAGCCACATTACAAACAATCGTAAACAAACCAAGCAGTATGTAGTTGTTCACGGTAATTACCTCCTTTTAATTCTCCTTCCGGTAGGAGCGGAGATGTACCACTTTTAGTATACCACATCTAACCTTAGCAATCAAGGAAATCAAACAAGAGATCAGAGTGTCAAAGCTCTGATCTTTTTAATTGCTAGCTTTAGACAAGTGAATCCACTGTTAAACGTAAGAACCTAGATGGCAGCCTCGTTAGAGTCGAATCTAGGTTTTAACCCAGTACCTCTATTTAAATAGGTAGTAATCCACACTTTACCGTACTGATTAAGTGTGTTAAAATGGAAATTGTAAAACCCACTTTTAAAGAGAGGTAATTATAAAATTTAAAATCAAGGAGGAGAAGAGATGCTCCTTCATCTATCAAAAAGAAAGAGGTGTTTAAAATGAAAAAAACAAGAAAGAAAGGTATTAGAAGTTTAGCTATTCTCTTGGCTTTGATCTTAGCTATTGGCTTTAGCCCAGTAACTAACGTGGAAGCGAAAGCTGCTCCTAGGTTAAATTACCGTAAAGTAACTTTAGTACAGGGAAAGAAAAAGAGACTTAAAGTTAGAAATCTTAGTAGAAGGAGAAGAAGAAAAGTAAAATGGTATTCTACTAGAAAGTCAGTGGCTACGGTTAACCGAAAAGGTGTTGTAAAAGCTAAGAGAAAAGGTAAAGCTTACATCGTAGCCAAAGTAGGTAGGAAAAAGTACCGCTGTAGAGTAATCGTTAAGAAAAAAGTTAGAAGGAAGAAGAAATCCAACAAGAAAGTAAAGATTAACAAGAGTACAAAGAGACAGCTTCCATACGATGCGAAGGATTTTGCTTTCTCTCCAGAAAAAAGTTATGCAGCAGGAACATCTTTAGATTTCTTTACGACGTTAGTTGATTCTTATGGAAAAGATTTTAGTAGCACATCAAATTCTATTAGAACAAAGTATTGGAGATGGTGTTCTTCAAACAGAAGTGTACTTTCTTTTAATAGTAAAGGAATTGCTTCTTTTAGAAAAGCAGGTACAGCTAGAGTTTATGCTAAAGTTTTAACTAAATCTGGTAAATGGTCAAAAACCCGTGAAGTGTCTATCAAAGTTTTCGAAGGTGGAAGTGTTAAATTCTCATACACATTAGGACTCGAAGATTCACCGTTTGGTGGAGAAGAGTACCCAGTTTGGGATTTCTACAAGCACGATACCTACAATACAACAATTCCTAAATTTAATGTAATTACATTAAAGGTTAAAAACAATTCTTCAAAAACAATTAAACTTGAGCACGATTTACGAGTTGGTACAAGTACATCGCAACCTGAAGTTGTTTGGTTTGAAACAGTTGATAAGAAAGATGTTTGGATTTCAGCAAACAGCGAACAAACTGTAAAATTCTACAGTTGCTACGCTAATGGAAGTTTTGATCAGAAAGTTTACAACAACTACATAATTGATAAAGAAGTATTAACTGATTGTACTTTTTCCTACTATTTTGGAAATCAGTGGGTTGGTGCAGAAAATAAGTACGGATCATCAGCATGGAAATTTTATTAAATAATCATAAGAACCCAGAGTGTAAAAGCCCTGGGTTCTTTTTGCTTTAACAGATTGCTTTCACATTTAGGTTACTTTAGCTAAGTCAATTCACGCTAGTTGGTTTAGCCAAGGTAATCCGAAATAAGAGATCAAAGTGTCACAGCTTTGGTCTTTTTTAATTGCTCAGTACTTTAGCCAAGAAAAGCAACTTTAGCCAAAGAGCTATTTAGCTTAGTAAAACTAAAATACTAAAACACGCAATTAAGAAAGGGGTGTTGCCTATCAACACGAGACCTCCTCCATTTTCTAAAAATCCTATCCAAAATACGAATGAGAGGAGAGAAAAGAAAATGGTTAGGAAAATAATTAACAAGGCAATTTCTGCCGTAACTACTACGCTGTTGGCTTTTACAACTTTAGCCTCAGCTATTCCAGTAACTACCTATGCCGCTGCAGCAAAAGATTCAATTCAGAAAAGTAAGCACCATGTGACTTCAACAAAAGATACTGCAACAGCAGGTTATGGAACTTTTGATTTTAGTTCAAACTCAGCTAAGTTTGATTTTAGTGTTGATTCTAAAAGCGATAAGCTTACAAAAACACCAAAAGCCGGAAACAAAGATAAATGGATTTGGCAGGAACAGGATGAAGAAAAAGGCGGACTTACTGGACTTGGAGCTGCTTACATAGCTAAACTTACCGAAGATAGTAGTTTTAGTGTATGGTACAAGAATGTACCAAAAGTAGTTAAAGGAAACAAAGTTGGTAACTACGATGTAAAAGTCACTTACGATAACGCCAGAGGTGCTGTTAGTGATGCAGATGGTAAAGACATTGCAATCTTTGATGGACAGCTCGGAGCTGTAAGATTCAGAGGTTACAAGCATATTAGGTGTACAATTTATGTCTACAAGCATGGTACATCAACTTTAATTTCTGGTTCCGATGATAAGCTTCATTTCCGATTTATCGATATCGACTGTAATCAGGCAGTAGAAAGTATGTGTCCAGGTCGTACTGATTGGTTTATGCTAGGAGACCACATTAGATGGTCAGGAGAAGCAAGATGTAAGGAAATCGGAGCTGATCAAGGAAATACAGTAACCTTTAGTGGTTATGGTGGTGAAAAAGCTGGTAAAGACATTACTGATAATGCTATTCAGTTTGAAAATAGTAAGGATCCAAAACAAAAAAAGGCTTACAAGGAAGCACGTAGACATACTTGGTCACTAGGTTTTACACCTATTGCAAGCTCTCCGTTTACTTACAGAGTACGCTACTTCTCTGGCGGTGGTGACGGAATTGGAACACAGAAGAATGGAGCTTTCTTTAGCTTCGATGGAGGATTAACACTTCCTACTATAGAAGATCCACCAGATGCTAAGTTAAGCATTGACAAAGTCTCAGACAAGTACACTCACAAAGTAGGGGACAATTGGGACTACACAATTAAAGTCAAAAATGTTACTGACGAATCTCAGGCTGTAACAGCAGAAAATGTTGAAATTACAGATACAATTCCATCTGGATTAAAAGTTAATTCTGTTACAACTTCAAAAGGAACTGCTACACATTCTGGAAACAAAGTTACAGTTAATGTAGGAGATTTAGCCCAGAATGCTACCGTAACGGTAAAAGTTAATGTCACAGCTCTCGAAAATGCTAATGGTACACGACCATACAATAAAGCAAAAGCCGAAGCCGACAATTCAAACGACGTTTGGGATGACGACGGTAACTACATTAATTCCGCTAATGTTCAGGTAGACAAGGTGGTAGACAAGTACGAGTACGCAGTAGGAGACAAGGCTAACTTTACTGTTAAGGTAAAGAACACCAAAGGAATCGCTACTAATGTAACAGTGGCAGACACACTTCCTTCGGGAATGAAGTTAGACTACGACTCTGTTAAAATCAGTGGAGTACCTGCTAACGTCTCTGTACCAGTAGCACCTAAAGATGTTACCAACCAGCTTAACAAAACTCTCTTTGAGAAATCAGAGACCAAAACTATCACAGCTACCAAATCCAAGAGTGGTGATAACGGATGGGCTTACAAGATTAATTACTTGCCAGCCAATGCAACCGCTACCATTACATTCTCTGCCACAGCCGCAGAAGCCGGAAATGGTAAGGAACAGCAGAACGTAGTTACAGCAACAGGTGATAACTTTAGTAAAGCCGAAGACGATGCAGAGTACTATGTGAACACACCTAAGCTCTCACTCAGTAAGAAGTATGTTAACCCATACAAAGATAAGAAGAAAGACAATCGTTGTGATAACGAGTTCAGAGTCTTTGAGAAGGAAACTGGTTACGAAAAGGTTCAGTACGAAGTTTTAGCCAAGAACACTGCTCCAGCAGGAACAGTTGCTAAAGACGTAGTAGTAGAAGACGTAACACTTCCAGAAGGTCTCGCACTCAACTATGATTCCATTGAAATCTCAGAAGTGAGCGATAGCGGAACTAAAACCTTTAGCAAAGCCAGTGGTGGAAATGGAAACACAATTAAGTACCACGTAGCAGGCACAGCTGACGTTACTAACAAACTCAACCCAGAACACTACAACGAGACACAGGACAAAACACCTGTAATCACAGTAGAAAAGAAGGGTAATGGTTTTGTAGTTAAAGATAGTCTCATGGCAGGTGGAGCAAGCCTCAAGATTAGCTACAATGCCAATGCACTTGAGAATGACAAAGTAGATGTTAATGGTTCAGAGATTAGAAACGAAGCTACAGCAACCGCAAGCAATTTAGCCAAGGTTGATGGCAAAGTTCCAACCATCAAGGCCGACACTACTGTCTACATTAACTCCCCACGTCTTAAGATCGAAAAGAAAGCAGACTCCGGAGATTACGAAGTTGGTGACAACGTTAGCTACACAATTAACGTAGTAAACACACACAAGGGAACAATCGCACGTAACCTTGTTTACACAGATGAACTTAAGACAAAAGGCGTACAGATCCTCACAGGCACAATCGCACTGTATGATACAGAAGGCTATGAGCTTCGTGAAGGCGGTACTTTAGCCGGGGAAGTTGACTACAAGAAACAGGCAAAGACAGATGGCTTTACTCTTACTACTCGTAAACATTTAGTAGTGGATGGCAATTACGATAAGTACGATTTAGCCCAGGGAAAGAACCCTGAGACTCAGAATGCTTGGAACCCGTCTTATGTCAACACAAAGAAAGAAACTCTCATGTCAATCAAGTACGACATGAAGATTACTGACAAAGCTCTTGCAGGCAAGGAAATTCTGAATGTGGCAACAGCAGTTTCAGACGAAGCCCTCAAGGTAACTACAGACGAGACCGTTAAACCAAAAGGTCCAGAACCTACTCCAGAGAAGTCCGTTGATAGAACTAATCCAGCAGTAGGAGAAGATGTGACCTTCACACTTCGCTTTACAAACAACAATGCAGGAACAGTCGCAAAAGACGTTAAGATCAAAGACTTCATGAACGAGTCCAACATGGTTAAGATTCGTGAAGACAGTCTTAAGGTAACTCTTGACAACAAGGACATTACAAAAGAGTGTAAGATTACTTACAACGACAGTAAAGATGGATTCGAGATCGAGACCGGTAAAGATTTAGCCCAGTCACAGGCAATCGTAGTTAGCTACAAGGCAGAAGTACTTCTCGCAGCAGCCGGAAAGGATTTAGTTAACACAACAGGAGTTAACTGCACAAACAATCCTGAGTGGAAGTATGCGGAAACACCTTTTAACCCAGTAGACCCAACACCTGACTTAAAGATCGAGAAGAAGTCCGACAAGACAAACTACTCTGTAGGAGACAAAGGTCACTACACTGTTAAAGTTACACAGACAGCCGACAACGCTACTGCACGTAACGTAGTAATCGAAGATGCCTTCGACAATGAGAAAGCTATTCTTGACACCAAGACAATTAAGCTTACAGACAGCAAAGGCAAAGACATTACTAAAGAAGTCTCTATTGCTGGAACTCCATCTGGCTACAAGATCGAGACCGGTAAGAATTTAGCCCAGAACGAATTCTTCACAGTAACCTACGATGTTCTGTTCACTGATCAGACCCTCGGTGGTGAAGAAGTAACCAACGTGGCTAAGACACATGCCGACAATGTCCCAGAAAAGACAACAACTGTAACCGTTAAGATTGAGAAGCCAGAACTGGAAGTTACAAAGACTTCTGACAAAAAGGTTTATTCCTATGAAGACACAGCACACTACACCGTTAAGACCGAAGAAGTCAAAGAGAACGCTACAGCGTACAACGTTGTAATCGATGACCAGTTACAGGTTAGCGGGGCTAAAGTTTTAGCCGAGACCATCAAGATTAGTGATAAGGACGGCAAAGACTTTACAGACAAGTGTGAGATCGAGTGCAAAGGAACTGGTTACACAATCAAGACTAAGAGAGATTTAACCAAGGGAGAAACCTTCACAGTTAACTATGATGTAGTATTCGAAGACAGATCTCTCATTGACAACTACGTACCTAACGTAGTTAAAGTAACTGCTGACAACGCCTCCGCACAAACAGAGAACGAAGTCACACCTAAGACAGTTAAGACAGAAGACGGTGCTGAGTACCAGATTCTGAAATCCTGCCAGCCAGCTAGTGGTAGTGTTGTAAATGTTGGTGACGAGATTGAGTACACCATCACAGTTAACAACACAGGCAAGAAAGATCTTAAGGATGTTAAGATTAAGGATGCTATTCCTACTCACACACAGTATGTAAGTGGTGGCACTTTAACCAAGGCAGACGACAAAGACACTGTAGTCTTCAAGGTAGACGAAATCAAAGCTGGTGCTAAGGCAGACGTTACCTTCAAAGTAAAGGTAATTGATGAAGGACTTTGTGAAATCGTCAATGTTGGATACGTTAAGGCTAACACTGCTAGCGGTGCTTTAGCCCCGTCTGACTCCTCAGAAAAGAAGGACGACTCTACAACAGAATCTAAAGACGAGAACAGCTCAGAGTCTACAACAGAGGATTCCACTTCCACACCATCCGACTCTTCAGAATCTACTACAGAGAAAAAAGATGATGGATGGGCAGATGCAACAACAGGAGTAGAACTCGACACAACTGAAGCGACAACCGAAGCTCCTTCCAGCGAAGCTACAACAACGACTAAAGATGAAGCTAGTGAAGCAACAACAGCGGCTAAAGATGAAGCCAGCGAAGCTACAACAACATCTAAGGACGACACCACTTCTACAGACAAGAGCGATTCCAAGTCCGATTCCAATGGTTCAATCCTTGACAAAATCAAAGACACTCTTAACGGAGCAAAGGACACAATCACAGGAAACGATCCAGAATTCTCTGGTGATGATTTCTATGCTACCAACCAGGTTGTACACTTTGTACCATACAGAGTGCAGGTAATTGCACCTGAGTTAGCTATCAATAAAACTTCAGATAAGAAGGAATACACAGTTGGCGAAACAGGTCATTACAACGTAGAAGTAGTACAGACTAAAGACGACGCTGTTGCTAAAAACATCCATGTTGTCGATAAACTGGACAAAGTTGGTGCAGAGATCCAGAAAGACAGCATCAAAGTTTACGATGGTGAAGGAAAGTTAGTCACAGGAGATTGCACAATTAAGTGTGATGGACAGAGCTATGACATTCAGTCTAAGGTAGCTTTAGCCAAGGGACAGACCATGAAGATTAAGTACGACGTACTCTTCAAGTCCTCAGACTTAAGCGGCCAGAAAGTACTTAACTCTGCTAAAGCACAGGCAAGCAATCAGAAGAATCCAGAAGACTGGGTAGAAGATAACAATGAAGTTTCTTTAGACAAGCCAAAACTTGCTATTAAGAAATCTTCCAACAGAGTTACCTTTAAACCAGGAGAAACTGGAGAATATACCATCACAGTTACAAATAAGTCTACAACAGCTACAGCTAAGAACGTAGTAGTTAAAGACAACTTTAACAAAGATGGAGTTAAGATTCAGAAGAGTTCTATTAAGATTGAGAATGACGGTAAGGTAGTTAAGGGAGCAGAAATCGAAGCTAAGGACAATTCTTTTGTCATCAAGACTAAACAGGATTTAGCCCCGAACGCTGACATGGTAATTACCTACAAAGCTAAGTTCTCCAAGAAAGGAACTTACAAGAACACAGCGGTAGCAACGTCTGACAACACTGACCCAGTTAAAGCGAACAACAAAGTTAAAGTAACTAAGACTGGAGTTAGTCCAAAGAACGTTACACCTAAGAACGTAATCAAAACAGTAACAAAAGGAACTAAAGATGTTAAGACAGGAGATGTTCTTGGTTTAGCAGTTCTGGTAGTTCTTGTAGCTGGAATTGGTTACTTAGGATTCGTTGTTGTAAAACGTAAGAAATCCAAATAATTAAAATTGAGTGACTTCGGTCACTAGTAAATCATTCAGGCCGATTTAGTCAAGCACACTGTACCATCTTCAGATCTGACCGAATGTAATGAGGGATTGTCAAAGGTATGGTGTGCTCTCGGGGAAGAAATCCCTGATCTAAAGTACTCTGAACCCTAACAGGTAAGGAGACTTTAATAAAAGTAATTTTGATACAAGTAATTCGGGCTGATTTAGCCCAGCACTACTGTCCTTCATCGGCGGTAGCGCTTTAGCAAATCACGCAGGCTAGGGAGACATAGCTTTAGTTTGTAATTTAAAAATGAATTTCAATTAAAGAAAAGAAAGGAAATTTGATATGAAAAAACATAATTTGATGGGGAAATTCCTCACAGCTACTTTAGTGGCTGCCATGGCAATCAGCCCAGCAACGGTATTTGCTGCAACA
>OLSJ01000503.1_pt1 | contig 30307 bp, 25 predicted proteins | sample 1672151 | NCBI WGS metagenome assembly OLSJ01 (sample SAMEA3136653, study PRJEB25190) | human gut metagenome | biome: human gut; feature: human-associated habitat; material: faeces | place: Austria | collected 2013 | reverse complement strand
CGGCGGCCGGCAGGCCGACGGAACCTACGAGAGCGCGGGGCAGAGGGCGTCGAGCAGGGTGATGGCGAAGTGCTGGGCGGAACGGCCCTCGCCGGCGTCCTCCCACATGGTGCCGGGCAGCTCCACGGCGATGCGCGAAGGGGCGGCGGCGTCGGCCACGCCGATGGCCGTCTCCAAGCGCAGGGGCAGCGTGGCCTCGTCGTCGAAGCTCACGCGCGGCACGGCCTCGGCCGTGGCCTCCTCGGCCAGCACGATGTGCACGAGCAGCATCTCCTGGTCGGGCTTCACCAGCAGCGAGTCGGCGCTCACGATCTTGGACGCGGGGCTGGTGGCCAGCGCGAGGTTCGACATGCGCGACGCCACGCTGCGCGTGAACTCGTGCGTGCCGAACAGGCACAGAGCGTTGCCCTCCAGCACGTCGGCCGCGCGCGCGAAGCCCAGGTGCACGGCCTCGTGCACGGCTTCCTTGCCCTCCCAGGAATGGTGGAGGTTGCGTATGGCCGCGTACGTGTACGCGCCGGCGATGCCGTCGGACGGCAAGCCCAGGTTCAGCTGGAACTTGCGCAGCGCGAGCTCCGTGTACGCGCCGAAGATGCCGTCGTTCGCCCCGCAAGCGAACCCGAGCGCGCCGAGCGCCTGCTGCAGCTCCTCCACGTCGTGGCCGTGGAAGTGGGGCATGCGCAGGTACAGCGTTCGGTCGCCCAGGAAGTACGAGGCGTCCACGAGCGTCGACCACACCTTGCCGGTCACGTCCTCGCCCGCGGGCAGGCCCGCCTGGATGCAGAACGCCCGCACGGCGGCGGCGGTCTGCTCGCCGAACGAGCCGTCGACGGCGGCCTGGTCGAGCAGGCCGATGGTGGCCAGGCGCTGCTGCACGTCCTCGACGGCAGCACCGGTGTCATGTCGCTTGATGGTTTCCATGGAGGCCATGGTACCGCAGGCCGCCCGCCCCCCGGCATCCGCACCGGGGGGTTTCACCAAAGCAACAGAGGGCCTCGCAGGTTGGCACAGCAAGCCAGCGAGGCCAGCCGCAGCGTCGGCGATCGCGCTGGCCGTCAGGCCAGTGCGATTCGATAGATCTCGCGAGCGTCATCCATGGTGAGCTTCTTGAAGCTGCCGAAGGGCTCGCCCTTGTTCTCCTTGAGCGTGGGGATCATGCGCTCGATGTCGTCCTCGCCCACGCCCAGCTCGTCGAGCGTCACCGGCATGCCGAGCGAGGCGAAGAAGCCGCGCGTCTCGTCGATGGCCGACAGCGCGTCGGCCTCCAGGTCGCCCGTGGGCGCCAGGCCGAACACCTCGCGGCCGTAATAGGCGAAGCGCGCCGGGTTCGCGTCGTAGACGAACTCCATCCACGCCGGGAACATCACGGCCAGGCCCGCGCCGTGCGTGATGCCCGGGTTCAGGGCGGACAGCTCGTGCTCCAGTCCGTGCGTGGCCCAGTCCTCGTGGCGGCCGACGCCCGCGAGGCCCTGATGGCACAGCATGCCCGCCCACATGACGTTCGCGCGCGCATCGTAGTTATCGGGCTCCACCATGACGCGCGGCGCCTCGGCGCGCACCGTCTTCATGAGCGAGAGGCACAGGTTGTCCGTCACGGGCACGGCGCCCACGTCGTCGAAGAACCGCTCCAGCAGGTGGCAGAACATGTCGGTGAGGCCGGCCGCCGTCTGGTACTCCGGCAAGGTGAACGTGAGCTCGGGGTTCATGAACGCGAGTTTCGGGCGCTGCGCGTTGTTCGGATAGCCCGACTTCAGGCCCAGCTCGTCGTTGCTCATCACCGTGTTCTTCGACGCCTCGCTGCCGGCGGCCGGGATGGTGAGCACCACCGCGATGGGCAGCACGTCGTCCGTCTGCTGCTTCGTCTCGAAGAAGTCCCACACGTCGCCGTCGTAGTGCGCGCCCACGGCGATGGCCTTCGCCGAGTCGATGACCGAGCCGCCGCCCACGGCCAGCACCCAGTCGATGCCGTGCTCCTTGCAAAGCGCAATGCCTTCGCGCGACAGGCCGATCTCCGGGTTCGGCCGCACGCCGCCCAGCTCCACGTGCTCGATGCCGGCCGCGTCGAGCGACGCCTTCACGCAGTCGATGAGGCCGCTGGCAACCGCGCTCTGCCCGCCGAAGTGCACGAGCGCCTTGCGCGCGCCGCGCTCGGCCAGCTTCGGGCCCACCTGCTCTTCCGCCCCGCGGCCGAACACGAAATGCGTGGGCGATACGAACTCGAAATCCTCCATGGCAGCAGTCCTTTCCGCAAGCCTTCGTCGTTGGCCAACCAGTATACCGCTCCCCCGCCCCGGCATGCGCCGCGTTCGCAGGAAGCAGGGCCGGACGACGGCAGGCAAGCGGAAACGGTGAGAACACGATGGGAGCGTGCTGAAACGTCGCAAGATCCCCGCAAGGTTCGCACGGCCGGAATGCGATGAACGCGCAAGGTCGGCGCGGTTCCGCAACGGTCGAATTACGGTCGGGCGGCAAGGTTGCGGAGCTAAGATGGCCACACGGATTCGTCCAGGCGGGGAGGACCGACACCCCTCACACCCATTTCCGATTTTGGAAAAAAAAGGGGGGGGGTGACCCTCTATGGATGATATGCTGCTTGCCCTTACCGGAGTGATCTTGCAGGTTCTCGGGCTGCACGTTGCGCTGTTGAACGTGCTGCTCGGGGCGGCCGGGCTTGTCGTCAAGCTCGTGTCGAAAGATTTGCCCCGGTCGTCCGACAAGGACGATCCGGGGCACAGCACATAGCATCCGAACCGCCAAGACGATCCGAGAGCCGTGGGGAGTTAGCAGCTCCCTGCAGCTCGCCTGCATTATAGCAAACGAAAACGCTGCGCGGAAGGAGCCGATGCCGCTTATAGCGGTTCTCCACAAGAGCGCCGACGAGGTGTTGCCGGGAGCCGCCGGAACACCGCCGGGGCTTTCGCCGAAATGCGCCGGGGTCGGCTGCACCTCCCCGCCGGAATGCAGTCAAGCGGCAGGCCCGCCTACCCCAGCGCCACGTCCAGCACCATCATGACCAAAAACCCCGCCATGACGCCCAGCGTGCCCACGTTCGAATGCTCGCCCAGGTGCGCCTCGGGGATCAGCTCCTCCACCACCACGTACATCATGGCGCCGGCCGAGAACGCCAGCATCCACGGCATGTACGGCGATATGAGGCCTGCGAACAGCACCACCAGGATGCCGAACACAGGCTCGGCCAGGCCCGACAACGCCCCCAGCCCGAACGCTTTCGGTGCGCTCATACCCTCCTGCAGCATGGGCAGCGCCACGGCGGCGCCCTCGGGGATATTCTGGATGCCGATGCCGATGGCCAGCGCCACCGCCATGCCGAACATGGCCGGGTCACCGCCGTTCTGCGCTGCCATGGCGAACAGCAGGCCCACGCTCATGCCCTCGGGAATGTTGTGCAGCGTCACGGCCGTGAACAGCAGCGTGGGCCGATCCCACTTGCTCGGCAGGCCCTCGGGCTTGCTCTCGCCCGGATGCAGGTGAGGCAGCAGCTGGTGCAGCACCATGAGGAACGCCACGCCGATAACGAACCCGCCCGCCGCGGGAATCCAACCCACCTGGCCCGCCTCCTCGGCCCGCTCGATGGCGGGGATGAGCAGCGACCACACCGATGCCGCGATCATGACGCCGGCCGCGAACCCCAGAAACGCCCGCTGGATAGCCATGCTGTTGCGCTTGCGGAACAGGAATACCGAGGCCGCGCCCAGCGTGGTCATCAGGAACGTGAACCCGGTGCCCGACGCAGCCCAGAGAAGCGCGGTTTGCATGAGCGCCCTCCTATCGTATCGCTCGCCCGCCGCAGGAGCGCAGCGGCAGGCGTCTTCATCTTCGAAGCATCAAGTGTAAGCCTTTTCGTCGGCTTAAGCGTCCGCATTTTCCCAGCGTTACCGAGCTGCCCCGCACGTTGTGCGCCTCTTGGTGGGGGGGGGCGGGGCTTGCTCCTTGAGGCCTCCGCGGGCATCGCGAATGAATTGGCCGTGGCGAGTTCGAGCGCCGCAGGTGAGCAGCCCGACGCAAACGCAGGCGCTGCGAGCGGCTGGCCGCCGGTGAGCACAATGAGGCCGGGGGAACCCCGGCCTCATCGAAAGGAATGCCGACAGCGTGCTTGGCGTATCCTCAACGTAGCTCACCCACAAGCCCTGCCGCTCTGCGGCGCCGCAATCATCACGAGACTGTACTTGGCGAAGATAGTCTTTTCCGCTTACCATTGCGTTTGGTTCTACTGTCGGACAAGCCGGATTATAGGCTCTTTTCCCTGCAAACTGAACCCTTTCGGCTTCTTTTGTGCACGTGAGCAATGAAACCGTTACGATCGTCAACCGCCCGTTTAGTCCCCCCGCGACCCGCCTTTCGCCCCGCCCGGCCGAGGGCGCTTCGCCCCGCCGCCCTTCGGCGCCCAATCGCGCAGGCCGGGAACGGCGCCGCCGGCGATCTCCCACAGGTAGAGGCTCGCCACGGAGCCGTACGGCGAGTAGCGGCGGCGGTACTTCGCGAACAGCTCGGGCGTGATACGGCGATGGTGGTGCAGCATGCGCAGGCCGCGCAGAATGGCCAGGTCGCCGTAGCTCATGATGTCGGGCCGTTGCATCGAGAACGTCATGAGCATCTCGGCCGTCCACACGCCGATGCCCGGCAGCGCCGACAGCCGGCGGCACACCTCTTCGTCCGGCAGGTCGGCCAGCCCCTTCAGATCCAGCTCGCCGGCTACCACGCGCTCGGCCGCGCCCTTGATGTAGCCCACCTTCCGAAACGACAGGCCGAACTGCTGCAATTCGTCGTCAGGGCAGGCGGCCATGGCCTCGGGCGTGATGTCGCCGAACGCACCGGTCAGGCGCTTCCAGATGGTGACCTGCGCCTTTGTAGATATCTGCTGGCCCACGATGCAGTTGACCAGCGCCGCGAACAAGTCGGGCGTCACCTCGCGGCGCACCGGCCCGATAGCGTCGATGGCCTCGGCCAGCCGCTCGTCGCGCGCCTTCAGGTAGGCGATCGCCTGCTCGTCGTACTCGAAATAACGCTGATCTCCCATGGGGGCTCCTCTCCGCCGGGAACGGCGCACCGGCGCCGAGGACGCGCGGGCCCCGCACGCCCCGCCTTCGGCACCAGTATAACCGGCCCTGGCGCGCAAGGCACCCGCGAAGGCGGACGCAGGACGTTGGCAGGACCAGACCGATGCTCAGGGGCAACGGTCGCCGGACAAAACGCCGCACCGGCCATAGCCAGACGGCGCCGAAAGGGGTACCATCGGACACGCAGCGCAGCAGGCCCGCAAGGCCGCTGCGTTGACAGCAGCAAAGGCAGAGAGGTGTATGAGGGGGAAACCATGAAGGACCATCCGGTTCGCAACTCGATCTACAACGTGTACTTCAGCCCGACGAAGGCGACTCAGAAAATCGCCTACGAGGTGGCCGACGCCATCGCGGCCGACCGCGACCTCACGAGCATCGCCATCAACCTGACGAAGCCGAAGAGCCGTCCCGTGCGCGCCGGCGGCCAGGAGAACGACGTGTTCCTGTTCGCCTTCCCCGTGTACAGCGGGCGCGTCCCCGCCGTGCTCATGGACTGCATCGACCAGTTCGAGGGCGACGGAGCGAAGGCCGTGGTCGTGGGCGTGTACGGCAACCGCCACTACGATGACGCGCTGCTGGAGGCCGCCGACCTGCTGGGCGAGCGCGGCTTCAAGGTCATCGCCGCCGGCGCGTTCATCGGCGAGCACTCCATGGCGCCGCGCGTGGGCGCCGGCCGCCCCGACGCGGACGACCTGGCCGTAGCCGCGCAGTTCGGTCACGACGTGGCCGCCCTCATCGAGCAGGGCGCAACCGAAACGCCCGCCATCAAGGGCAACCGCCCCTACCGCGACGGCATGCCCGACACGGGCGCGCGCCCCGCTACCACGGACGCCTGCACGAAGTGCGGCATCTGCGTGAAGCTGTGCCCCATGGGCATCATCGACGCAGACGACCCTGCCAAAGTCGCGGATGGCTGCCTGCAGTGCAACGCCTGCGTCAAGGGCTGCCCGCAGGGCGCGAAGCGCTTCGAGGGCGAGCAGGCGGCGGCCATCGTGGCCATGCTCGAGGGCAACTGCATGGAGCGCAAGGAGCCGGAGCTGTTCCTGTAGGGAAGCTAGGTGGACAGGAGGGACGGGACGGGGCTAGGCAACCGTCCCCCCGTCCCTCCTATCCCTGCCCGCTAGTCCAGGATAGCCTCTCCCAGCACGGAGTCGAAGCGCACGGACGTGCCGTCGGCGTAGGCCACGTTCCAGATGCGGTAGTCGAGCGAGCGGGGCACGTCCTCGTCGGAGAGCGCGCAGCCCTCGCCTGACGTGTCCACCTCGGTATCGTCGCCGCCTTGCCTGTTGGAGACCGCGTCGCCACCGTGCGCGGGCTCGTCGGTGACGACCGAGGCCGGCGGCGCGCTCTCCTCGGCATCCACCGCCGCATCCTCGGCCGATGCGTCGGCCGGGTCGTCGCCACGGCGCAGCGCCGCCTCGGCCTCGGCCAGGGCGTCGTCCAGCTCGGCGCGCGTAGGCTCCTCGGTCTCGCGCGCAGAACCCTCCCACGCGTTCTCGCCATCGGGGTCGGCAGCGGTCCAGCCGCTTTGCGCCTCGTCGTCGATGCCGGCGGCCTCCGTCACGGCCGCAATGATGTCCGAGGCCGAGGACGAGCCACGCTCCTCCTTGCCGATTGCGCGCACGGCCGCCGTCGTGCCCGCACCGTCGGCAACTGCGCCCGCCCCTGCGTCGTCCTGCGCCGCGCCGGCGCCCTGCCGCTGGGCCGCGATGCTCGCGCAGGCGGGAATGCGGATCACCTCGATGGGATCCGCGCCCAGGGCACCCGCGCGCAGCAGGGTGCGTGCCCGCCCCACGTAGCCGGCGGCCGCCTCCGGTATGGACGATTCCACCATGCGCACGGCGATGGCCGGGCCCGTGCCGAAGCGCACCTCGGCCCACGAGAAGGGCAGCACGGGGTCGCCGTTGTTGCGGCGGGCATCGTTCTCGCGCGCCACCAGGGCCGACGTCTCGGCGAACTCCTCGTCGAGCCACGTGGTGAGCGCGCCTTCCCACAGCGGGTCCTCCGCATCCTCGTCCACCGCGTTCATCCCTACGTCGAACTCGATGACGTTCGCACGCTGCGAGCCCTTCTCGGCCCGAACGACCTCCGTAGGTGCGACAGCCGTGAAGCGACGCTCGATCTCGGCGTCGGCATCGCCCTGGAAGCTCTCCTCGTCGAGAACGATGTTCAAACGCACGGGAGGGTGGATGGAGGCGGGCATGGCGGTTCCTTTCGTCGACCGCGGACGGGCGCGCCCGCGGGATGGTTCGGTATCCGCTGCATTGTCGCCCCGGCCGTAGGCCGCCGAACGGGTGGATCGCGAGCGTGACGCAACCGTTGCGCTCCCATCACCCGCAGGCAAACCGTCGAACGGGGTGCGCGGCAGACGGCCGCTATAAGCGTCAACGTATTCAGCAGGTTACATATCGGCTATACTGGAACGGTTGGCACACTACGGCGTCGGCGATCCTTGGGGAGCGTCGGCGAGGGACGGGGGATTCCCATGCACGACGGCGAGGAGAACATCACCATCGGAGCGCTCATGGAGGGCGTGTACGCCCTCTTCCGCTCGCGCGACGACTACGAGTCCGTGTCGGAGACGGAGCACGATCTGGTCGCCCGCATCCAGTACGCCTCGGCGGTGGTGCAGGCCGAGAAGGTCACGCCGCCCGGCGGGTGGGATCCATACGGTCGCTAGGTCGTGCAAAAAAGGGCCGCCGATCGGGAGGGAGAGGATCGGCGGCCTGGAAAAGGAGCGGCGAGCGGGCACGACGCCCGCTCGCCTGCCCCATGGCTAGAGGTCGAGGCTCGGGATCTCCTCGTCGGCGTTGCCGCCTGCGGCGTTGATGCCCGCGATGCGGCCGAACGTCACGCAACGTCCGTGGCCGATACCCGGCACGCCAGGTGGCCTTGCCGCTCATGGCGGCGGGTTTCCTGTTCCTGCCGCTGCACGAACCGTGGAACGCCATCGGCACGGCGGTGCACCAGGCGGGCTACCAGTACTTCTACATCGTGCTGTGGGCGCTCTGGCCCGTGCTGGCCTCGCGCGGCGTGCCGGCGGGCTGGATAGCGGGTTGGGGCCTTCTTTCCATCCAGCTCGGCCAGTTCGCCGGGTCGATCGCCGCGGCGCTGGCCGTGAGCGTGGTGAACACCGACCTGGGGATGGCCATGCTCTCGGCGGGAATCATCTTCGCCATCCTCATCATCGCGCTGTTCGCGCTGGGCAGCGGGCAGGCCAGCACGGGCTGGGGCTACGTGAAGCCCATGGAAGAGGCCGAAGCGCGCAACGCCTGAGCGACGCCGCACCGGCACCTGCCGGACACGACCACCTCGACCTGCACGCTCATGGGCGCACGATGCGCATCATCCGCCCCGTAACCGTCCGCCCATCGGGTTATGGTATCGTGGGTGCCTGCAAGCTGGACACGACCGGCGCGGCGCGCGCCGGCATGGGCACGAGAGGTACCGATGATGCACAACCACCGCGACGAGCGAAGCAACGCCGAGACGGATGCCGAGCTCGAAGCCGAGATAGAGGCGCTGACGTCCCAGGAAGCCGAGGCGGCGGCAACGCTCAAGAAGAAGATTCCCCTGCCGCTCAAAGTGTTCGCCATCCTGTGCATCGTGGCGGGCGTCGCCATCCTGCCCATGATCGGGTTCGTCATCGTGGCCATGGTGATCGCGTTCCGCGAGGGCGCGCTCGCAGACGACTCGACGGCGTCCACGGTGCTGTTCTTCGCGCTGCTAGCCATCCTGGCCCTGCTCACCGTGGCGTTCATCGTGTTCGGCATCCGCCTGCTGCGCGACAAGCGGCGCTTTGCGGCGCAGACCGCCGAGCTGCTCACCGGCCTCATGGTGGCCGGCATCCTGTGCGACATCATGCTGTTCGGCCTGGACGGCACCGTGCTGTTCTTCGTGGCCTTCATCGTGTTCCTCGTGGTGCTGACCAGCTACCTGGACCCGTCGCTCGCCGACGAGCGCGAGCTCCAGCGCAAGCTACGCGACATGGAGACGCGCGAGGACGCCGAGGACGGCACGCTCGGACGCGACGAGACGGGCAAGGGGTTCATCGCGCTCAACTTCTTCAACCTGTTCTGGATTTTCACGGTGTGCTGCGTGCTGGGGCTGATCATCGAGACGGTGTACCACTTCGCCGTGGTCGATCCTGGCCACTACCAGGACCGCGCCGGCTTGCTATTCGGGCCGTTCTCGCCCATCTACGGGTTCGGCGCCGTGCTCATGACCGTGGCGCTGAACCGCTTCCACGACAAGAACGTCATCCTCATCTTCCTGGTGAGCGCCGTCATCGGCGGGGCGTTCGAGTATCTGACCAGCTGGTTCATGCAGTTCGCGTTCGGCATCGTGGCCTGGGACTACTCGGGCACGTTCCTGTCCATCGACGGGCGCACCAACGGCATGTTCATGGCCATGTGGGGCGTGCTGGGCGTGGTGTGGATCAAGCTGTGCCTGCCCTGGATGCTGAAGCTGGTGAACCTCATACCCTGGAACTGGCGCTACGCCCTCACCACGGTGTGCGCGGCACTCATGATCGTGGACGGCGCCATGACCTTGCTGTCGCTGGACTGCTGGTACCAGCGCATGGCCGGCAAGCCCTCCGAGACCGCCATGGCCCAGTTCTTCGACCGCAACTTCGACAACGAGTACATGCAGGAGCGCTTCCAGAGCATGTCGATAGACCCCTCCAACGCCACGCGCGCGAACTAGGCCGGATCTCTCGGGAAGGGGGCGTGATTCCGCCCCCTTCCCCTCCCCTACGAGCCCAGCATGATCCTGATGATCTCGTCGTTGGTGGCGCGCATGCCGTCGCGGCCGAGGCGGGCGATGCTGTCGATGGTGTTCTCCACGCCCTTCTTCACGATGCCGTCGCCGCCGTAGAACTGCTGGCCGTCGCGGTACATCACGTAGCCGAGGATGCCGGCGTTCACCGAGAAGGCTATCTTGCCGGCGCACGAGGGCTTCGCGCCGTCGCACACCATGCCCGCCACGATGGACAGCGCGTTCACCACGGCGTGGCAGGCCTCCTTGTAGCCGCCGCCGTCCAGATACGCGATGCCGGCACCCGCCGCCGCGCCCGCGCACACCGCGCCGCAGAACGCCGACAGCCGGCCGATGCCCGTCTTCTGATGGATGGCCACGAGGTTCGAGAGCACCAGCGCACGGTAGAGCTGCTCGTCGCTCGATCCCAGCTCGCGCGCGTACACGATGAGCGGCACCGACACGGTGATGCCCTGGTTGCCGCTGCCCGAGTTGATGACCACGGGCAGCTCGCAGCCGCTCATGCGCGCGTCGGACGCCGCTGCGGCGCACGCGCACGCGCGCACCTTCACGTCGTCGCCGTAGGCGCCCAGCATGACGCTGCCGATGTTCGCGCCCCAGTCGCCGGCCAGCCCCTCGTCGACCACGGCGCCGTTGCAGGCGATCTGCCGGTCGAGCAGCTCGCGCACGTCGTCCACGTCCACGGTCATGGCGAAGTCCCAGATACCGGCCATCGAAAGCAGGCCGCGGTCGGTCATGCCCTCGGCCGCGCCGCCTTCTGACGTGGGTGCGGCGTCGCGCAGCACCTCGCCGTCGCGCTCCTCGCGCACGATGTTCGTGTGGAAGTCGGCGATGCGCACGAGCGTGCTGCGCGCAGGAGCGCTCGCCGCCGCCTTAGCGCCCTCCCCGGCGAACGCGCGCACGACGATATCGAAGTCGAGGCCCGAATCGGCGCGCTCCACCGTGATGGGCGTGCGTCCCAGATAGGCGACGACATCCTCCACGTCGGTCGGCGACACGTCGGCGATCACCTCAAGGCTGCGGCCGGCCTCCCCCGCCACGATGCCGGCTGCCGCCGCGGCCTCGATGCCCTTCAAGCCGCCCGTATGGGGCACCACCACGCTCTTCGCGTTCTTGATGATGCTGCCGCTGGCCGCCACGTGCACGCGGGTCGGCTCGACTCCCAGCAGCTCGCGCGCCCTCGCCGCCGCCAGCGCGATGGCGATAGGCTCCGTGCACCCCATCGCCGCGATAAGCTCTTCTTCCAAAATGGAAACGAAGGCGCCGTAGCGCTCGTCGGTCCGCTCCATGATCCGCCTTCCCGCCGGTTACGATTCCCCCATGATAGCACGCGACCCCCGCTGGGCGCTTAACGTCAAATTGATGCCGGCAACACCGGGAGCCGTCGCTATAATATGATGCAATTGCGCTCGCGCGCTGAACAACAAGGAGGTCCGCTTGAAGAAGCGGAGTAGGCTGGGCAAGGGGTTTATCGTCATCGCCTTCTGGGTGCTGGGCGTAGCCATACTCATGTTCACCCTCGCGCAGGTGCGCGACTTCGCCGGCATCATCAACGACTCGGGCGTCGTGCGCGGCGGCACGCAGCGCGTGGTGAAGATGGAGCTGGCCGGCCAGCCGGCGCCGTCCACCGAGCAGCGCGTGACCTCGCTGCTGGAGAAACTGGCCGAGAACGAGGAAAACCGCCTGTACAAGGGCCCCGAAACCTACGAGTTCATGGACAATCTGGCCGCCGTCGACTCGCAATGGAAGCTCATCGAGGACGAGATCGATGCCCTGCACCGCGGGGAGGGATCCACCGAGCGGCTGCTGGACCTGAGCGAGACGCACTTCACCCTGGCCGACGCCATGGTGCTCTCCGCCCAGAAGCGCGCCGAGCGAGACTTCCTCGTGACGGGCGCCATCTGCACCGTGCTGTTCCTCACCGCCGCCACCATCATGCTGTTCATGCGCAACGACCGCATCTCGAAGCTCAAGACCGCCTACTTCACCGACCCGCTCACGAAGCGCAAGAACATGCTGGCCTTCGAGGAGCAGGGGCAGCAGCTCGTGTCCAGCGCCCCCGGGGGCACGTACCTGGTGGCGTACACGAACGTGCTGAACTTCCGCTACATCAACGAGACGTACGGCTACGAGTCCGGCGACAAGCTCATCCTGACGTTGGCCCGCCTGCTGGACAATGCCTGCCGGCGCGACGAGCTGGCGGCGCACGGCAACGCGGACCACTTCGTGCTGCTGCTGCGCAACGACCCGCAGCGCATCGAGAAGCTGCACGGGCACATCGAGGCGAAGCTGCGCGCCACCCCCGACCTTCACTTCACGGGCATCCTCTCTTTCGGCTGCGGCGTGTGCGAGGTCGAGCAGCCCAGCGACAGCATCCCGCTCCTGGTGAGCAACGCCATAGCCGTGATGAAGGAGTCGCCCGACAGGGAGGGCATCTCGCGCTACGACCAGGTGTTCCGCAACGCCGTGGAGCTTAAGAACCGCATCGAGCAGCACGAGGACGAGGCGCTGGCGAACCGCGAGTTCCAGCTGTACCTGCAGCCGAAGAACCGTCTGGCCGACGGCGCGCTCGCCGGGGCGGAGGCGCTTGTGCGCTGGAATTCGCCCAAGCTGGGCTTCCTCCCGCCTGACTCGTTCATCCCCCTCTTCGAGAAGAACGGGTTCATCGTGCAGCTCGACTTCTACATGCTCAAGCGCGTGTGCCAAACCTATCCGATGACCGTACCCGGCACCGGCGAAGCGCTCGTGGTGTCCGTGAACTTCTCCCGTGTCACCATCATGCGCGAGGGCTTCATCGAGCGCCTGCTGCACGTGGTGGACAGCGCCCGCATCCCCCACGAGGCCATCGAGGTCGAAGTCACCGAAAGCGCGTTCGTCATGGACGAGGAAGCGGTCATCAACAAGCTCGAGACGCTCAAGGCCATGGGCTTCCGCCTGGCCATGGACGACTTCGGTACCGGCTACTCGTCGCTCAACCTGCTGCGCAAACTGCCCATCGACGTGCTCAAGATCGACCGCGGCTTCCTCTCCGAGAACACCGACCCGAGCCGATCGCGCTCCGTGCTGAAGGGCGTGCTGGACATGGCCGGCGACCTCGGGCTGGTCACCGTGTGCGAAGGCGTGGAAACGGAGGAGCAGGCCTCCATGCTGAGAGAGCTGGGCTGCCCGGTGGCCCAGGGCTACGTGTTCTCCAAGCCCCTGCCGGAGGGGGAGTTCCGCACCCGCTACGGACTTTGAGGGCCGAACCGCGCGTTGACCGGGCACGGCGATACCCGACTATTTTCATAGCCATGCACCTTTTCTCAGGCGACGCACCGTACAACCGGATACAATGGGAGCTGTTCTCCCCGCAGCACCCAGTCCGGCTTCGGGAGATCGGCCACCTCGGTTAGGAGCAGGTACATGGGCGACGACGCTTCGGGGAACCCTTCGACGCACCGGCACACGTACGTCATCGACCGCGACCATCGCGTCGTGTACATGGACCAGGCAGCGCACCGTGCCTTCCCCCGCGGCCAGGTGGGCTCCATCTGCTACGAGGCGTTCCGCGGCGCAAGCGAGCCCTGCGATGACTGCCCCTGGCACGGGCACGAGAGCAACAGCGGGGACGCCACCCAGACCGTCATCTTCAGCGCGCGGCGCGATAGGTGGTACGAGATCACGTGCCTCGAGGTTGACTGGTTCGACCGCGGCCCCTGCGTGCTGTTCTCGGGCCGGCCCGTTGACGACCGGAGCCGCAGCCTGTTCTCCACGCTGAGGGAGCCGTCGTCCTACGACGAGCTGTTCGAGATCAACGTGACGGGCGACACGTACAAAGTGCTGTACCACGAGCCCGGCAAATACGCCATGCCGCCGCTCTCGGGAGAGCTCGGCGCCATGTTCGACGACGTGTTGAGGAACATGATCAATCCCGAGGACCGCGAGCGGTTCCAGCGGTTCTGGGACTTCGACACCCTGCTCGAGCGTATCGAGGAGGAGGACGGCGCGCTGCGCGGCGAGTTCCGCAAGCTGCGGTGCAACGGCAGCTGGGGGTGGGTGGCGCAGACCGTCGTGCCGGTGAAGCGCGGCGAGGGCGGCGAGACCGTGGTCATGTGCTTCATCGCCGACATCGACGCCGAGGTGCGCGCCCGCGAGGAGCACGCCGAGAACGCCCAGATAAGGCAGCTTCGCGAACGTGACCAGCTCACCGGCATCTACAACGCCGCCACGTTCTACGCGAAGGCCGGCGCGCTGCTCGAAGCGCACCCCGAGCGCTGCCACGAGGCGATCTACCTGGACATCGAGCACTTCAAGCTGTTCAACGAGTGGCACGGTCGCCAGGCCGGCGACGAGATGCTGCGCGCCATAGCCAATCGCCTCTCCAACCTGGCCGAGCGCTACGAGGGCGTGGCGGGCTACCTGGGCGGCGACGACTTCGCGCTCGTGCTGCCCCACGGCACCATAACCGAGGACGCCGTCGACCGCCAGCTGAAGCTGCCGCCCTTCGACTCCGAGGACGCCATCGGGTTCCGCCCCGCCATCGGCGTGTGCTCCGTCGAGGAAGCGGGACGCTCCATCAGCACCGCCTGCGACCACGCCATGCTGGCCATGGCCACCGTCAAGAACACGTACGCCAAGCGCGTGGCCTGGTACGAGGAATCCATGTCCGAAGAGCTGAAGAACGAGGCGAAGCTGCTGCTGGAGGTGAAGCAGGCGCTGAAGAACCGCGAGTTCGTGCCGTACTGGCAGCCCCAGTGCAGCACCCGCACGGGGCGCATCGTGGGCCTCGAGGCGCTCGTGCGCTGGCAGCACCCGGAGCGCGGGGTGGTCATGCCGGGAGCCTTCATCCCCGTGCTCGAGCGCAGCGGGTTCATAGCCAGCCTCGACCTGTACGTATGGGACGAGGTGTGTCGGCACCTGCGCTCGTGGATCGACCGCGGCTGCCGGCCCATCCCCGTGTCCGTGAACATCTCGAGGGCCGACCTGTACGCCATCGACGTGGTGGACACGCTCGAGGGCCTGGTGGGCACGTACGGCCTCGACCACAGCCTGCTGGAGCTGGAGATCACCGAAAGCGCCTATGCCGAGGACCGAAAGATGGCCGAGGCGGTGAGCAGGCTGAAAGCGCTCGGCTTCACCATCCTCATGGACGACTTCGGCAGCGGCTACTCATCGCTCAACATGCTGAAGGACATCACCGTCGACATACTCAAGATCGACATGGGCTTCCTGAACCGCAACGACAACACGCGACGCAGCGAGAGCATCCTCGAGGCCGTCGTGTCCATGGCCCGCCTCATGGACCTGCGCATCATCGCCGAAGGCGCCGAGACGAAGGAGCAGGTGGGTTTTCTGCAGGACATCGGCTGCGACTACGCCCAGGGCTACTACTTCCACCGCCCCATGGACACCGAGCATCTTGAGACCCTGCTCGCCCAGCCCGACGCCGTGGACTTCCGCGGCGTGCTCGCGCCCATGATGGAGCTTATCGACATGGACGCCCTGCTGAACGAGGACGAGACGAGCAGAACCCTCGTCGACAATCTCATCGGCGGCATGGCCGTGTACGCCGTCTACCCCGACCGCTTCGAGCTGCTGCAGGTGAACAACTCGTACTATCGCGTGACCGGTTGCAACGCCGTCGACCTGCACGAGCGCCAGCGGTACATCTTCCGCCAGGTGCACCCCGACGACCGGGACCTCGTCATGAGCCTGTTCGAGCAGGCCGAGCAGCACCCCGTGTCGGGCTCCGAGGGAACGATCCGCCGCTACCGCCTGTGCGGGGACCTCATGTGGCTGCACATGAAGGTGTTCTTCCTCAGACGCGAGCAGGACCGCAGCATCTTCTTCGCCTCGCTCTCGGACGTGACGGGCCAGAAGGAGCAGGAGCTGGAGCTGCGCTCTTCGCAAACCGCGCTGAACGACGTGCTGGGCCTGCCGTCCGCCGAAAGGGCGCTCGACAACATGTCGTCCGAAAATCGCCAGGTGGCAGCCCAGATATTCCTGGAAAACGTGCCGGGCGGCCTCATAGGGGGCTACTGCGAGGAGGGTTTCCCCATCCTGTTCGCCAACGAGGAGATAGCCCGCATGGCGGGCTACGACACGTCGGCGGAGCTCATCGAGGCGCTCGACGGCAAGGTGGGCAACTCCATCCATCCCGACGACCTGCCGCACGTCATGGAGGACATCGGGCCGGACTACTACGAGGGCCTCGACTACACCACCCAGTACCGCATGCCCCGCAAGGACGGGTCCTGGTTCTGGGTGGCCGACCACGGAAGGGTCGTCCGAACGAAGAACGGTCGCCTGGCCATCGCCAGCGTCTGCCTCGACATCGACGACTCCGTGCGCATGCAGCAGGAACTGGCCCTGGACGACGAGATGCTGCACCGTATCATCCTCCAGGCCAGCCTGAACGTGTGGATATACGACGTGGAGCACGACCGCCTGACGTTCCAGAACCTCTCGTCCGACGGGTTGGCGGCGCTGCTGGCCTCCGCGGACCGCTTTGCCCCCGAGCAGGGCGCTGCGACCGCCGACCGGGCGGGTCGCATGCTCAGGCGCCTGGCGCGCGAGGCCCTGCACGACGGCGTGCCCGTCCGCGAGATAGAGGCGCTGGCCGAGGACGGCGACCCAACCCGGCTGCGCGTAACCTGCGAGGCTGTGCCCGACGGCACCGGCAGGCCCGTGCGCGTGATCGGCTATATCGAGAACGTCGCCCAGGGCGGCCCCGACACGGAAAGCGATTTGTTCGAGATGCTGAAGGGCCGGGCCGTGGACCACTGGTGCGTCAACCTGCGCACGCACAGCTTCCTGGACGCGTCGGACCGCCGGGCGTGAAGGCGGGCAGTGGGCACCGTGCTGGAGGACTGGACGGACACCACGCCGGCCGAGCGCATCGGGCGCACGGTGCGCACCGTGAAGGACGCGGAGGCGGTCAAGTCGTTCCTCGACTTCGACGCCATGCTCGCATGCTTCGAAGACGGGGTGCTGTTCGACTCGCTGGAGTACCGCCAAGAGGACGAGCGGGGCGAGCGCTGGATGGAGCTGGGCTACCGCCTTATCCGCATCGAGGCGGGCGGCGACGTGTACGCCTACCTTTCCGTGACCGACATCGACCGGCGCAAGCGCCGTGAGCTCGATCTGGAGGACAAGGCTCGCCACGATGCGCTCACGGGGCTGCTGAACCGCCAGACCGGCGCGGCGCTGCTGCCGGAAGCCCTGGCGAAGACGCTGCGCAAGGGCACCGCGGGCGCGTTCGTCATCATCGACTTGGACGACTTCAAGCTGGTCAACGACCGCCACGGCCACCTGTCCGGCGACACGGCGCTGGCCGACGTGGGCCGGCACCTGCGCAGCGCGTTCCGAAAGAACGACCTGGTGTGCCGTTGGGGCGGCGACGAGTTCATCGTGTACTGCGACGACATCACGCGGGCCAGCCTGGCGCGGCGCGTGGGCACGCTGTGCGGCAAGCCGTGGACGACCAAGGTGAGGGGCGGCACCACCATCGAGGTGTCCGCCTCGGCCGGCGTCGTGCTCGTGCCCAAGCAGGGCACGGAGTTCAAAACGGTGTACGACCGCGCCGACGCGGCGCTGTACCGGGCGAAGTCGATGGGCAAGGCGCACTTCTGCTTCTACGAGCCCGGCATCCCGTCGCCCCTCGCCGATTGAGCCTGGGCCTACACGCCCAGCCCCACCGTCAGGTGCATCATGTAGAACGCGAAGCGCATGACGAAGATGCCGGCCAGCACGAGCACGCACGCCGCGCTGGCGCGGCCGACGCCCAGGGAGCGCCGGCCCTCGAGCGCGCGGTTTAGCAAGACCTGCGCGTCAAGGCCGATGCCCGCGAGCGCCAGCACGCCGAACGCGGCGATCATGAGACCGTAGTACGGCACGAGGTCCGAGGCGGCGAGGAGCGCGTTCGCAATGCGCGGCAAGTCGGCGCTCTGCAGCCCGAACGACACGAGGTTCGCGGCAAGGGCCGCCGCCGACAGCGCCAGCAGCGTGCGCCCGAAACGGCCGCACGCCGGCTCCCAACGCGCGGCGCGCAGGCCCACGAGCGCAAGAACCGGACCGCCCACCAGCGCGTTCAGCCACAGGTTCAACGGAACGTACACCGTGTACCACGACACGATGGTCTCGGCGCTGTAGGCGAAGGCCACGGACGTGACGAACACGATGCCCGCCGCCATGGCCAGCGCCATCCAGGGGCGCTGCAGCCCGACGCGCGGCTGCTCGGCGAACGAGTAGAGCCAGTAAACCCCTGCCAGAGCCAAGAACACCACGGCGCAGAACACCTCGGTGGAAAGCGGGCTGCGGCCCACTCCCAGGAACACGTAGAGAGCGTTCGCCGGATTGCCCAAGTGGGTGGCCGAGGCCACGAGCCCCACCATGGTGGTGACCAGCGGTATGCTTAGGAACTGGTTGATGCGCTGCCGCGCGTCGGCCGGCATGCCCGTCCGAAGAAGCGGCAGGCCCATGAGGATGAACGCGACGACGCCCGACGGTGCGAGCGTCGTGAACAGGACGAGCGTTATCTCGCCCAGCGCCGTGCCCATCCCCGACAGCATGGCCCCTCCTAGCGGTAGAACCGCGGGTAGGCCACGTCGAGGGCGCGCTCGGACTGGATGCCCTCGAGGCTCGCCTTCGCCAGGCGCGCTAGTCCCTCGTAGAACGGCTGCTCCGCGGCCTCGGCCAGCTCGTCCAGGAAGTGCGACGACCACGGCAGCAGGTGCAGGCGCAGGAAGTCGTCCAACGCCTCGGGGCGGTTGCGGGCTATCCACGCCATGAGCACGAGCATGAGGCCGATGTGGTCCTCGGGGGTCTTGTCGTCCACGAGCCGCTCGATACCCTGCGCGCGCATCCAGGCGCGCAGCGCGAGCGTGCTCTCGCCGAACACGACGCACTCGCGGTCGGTGTACACCGAGCCCCACGGCGGTGCCGGCTTCGGCGCCGGGCCCACGAACAGGCGGCGGTACTCCCACACCAGGTCGTCGTCCTCGACACCGCGCGCAAGTCCCTCTTTCATGAGCGCCAGGTTGCCATGCGCCTCGGCCTCTTCCGCGAACGGCCACTCCGCGGCGGCTGCATCCACGTCGAGCGCTGCCAGCGCCTGGAACGCTGCGCCGGCCTCGCCCGTCTTCGGGTCCTGCAGGAAGAACGGCCCCAGCGTCTCGCCCACGAAGGCGATGCCCTCGAGCATGTCCCGGCCGTCCTGCATGTTCTCGTCCATAGTTCGTCCCCTCCGTCGAAACCAGCAAGGTACGCCACATTGTAGCGTACCTTGCCTCCGTCAAAGTATTCGTTTCGGAACCGTGCCGGCGCGCCTTCCCTAGAAGCTCAGGCCCACGGAAAGCTGCACGGCATAGAACACGAGGCGGGCGACGAAGATGCCGATCACGGCCATGACCGCGCCGAAACCGGCCATCGCCACCGGGCTCTTGCCCAGAAGCGCCGCCACGGTGCCCGCCGCCGCCAGCACGAGGCTGGCCACGGCCACCGCGAGGTAGATGGTGACGTCCGCCACGAGGTCGGCACCGGAAACGAGGGCGTTCTCCATGCCGCCCACGCCCATGACCTGGACGCAGAACCCGCCGATGGCGAGAACCGCGCCGGCTGCGGCCACCACGATGCCGGCCGTCTTGAACGAGCCCTTAAGCGCATCGGGGAGCGTGCCGGCAAGGCCCAGCACCAGCGTGCCCAGCGGCATACCGCCCAGCAGGGCGAAGCCCAGCAGCTGCACCACCACGAGCGGCGAGTTCCACGAGGCGATGGTCTCCATCATGTAGGCCATGCCGGTGAAGCAGACGAACACGGCGGCGGCCACGGCCACCACGGCCACGAAGCCCTTGCGCGCGCCGCCGGAGAGCTTGCCGGCCAGTGCCAGGATCACGTACACCAGGGCCAACACCACGAACAGCGAGCCCACGAGGATCTCGTTCGACAGCGGCGAGGAGCCGATGCCGGCGAACACGCCCGCCGCGTGCAGCGGCGAGGCCAGGTGGAAGAACGAGGCGGCAAAGCCCACGAGCACCACGACGAACGGGATGAGCGTCATGCGGTCGATCTTCTTCACCTGGTCGTCGGTGAACGTCGTGGTGAAGAAGGCCAGCGCGAGCGCGATGAAGGCGCCGGCGCCCATCGGGGCCAGGGTCGTGAACAGCGCCAGAGGCAGTTCGGCGAATGCGGCCTCCATGCTACATCACCTCCAGGGGGTTGACGACCTTGCCGTCGGCGCTGCCGGCAGGCTTGGCGTCCGCGGAAGGCTTGATGTACAGGTTCGGGTTCGTGTAGTGCGGCTCGGGCAGCGGCGCGATGTTGCCGCGCTCGCCTACCTTGGACATCTCCTCCACCGTGCCGAAGTCGAGCGCGCGAGCCGGGCAGGCCTCCACGCACACCGGCTTCTCGCCGGCCGCCACGCGCTCGGCGCAGCCGTCGCACTTCACGGAGTGGCCCTTGGAGCGGTCCACCTTCGGCGCGTTGTACGGGCAGGCCATATGGCAGTAGCCGCAGCCCACGCACTTGTCGGCGTCCACGGACACGAGGCCCGTCTCCACATCCTTGTGCATGGCGCCCGTGGGGCACACCTTCGTGCACGCCGGGTCGTCGCAGTGGTTGCACGACAGCGACAGCGGGTAGCTCGTGCACGTGGAGGTGAAGCAGCCGTTGGCATCCCTCACCGTCTCGCCGCTCGTCACCTCGTACACTTTGCGGTACGCGACGCCCAGGTCAAGATCCTTGTAATCCTTGCAGGCCATCTCGCAGGTCTTGCAACCGGTGCAGCGAGTGCCGTCGAAAGAAAATGCGTAATGCGTCATGATCTATCCTCTCCTTTCCTCGCCGCTATGCCTTCACGACTTCGCAGATGTTCGTGTGCTGCGGGTTGCCCTTCGACAGGGGCGAGGGACGCTGGGTCGTGAGCGTGTTGATGCTGCCGCCCTTGTCCACGCGGTCGCCCGCCATGTCGGCGTCGTGCCACGCACCCTGGGAAACCGCCACCGTGCCGGGAACCACGCGGGGCGTGACCTTGGCCAACAGCTCGATCTCGCCGAACTCGTTCTTCACGCGCACCGTGTCGCCCTGCTCGATGCCGCGGGGCTCCGCGTCCACCGGGTTGATCCAGGCTTCCTGCGGGTTGACCTCCTTGAGCTCGGGCATGAAGCCCCACGAGCTGTGGATGCGGCCGCGGTAGTGGAAGCCGGACAGCGCGAGCGGGTCCTCGTCGGTCGTGTTCTCCACGCCGTACCACTCGGGCAGGTACACGGGGATCGGCGGCATGGTGTCCAGACCGGGCAGCGTGTCGTCGGCCTCGAGCTCCCAGCCCTCGGTGAACTTGAGCAGCTTCTCGGAGAAGATCTCGATCTTGCCGGACGGCGTGTCCAGCTTGTTCGCCACCGGGTCGTCGCGGAACTTCTTCATGGACACCACCGGCGCGTGCTCCTCGATATACACGCCCATCTCCACAGCCTCATCCCAGGTGGGGAGCTTCGGGCTCTTCTCGCGCGCCTTCTCGTACTGCTCCTTGATGCGCTCTTCCTCGGTCTTGCCCTCGGTGAACTCGTCGGCCACGCCGAACTTCTCGGCCATGAGCGTGGCCATCTCGTAGGCGGTCTTGCGCTCGAACTTGGGCGACGTGCAGGCCGTGCCCGTGATCATGTAGCCCGTGTCGGAGCCGGTGGAGATCTGCGAGGTCTGCTCGAAGCGGAACAGGTCGGGCAGGATGACGTCGGAGTACTTCAGCGAGTCGCACATGACCGTGTCGATGCCCAGGATGAACTCGCATTTGCTCTCGTCGGCCAGGACGTCGTGCGCCTTGTTGATGTCGGAGTGCTGGTTGGTCAGGCAGTTGCCGGCGTAGTTGATCATGTACTTGATGTTCACCTTGAGCGCGTCGGCGTTCTTCACGCCGGCGTTCTTCGACGTCATCTCGGTACCATGGTCGATGGCATCGGTGAACAGGAAGCACGGGATGGACGTCTTCACCGGGTTCTTGCCGGCATCCATGGACACGCTCGCCGGGCTCGTGCGGTCCTCGCGGGTGCCGTTGTTCGTGCCGGGCAGGCCGATCTGGCCCACCAGGCAGGGCAGCGCCATGATGGCCCAGGCCGTCCACTCGCCGTTGCTGCGGCGCTGCGGGCCCCAGCCCTGGTTCACGTAGAGGGGCTTCGTCGTGCCGATCTCCTCGGCCAGCTCCTCGATGCGCTCGGCCGGGATGCCGGTGATCTTGGCGGCCCACTCGGGCGTCTTCTCCACCATGTCGTAGCCCTCGCCCATGATGTAGGCGTAGTAGGACATGTTCTTGCCCCGATAGTCCTCGGGCATGGTCTCCTCGTCGTAGCCCTGGCAGTACGTGTGCAGGAAGTCCAGGTCCACCAAGTCGTTCTTGATAAGGTAGTGGGCGATGCCGGCCACGAGCGCCGCATCGGTGCCCGGGTTGATGGGCAGCCACTGCTCGGAATGGCCCGAGATGGAGTCGTTCATGCGGTAGTCGATCATGTAGATCTTCGCGCCCGTGCGCTCGCGCAGGTGCACCCAGTCGTAGTGCGTGGTCAGGCCGCCCTGGCGCGTCTCGGTGGGGCTGGAGCCGAAGATAAGCACGAGCTTGGCGTCCTCGGCCGTCTTGAACGAGCTGCCGCCGTTGCCCTTGGAGCCGTACATATACGGCGTGATGCAGGAGATCTGCGCCGTGGAGTAGCTGTTGTAGAAGTTCAAATAGCCGCCCACGAGGTTGAGGAAGCGGTTGAAAGGACGCGACGTGGTAGCCGACACGCCGGTGGCGTAGGGCACGTACACAGCCTCGTTGCCGTACTTCTCGATGACTTCCTTGAGCTTCGTGGCCGCAAGGTCGATGGCCTCGTCCCAGCTGATCTGCTCGTATTTGCCCTCGCCGCGCTTCCCCACGCGCTTCATGGGGTAGTTGATGCGGTCGGGGCTGGCGAGCCAGCGGCGGTAGCTGCGACCGCGGAGGCAGGCGCGCGGCTGCGGGTCGTCGAAGCCCGCATCCTTGCTCGTGTAGGTGTCCACCCACACCACTTCGTCATCCTGCACGTGGAACTTCAGGCTGCAACGGCCCGGGCAGTTGATGGCGCAATGGCCCCACGTGACGGTCTCCTCGGCGGCGGCATGCGCTTGCGGCACGCCCGCCCCGAAGAGCGTGTTCGTGGCGGCGACGCTGCCGCCCACGGCTGCCAGCGCGCCGAGCGCACCGGTCGTCTTCATGAACGTACGGCGGCTCAGACTCGGCATGTTGTCTGACATGACACTCCCCCTTCGATAGTCCTCGATGCGCCCTGCGCCTCCCGCGCCGGACGCCCTGCCGGTTCCGCCTTCCGGGTTCCCCCCAAGACGGCAACGGCTCCATAACGGGGCCTACCATACCCTTATCGGAGAAAACGCGTGTCACATAAAATGTGGGAACTTTGAGTATTCGCAGGTCAAATGCCTGCATGTGAGGGGTGCATGTGACAAGTTCGCACCGCCGCCCCTAAGCCTCAACGCAGTGCGCTCAGCAGCGCCGGCGGCGCCGTGAGCACGAGGCTGGGATACGTGGCGTCGGCGGGTGGCAGCGGGGGGATGCTCGCAAGCTCGCCATAGGAGGCTTGGAGGTCGCCTATCTCGCCGAAATGGAGCGCGTCTTCGGGACAGGCTTCCACGCAGGCGGGCTGCCTGCCCGCCTCTATGACGGCGGCGCAGGCATCGCAGATGACGGCCACGCCGTGGCGCGGGTCGATCTTCACCACGCCGTAGGGGCACGCCTGGGCGCAGTCGCCGCATCCGGTGCAGAGCGCGGACACCACGCGCATGAGGCCGGTCCCCGGCTGCTTGCGCAACGCCTCCTCCGTGCATACGGCCATGCAGGCCGGGCGGGCGCAGTGCAGGCAGCTTACCGAGATGAAGTACGCGAACAAGGTGAGCGAGCAGGTGCCGTCGGGCGCCTCCTCCCAAACGCCGCCTTCGTACGAGGTCACGGTGCGGCAGGATAGCTCGTCCGGCACGCGGCACTGCGCGCAGCAGGCGTCCACGCAGGCGCGGCATCCGATGCAGCGCACGGCGTCGACGTGAAATCCATAGGACACGTTGTTCCTTTCATCATCCCCCTCCGCTCCACAACCCATCACGTCATGGTATCGGCCGCCGCTTCTGCAACAATGCCGGCCACCAGAGCATTCAACGAACCGTGGGCGCACCGTTGCCCCGGCGTAACACGTGCAACGGCCCTTCGGCAGGCACGGGCGAGCCCAATCGGCTATACTGCACTCCTGTCTCTCGTCGCATGGCCAATGAAACCGGGGGAGCCCTTTGCAGCCAGCAGCCATCATCCGCATATTGAAACCGAACGTCACGTCGCTCGGCTATGCGCTGTTTCTGGCCATCAACGCCGCCGGCGTATGGGGAGGCGTGTTCCCGTTCCTGCCCTTGGAGTTCCAGACGCCCGAGATCGTGTTCTGGTTCTTCCTGGCGCAGTCGCTCGTGTTCTCGGCGAGCTACTTCGCCAGCGCCTTCGGCGTGTACTTCCTGCCCGGACCCACACGGCGCTTCATGGTCATGCTGGCCGCCGCGCCATACTTCTTGGGTTGGTGCTGCCTCATTGCCGCCATCTACCTGGATGCATGGGCCTTGCCGCTCGTGGTGGTAGGAGGTGGCCTGCTCGGGCTCGGCTCGGCGGGGTTCTTCATGCTATGGCAGCGCCTGTTCGCCAGCTTCGACGCCGACCACGGCAACCGCGACCTCATCGTGGGCACGGCCTATGCGGCCATCATGTACTTCGCGCTGTACCTCATACCGCAGGCGGTCACAGCCTACCTCATCCCGCTCGTGTTCCTGCCGCTGTTCGGCCTGGCCATCGTTTTGAAAAGCCGCGAGATCGACCGCGACCAGCCCATGTTCGAGGACGTGCCGCGCGACCATCCGCACGTGTACCGCACCGTGGTGCGCGACTACTGGCGCAGCGCGTTCTGCGTGGGGGCGCTCGGATTCTGCACGGGCATCATGCGCTCCCTGGCCATCGGGGAGCCGCAGGTGGGAGCGCTGGTGAACGTGCTGTCCATGGCCGGCTCGCTCGTGGCGGCGGCGACGGTGCTGGTGCTGTGGCAGTTCAAGAACCTGCGCATGAACGTGGTGGGCGCCTACCGCGTGGTGTTCCCGTTCGTCATCACGTCGTTTCTGCTGCTGCCGTTCCTCATGGTGGCGTATGCGCAGTGGCTCGCGGCCATCCTGTACGCCGTGTACAGCGTGGCAATCGTGCTCATGATGATACAGTGCGCGCAGGCATCGCGCGACCGCGGCATCAACCCCGTGTTCGTGTACGGATTCTTCGGCGGCGTGGTATACGCGCTGCACGACGTGGGGTTCATCGGCGGGTCGTTCGCCGAGCAGATCATGGTGACGGGGATCGAGCCGGTGGCCGTGGTGGCATTGGTGGCCGTGTACCTGCTGGGGCTCATGTACTTCGTGGGGCAAGGCGGGTTCCGCCGGATATTCAGCCGCAGCAGCGACGCGGAGAGCATCGAGCTGGTGGCGCTGCGGCCCGCCGGAGAGGCGACGCGGCCCGCCGCGAAGGCCACCCCCTCTGCAAAGGCAGACCCCGCTGCGAAGGGCAAGCGCGCCCAGCGCGCCCCTGTCGCAAGCGAGCCCTTCTACCAGGACCGCATCTCGAAGCAGGCCGAGCTGCTGCGCCAGCACTACCGCTTGAGCGCGCGCGAGACCGAGGTCATGGAGCTCATCGCCCGCGGCAACACCGTCGCCCGCATCGCCGAGGACCTCGTGGTGTCCGAGAACACCATCCGCACGCATTCCAAGCGCATCTATACCAAGCTGGACATCCATAAGAAGCAGGAGCTTTTGGACCTCATCGACTCGTTCGACCCAAGCGAGCTGGAAGGCTAGGGCTGTTCGCAGGGCGCATGCGCCGACCGTACAGCCTGCTACGCAGAAGCTTCTTCCCTCGCCTACTTTCGGCTCGCGGCCGCGTCGCTCCAGCCAGATGTGCCCGGGGGCAGTCTTCGCTCTTCCCTTCTACGGAATTTCGACCCCTCCGAGTCACCGTTTTGGTCGCTTTGAAGCTCGCTCGGCTCCGATGAGGGTGATCACGGTTACATCGAACTGGTCAAACGCGATCTGGCGCCTTGGAGTGCCATGAAGAGTAAGTTCTCGGCCCGGTCAAAACACTTCAGAGCGATCGAAACGGTGACTCAGGGGACGTTTTTCCATGAGGTTGATCGACGCGTTGCGTCGGAAACTCGCTAGCTGATGCGAGTGAGACGGCGAGTCGTGGCTCGCGTTCTTTCTGTGCACGCCCCGAGGGATGGTCCAGTGCCTCGGGGTGTACCTGCAACGGAAAAAAGAGAACCGCAAACGACGCCTCGCCGCCGCCGTGGAGATTCTTGGAAGATGCCCATAAATGTTGCAAATTGAGTAGCAAATATGGGAAAGTAAACCAAGGAAAACAAGTAAGGCGAGCCGCCACGTGTGCGAACGGCCGCGTGCCGCCCGCCGAACGAAGCGAAGGAGCGATACCATGTCCATGATCAACCGCGAGATCGACGATTTCTCCGTCCAGGCGTTCCAGGACGACGGCTTCGCCACCGTCACGAAGGACGACGTGCTGGGCCACTGGAGCGTGTTCTTCTTCTACCCGGCCGACTTCACGTTCGTGTGCCCCACGGAGCTTGAGGACCTGGCCGCCCTGTACGACCAGTTCAAAGCCGCCGATTGCGAGATCTACTCCGTGTCGTGCGACACGCATTTCGCGCACAAGGCCTGGCACGACGCCTCCGAGAACATCAAGAGCCTGCCGTACCCGATGCTGGCCGACCCTACGCACAAGCTGGCCGACATCTTCGACGTGTACATCGAGGAGGAGGGCGTGGCCGAGCGCGGCAGCTTCATCGTGAACCCCGAGGGCCGCATCGTGTGCTACGAGGTGAACGCCGGGAACATCGGCCGCAACGCCGCCGAGCTTTTGCGCCGCGTGCAGGCGAGCCAGTTCGTGGCCGAGCACGGCGATTCGGTGTGCCCCGCGCGCTGGGTGCCGGGCTCCGAGGTGCTGCACCCGGGCATCGACCTGGTGGGCAAGCTGTAGCGGACGCAGCAGGCCGGGCGGTGCGCACGACGGGCCTCCGGGGACGGTTCCGGGGGCCCGTGGTATGATGGGCAGAGCCGATGCCCCCTTGAAAAGGAGCACCCCCATGGATGTGACCTTGAGGCCCTTCGAAGACGACGACCTTCCCCGCTTGCGTCGCTGGCTCGCCGCCGACCATGTGAGCCCGTGGTTCGAGCAGCCCGACGACTGGATGGCCGAGGCGGAGGGCCGTCACGGCAAGTACGCGTGGATCAGCCACTTCGTCATCGAGGTCGACGGCGAGCCCGCCGGCTTTTGCCAGCTCTACCCGTTCTCCGCAAGCGGTGAGGATTGGAACGGCGCGCTTCCCGTGGAGGGCACGTACAGCCTGGACTACCTGCTGGGCGAGCCGACGCTGCTGCGCCGCGGCATCGCCCGCGCGGCGCTCTTGCAGCTGATCGGGCTCATCGCCGCCGAACCCGATGCCGAGCGCATCATCGTGCAGCCCGATCGGGAGAACGTTGCCTCCCGCGGCCTTCTGCGCGCGCTCGGGTTCTCCTACGACAAGGCCGACGACCTGTTCGCGATGGACGTCTAACGCATGGGCGCGGCGTCGGGCCCCGCGTTTTCGGGGAGGGATCTTCCGTGGAGTTGAACAAGCTGGGCGAGCGGACGTTCTGGCTGTCGCACCAGCCGGAGAACGACCGGCCGATGCTCGTGCTCCTCAAGGGCGACCGTCTTGCACTCGCGGTGGACGCGGGCGCGTCGGCTGCGCATGTCGAGGAGTTCTACGCGCAGCTCGACGACGCGGGCCTGCCCCGGCCCGACCTCACGGCGATCACGCACTGGCATTGGGACCACACGTTCGGCATGCACCGCGCGCACGGCCTCACCGTCGCGTGCCGGCGCACCGGCGAGCTGCTTGCTCAGGCGCGCGCTTCGCTGGCCGATCCCGCCGCCGTCCTGGCGCTCAAGCGGAGCGAGGAGCATATCGCCCGCGAGTACGCCGAGGCCGGAATCGTGGTCGCCCTGCCCGACGTGATGTTCGACGGCGAGCTCCTCCTCGATCTCGGGGGCCTGACCGCACGCGTGCTCACAGCAGCCTCGCCGCATTCCGACGACACGGTGCTCGTGCACGTTCCCGAGGAGGGCCTGCTGTTCCTGGGTGACGCGACGTGCGGCGATCCTTTCGACGGGTGGCGCGTCGACGAGGAGAGGCTGCGGGCCCTGGTACGCACGATCGAGGGCATCGACTGCGAGACGTGCCTTCTAGGCCATGCCGACCCGCTGGGCAAGGGCGAGCTGCTGGGCTACCTGGCAACGCTCGCGGGTTGAGGACGCGCTGCCGTCGGGCAGGTAACGGCGGCCGGCTTTCCCCTGCTCGCCCGGCCGCAGGAGTAACCTTTATGCGGAAGCGGCCGGCCGGCACCTTGCGCCCACGGGCGCAGTGCTGGGCATGCGACGAGAAAGGACGATGCCATGGCCCCGATGGATGCGGCAGTGCCCGGAACCCTCGTGTGGGGGCATGCGGCGCTCGCAGTGTGCGCGGCGTTGTACCTGGCGTGGTGGTGGACGTTCTTCAATCCCGCGCTGCCGAAGGCGACGGGGGCTCTGTATGCGATGGGCGTGGGGTTCATCTTGGGCGCGGTGGCGTTCGGCATCGCGGCCGTCGTGTTGCTGGCGATGGGCTTGGGAGCTCTCGCGGGCGCGCCCCAGGTAGGCGGCGCGGCGCCAGGGTGGGTGTTCGCCGTGGGCGGCGTGGCGGCGTATGCGGCGCTCGCCTTCGTCACCGTGCGCTTCTTCGGGCGGCCCGTGACCACGGAGCTGCTGCTGTTCGTGCTGTGGGCGGCGCTGGAGCTTGCCGTGCTGAACGCGCTCATGGGCGCAGGGATGCTCTTCGGCGGCGCGTTCTGGCTGCTCGCGGGCGTGGTCGCGCTTGTGACGGCGGCGAATCTCGTGTGCTACGTGCTGTACTTCCGGCTGCCGCCCGTGCCCTCGTTTATCGACGGAGCCGCGCCGCTGGCGGTTGTCGGCGTGCTCTCGGCGGTGCTAGCGGTAGTCATCGCACGGCTGTAAGCGCGTCGACCGGCTTGTGGCCGCGTGGGGTACAATGAGGGCGGCCGTGCTGCGCTGACTTGCGGAGGAACATGAGGAAGTACCTGCTCAAACGCATGCTGTTCATACCTTTGGGGATCGTCGCCCTTGCGGCGACGGCGTTCGCGCAGGCGAATCCCGAGGCAGCCGAATGGTACGCGCACACGGTGTACCCCGCGGCGTCCTCGGCCGTGGGATTCCTGCCGTCGCTCGTCGGCTTCTCGGTGGCCGAGTGGGTGGCGGCGCTGTTCCTGCTGTTCTGCCTGGGGTACGTCGGGTACTGGGTTCGCAAGGTCGCCGTGAGCAAGGGCGAGCGCGGCATGACGGCATACCGCGGGATCATGGGCGCGGCGGCCGTCGCTTGCGTCGCGCTTTTCGCCTTCACGTTCCTCTGCGGGCTGAACTATCACCGCTACACCTTCACGCAGCACGCCGGCTACGATCTGGCGGAGGAGGGGGCCGATCCGGCCGAGCGCCAGGAGGAGCTCGTGCGCCTGGCCTCGTCGCTCGCCGAGGGCCTCGGGCGCGAGCGCGCAGAGCTCGGCAACGATGTCGACCTGTTCGCCGCCGAGCCGGGGGAGTTCGAGCGCTACGCGCAAGAATCGGTGGACGCCATGTGCAAGCTCGCGGAGCGCTACCCTGCGCTCGGGCGGCCGCTGTACTCGCCGCCCAAGCCGGTGCTCGCGTCCAAGCTGATGTCGTATGCGAACATCGGCGGCATGTTCTTCCCGTTCACCATGGAGTCGAACATCAACGTGGATAACCCGTTCTTCACGGTGCCGTGGACGATGGCGCACGAGCTGGCGCACCAGTGCGGTTTCATGCGCGAGGACGAGGCGAACTTCATCGCGTATTTGGCCTGCAAGCAGTCGGACGACGCGCTGATGCGTTACAGCGGCTACTTGCTGGCGTACGACAACGCCGTATCGGCGCTGAGGAAGGTGGATCCGGAGGCGGCGAAGGCGATCGGCTCGGGGCTGTCGGCGGCGGTGCGGCGCGACCTCGCCCAGCGCGCGGAGCACTGGGCGCAGTACGAGGGCCCGGTCCAAGACGTCTCCAACGCGGCCAACGACACCTACCTCAAGGCGAACAACCAGGCCGACGGCATGCGCAGCTACGGCCGCATGGTGGATCTGCTGCTGGCCGAGCAGCGAGCCGAAGGGGAGGGCGCCTAGCCCCAGAACCCCGCCGCCTCCGCTTCTTGCAGGATGACCTCGGAGGCCAGCAGCGTGGCGTCGGCATCTCCTTGCATCCGGGAAGCTCGTTCTGCGCTCTCGCGTTGCGAGGGCTCGATCTCCTGTTCTTCCCGACGGGCTCC
>OLSJ01000500.1_pt1 | contig 30517 bp, 27 predicted proteins | sample 1672151 | NCBI WGS metagenome assembly OLSJ01 (sample SAMEA3136653, study PRJEB25190) | human gut metagenome | biome: human gut; feature: human-associated habitat; material: faeces | place: Austria | collected 2013 | reverse complement strand
TCCGCCGCTGGCGGCGGTCGTCGTTGTTGCTCCCAAAGGGAGAGGCTTTGCGAGAAGGTCAGGCTTCAGCCTCTAACTTCACGTTTTGTTATTGCCTATTACAAGCAATGAAACCAAGAACAGGTGGTATAAAATCATGAGAGAGATCCAGACCGCAGAAAACAAGACCCTCAAGCTGACCAATGTGGTCAGCCGCCGCATCCAGCCCGAAGAGTTCAACAATATGCAGATCGTGCTGACCCAGATGCACAACTTTATCAAGAGCAACGGCGCACAGCCCCTCGGCCCTCTCGTGCAGTGCATCAAACTGCCCGCCGGCCCCAACCCCCAGCCCGAAATCTATATGATGCAGCAGGCCACCCAGCTCATCCCCCGCATGGAGGCCGGCTACTCCATGGACGCTGTGCTCCGCGTGCGCAACTGCCTGTACGCCCACTACGTCGGACCCATGAGCCAGAGCGGCCTCGCCTCCCAGAAGCTGAACATTATGGCTTTTGAGCACGAGCTCGAGCTGACCGGCACTGTCTACACCATCTTTGTCAATCAGGATGATGACGAGGGCGTTGTGGATACCTTTATGGAGACAAAGTAATATGACGACGACCATCCGCGACATCAACGAGCTGCAGGACCGCCGCATCATGATGGAGAAAAAGCTGCCGCCTTTTGGCTACGCGCTCATTCTCCTGACGGCTGCCCTCATCCTCTTCCTCGTGGTGTGGAGCACAAAAAACTACCGCACCTACGTCAGTCAGTCCAGCGGCTCGGTGCAGGCCGCCAACAAGACCTACATCATGTCCAGCTACTCCGGCTCCATCACTGAGCTGAACATCGCCGAGGGTACCTACGTCAATGAGGGCGACCTCATCGCTCACATCAAGAGCACCGACCTCGACATGCAGCAGGACAGCATCCAGAGCCAGCTGGACATCTACAAAAAGCAGAAGAGCCAGTACGAGAAGCTGGTCAAGTCCATTCAGGATGACAAGAACTACTTCAGCGAGACGGACATTGACGACCAGCCCTACTACTACCAGTACGAGACCTACAAGAGTCAGGTTGCCCAGAAGGCCTTCGACGCCTCGCCCTATCAGGCCGCAGGCTACTCCGACGAGCAGATCAAGGCCCTGATGGAGCAGAACCAGAGCGAGGTGGAGGCCCTGTATTACTCTACCCTGCAGTCGATCTCCGCCAGCCTGACCAGTGTGCAGAGCAACATCGACAATCTGCAGAGCCAGATGGACGCCCTGAGCACCGGCGCCAACGACTACTACATCTATGCCCCCACCTCCGGCGTCATCCACATGGACACACCCTATAAGGTGGGCATGGTGCTCAGCGCCGGCACCCCGCTGGCCACCGTCGCCAGCGAGAACAGCGACCTCGAGGTGGTGGCTTACGTCACCCTCAGCGACCGGCCGCTGCTCCATGTGGGCGACCCCTGCAAGATCGCCATCACCGGCCTGTCGGAGTATTCCTACGGCACCCTGACCGGCACCGTGACCTCCATCGACAGCGATGTGACCGCCAGCTCCTCCGGCTCCTACTACAAAATGACCATCACCCCGGACAGCACCTACGTCATCAGCAACAGCGGCGACAAGGTCGATCTGTCCAACGGTATGAGCGTCACCGCCCGCGTGGAGTACGACAAGCTGACCTATTTCGAATACGCGATGGAAGCTCTGGGCGTTCTGTTCCGCTAAGCGCTCACATCAACGCCCAAAGAGGTACGAAAGAATGAAACTGAACCTGAAAATGCTGGCCGTGAGCACCGCTCTGCTGGGCCTGCTGGCCGCCGGCGCTGCGCTTCCGGCCTCTGCAGCCGGTCCCCTGAACGCGGCCGCTGCCCTCTCTCTGCCCTGGTCCGCTGCGGCTGTGGAGAGCGTCGAGACCGGCAGCTACGCCTCCACCATGACGGTAGGGACGCAGCAGCAGCTCTCGCCGGTCATTCTGCCCGCAAAGGCCGCACGCAATGCCACGGTAACTTTTCTGTCCAACGACAGCACCATCGTGAACGTGACGTCTGAGGGCGTGGCGCAGGCGGTGGGCGTCGGCACGGCGCAGGTCATCGCCAGCGCAGACGGCGTGAGCTGCGTCTACACCATCACCACCGAGCTGGATGAATCCATGATCGTCAAGGAGATGGACATCACGCTGGCCTCCAGCACCATCGCTGTCGGCGAGACCACTTCCCTGTCGCTGGGCGTGCTGCCTTCCAGCGCATCGAATTATGCCAGCGTGAGCCTCAGCTCCTCGAATCCCGCTGTGGCTACTGTCAACAACTTCGGCAAAGTCACCGGTGTCGCCCCCGGCACCGCCACCATCACCGCCACCTGCGGCGATGTGAACGCTTCGGCCACTGTCAAGGTCGTCAACAGCGGCGTAGACCGTCAGTCCATCGACCTGAACACGAGCTATGTCGTCCTCAAACCGGGCGCCAGCCGCACCATCACCGGCAAAGTGACCCCGTCTTCCGCCTCCCAGTCCCTCACCTTCAAGTCCAATGACACCAAGGTGGCCACTGTGAGCGCCAAGGGCGTCATCACTGCGGTGGGTACGGGCGCGACCTCCATCGTCGTCTCCAACGGCACGGCGTCCGCTTCGGTGACGGTCATCGTCAACCGGAATGCTTCCAGCTCCGGCAACGGCGGCGGCAGCACCGACGACAGCAACGGTGAGGTCATCACCGACCCCGTCGTGGAGGCCATCGAGGCCGACGGCACCGACGAAGTGACCTTCGCACAGCGCGAGGTCCCCACCATCACCGGCGAGATGCTGAATGCCCTCCGTCTGAACGGCAAGACCCTCGTGGTCGAGGCCGATAACTACACCATCCGCATCGCGGGCCGCGATGTGAAGAGCACCTCCGCGCAGGTGAGCACAGCCCTGAGCTTTGCCCCCTCTGAGTATGGCGTCACCTTCACCCTCAACGGCGGCGAGGCTCTGCCGGGCGTCGTTCAGGTCGAGATGACCGGCGACAACGCCGCCTACACCCGCGTCTACCTGCACAATGCCGTCAAGGGCAAGTGGCAGTTCCTCAACAGCTACAAGGATAATGTCCTCGAGGCGGACACGGCGGGCGAATACCTGCTGACCACCCAGAATCTCCGCTTCGCCCATGTGGACATGACCTTCTTCATCGCGGGCCTTGTGGTCATCGTGGGCATCATCATCGCCTACATCGTCATCAAGAAACGCTATTGGTTCTGGTAACTCTCTGAATCTCAGATAAAAAGGAAAGCCTCCCCAGCCAGGGAGGCTTTCCTTTTTTGTTCTATTTACTCCACCGTCACGCTCTTGGCCAGATTGCGGGGCTTATCGACGTCACAGCCGCGCAGGACGGCCATATAGTAGGCGAACAGCTGCAGCGGCACGATGAGCTGCAGGGGCATCAGCAGCTCGTCATAGTCGTCCAGACGCACCACATAGTCCGCCACGCCCTCCGGGACGACAACGTCCTTCGTCGTGAAGAGGATGACCCGCGCACCGCGGCTCTTGGTCTCCTTGGCGTTGGAGATGGTCTTTTCGTACACCTGCTTCTGGGTGGCCAGCGCGATGACCGGCACACCGTCGGTGATGAGGCTGATGGTACCGTGCTTGAGCTCACCGGCAGCGTAGGCGTCCGAGTGGACGTAGCTGATCTCCTTGAGCTTCAGGCTGCCTTCCAGCGAGAGGGCGTAGTCGAAGCCGCGCCCGATGAAGAAGCAGCTCTGGGTGTTGACGAAGCGGCTGGCGAGGTACTTTATCTGCTCACAGTCGGCCAGACGGGGCTGGATGACCTCACCGGCGCGGAGCAGCTCGGCGGTCAGGCGGCGGGTCTCTGCCTCGCTCAGACGGCCTCTGGCGTAGGCCAGACGGAACGCGAAGAGGTAGAGGGTGCAGAGCTGCACCATATAGGCTTTGGTGGACGCCACGGCGATCTCCGGGCCGGCGTAGGTGTAGAGGACGTAGTCCGCTGCGCGGGCGATGGAGCTGCCTACCACATTGACGACAGCCAGCACCGGCACGCCCCTGCTCTTGGCGAGGCGGAGGGCGGCCAGCGTGTCGCTGGTCTCGCCCGACTGGCTGATGATGATGACGAGGTCGTCGGGGTCGAGGATGGGGTCACGATAGCGGAACTCGCTGGCGATGTCCACCTCGGCAGGGACCCGGGCCAGCCGCTCGATGGCAGTCTTGCCCACCATACCGGCGTGCATGGCCGTGCCGCAGGCCACGAGGTGGATGTTCTTGATGCTGCGCAGCTTCTCATCGCTCAGTTCCGGGATGCGGAGGTCGGGCATACCGTTCTCCACGCGGGGGCTGACGGTGGCCGTGATAGCGGCAGGCTGCTCATGGATCTCTTTCAGCATGAAGTGGGGGTAGCCGCCCTTCTCAGCGGCTTCTTCGTCCCAGTCTGCGATCAGCACTTCCCGCTCCACCGGCTTGCCGAAGGCGTCGTAGAACCGGATGCCGTCGGCCTTGACCACCGCCATGTCGCCCTCCTCGAGGACGCTGTAGCGGCGGGTGTACTTGAGCAGGGCCGGAATATCGGAGGCCACGAAGTTCTCGTCCTCGCCCCAGCCCACGATGAGGGGGCTCTCCTTCTTGACGGCGTAGATGGTGTCCGGCTCTTCCCGGAACAGCACGCCCAGCGCATAGCTGCCCCGCACCATCGCCAGCGCCTCCCGCAGGGCTGCCAGAGGGCTCTGCTTGGGCTGGGCGCAGCAGAAGTAGTCGATGAGCTTGACCAGCACCTCGGTGTCCGTCTCGCTCTCAAAGGTGACGCCCTTGGCCATCAGGTCGGCCTTCAAAGGGCCGTAGTTCTCGATGATGCCGTTGTGGACGATGCTCACGCGGGGGGTGGAGTGGGGATGGCTGTTGACGTCGCTGGGCTCACCGTGGGTGGCCCAGCGGGTGTGTCCGATGCCGCAGAAGCTCTCGGGCAGGTTTTCTGCCTCCAGCTTGCGGCGGAGCACTTCCAGCCGGCCCTTGCTCTTGACGACGTGGATGCCGCCTTCCAGCGCCAGCGCGACGCCGGCGGAGTCATAGCCGCGGTATTCCAGCTTTTCCAGACCGTTCAGCAGCACTTCCTGAGCGCTGCGCTTACCCGAATAACCTACGATGCCACACATACAAAACACCTCCATGCCGACAGCACGGCGCGAACGCACACGGCGGCTGTCAGCCTCTTACGATCAGTCTATGTTCTTGTATGGCTTTCTTTGAAAGGATTCTGTTGCGGTATTGCTGCCGTTTTTTGCCCTTCTCTGCGGCTGGTATAAGCCCTGGAAGCTATCGCTCCCGTTTCAACCGGAGGAACACCCGCCGAAACTTTCGATGATCCCTCTCCTCGTCACCCTCACGGCTGTCACCCGCGTGGCCCGGCGCTTTTTCGTCAACTGAAGTCGTCTATCCCCTCTTTCTGCTCTTTCCGCCGCCTTCCTGAAAACAAAAACAGCTCCTTTCGGAGCTGTCAGAAGCCGACGGAAAAGGTCAGCGGTATTGTATCACAAAGTCCCACATCCGTCAATGGACGCCCAGCATTTTGTGGAGCCTCGGCTGCCAGACCACTTTATAGAGCATCAGCATATTGTGGAGCGCCCGGTCATAGAGCAGGAAGGCTGCATTGCCCATGGCCAGCGTCACCAGCGAGACGGCCAGCGCCGTAGTGCGCAGCTCTTCGGCGATGCTGCCCGCCGGGACCAGCAGCAGCACCAGCCCGTACATCGCCAGGATCCCGCCGTTGCAGAGCAGCAGCTTGCAAACAGCCCGCAGCAGGGCCGGGCGTATCCGCTCGAAATAAGGCTTTGCCAACGGATAGTACCCCAGCAGGAACACAAAGGTGAGGGCCACTTCCTTGTCCGGCACGAAGAGCAGACTCAACAGGCTCACCGCGCCATAGGCCGTCAGAGCCATGGTCTTCCCGCACTCCACGCAGACTGTGGCGATGAGGAAGCTGGCCACCGCCGGAGCGATGAACATCGCAATGGGAAACACAGCCCCCAGCAGCATCAGGACCACGCTGAGCGCTGCGGCCATGCCGCAGTAGGCCATGGCCCAGCTTTTACTTTTGCGTCCCTTCATGGCAGCTCCCATTGTACCGGCTGGCTCTCAACGTCCAGCGGCTCGATGGCGTGACGGAGGCCCAAGATCATGATGTTGTCCAGCAGGGTGCGGTTCAGCTTGACGTCCAGCATCCCGTAGGCGCGGACGAGGTCGTTGACCGCAGCGAGGGCCTGCCGCCGGGCGTTTTCCCGGGCGGCGTTCCTGTCGTTGATGCCGTTGACGAGGAAGACGTTGTAGCGGCCCTTATCTTTGTCCCGGGAAAAGCTCTCCGCTTTGTCCAGCAGATAAGCGGCCCGGCCGATGCAGCTGCCGATGTAGTGCATACTTTTGCGCTGATTGGGGTCGTCGGTGGCCAGCACCGAGTAGAGCGCGCCGTAGAGGTTGCCCTTCGGCTCTGCGGCCAGCAGATAGTTCTTGGCGTTCAGGGTCATCTGGACGTTGGCCTGGTCCCGCTCCTGTACGAAGATGCGCTCCAGTGCCGGGTTCTCGGCGGCGGCCTTCCGGTAGGCTCGCCGCAGCAGGACGGTGTCCACCACCCGCCGTACTTTTTTATAGAAGGGCAGGTCGGCCCACTGGGCATCCTGGATGCGGTGCCAGCTCAGCAGGACTTCCACCTGTGCGGCCAGCCGGATGCCCTGGGTCTGGCACATCATCTGCCGCCAGACCAGCGTACCCGGCTCCCGCATCCGCTTACAGGTGGCCGGACGGCCCGCCAGACTGTCGGCCAGCACCGCGAACAGGACGCCGTTGTAGCGCAGACCATAGCAGGAATACAGCCCATAGGTGGTGTAGAGCTGGCGGCGGACGCCGCGCTGATACCACTGATAGGTGTTGTAATCCCGGATGGTCAGCTCCGGCAGATAGGGCCGCATACGTCCCTTCATTCTGTTCATTCCTTTCGCGGGCCGCGCCGGGCGCAGCCTTTCTTGCAGGGGAAGACCGCTTCCCCACAGCTGTAGACTAGTATAATCTATTTTTCGTCAGCGTTCAACCGTTCTTTTGTAAATTCTTATAGAAAAGGCCGCACTGGAATCGATTTCAGTGCGGTCTTTGGGTGCATCTTATTTCTTTTCGAAACGACCCGTGTGGCCGGGCTGGGTGCGCTTGCCGTCAAAGCCGCTCTTGGGCATGGGCTTTGCGGGGCGGTTCTCGAACTTGGGGGCGTTGTAGTACATATACAGCTGGCAGGGGATCATGCCGTTGTACATCTTGCGGCGCTTGTTGGCCCGCTTGCCGTAGTGGTGTTCAAAATCCATATCGGCAGTGATGGCGTAGACACCGGCGCAGGGGTGGGCCTCCATCTGCTGGCCGAGGGTGCGGGCCAGCTTGGCGGCACCCTCGATGGTGCTCATGCGCTCACCGTACGGGGGGTTGGTCAGGACGATGGCCTCGCTCCTGGCGGCGAAATCGGCCACGTCGGCCACCTCGAAGTGGCAGCGCTTCTCCACGCCGGCCAGCTTGGCGTTGGCGTTGGCCAGAGCCACGGCGGCGGGGTCGATGTCGTAGCCGAAGGCCTCAAAGCCCACGTCCAGCTTGGAGTCGGCCAGAGCCTTCTGGCGCTGCTCGGCCCAGATGGCGGCAGGCACGAAGCTGTAGCGCTCGGCGGCAAAGCGGCGCTTGAGGCCGGGGGCGATGTTCATGGCCTTCTGAGCGGCCTCGATGAGGAGGGTGCCGCTGCCGCAGAAGGGGTCTTCCACGAGGCTGTCGCGGCGGACGCGGCCCAGGTCGGCGATGGTAGCGGCCAACGTCTCACGGATGGGGGCCTCCATGGAGTTGCGGCGGTAGCCGCGCTTGTGCAGGCCGTCGCCGGTGGTGTCCAGCATGATCTCGCAGACGTTCTTGCGGAGCATGAAGCGGATCTTATACTCCGCGCCGGTCTCGGGCAGGCTGGTGGTGCGGTGGCCCTGCATCAGGCGCTTGACCACGGCCTTTTTGATGATGCTCTGGCAGGCCGGCACGCTGGACAGCTGGCTGTTCAGCGAAGAGCCGGTGACCGGGAAGGCCGCGTCGGCGGGCAGCAGCTCTTCCCAGTGGATGGAGTAGACGCCGTCGAACAGCTCGTCGAAGGTGGTGGCTGTGTAGGTGTTCAGGAGCAGCATCACGCGCTCCACGGTGCGGAGGTTGAGGTTGGCGGCGGCTATCATATCCGCGCCGCCCTTGAAGGTCAGACGGCCGTCGCTGACCCGGATGTCCTCGGCGCCGATGCGGCGCAGCTCAAAGTTGGCCGTGGACTCGCACCCGAAAAAGCAGGGGGCGATGAGTTCAAATTTTGCAGGCATTCTGGTTTCCTTTCCTGTCGGGTGCGGCATGCCGCACCAAAAAACAGGCCCGCCCCGCTGGGGGCAGGCCCAAAGCTTCTTCGTCTTGTGCGGACGGCTCAGCGGCTGCCGCGGCGTCCCCGGGGTGCGTAGCCGCCGCCCCGGCGGTTGTTGGTCTCGTGGTCGAGGTCGGCCATCTTTTCTTCGCTCTGGCTCTTGAAGCGGCTCATCATGTCCTCAAAGCTCAGGTTGTCGCTCTTGGCCGGGGCCTTGGGCTGCCAGACGCGGGGCGCTGCGTCCCGTGCCGGGCCGCGTCCGCCCTGGGGACGGCCGCCCTGACCGTTGCGGCGGAAGCCGCCTTCCCGCGGGCCGTTGTTGTTGGGGCGGGGGCCGCGGCCCTCACGCGGAGCGCGGGGTGCCGGCGGCAGCAGCCGCTTGATGGACAGCGCGATCTTGCCGTCCGGTGCCACATTGATGACCTGCACCTTCACGGTGTCGCCGTCATGCAGCACGGCTGCAATGTCCTGCACATACTCGTTGGACACCTCAGAAATGTGGACCATGCCCACGCGGCCCTCCGGCAGCGCAACGAACGCGCCAAACGGTTTTACGCCGGTGACACGGCCTTCAAAAATATTCCCTACCTCAATCGCCAAAACTCAATACTCCTTGTTGACTAATGTGTTTCCCGCCGGCCGCAAGCCGCTCGGGGCGCGGCATCAGTTGCCCGTCACATCCACGAAGATGCGCTCGTTGGCCGCCGCATAATTGTAAGAGTCCCGCGCGACCCACTCGGTCACGTCGTCCGAGTCGCCGCTGAGGATGCGCTGCATCTCCTCGTTCTGGGTCTTCTGCTGGTCGATCTGCTCCTGCAGGGTGTCCAGCTCCGCTTTCTTGGAGCTGAGCGCCACCTGATTTGCGATGTACGCCGCCAGCATACTCAGCAAAAGCAGAAGGAAGAGCAGTTTCAGCACAGCGCCCACGACGGACGCCTTTCTCTTCCGCTTTTTCCGGCTCGGATTTGCCATAACACAGTGCCTCCCGTTTTCGGACAGCAGGCCCAATGCGCCTGTACTCTCACTTTGATACGTTTGAATTATACAACATACGCCGTGGTGTTGGCAAGCTCTTTTTCTGTTTTTTTGCAAGTCTTTTTTCGTTCCGCCGTACTTTGGCGGCAGCGCGGGCGGCTTTCCACGGGGCGATGCACCGGGCGGCGAGCCGCACCGGTCCCAGCAGCAGTTTCCCCGCAAAGGCTTCGGCAGCGGCGAACAGAGGCCGCAGCGCTGCCTGCACTGCCCCGGCGGCGCAGAACGCCGCCAGCGCCATATAGCCCCGCAGCTGCCCGGCCTGACTCTGGGAGACGGCATAGCTCTGCAAAGCCATCAGCACGGCTCCCACAAAAAGCATATCCGGCAGGAACGCGGCCCTGCCCCGGGTGGGCAGAACGGCCCGCGCCGCGCCCAGCACACCGCCCAGCACCGCGCAGGCCGCCATCTCCTGCCCCACCGCCCCGGGCGAAAGCGCCGGGCCCATCACCGGACGAGACGGCGCAGAAAGCCGCCCGGCGTATGCTCTGCGGTGTATTCCAGCGTGTCCACCCGGCCTGTAAGCTTGACTTCGCCTTTGTCGAGGTCGAGGCTGGTGACGCTCAGCTCGGCCCCGGTGAGTTCCAGCGTCCCTTTCGAGGTGAGCATCGCCGCGCCCTCGGCGTCGCAGCGGATGACCCGCCGCACACCGGTAACGGTCAGCTTGTTCCGCCCCTCCAGGATGAGGTCATGAGGCAGAGCCTGCTCCGGCTTTGCGTCCTGTTGTTTCATAACATTCCCCTCCCCTTTTCTGCCATCTTATGCAGGGCGGGGCGGGGTCATACCGGATTTACTCGGCTTTCGGGGCATCGTGGGCGGCTGCCAGCACGTTGTCCTGCTCGATGATCTCGTACATCTCGCGGGCCACGTCCTTGGTGCGGGGCTCCACGTCGGAGAGGACCTTCACCTTGATGGGCCGGTTGCCGAAGGTGACCTCGATGATGTCGCCGGCCTTGACGGCCTGGCTGGCCTTGGCGGTCTTGCCGTTGATGAGGATGCGGCCCGCGTCGGCCACCTCGTTTGCCACCGTGCGGCGCTTGATGAGCCGCGAAACTTTCAGATATTTGTCTAAACGCATTTCTAAACTCCTTGTATCAACCTCTCAGTCTCGCTGTCGCTCGACAGCTCCCCTAGTAGGGGAGCCTCTGGCGAAGAGGCAAAGCTTTACGATATGCCAAAGCCTCCCCTAATAGGGGAGGTGGCACGCCGTAGGCGTGACGGAGAGGTTGTTCCTCTATTAAAAAAGCCGCCGGGCCTAAAGGTTCCGGCGGCGATGGGTTTTCTCTTACAGGGTGTCCTTCAGAGCCTTGCCCGGCTTGAACACGATGCTCTTGGAAGCAGCGATGGTGATGGCCTCGCGGGTGCGGGGGTTGATGCCCTGACGCTCAGCGCGCTCACGCACCTCGAAGGTGCCGAAGCCGGAGATGGAGATCTTCTCACCCTCGGCCATAGCCTTGCCCAGTGCCTCGAATGCAGCGTTGACAGCCATCTCGGCGCTCTTCTTGCTCATCTCAGTGTTTGCCGCAACCTGTGCGATCAGATCGGTCTTGGTCATAATAAAAGCCTCCACAATATTCTCAACATTTTCTATTCGAGCAGACGGTCTGACCGTCTGGTACCCGTTTACGTTTCGTCCGCTTCCAGCCTCTGGGTAAAGCGCTTTGCCGCAAAGGTCAGTGCCTCTTCGGCATCCACACCGGCCAGACGCATGGCATCGGCGGCGGCCAGCAGCAGCTCACCGGCGTTCTCTGCCGTCTGCTGTGCGTCCCACGCGGCCCTGGCGCTGTCCAGAGCCCTGGCCGCACCGGCGGCATCCTCCGGCCCGCAGCCGAACCGCGCGGCCCGCTTCTGGAGCTTTTGGGCGCGCATCAGAGCGGGCAGGGTGGCCGGGACGGTGTCCAGCTCATCGGCCAGAGTCGTGCGGCCCTTTTCCTTATTTTTGAGCGCATCCCAGCTGTTTATACCAGCATTTTCCGCCGCAGAGGAAGCAAAGATGTTCGGGTGGCGGAAGACCAGCTTCTCGCACACCTCGCGGCAGACCTTTTCCATGTCGAAACGGCCCCGCTCCTCCTCGATGACGGTGTGGAACACCACCTGCATCAGGACGTCGCCCAGCTCTTCCTGCATCATGACAGGGTCGTCAGCGTCGATGGCTTCCAGCGCCTCGCACGTTTCTTCCAGAAAGTTTTTCCGGATGGAAGCGTGGGTCTGGACTTTGTCCCACAGACAGCCGTTCTCCCCGTCTCTCAGGATGCGGATGATCTCCACGAGGTCTTCCGCCGTATAGTGTTCCCTCGGCGTCCAGTCCTGCATGGGGCGTCTCCTTTCCGCATTCCGAAAACATCTGCGAACAGATTCAAATTGTACCGCAGAATCTGCCGAAATGCAAGGGTACAAGCGCATTTTCCGGCTTTTTGCGGCAAAATTTTCATTTCATTCACAACAAAAGGCGGCATCCCCCGGGGGACACCGCCCTGCGTGGGCTTTTTAGCTTACAGCTGTGCGCCGCACTTGTTGCAGAACAGCGCGTCGTCCGAGACGGGCGCGCCGCACTGGGGGCAGGTCTTGGCCTCGTTGTCCTCAGGCTTTTCCTCGGCGGGCTCTGCGGCTGCGTCAGCCGTCACGTCGGCGGCGGCCTCTTCCGTATCCTCGAAAGTCGTCTCAATGACGGTATCCGGCTCGAGAGAGGCTTTCAGGTCAGAGAGCTCCTGCTCGATGTTGGCGATCATCTCGATGTATTTGTCCACAAGGGGCTGGTTCTCCTCGTTACCCTTGGCCAGACTATACACCAGAGCGCCCAGCTGGCGCTGCGCCTTGTACAGCTTGCTCTGCGCGTTCACGATCTTTGCCTGGGTGCGGCCCTTTTCGGCCAGATCCAGCGCGGCATTCTTGCCTTTCTCGGCATACTCGAGGCCCATTTCCTTGATCTTATTGAAGTCCATAAAAGACACCTCACTTGTCTATGCCCGGGGTGGGCAGCACTCCTCTGCGTTTTCTGCTCAGGCTGTCCCTGTGCCGCCGGAGATTATTTTCATTATAGCGCACTCCCGGGGGGAATGCAACGAATCCCACCCAAGTTTTACAGAATCGTGCGGATTTGGAAACAGTTTTTTCGCAATTTGCACACTTTCCGCGTTCTGACGTTTTTTACACTTCACCTGCGTAGAACTCGCGCAGCATACTGTCGGCGGGCAGAAGCTCCAGCTCCACCGGGGCCACATGCTCGAAGCGGCGGGCCGTCTCGTCCCAGAGCTCCGCGTTGTGGCCTTCCAGCGTGAAGCGCTGGCTCACCGGGCGCAGGAGCTTTGCGATGAGGCCCAGCTCGTAGGTGAAGGAAGTGTCCAGCAAAAAGTCTGCCGTAGTCTTGAAGCCCTTGATATACCGGGTCTCGCCGTCGAGGACCCGGTCCCACATGGCGAGGGTCTTGGCGGGGCTGCGGCCCCGGGCTGCGGCATCCCGCAGGGTGCGGCGGCAGAGGCGGATGTCCTGGGTGTTGATGACACGGCGGCCTTCAATGCAGTATTCCTCCCGCAGGCCGGCGTAAATGCGGTAGACGTCGTCGCCCTTCACAAGGCCCGTCAGCTCAGGGTTCAGGGCGTGGATGCCCTCCACGATGCAGACGCCGCCCTTGAGGTCCAGCGTCTCCGTCTCGGAAGAGCGGGACTCGGTGGTGAAGTCGTAGATGGGCAGCACGGTCTTTCCGGTGGTGCTCAAATCGCTGAGGCACTGGCGGATGAGGGGCATATCCAGCGTGTCGGGGTTCTCGTAGTCCAGCGTACCGTCGGGCAGGCGGGGGTAATACTGAGCGCCCTTGAAGAAGTTATCCAGACTGATGACATGGGCCGGGGTGCCGGAGGCTTCCAGAGCCTCGGCCACCTTATGAGCCGAAGTCGTCTTGCCGCTGGCCGACGGGCCGGTGAGCATGACGATCTTGGCGCGGGAGTCCCTGATCTTCTGGGCAGCATAGGCCACCCGCTGGCGGTAGCTCTTCTCGCTCATCTCCGCCAGCGCCGCCGGGCTCTGGGCGGCGACGTTGTACAGGTCTATCTCAACCAGACGTTTCGGTACCCAAATCGTGATCATAAAAAACAGCCACTCCTTTTTTCCGTTCCAGCACTTCGTCGAAACGCTGGATGTATTCTGTCGGATACTTGAAATTAAAGATGCGCTGCATCCGCTTGCCGCCGTCGGCCACCAGCTTGGTGCTGCCGCCTGCGCCGGCCGAGAGGATGGTCTGGACTTCTTCCATGATATAGATATTATAATACCCCTCGTGGCCCGGCTTGCACCAGCCCACGTTTTCCAGGTTTTGGAGGGTATTTTTCTGACGATAGAGGTAGTAGGGCCGATAGCCCGCCTCGGCCAGCAGATGGCACTTTTCCAGCATGGCGGCCACATCGGCGTAGTCGTTTTCCTTCTGGTCCTCGATGACGATGCGGGAGGCCCGCTTGAGGGTCAGGGTGTGGACTGTGATGTTCTCAGGGGCGAGGGCGATGGCCTGACGCAGGCTCTTCTCGAACCCTTCCACCGTGTCGCCGGGCAGACCCGCGATGAGGTCCATGTTGATGTCGTCGTGGCCTGCGGCCCGGGCCTCGGCATAGCAGTCGAGGATGTCCTGAGCCGAGTGCTTGCGGCCAATGTTCTCCAATACTTCATCCGAGAAGGTCTGCGGATTGATGGAGATGCGGGTCGCGCCGTATTCCTTGATGACGGCCAGCTTTTCGGCGTCGGTGCAGTCGGGGCGTCCGGCTTCCACCGTGTATTCCACGATGGTGGAAAGGTCGAAGCAGTCCCGCACCGTCCCCATGAGCTGGCGCAGCTGCGCTGCCGAGAGACTGGTGGGGGTGCCGCCGCCGATGTAGATGCTGCAGAGCATCAGCCCGGCCTTGTCAGCCTCGTCCCGGATGGCCTCGACCTCTTTGCACAGACAGTCCACATAGGGCTGCACCAGCTTGCGGTCACGGTCGAGGTTGCAGCTGACGAAGCTGCAATAGCTGCACCGGGAGGGGCAGAACGGGATGCCGATATAGAGGCTGTAGGTCTTGGGCGCACTGCCTACTTTCAGGATAGGCTCCTGCAAGTCCGCGATAGCCTTGGCCATGCCGTATTTTTCGGGCGAGCAGTCGAAGCGCTTGAGGAAGAAATCGTCGATTTCCTCTTCCGTCCAGCCTGCGGCCCGCTTGTCGTGGACGAGGCGCACCGGGCGGACGCCGGTCATCTTGCCCCAGGGCGGGCGGATACCCGTCCAGCTGCGCAGCAGGTCATAGGTCAGGCTGGCCAGCGCAAATTCCGGCGTCTCGCCGCCCTCTTCCACGGGAATGGGCAGAGGTGCTTCGGCGGTCTGGCTCTTGCCGCCCTGCCGCACCATGGCCCAGAGCTTGTCAGGCCGCTTCTCGGCCCAGACGCAGTCTGCGCCGTCCTCGGGCGGGGTGAGGGTGAGCGGGGCCATTGGGTAGAACAGGCGGACGAGGTGCTCCACCTCGTAGCCCGAGCCGAGGCCCGTGATATAGATATTCATGTGAAATCCCGCCTTTTTATGCGTTTCTCAGCGCATTTTTGATATAGAAGTTGGTGGCGGCCTCCTGCCCGAAGGTGGAGAAATCGCCGTGGCCGGGCAGCACCTGCGCCTCGGCCGGGACAGGCAGGGCCGCGAACTTGCGCAGGCTCTCGTCCATCTTCCGGCTGTCGCCGCCCTCGAGGTCGGTGCGGCCGATGCTGCCCTGAAAGACGGTGTCGCCCACGAAGAGATAGTTTTCGCACAGCAGCACCACGCTGCCCTCAGTGTGACCGGGGGTGTGCCAGACAGTGAAGCTCAGCTCGTCGAGGGGGATGACCTCGCCCTCTTCGTAGCCGCTGTCCGAACCCTTGAGGGGCAGCAGCTGGGTCCCCCGACAGTCGACGAGCTCACAGTAGAGCTTTGCGCCCCACTCGCGGCTCAGGACCCCCGCACTGCCCACATGGTCGTAGTGGCCGTGGGTGCAGAGGATAAGGCTCAGCTTGCCGCCGTGCTCCTTTAAGATCTTATCGTACTCCTGCACCTCGGCGGCGGGGTCGATGACCACCGCATTGCCTGCGTCCGAGATGAGTAGGAAGCTGTTGGTGTAAAACGGCGCAGGGCCGACCAGATGAAATGCCTTCATGGTTTATTTTTCTCCTTTATGCCACTCGTCGGTGTCGATGACGATGGTGCAGGGGCCTTCGTTGACCAGCGACACCTGCATATCCGCGCCGAACTCGCCGTGCTGGACATCCTTGAGGCCCTGCTTGTTCATCTCAGCGAGGAACAGCTCGTAGGCGTCCACAGCCAGCGGCGGTCTTGCCGCCTTGATGAAGCTGGGACGGAAGCCCTTCTTCGTGTCGCCGTAGAGGGTGAACTGACTCACCACCAGTGCAGAGTACCCGAGGTCCTTTGCGCTGAGGTTCAGCTTGTCGTTTTCGTCCTTGAAAATGCGCAGGCCCGCGCATTTTTCAGCCAGTTTCGGCACAATGTCGAGAGTATCGGTGTCCTTGACGCCCAGCAGGATAACGAGGCCGGGGCCGATGGGGCGCGGCTCGCCGCCGTTGACCCGGACACTGGCCGAGGATACGGCCTGAATGACTGCACGCATATTAGCTCCTTGTTACCTTGAGCACATCCTTGACTTTGGACAGACGGGCCACGACCCGGTTGAGGTGCTCTGTATTGTTGATGCCGATGGTCAGGCTGATGACGGCACAGTTGTTCTCCACCTGACGGGCGTTCATGGCGTAGATGGGGACGCGGATGTCAGCCAGCGCGGCCAGCACATCGGACAGCAGCTCGTTGCGGTTGAGGGCGATGATCTCCAGACCGGCCTTGTAGCTGTCCTTGACGCTGTCGGCCCAGTAAGCCTTGACCCAGCGGGGGGCGTTGGAGGGGTCTTTCATGCTGGACACCGCGTTGGCGCAGCTCTGCTTGTGGATGGAAACGCCGAAGCCCCGGGTGATGAAGCCCACGATGGGGTCGCCGGGCAGGGGCGAGCAGCACTTTGCAAACTTGATGGGGGTGTTATCGAAGCCCTCCACCACTACGCCGTCAGTGGCGTGGACGCGGCTCAAATCGACCTTCGGCAGATCCTCCACCGACTTGTTCTCAGCAGCCTCGGCGGCCTTGAGCTTCTGCCACTCCTCTTTGAGCTTGGGCAGGCAGTTGGCGATGGTCATGCCGCCGTAGCCGATGGCAGCGTAAATTTCCTCCGCGTTGTTCTGGCGCAGACGACGGCTGCAGCTGCCCACGAACTCATCCAGCTGGTCGTCGGGGATGAATATCATCTCCCGGCGCAGCTCTTTGGCCAGCGCGTCGCGACCCTGCTGGATGTTCTCTTCGCGGCGCATCTTCTTGAACCAGTTGCGTATCTTGCTCTTGGCCTCGCTGGTGCGCACGATCTTGAGCCAGTCGCGGCTGGGGCCTTTGTCCGCCGGGCCGAGGATGACTTCAATGATCTCGCCCGTCGCCACGACATGGTCGATGGGGACGATGCGGTTGTTGACCTTACAGCCCACCATCCGGTTGCCGACGGCAGAGTGGATGGCGTAGGCAAAGTCGATGCAGTTTGCGCCCGCAGGCAGGTTGATGACGTCGCCCTTCGGGGTGAAGGCAAAGACCTCCTCCGGCAGCAGATCGCTCTTCAAATCGTGGAGCAGATTGCCGGAATCCTCGCTGACGCGCTGGTTTTCCAGCAGCTGGCTGACCCATGCCAGCCGCTCATCCAGTTTATCGTGGCCCTCGAGGCCCTCTTTATACTTCCAGTGGGCGGCAACGCCGTACTCGGCCTGCTCGTCCATGGTGCGGGTGCGTATCTGCACCTCAAAGGGGATGCCCTCGTGGCCGATGACGGTGGTGTGGAGGCTCTGGTAGCCGTTGGGCTTGGGGGTAGAGATATAGTCTTTGAAGCGGTTGGGCAGCGGGTGGTACATATCGTGGATGAGGCCCAGGGTGCTGTAGCACTCAGCCAGGGTGTCCAGGATGATGCGCACCGCGTAGATGTCGTAAATTTCATCAAAGGACTTGTTCTGCATGATGGTCTTGCGGTAGATGCCGTAGATGCTCTTGACTCTCCGCTTGATGGTCGCGCCCTCGATGCCGCTCTCCTCGAGGCGGCTCTTGATGACGCCCGACACGCTGGCCAGAAACTCGTCGCCCGCGCGCTCGCTGAGCATCTTGTTGATCTCCTCGTAGCCCACGGGGTCGAGGTAGTGGAGGCTGCGATCTTCCAGCTCCTCCTTGACGTTCAGGATGCCCAGACGGTTGGCGATGGGGGCGTAGACCTCCATGGTCTCCCGGGCCTTGTCGCGGCGCTTCTGCTCCGGCCATGCGTCGCCGGTGCGCATATTGTGCAGGCGGTCACAGAGCTTGATGATCATGACGCGGACGTCACGGCTCATGGCCAGCAGCATCTTGCGCAGGTTCTCGGCCTGCAGCTCTTCGATATTGGAAAATTGGATCTTGGTCAGCTTGGTGACGCCGTCCACCAGCGCAGCCACCTCTTCGCCGAAAGCGGCGGTCAGGTCGGTCAGCGTGGTGGGGGTGTCCTCCACCACGTCGTGGAGCAGGGCGGCAGCGATGCTCTCGCTGTCCATGCCGAGGTCCAGCACGAGGCGGGCCACAGCCAGCGGGTGGCAGATATAGGGCTCACCGCTGCGGCGGCAGACCCCCTTGTGGGCGTCGTTGGCCAGGTCGTAAGCCTTTTCTATCATGGCCATATTGTAGGCTTTGCCGCTGGCTTTGATAGCCTCCACCAGCTTCTCCCAGGTCACGATCTCGGGCCGCACCTCCGAGGGAAGGGTCCCCTCAGGGGCGTTGGCCGGCAGGGCCGTTGCGGCCACGGTAGCCATCTCCGTCACCGGCACGGGCTGGTGGAGATGGGTCTTTGCAGAGTAGCTGTCCTCTTTCGCCGCAGCCGGTGCTGCGGGCGAGGGGAGGACAGGTTTCTTTCCCTCAGGCATCTTTATCGTTCCTCCAGACATTTCAGGATGGGCGCATCGGCAAGGTTTTTCTTTCCGGTGGCAGGCACGAGTTCCCAGAACTTTGCCCCGCCCCGGTCAGCCGCTGTGATGAGGCCGACCTGTTCCAGCGCGGAGATGGCCACCAGCGTCCGACCGGTGTTCTCCTCGCCGAGTTTTGCAAACAGGGGCTGCAGGTCTTCGGCGTGCCAGCGCCGCGCCTGCAGCTCCCGATAAACGGTGATGATATGGCTGCGCTCCGGGGCGATGCTCTCCTTCTGCTCCGGCGTCAGGGGCGTACCCCGGCGCAGCGCCTGCACCAGCGCGGCCTGCTCTGCAGCTGTGTTGCCGAGGCCCGCCGGGTGCAGCTCGATGATGCGGCCCGACAGCTGTGCGCCCCGGGGCGAATCGTAGACCGAAAGGCTGATGGCTGCGTCCACGACGTCGCCCGTCGAGTAAGGCACCTGTTCCGGGTGCATCCCGAACCAGACGGCGTAGATGCTGGAATTGCCCTGCCGCAGACGCAGGCGGCAGTGCTTGCCCTCCGAGACGGCGTAGACGCCCTCCACGACAGCCATTTCCAGCACGAAGACCGGGCTGGGGTTGTCGGCACCGTAGGGTGCCAGCTGGTCGAGGCGGCGGACGCTCTCCACCGTCAGACGGTCGAGGTGGACGGACAGATCACATTCCAGCGGCGGGGTGCGCAGCACGGGACACTCCCGGGCTGCCCAGTCGTTGAGCCGCTGGCGGAGCGTCTGCAGATCCTCTTCCCGCACCGAGAGGCCCGCTGCCATGGCGTGGCCGCCGAAGCGAAGCAGGATGTCGGCGCAGGAGGCGATGCACTCGTGCAGATTGAAGCCCTGCACGCTGCGGCCGCTGCCCTTGCCCTCGCCGTGCTCATCTACCGACACCACGATGACCGGGCGTCCGGTCTTTTCCACAAGGCGGGAGGCCACGATGCCGATGACGCCGGGGTGCCAGTCTCTGCCCCAGAGCAGGATGACCCGGTCTTCGAGGCGTTCCGGCTCAGCGTCCAGCAGCTCCTGCGCGGCTTTGACGATCTCCATTTCCGTCTCCTGCCGCTGGATGTTGATGTCACTCAGCTTATGAGCCAATTCGACCGCCCGGTCTTCGTCTTCACAGAGCACCAGCTGCAAAGCGGTCACGGCGCTGTCCATCCGGCCCGCCGCATTAAGGCGGGGCGCGATGGCGTAGCTGATGTTCTCTGCCGTCACCGGCTTGCCTGCAAGGCCCACTTCTTCCAAAAGGGCGCAGAAGCCGGGTCTGTCCGTATTTTGCAGCTGGCGCAGACCTGCTTTGACGATGGTGCGGTTCTCCCCTGTCAGGGGCATGACGTCGGCCACGGTGCCAACAGCGGCGAGGTCGCCGCAGTATTCCAGCATCTCTTCCGGCGGGCAGCCATCCAGCGCGGCGCAGAGCTTGAAGGCCACGCCCGCGCCGCACAGGCCCTTGAAGGGGCTGTGGTCGTCGGCCCGGCGGGGGTCCACGATGGCCACTGCCTGGGGCAGGGTGTCGTGGGGCAGATGGTGGTCTGTGATGATGAGGTCGATGCCGAGGCTGGCCGCGAATGCGGCTTCCTCTACGGCAGAGATGCCGTTGTCCACCGTGACGATGAGGCGGCAGCCCTTATCGTAAATCGACTGGATCGCGTTCTTCGAGAGGCCGTAGCCGTCGCCCTCCCGGCTGGGCAGCATACACTTGACGGCGGCGCCCATCCCTTTCAGGTGCTGATAGAGCAGGGCCGTGGCGGTCACACCGTCCACGTCGTAGTCGCCGAAGACGACGATCGTCTCCCCTTCGTCGATGGCCCGCAGGATGCGCTCACAGGCTTTGTCCATGTCGGTCAGGAGCATGGGGTCGCTCAGCTCTTCTTCTCCCGCCAGAAGGGTCAGCGCCTCGGCGGGGTCGGTGATGCCCCGGGCAGCGAGGATGCCGGCCAGCAGGCCGGCTTCTTTCTGCTGGACCGCGAGGACAGAGCGGTACTTTTCCTCGCTCCACTCTTCGTCCATGTTCTGGTATTCCAGCTCTTCGGTGTTCTGCTGGGCGATGGCCGCTGTCAGCTCTTTCAGGGCAGCGCGGTCAACGGTCTTGGTGTTCCAGGCCCGGTAGGTCATCGCAATCCCTCCCCGGCCAGACCATCGTTCGCCAGCATCCCCTGCAGCGCAGCGATCTCGCTGGAAACGTCCAGCGCCACGTCCGACAAAAGCTTATCGTAGAGGTTATCATAAGCCTGATTCAGGGTGTGCAGGATGCCCGCAATATCCCGGCGGATGGCCTCCGCGTTCTCGCCCTGCTGGCTCTGCACGTCGTTGTAGGTGTGCAGGAGCTTGAGGGTGGTGGGGATATAGTATTCCGCAAAGCGGCGGGCCTTGGGCAGGCTCTCGGGGTGGGCTTCCAGCCAGGCACAGATGGACTCGGTGGTCTTCTGCATATGCTGCAGCTCCTCCACAGCCCGCTCATCCTCCATGAGTTCCTGCTCCTTCTCGAGCACCTGCGCAAAGCGGCGGGTCGTCTCGAGGTTCAGGGGGACTTCTCCGGCCTGTTCCGGCGCTTTTTCCGGTTCGGGCTGGGGCTGATTTTCCTGTGCAGCGCGGTAGTCCTCTGCCGTCAGGTAGAGCTTGTCGTTTTTCTCGTCCAGCCAGGCACTGAGCCAGCCCTTGTGGATGAATTTCCGCAGCATCTTGAGTGCCTTGGTCTTCTTTTTATGCGTCAGGTCGGCCAGCATGGAGAGGGACAGGCCCTTGTGCCAGTCGAAGCCCTCGGCGGTATCGGCGTAGAGCTCCAGGGTCTTGGCGGCCTTCATACGGGATGCGCCCGCTGCGGTCAGCCAGCCGAACACAGCGGTCACAGCGGCAGAGCACCACCCCGTCACCGCGATAGCACCCAGTGCGAGATCACCGATGGCACTGAGGACCGTCATATCAGCCGCCACTATCACGCCGCCGGACGTGAACGCCCCCGCCGTGCCAAAGCAGGCGATGGCCGTGATGCCGAAGATGACGGCGAAGGTGATGCCGGTCGCCAGCATGGCGACGCCTGCGCTGTGGCGCTTTTTCGCGCTGGTGCGGATATTCTCGATGGCCGTCGGTTCCGGCTTCTTCGCAAAGAAATTGCGCGCCCAGTCGGTCATCCCGCTGGCGCTGGCGCTGCTTCTGGCCTCCTCGGCCCGCTTCTGGTACTCCTGTTTTCCGGCCTGAAAGGCCCGGCCTGCCTCCGAGATGCCATAACCGGCAGCGTTCACCGCGGCGCGGCCCACATCCCACACACGGTCGCCGATCTCCTCGCCCCGGCCTTCAAAGCCGTGGCGGAAGGAGTCGGACATGGTGTCGCCCAGCTCGCGGAGCTGGCGTTCCAGCTCCTGCTGCACCTTACGGCCTTCGCTGTCCTTCGCCGTGCGGTTAAAATCGTTTTCACGATCAGTCATTCAACTTCTCACCCTTCTGCCGGGCTGTACCGGCTGATGATGGCGCGGGCCACCCGCAGGCCATCGACGGCGGCACTCATGATGCCGCCCGCATATCCGGCACCCTCGCCGCAGGGATACAATCCTGCCAGCTGGGCGCATTCAAAATTTTCTTCCCGTTTCAGCCGCACCGGGCTGCTGGTACGGGTCTCGAGGCCGGTCAGAATGGCCTCGGGGGCGGTGTAACCCGCAATTTTCCGCTCGTAAGCCCGCAGACCGGCCCGCAGGGTATCGGCTAGTTCGGTCGGCAGCAACGCGCCGAGGTCCGCAGCGACGACGCCCCGGTCATAGGTAGGCTGGACGCGGCCAATGTTCAGCCGGCCCCTGCCCTCCAAAAAGCTCTGGATGTTCTCCGCCGGGGCAGCATACTCTCCGCCGGGACGGCCTGCCGCATAGGCCCGGGCTTCCAGCTCCCGCTGGAAGGCGATGGCCTTCCGGGGGTCGTTGCCGAAGTCTTCACCGCCCACGCTGACCACCACGGCCGCGTTGGCATTCCTGCCGCTGCGGGCGTGGTAGCTCATGCCGTTGGTCACGACGCGTCCCTTTTCGCTGGCCGAAGCCACCACTTGGCCGCCCGGACACATACAGAACGTATAAACGCACCGTTTTTCAACGTGCTGCGAAAGCTGATATTCGCCGCGCGGCAGGGCCGGATGGCCCGCCGCCTCGTGGTAGAGGCTCTTTTCGATTTCCGATTGGAGATGCTCTGCCCGGAAGCCGACGCTGAAGGGCTTGCACTCCAGCACGAGGCCGCTGTCCATCAGCATCCCGAAGGTGTCGCGGGCCGAGTGGCCCACCGCGAACACCAGCGCCTCACAGGGGAACGCACCGTCCGTGGTCTGGATGCCGACGAGCTGGCCGTCCCGCCGCTCGAAGCCGGTGAGGGCTGTGTTGAAGTGGACTTCGCCGCCCAGCGACTCGATCTCTTTTCGGATCGAAGTGATGACGCCCCGCAGCAGGTCGGTGCCGACATGGGGCTTCTGCTGCCAGGCGATCTCCTTCGGCGCGCCGTGCTCGAGGAACACTTCGGTCACGAAGCCGCAGAGCTCGTCGCCGATGCGGGTGGTGAGCTTACCGTCCGAGAAGGTTCCGGCGCCGCCCTCGCCGAACTGGATGTTGGCGTTTTCGTCCAGCTCACCGGTGGTGGAGAAATGCTCCACGGCCTTGACGCGCTCGTCCAGCGCCGGGCCGCGTTCCAGCACGATGGGCCGGTAGCCCTGACGGGCCAGCAGCAGCGCCGCAAAGAGGCCCGCCGGGCCGAGGCCGCAGACCACAGGCCGGTGCGTCAGCGGCAGAGTGCCATTCTGCACCGAGAAATCGGTCTTGCCCCGGACGGTAACGCTGCGGGAAGCACCCGCACAGGCGGCCTCTTCCCTCTCCTCTTTCAGGGTCACGGCCACGGTGTACACCAGCTTGGGCTGGCCGTGGCGGGCGTCCACCGAGAGCCGGGCGATGCCCAGATGGCTCACCTTTCCCCGGGGGATGCGGGCGAGGCGGAGGGCTTTTTCGTAGGCCTGCAGCTCCCCGGCGGAGAGGGGCAGGCGAATATCATGGATCAGGATCATATACTCAGTTACTTTCTATCTTGCACTGCACCACATAGCTGCCCAGCGCAAAAATTTTGTCGTTGGCCGGCACATAGAGGCGGCAGGCGATGTTCTGCTGGCCGATGGCGACATAGAAGTCGTCGGCGTCGATCTCAATGACCACCTGTTCCGGATTCAGTGCTTCCAGCGAACCGGCCGGGCCGCAGAGGGTGACGTTCATCAGCCGCTCCGTCTCAACGGTCAGGGTGTAGGTGGAGGGCAGGTTGATGACCTGCACACAGCTGGCGGGCAGGTTCATGGTCTTGGTTTCCAGACGGGAGCTGTCGAAGCTGACCGTGATGCTGGAGATGTTGTCCAGCAGACGGATGCCGCTGGGCAGCTCGATGGGCATTTCGTACACCTTATCCAGTGCAAAGGTGGAAAGGTCGATGGTACCCACCGACAGGGTGGACAGACGGTCGATCTGGGACTCCGGGCCGGCCACATTGAGGGTCTTTTTGCTCAGGGAGTAGACCAGCACCGAGGGGTCAAAGTCGCGGGGCGCGTTGATAAAGCTGACTTCCACCGGCAGGGTGGCCAGCTTATACACCTGCAGCGTGACCTCGACGCTGTCCGTTTCCAGAGTAGTATACTCAAATTCCACCTCCCTGCCGCTGCGGGTGTAAAAACGCAGGCTGGTATCCAGAGTGACGGGGCTGGTCAGCTCGCCGTTGTAGGTCACCTCGGCAGTGCAGGTCTCCACCTGGCTCAGCTCGGTGCTGGGTCCGGAGAGAGTCACCGTCTCCTTCGAGATGTCGGTGCCGTAGAGAATATAGCCGTCTGCTATCTTCAGGTAATTCGTCGTCACCTGGATGGGCAGGGTCTTTTCTTCCACCACATCGAACACCACGTCCACGGTGTTGTCGCCGTCGATGGAGACGGACACACCGGTGAGCAGGGTGCTCTGGCTCCGCACCTGAAGGCGCAGGCTCTTTTCGCCGCTGTCGCGGACGCTGGACCAGTCGGGGTAGACGACAAAGTCGTTGGCCGACAGGCTGCCGATGGTGTAGCCGTCGCCGGAAAGCTTCAGGTTGACCGTTTTTTCCTCTGCATTGACGATGCTCAGGCCCCGGGAAGTGTAGGCAGCCGAATCATAGGTAAAGTCCACCGGAACATTATAGATGGTGGTGGTGGTGCCGGGCTGCACGACGATGGTGACAGCCATCCACGCGATGACTGCACCCAGCAAAGAAAGCAGGAGCCGGATGCGGCGGTCGTTCAGCAGATTGCGCTTGGGGGGTACGGCAGGCTTGCCGTTGTTCTGCTCAGTGCTCATTGCTGCTCATCCTCCTCCTTGTTGTTCACCCAGTTCAGCAGGCGCTTGCCCCGGGCCTTCCAGCCCTCGGCAGCGCTCTTCTCGCTGGCGGTCTCCTTGGGTATCATCTCATCCACCAGCCGGGTGTAAAGGGTCTGACGGTCAAAGTGGCGCATGAGCACACCGTTTTTCGCCATCGAGATGATGCCCGTCTCCTCGCTGACCACGATGGCGATGGCGTCGGAGTTCTCGGCGATGCCGAGGCAGGCGCGGTGGCGGGTACCCATGTCCTTGCCCAGGTCCAGGTTGTTGGAAAGGGGCAGCACACAGCCTGCGGCCTTGATACGGCCATCCTCGATGATGGCTGCGCCGTCGTGGAGGGGGGTACCCTCGTAGAAGATGGTACCCAGCACCTCGAGGTTGACTGCGCTGTTCACGGGCGTGCCGGTGCGGACGATCTCAGAAAGGTTGGTGTTCCGTTCCAGCACGATGAGCGCGCCGGTCTTGGTCTCCGAAAAGCGCTCTGCCGCGTCGCAGATGGCGATGATGGCGCTGCGCCACGCGCCCTTGAGGCTGGTGTCGTTGTAGCGGTTTTTATTGAAGAAGCGATAGGCCCACTGGTCGGTCTGGCCCATCCGCTCCAGCGCACGCCGTATCTCGGGCTGGAACAGCACCACCAGCGTCAGCAGACCGACTTGCAGCAGCGAGTTGAGCAGCCAGGTGACGGTGCGCATATTCAGGATGTTCGCCACCAGGTAGACCGCCATGACGATGAGCGCGCCCTTGGCCAGCTGGCCGGCGCGGGTGCGGTTGACGAAGCCCAGCAGCTGGTAGATGAGGAACGCGATGATGAGGATGTCCAGCAGGTCTACCAGCTTGAAGGTCTGGAAGTTTGCTACGATAGAGTTCAGAGTCATGGATCACATTCTCCCGTTCACACTGCTTCGATGAGGGCGACGGCGTGGGCCGCGATGCCCAGCCCCTCGCCGGTAAAGCCCAGATGCTCCTCGGTGGTGGCTTTGACGCTCACGGCGTCCACCGGCATCCCGAAAGCCTCGGCCAGCTTTGCCCGCATGGCCGGGATGTGGGGGGCCAGCTTCGGGCGCTGGCAGAGGATGGTGGCGTCGATGTTCTCGATGTGCCAGCCGTGCTCGGTCATGATTTCTGCCACACGGCGGGCCAGCATGAGACTGTCGGCCCCGGCGTACTCTTCCGCCGTATCGGGGAAGTGCTGGCCGATGTCGCCCAGCGCCGCTGCGCCCAGCACGGCGTCCATGACCGCGTGGGCCAGCACGTCGGCGTCTGAGTGGCCCAGCAGGCCCTTTTCATACGGCACTTCCACACCGCCCAGGATGAGCTTGCGGCCCTCCACCAGACGGTGGACGTCGTAACCATGACCAATGCGCATTTTCTTTCCTCCGTTCTCGGTCCGGGGCAGATCCTCCCGGGTGGTTATCTTGATGTTTGCGTAGTCGCCCTGTACCAGCTCCACCGGACGGCCCGTCAGCTCGAACAGGCTGCAGTCGTCGGTGACGAGGCGGGCGCTGGCCTCGTCCAGTTCATCCAGCGCCGCCAGATAGGCTGCGCGGTCGAAGCACTGGGGCGTCTGCACTGCATAAAGGGTGCTGCGGTCGGGGGTGTTCTCCACCATGCAGCCTTCCGGCACAGTCTTGCTGTTTCCGCCCTTCGCCTGCTTGATGGTGTCCTTCACCGGCACTGCCGGGGCGGCGGCACCGCAGCGGGCAGCGGCCGCTATCGTGTCGGCGATAACGCTCTGGCTCACGAAGGGCCGGGCCGCGTCGTGGACGGCCACCAGTCTGCCGTGGGCAGCGGCCACGCCGCTGCGGGCGCTCTCGGCGCGGGTCGAGCCGCCCTTCACCAGCCGCACCGGCTTTTTGCAGCGGGCAGCGGCCCGCTGGGCATTCTCACTGGACGCGCCGGTCACGATCACCAGCTCGTCCACCTCCGGACACTCGTCAAAGGCCCGGACGCTCCGCTCCAAGACGGTCTCACCGCCCAGATCGAAGCTCAGTTTATCAAATCCCATCCGGGTGGAAGAACCCGCCGCCACCAGGACTGCCGTTACACGATGTTCCAATTTCTTACACCTGCCCCATTTTATTCCTGCCCCGTGCCGCACTGCACAGAGCATATTATTATTCATTGAATATTATAGCGTATCCACCCACAAACTGCAACTGCCCGCGCCCATCAAAAATGCCCCCGTGCAGCACTTTTGGCGCTGTACGGGGGCATAAATTTTCTATGAAATTTCTGCGTTATGCGAGGATGGGCTCGATGGCAGCTGCCAGAGCATCCTTCTGAGCCTGAGCCTCGGCCAGGTCCTTGCCCAGAGTGGTGAAGTAGGTCTTGATCTTCGGCTCAGTGCCGGAGGGACGGACGACCACGGTAGCGCCGTTGTCCAGAGTGTAGATGAGGACATTTGCGGCGGGCAGGCCGGTCTCTTCGGGCTTCTTGTAGTCGGTGACCTTGACCACCTTGTGGCCGGCCAGCTCGGTGAGGGGCTCGTCACGCAGCTTCTGCATGATGGAAGCCATCTTCTCCATGCCGGTCAGGCCGGGGAACTCGAAGCTGTCCACCTTGTTCAGGTAGCGGCCATATTCCTTGTAGATCTCTTCCAGACGTTCCTTGATGGAGGAACCGATGCTGCGGTAGTAAGCGGCCATCTCGCAGATGAGCATGGAGCCGATGACGGCATCCTTGTCACGGACATAAGGACCTGCCAGATAGCCGTAGCTCTCCTCGAAGCCAAAGATGAAGCGGTCCACTTCACCGGCAGCTTCCAGATTTGCGATCTGGTCGCCGATCCACTTGAAGCCGGTCAGCACGCTGCGCATCTCAACGCCGTAGTGGGCGGCGATGGCATCGGCCAGCGGGGTGGAGACGATGGACTTGACGGCGACGGGGTCCTTGGGCATGGTACCCTTCTCGATGCGGCCTGCGCAGATGTAATCCAGCAGCAGAGCGCCCATCTCGTTGCCGGAGACCAGCTCATAGCTGCCGTCCGGACACTTCATGGCGATACCCACGCGGTCGGCGTCGGGGTCGGTGGCCAGCATCAGGTCGGCGCCGGTCTTGGTGGCGAGGTCGAGGCCCAGCTTCAGAGCCTCGAAGATCTCGGGGTTGGGGTAGGAGCAGGTGGTGAAGTAGCCGTTGGGGTACTCCTGCTCCGGCACGATGGTGATGTCGGTGATGCCTATGTCGTTCAGAACGTGGGTGACCGGCACCAGACCGGAACCGTTCAACGGGCTGTAGACCAGCTTCAGGCCGGCGGTCTTGCACAGGCCCGGGCGCACCTGACGTGCCTCAATGGCGGCGTAGAGGGCGTTCTTGCAGTCGTCGCCCACAAAGCGGATGAGGCCCTGCTCGACGCCTTCGGCAAAGGAGATGTACTTTGCGCCGGTCAGGACATCGGTCTTCTGGATCTCGTCATAGACGATGGCGGCGGCGTCATCGGTCATCTGGCAGCCGTCGGGGCCGTAGGCCTTGTAGCCGTTGTACTTGGCGGGGTTATGAGAAGCGGTGACCATGATGCCCGCATTGCACTCATAGTAACGGGTGGCAAAGCTCAGGGCCGGAACAGGCATCAGAGCATCATAAATGCGCACCTTGATGCCGTTTGCGGCCAGAACGCCGGCGGCAGTCTTGGCAAAGACGTCGCTCTTCAGGCGGCTGTCATAGCTGATGGCCACGGTCTGATTGCCGCCCTGGGTCTTGACCCAGTTTGCCAGACCCTGGGTGGCCTGACGCACGACGTAGATGTTCATGCGGTTGGTGCCAGCGCCCAGCACGCCGCGCAGGCCGGCGGTGCCGAACTTCAGTGCAACGGCAAAGCGGTCCTTGATCTCGTCGTCGTTTCCCTCGACCTTGGCCAGCTCCGGCTTCAGATCTGCGTCCTCCAGATCCGCTGCCAGCCAGCGCTTATACTCATCCTGATACATATTGCACACCTTACCTTTATAATTTTTGACCATAATGGACAAATTCATCCAAGTCTACTTATAATATAAGCTTTTATACGCTTTGTGTCAATTCAGGATTATGTACCAAGTTTTCCCCCTCAAAACCAGCAAATGCCACAAATCGTGCAGGCTTTCCGCTCTCCTGCTGCCCATTTGCAGCCGTGCAGGGCCAGTACACCTGCCCTGCGTCGTCCAGTACATCCAGCCAGTGGCCCAGCCCCACTCCATTTTCGCACAGATACCGCATCAGGGACATCAGCCGCCCGAAGTCGCCCACCGGGCAGATGACCTGCTCCGTGACACACTCTTCTCCCTGCTGCCGCCGCACTGCCAATACAACTCCCTCTTCCTCTACGCTTGCGCTGTAGTACAGCGTGTGTGCAATTTGAAAGCCTTCGATACTGGAATAGGGCCTGGTGTAACAGCAGTACTCTTTCGCAACCATAAGATTCTTCCTCCAATCGCAGATAGCCCGCGTTTCGTTGACATCTCACATGCCCTCTAATATAATAGATTCAAACAGAAAATTGTGTCGAACTTGGGCATCTGCGCCCTATCTTTACCATTTCTTAGTCAGTTTTTAGTCAACCACTTCATTTATTTTGTCTGTTATCTTAGAATAAATTTCGAAGCATCGTAAAAACCTATTGTCCCCTTTTATGGATGGTTTCTGCCGCCCCATCGGGCAGAAAGGAGCGCCCATGTACGCAGTCCTCAAGAGCTTCGGCCTCAAGGGCCTCAACGGCTTCCCCGTGGAAGTCGAGGCCGACATCTCGGGCGGGATGCCCGCCCTCTCCATCGTCGGCCTGCCGGACTCCGCCGTCCGGGAGAGCGGCGACCGCGTCCACGCAGCCCTGAAAAATCTGGGCTTCAAGTGGCCTGACCGCCGCATCACCATCAACCTCGCTCCCGCCGACGTCCGCAAGACCGGCCCGGTGTATGACCTGCCCCTGCTGCTGGCGGTGCTGGCCGCTTCCGGGCAGCTGGAGCCGCCGCCGAAGGACACGGCCTTTCTGGGGGAGCTGGCGCTGGACGGCAGTCTCCGCCCGGTGTCCGGCGTCCTGCCCATGGCGCTGGAGGCTGCCGCCGGCGGTGTGCGGGCGCTCTATGTCCCCGCCGAGAACGCTGCCGAAGCCGCTGAGGCCTGCGGAAGCGAAATGCAGGTCTACCCTGCAGCAACAGCCCGTCAGGTCGTGGACGCACTGCGGGGCATCCAGCCCATTTCTCCCACGGCTCCGGTTCCCTTCGACCCTGCCGATGCGTGGAGCCACGTTCCCGATTTCGCTGACGTCTGCGGCCAGCCGCTGGCCCGCCGGGCGATGGTCATCGCAGCTGCGGGTGGACACAACGTCCTGCTCGTCGGTGCGCCCGGCACCGGCAAATCCATGCTGGCCCGCCGCCTGCCCGGCATCCTGCCGCCCCTGACCCGGGAAGAAGCCGTGGAGACGACGAAAATTTATTCCATCGCCGGGCAGATGCCCGCAGGCCGGGGCCTCGTGACAGCACGGCCTTTCCGCAGCCCTCACCACTCGGCCAGTTCGACTGCGCTGGCGGGCGGCGGGGCGCAGTTCCGCCCCGGCGAGTGCAGTCTGGCCAACTGCGGCGTCCTCTTCCTCGATGAACTGCCCGAGTTCTCCCGCGAGAGCCTCGAAGTGCTGCGCCAGCCCCTCGAGGACGGCTGCATCACGGTCAGCCGAGCCGCCGGAAGCGCCACTTATCCCAGCCGCTTCCAGCTCGTCGCCGCCATGAACCCCTGCAAATGCGGCTACTACGGCCACCCTACCCGAACCTGCACCTGTTCGCCCAGCGCGGTGCGGCAGTACCGCAGCCGGGTGTCCGGCCCGCTGCTGGACC
>OLSJ01000491.1_pt1 | contig 30860 bp, 25 predicted proteins | sample 1672151 | NCBI WGS metagenome assembly OLSJ01 (sample SAMEA3136653, study PRJEB25190) | human gut metagenome | biome: human gut; feature: human-associated habitat; material: faeces | place: Austria | collected 2013 | reverse complement strand
AACTCGCGACCCCGACCTTGGCAAGGTCGTGCTCTACCAACTGAGCTATTCCCGCGTACTACTTAATTTTGCTTTCGTAATTTTCGCATTTCTGCGTCGTTACGGGAGGCGCATTATACGAGAAATCTTTCCCTCTGCAACCCCCCTAAAAAATTTTTTTTGAGTTTTTAACTCAAGTGCTGAAATTATCAGCAAGACGTTCAATTTAGCGCCAAACCCACGCCGCCGCAAGTGGATTCCGGCGGTTACGTGACCAGGCAAAGTTTTACAGCTTGATAAAATGCTCGCGGTAGTAAGCCAGCTCCGCCACCGATTCACGGATATCATCCATCGCCTGATGCGTCCCCTGCTTGGTAAAACCATCAAGAATTTCCGGCTTCCAGCGGCGCGCCAGCTCTTTCAGGGTGCTGACATCGAGATAACGGTAGTGGAAGTAGGCTTCCAGTTCCGGCATATATTTAAACAGGAAGCGACGATCCTGACCGATGCTGTTACCACAAATTGGCGATTTCCCCGCAGGCACCCACTCTTTTAAGAACTCGAGCGTCGCCAGTTCTGCTTCGCGATCGCCCATTGTGCTCGCCTTCACGCGCTCCACCAGCCCACTGGCGGTATGGGTACGGACATTCCAGTCATCCATCAACGCCAGTTGTTCATCAGACTGGTGTACTGCAATGGTCGGCCCTTCCGCCAGAATATTCAGGTTGGCATCGGTCACCAGCGTGGCAATCTCAATAATGCGATCGCGCTCGGGATCCAGACCGGTCATCTCAAGATCGATCCAAATCAGGTTGTTTTCATTGGCACTCATGCTATTTTTCCACCCATTCACAGTGACTATATTGATCCACAATTGCGTGTATCATAGATGTTTTGCCCATCAGGGGCGACCAGGAGTCAGTACGATTGAGTAAAAATAAACTCTCCAAAGGCCAACAGCGCCGTGTGAACGCCAATCACCAGCGTCGTCTTAAAACGTCTAAGGAGAAGCCCGATTACGACGACAATCTGTTTGGCGAGCCTGATGAAGGTATCGTCATCAGCCGTTTTGGTATGCACGCTGATGTGGAATCCGCAGACGGCGAAGTTCACCGCTGCAATATTCGCCGTACTATCCGTTCGCTGGTGACCGGCGATCGCGTGGTCTGGCGTCCGGGTAAACCGGCGGCGGAAGGCGTAAATGTCAAAGGGATCGTGGAAGCAGTACATGAGCGCACCTCAGTGTTGACGCGCCCGGATTTTTACGACGGCGTGAAACCTATTGCCGCCAACATCGACCAGATTGTTATTGTCTCCGCCATTTTGCCGGAGCTGTCGCTCAATATTATCGACCGTTACCTGGTGGCCTGCGAAACCTTGCAGATTGAGCCGATTATTGTGCTCAACAAGATAGATCTGCTGGACGACGAAGGCATGGCATTCGTCAACGAACAGATGGATATCTACCGCAATATCGGTTATCGCGTATTGATGGTTTCCAGTCATACTCAGGATGGGCTGAAACCGCTGGAAGAGGCGTTGACCGGGCGCATCAGCATTTTTGCCGGGCAGTCTGGCGTCGGCAAATCGAGTCTGCTTAACGCGCTGCTGGGTCTGCAAAAAGAGATCCTGACCAACGATGTCTCAGATAACTCCGGTCTCGGGCAGCACACCACCACTGCTGCCCGGCTGTATCACTTCCCGCACGGAGGCGATGTGATTGATTCCCCTGGCGTGCGTGAATTCGGCCTCTGGCACCTGGCGCCGGAACAAATCACTCAAGGCTTTGTCGAATTTCATGATTACTTAGGCCTGTGTAAATATCGCGATTGCAAACACGATACCGATCCGGGCTGCGCAATCCGTGAAGCGGTTGATGAGGGGAAAATCGCGGAAACTCGTTTCGAAAACTATCACCGTATTCTGGAAAGCATGGCGCAGGTAAAAACGCGTAAAAACTTTTCTGATACGGATGACTGACAATTAAGCTAACCGTCGTTAGAATCGTCCCCTTTTTTTCAGGATCCGGCATGAACGCCGGATCAGGAACGACAAAACAATGGCCTGGAGGCTACCTTGTTAAATTCATTTAAACTTTCGCTACAGTACATTCTGCCAAAACTATGGCTTACTCGCCTGGCGGGTTGGGGCGCAAGCAAGCGGGCAGGATGGCTGACAAAACTGGTTATCGATCTGTTCGTTAAATACTACAAGGTCGACATGAAAGAGGCGCAGAAACCGGACACCGCCAGTTACCGCACCTTTAACGAATTTTTTGTCCGTCCGTTGCGTGACGATGTGCGCCCAATCGATACCGATCCCAATGTCCTGGTCATGCCTGCCGATGGCGTTATTAGCCAGTTAGGTAAAATCGAAGAAGATAAAATCTTGCAAGCGAAAGGCCACAACTACAGCCTCGAAGCCCTGCTGGCGGGTAACTACCTGATGGCGGATCTCTTCCGTAACGGTACGTTTGTGACCACTTACCTCTCCCCGCGTGACTATCACCGCGTACATATGCCATGCAACGGTATCCTGCGTGAGATGATCTACGTGCCGGGCGATCTCTTCTCCGTTAACCATCTCACTGCCCAGAACGTGCCAAATCTGTTTGCCCGTAACGAACGCGTAATCTGCCTGTTCGATACCGAATTTGGCCCGATGGCGCAGATTCTGGTCGGGGCGACGATTGTTGGCAGCATTGAAACTGTCTGGGCTGGCACCATTACGCCGCCGCGCGAAGGCATCATCAAACGCTGGACCTGGCCTGCCGGGGAAAACGACGGTTCGGTGGCACTGCTGAAAGGCCAGGAAATGGGTCGCTTTAAACTCGGCTCTACCGTTATCAACTTGTTTGCGCCAGGTAAAGTGAATCTGGTTGAGCAACTGGCAAGCCTGTCTGTCACGAAAATTGGTCAGCCACTGGCAGTATCTACCGAAACCTTTGTTACGCCAGAAGCTGAACCAGCCCCGCTTCCTGCTGAAGAGATCGAGGCAGAACACGACGCCAGCCCATTGGTTGACGACAAAAAAGACCAGGTCTAATCCATCAAAGGAAACGCTGACGTGCGCCTGATTATCACTTTTCTGATGGCCTGGTGCCTCAGTTGGGGGGCGTACGCCGCGACGGCCCCCGATAGTAAACAAATCTCACAAGAACTGGAGCAGGCAAAAGCGGCGAAGCCCGCGCAGCCAGAAGTCGTAGAGGCGCTCCAGTCCGCCTTAAATGCGCTTGAGGAGCAAAAAAGCTCCCTTGAGCGCATCAAGCAATATCAGCAAGTTATCGATAATTACCCGAAACTCTCCGCTACTCTGCGCGCACAGTTGAACAACATGCGTGATGAGCCGCGCAGCGTGTCGCCGGGGATGTCTACCGACGCGCTGAATCAGGAAATTCTCCAGGTCAGTAGTCAATTGCTGGATAAAAGCCGTCAGGCTCAGCAAGAACAGGAGCGCGCCCGCGAGATTGCGGATTCACTAAATCAACTACCGCAACAGCAAACCGACGCCCGCCGCCAGTTGAATGAAATCGAGCGCCGTCTGGGAACACTCACGGGAAATAGTCCGCTTAATCAGGCGCAAAATTTCGCGTTGCAGGCCGACTCCGCGCGTTTGAAGTCATTGGTCGATGAACTCGAACTGGCGCAACTTTCTGCCAATAATCGTCAGGAACTGGCGCGTCTGCGTTCGGCACTGGCAGAAAAAGAGAGTCAACAACTGGATGCGTATTTGCAGGCATTGCGTAACCAGTTGAATAGCCAACGCCAACTGGAAGCGGAACGGGCGCTGGAAAGCACCGAATTACTGGCAGAAAGCAGTGCCGATTTGCCGAAAGATATCGTCGCTCAATTCAAAATTAACCGCGAGCTGTCGGCGGCGTTGAATCAGCAGGCGCAGCGGATGGATCTCGTCGCTTCACAGCAACGTCAGGCTACCAGCCAGACGTTGCAGGTTCGGCAGGCGCTGAATACGCTACGCGAACAATCACAATGGCTGGGTTCGTCAAACCTGCTCGGCGAAGCACTGCGGGCACAAGTGGCACGACTGCCGGAAATGCCCAAACCGCAGCAACTGGATACTGAAATGGCGCAGTTGCGCGTGCAACGGTTACGTTATGAGGATCTCCTCAATAAACAGCCGCTGCTACGGCAAATCCATCAGGCCGACGGTCAGCCGCTGACCGCCGAGCAAAACCGTATTCTGGAAGCACAGCTACGCACTCAGCGTGAGTTACTGAACTCCTTACTCCAGGGTGGCGACACGCTACTGCTTGAACTGACCAAGCTGAAAGTCTCCAACGGACAACTGGAAGATGCACTGAAAGAGGTCAATGAAGCGACGCACCGCTATCTGTTCTGGACTTCTGACGTGCGCCCGATGACCATCGCCTGGCCGCTGGAAATCGCCCAGGATCTACGCCGTCTGATCTCGCTGGACACCTTCAGTCAGTTGGGTAAAGCCACCATGATGATGCTGACCAGCAAAGAGACGATTTTGCCACTGTTTGGCGCTTTGATTCTGGTCGGTTGCAGTATTTACTCGCGCCGCTATTTCACCCGTTTTCTTGAACGTTCGGCGGCGAAAGTCGGCAAAGTGACTCAGGATCACTTCTGGCTGACGTTACGCACTCTTTTCTGGTCGATTCTCGTCGCGTCACCGCTGCCAGTGCTGTGGATGACGCTCGGCTACGGGCTGCGCGAGGCGTGGCCTTATCCGCTGGCGGTGGCGATTGGCGATGGCGTTACGGCCACCGTGCCATTGCTGTGGGTAGTGATGATTTGCGCCACCTTTGCCCGCCCGAACGGCTTGTTTATCGCTCATTTTGGCTGGCCGCGCGAACGGGTTTCCCGTGGGATGCGCTACTATCTGATGAGCATCGGGCTTATTGTGCCGCTGATTATGGCGCTGATGATGTTCGATAATCTCGACGACCGCGAGTTTTCCGGTTCGCTGGGCCGTCTTTGCTTTATCCTCATTTGCGGTGCATTGGCGGTAGTCACACTCAGCCTGAAAAAAGCCGGTATCCCGCTGTATCTCAACAAAGAAGGTAGTGGTGACAACATTGCCAACCATATGTTGTGGAACATGATGATTGGCGCGCCGCTGGTCGCAATTCTCGCCGCTGCGGTGGGTTATCTGGCAACGGCGCAAGCTCTGCTGGCAAGGCTGGAAACGTCGGTTGCCATCTGGTTCCTGTTGCTGGTGGTTTATCACGTTATCCGCCGCTGGATGCTGATCCAGCGCCGCAGGCTGGCGTTTGACCGGGCGAAGCATCGACGGGCAGAGATGTTAGCACAACGTGCGCGTGGCGAAGAAGAAGCGCATCATCACAGTAGCCCGGAAGGGGCAATTGAAGTCGATGAAAGCGAAGTCGATCTCGATGCTATCAGCGCGCAATCCTTGCGGTTGGTGCGTTCAATCCTGATGCTGATCGCCCTGCTTTCGGTCATCGTGCTGTGGTCAGAAATCCATTCTGCTTTTGGCTTCCTCGAAAATATTTCGCTATGGGATGTCACATCAACAGTGCAGGGCGTGGAAAGTCTGGAACCGATTACCCTCGGTGCGGTGCTGATTGCCATTCTGGTATTTATTATCACCACGCAGCTTGTGCGCAACCTACCCGCGCTGCTAGAGCTGGCAATTTTGCAGCACCTCGATTTAACGCCGGGTACGGGCTACGCCATCACCACTATCACCAAATATCTGCTGATGCTGATTGGCGGGCTGGTCGGCTTCTCGATGATTGGTATTGAGTGGTCGAAATTGCAGTGGCTGGTCGCTGCGCTCGGTGTTGGTCTCGGTTTTGGTTTGCAGGAGATTTTCGCCAACTTTATCTCTGGCCTGATTATCCTGTTCGAAAAACCGATTCGCATTGGCGATACGGTGACGATTCGCGATCTCACTGGTAGCGTGACGAAAATTAACACCCGCGCCACCACCATCAGCGACTGGGATCGTAAAGAGATTATCGTGCCGAACAAGGCATTTATTACCGAGCAGTTTATCAACTGGTCGCTCTCTGACTCGGTCACGCGCGTGGTATTGACGATTCCGGCTCCTGCCGATGCCAACAGTGAAGAAGTGACGGAGATCCTGCTCACCGCAGCACGTCGCTGCTCGCTGGTGATCGACAATCCGGCACCGGAAGTCTTCCTGGTGGATCTGCAACAGGGGATTCAGATTTTCGAGCTGCGTATTTACGCCGCTGAGATGGGTCACCGTATGCCGCTACGCCATGAGATCCACCAGCTGATTCTGGCAGGCTTCCACGCCCACGGTATCGATATGCCATTCCCGCCTTTCCAGATGCGTCTGGAAAGTCTGAACGGTAAACAAACGGGAAGGACATTAACTTCTGCGGGTAGACGTCGCCAGGCGGGAAGTTTGTAATGTGTGAAGCTGCCAAATGACGCCAACGTGGCTAATTTAGCAGCTTAACTTCATCTTCAGTTATCTCCGGCTCCGGAGAGTATCATCCATAACGCATTTCTTCCTGACAACTCATCGCCGGACTGGCGATGAGTTGTTATTGCAGATAATCAATCTAAAGTTAACTGAGGCTGATTCGCCATGCGGCTGCAATAGTTCTGGTAAATCGCCATCGCTAACAGCGAGAAGAAGACAGGCCCGCCAATCATCCACAATGTGCTGTCCCAGTCTCCGGCTTCAACTACAGGCTGAATGATGGTGAAGACGTTCGCAAATGTCACCACCAGTACAACAACCACAGTTGCGATCATTGCCGACATATGCGTTTTGAAAATCACAAACGGTCTGTCGAGATCCTGACGCGCTTTAAAGAACGGGAAAGCCAGCGCGAGGAACAGATATGGAATGGTCATGGAAACGTTCGCCATCAGCGTCAGCTTGTTAAAGAACGCCGATGCGGTGCCACCGCCAAAGGAAACCAGCAGGATGAAGACAGTAACCAACCCACACTGCATCCACATAGCAATGGATGGCATCCCCATGGCGTTCAGGCGCGTCATCGGCTCCGGCCACAAGGCTTTCGGCGTCCCTTGAATAATCGCTTTCAGTGGTGAGTAGCAAAGCGTAAAGAACGCACCGGTGTAGGCGAGGAACATGGAAAGTCCGGTAATACGCGCAAACCATACGCCCAGCGACAATGACGCTTCAGGTGATAAATGCAGTGCATTGCCCAGAGACATCCCCAGGCTCTTCATCAGCACATAAGTAATATTACCAAGGTTAACAGAACCATTACTTAATACCTGCTGCCAGTTAGTGCTGACGCCCCATAAGAATATTGCTAACGAATAACCGATTGAAATAACAATAGCGGCAAAAACAATACCTTTAGCAAAGTTCTTTTCTGGGTTTTCCGTTTTATCTACCAGCCCACCTACAGCCTCAATTCCGCCATAAGCAAAAATGGCAAATACGACAAAAGATAACATCGCCAGACCGGACTGATATCCCGGATTCGGTGATGCCAGGAAATTAATATCCTGCGCGAAATGCCCACCATTTAATAACAAAATAGTAATGCTTACTAACAGCAATACTAAATTAAGACACATTACTGCAATACCGCCCACCGTAGTAATACGGGCAATTTTATTAATCCCTTTCGAGGCAACGACGGTAACCAGAATCATCCATGCTACAGCCAGCAGCCCAACCACCTGCGTAGGCTCAAGCCCAGCAATGCGCCAGTGCTGGGTCATATCGCTACCATAGAGGAAAGTAGAAAACGGCACCCAGACTTTAGCGGAGGTACTCACCATCCAAATGATATAAGAGGAAAACCACATAAATGTGCCGATGAAAGCAAAACGTGGCCCAACGCTATTATTCATCCAGGAATAGATACCGCCTTCTTCTTTGCGATAGGCAGCCCCCATTTCAGCCATCATTAAGGCGAATGGAATAAAGAATAATAATGCAGAAAATATATACCACGGAATCGCACTATATCCCATTAAATAATAAGCCGAAGGGCTATTCGCAAAACCGAATACTGAAGTAAAGATCATCAGTATGAGTCCAATTAGACTCATCTTTTTTATCGTGTGAGGCATGAAATCATCCTTCATTTCAGCGCGCATATTAAACGCGCCAACTAACTGCACTACCCACCGATTGGTGGGCAACAATAAAACTAAAACAGAATTGATACCTGGATGATAGCAAACATCCAGTCTTAAATTGTGCGCTTTAGCGGAAAAATGAAAACATATGCTACAGAATGGCGCCAGCTACGCCATTCTGTGTTGGATTTTAGCCAATTTTTCAGAATTATGCCCGGTCAACACTAAAGGCGATCACTTCTGCCAGTGTCTCCGCGCCCAGTGCTAACATCACCAGGCGGTCAACGCCTAACGCCACGCCGGAACAGTCGGGCATACCAACTTCAAGAGCTTCGATCAGGTTATGGTCTATCGGATGCTGCGGTAAACCACGTGCCGCACGTTTACGGTTATCCTGTTCAAAGCGTTGTTGCTGTTCACGGGCATCCGTCAATTCATGGAAACCATTCGCCAGCTCAATACCTTTGTAGTAGACCTCGAAGCGTTCTGCGACCCGATGATCCTCGGTACTGATTTGTGCCAGTGATGCCTGAGTGGCTGGAAAATGGTACACAAAAGTTGGTTTCTCTTTACCAATGTTCGGTTCCACGCCAAAGGTAAACAACAGTTGCAGCAGCGTGTCGCGGTCTTCTTCGGTATCTGCAACGTTGCTGAGATCCAGCTTTGCCGCCACTTCCCGCAACTGCGTTTTATCAGCAGAGAGCGGATCAATTTCCAGATAACGCAAGAAGGCTTGCTGATAAGAGAGGCTTTCTGCTGCCGGGCAGTCCAGCACCTGTTGCAGAAGATCGTCCACCTCGTTCATCAACCGGTACATATCATAGTGCGGTCGATACCACTCCAGCATAGTAAACTCAGGGTTGTGATAACGCCCCATCTCTTCATTACGGAAGCTGCGGCACAGCTGGAATACCGGACCACAACCGGCCACCAACAGGCGTTTCATGTGGTATTCCGGACTGGTCATTAACCAGAGATTCATCCCCTGCGAATGCCCGGGGCCAACGAAACGTGTCTCAAACGGGACCAGATGAATATCGGTTACCGTTGCCTGGCTCATACAAGGCGTCTCCACCTCCAGCACTCCACGATCGGCAAAGAAACGACGGATCTCCGCCATAATCGCCGCACGTTTTAATAAGTTAGGAATAGACGCGCTCGGCTGCCAGGATGCCGTTTCGCTCATAGTAAAATCTCCAGTTTTTAACAAGGGCACGAAGTCTACTCGCAACGCGGCGGCGAGACAAATTTTACGCAGGAATCAATCAACGGTGGACGGCGACTAAAAAAACCGCAATATGATGGTTTAGTAATTAAATTAATCATCTTCAGTGATAATTTAGCCCCCTGGCACGCTAAAAAAATCGATCTCGTCAAATTTCAGACTTATCCATCAGACTATACTGTTGTACCTATAAAGGAGCAGTGGAATAGCGTTCGCAGGCCGTAACTTTCAGATACTTACCCTGAAGTACGGTGCTGCGGGATAAAAACAATCTGGAGGAATGTCGTGCAAACCTTTCAAGCCGATCTTGCCATTGTAGGTGCCGGTGGCGCGGGATTACGTGCTGCAATTGCTGCCGCGCAGGCAAATCCAAATGCAAAAATCGCACTAATCTCAAAAGTATACCCGATGCGCAGCCATACCGTTGCCGCTGAAGGGGGCTCCGCCGCTGTCGCGCAGGATCATGACAGCTTCGAATATCACTTTCACGATACAGTAGCGGGTGGCGACTGGTTGTGTGAGCAGGATGTCGTGGATTATTTCGTCCACCACTGCCCAACCGAAATGACCCAACTGGAACTGTGGGGATGCCCATGGAGCCGTCGCCCGGATGGTAGCGTCAACGTACGTCGCTTCGGCGGCATGAAAATCGAGCGTACCTGGTTCGCCGCCGATAAGACCGGCTTCCATATGCTGCACACGCTGTTCCAGACCTCTCTGCAATTCCCGCAGATCCAGCGTTTTGACGAACACTTCGTGCTGGATATTCTGGTCGATGATGGTCATGTTCGCGGCCTGGTAGCCATGAACATGATGGAAGGTACGTTGGTACAGATCCGCGCTAATGCGGTAGTCATGGCAACCGGCGGTGCGGGTCGTGTATATCGCTACAACACCAATGGCGGTATCGTAACTGGTGACGGTATGGGTATGGCGCTGAGCCATGGCGTTCCGCTGCGTGATATGGAATTCGTTCAATATCACCCGACCGGCCTGCCAGGTTCCGGTATCCTGATGACCGAAGGTTGCCGTGGTGAAGGCGGTATTCTGGTCAACAAAAACGGCTACCGTTATCTGCAAGACTACGGTATGGGCCCGGAAACGCCGCTGGGCGAGCCGAAAAACAAATATATGGAACTGGGTCCGCGCGACAAAGTTTCTCAGGCCTTCTGGCACGAATGGCGTAAAGGTAACACCATCTCCACGCCACGTGGCGATGTGGTTTATCTCGACCTGCGTCATCTGGGCGAGAAAAAACTGCACGAACGTCTGCCGTTCATCTGTGAACTGGCGAAAGCGTACGTTGGCGTCGATCCGGTTAAAGAACCGATTCCGGTACGTCCGACCGCACACTACACCATGGGCGGTATCGAAACCGATCAGAACTGCGAAACCCGTATTAAAGGTCTGTTTGCCGTTGGCGAATGTTCTTCTGTTGGTCTGCACGGTGCAAACCGTCTGGGTTCCAACTCGCTGGCAGAACTGGTGGTCTTCGGTCGTCTGGCGGGTGAGCAAGCTATGGAACGCGCATCTACCGCCGGTAATGGCAACGATGCGGCAATCAATGCCCAGGTTGCTGGCGTTGAGCAGCGTCTGAAAGATCTGGTTAACCAGGATGGCGGCGAAAACTGGGCGAAGATCCGCGACGAAATGGGTCAGTCCATGGAAGAAGGTTGCGGTATCTACCGTACACCGGAACTGATGCAGAAAACCATCGACAAACTGGCGGAGCTGCAGGAACGCTTCAAGCGCGTGCGCATCACCGATACCTCCAGCGTGTTCAACACCGACCTGCTCTACACCATTGAACTGGGTCACGGTCTGAACGTTGCTGAATGTATGGCGCACTCCGCAATGGCACGTAAAGAATCTCGCGGCGCACACCAGCGTCTGGACGAAGGTTGCACCGAGCGTGACGACGTCAACTTCCTCAAACACACCCTCGCCTTCCGCGATGCTGATGGCACTACCCGCCTGGAGTACAGCGACGTGAAGATTACTACGCTGCCGCCAGCTAAACGCGTTTACGGTGGCGAAGCGGATGCAGCCGATAAGGCGGAAGCAGCCAATAAGAAGGAGAAGGCGAATGGCTGAGATGAAGAACCTGAAAATCGAGGTGGTGCGCTATAACCCGGAAGTCGATACCGCACCGCATAGCGCATTCTACGAAGTGCCTTATGACGCAACCACCTCATTACTGGATGCGCTGGGCTACATCAAAGACAACCTGGCACCAGACCTGAGCTACCGCTGGTCCTGCCGTATGGCGATTTGTGGTTCCTGCGGCATGATGGTTAACAACGTACCGAAACTGGCATGTAAAACCTTCCTGCGTGACTACACCGACGGTATGAAGGTTGAAGCGTTAGCTAACTTCCCGATCGAACGCGATCTGGTCGTCGATATGACCCACTTCATCGAAAGTCTGGAAGCGATCAAACCGTACATCATCGGCAACTCCCGCACTGCGGATCAGGGTACTAACATCCAGACCCCGGCGCAGATGGCGAAGTATCACCAGTTCTCCGGTTGCATCAACTGTGGTCTGTGCTACGCCGCGTGCCCGCAGTTTGGCCTGAACCCAGAGTTCATCGGTCCGGCTGCCATTACGCTGGCGCATCGTTATAACGAAGATAGCCGCGACCACGGTAAGAAGGAGCGTATGGCGCAGTTAAACAGCCAGAACGGCGTATGGAGCTGTACTTTCGTGGGCTACTGCTCCGAAGTCTGCCCGAAACACGTCGATCCGGCTGCGGCCATTCAGCAGGGCAAAGTAGAAAGTTCGAAAGACTTTCTTATCGCGACCCTGAAACCACGCTAAGGAGTGCAACATGACGACTAAACGTAAACCGTATGTACGGCCAATGACGTCCACCTGGTGGAAGAAGTTGCCGTTTTATCGCTTTTACATGCTGCGCGAAGGCACGGCGGTTCCGGCTGTGTGGTTCAGCATTGAACTGATTTTCGGGCTGTTTGCCCTGAAAAATGGCCCGGAAGCCTGGGCGGGATTCGTCGACTTTTTACAAAACCCGGTTATTGTGATCATTAACCTGATCACTCTGGCGGCAGCTCTGCTGCACACCAAAACCTGGTTTGAACTGGCACCGAAAGCGGCCAATATCATTGTAAAAGACGAAAAAATGGGACCAGAGCCAATTATCAAAAGTCTCTGGGCGGTAACTGTGGTTGCCACCATCGTAATCCTGTTTGTTGCCCTGTACTGGTAAGGAGCCTGAGATGATTAATCCAAATCCAAAGCGTTCTGACGAACCGGTATTCTGGGGCCTCTTCGGGGCCGGTGGTATGTGGAGCGCCATCATTGCGCCGGTGATGATCCTGCTGGTTGGCATTCTGCTACCACTGGGCCTGTTTCCGGGCGATGCACTGAGCTATGAGCGCATTCTGGCGTTTGCACAGAGCTTCATTGGTCGCGTATTCCTGTTCCTGATGATCGTCCTGCCGCTGTGGTGTGGTTTACACCGTATGCATCACGCGATGCACGATCTGAAAATCCACGTGCCTGCGGGCAAATGGGTTTTCTACGGTCTGGCTGCTATCCTGACAGTTGTCACGCTGATTGGTATCGTTACAATCTAACGCATCACCAATGTAAATCCGGCCCGCCATAGGCGGGCCGTTTTGTATGGAAACCAGACCCTATGTTCAAAACGACGCTCTGCGCCTTATTAATTACCGCCTCTTGCTCCGCTCTCTCCGCCCCCCAACAGCTCAACGATATTGTGCATCGCACAATGACTCCGCTTATAGAGCAACACAAAATCCCTGGCATGGCGGTGGCGGTGATTTATCAGGGTAAACCTTATTACTTTACCTGGGGCTATGCGGACGTAGCAAAAAAGCAGCCCGTCACACAGCAAACGTTGTTTGAGTTAGGTTCGGTCAGCAAAACATTTACGGGTGTGCTCGGTGGCGACGCTATTGCACGAGGGGAAATCAACCTAAGCGATCCCGCGACAAAATACTGGCCTGAACTTACTGCTAAACAGTGGAACGGAATCACGCTATTACATCTTGCAACCTACACCGCTGGCGGGCTGCCGTTACAGGTGCCCGATGAAGTGAAGTCCTCAGGCGACTTGCTACGTTTCTATCAAAACTGGCAACCCACCTGGGCACCAGGAACACAGCGTCTGTATGCTAACTCCAGCATCGGTTTGTTCGGCGCGCTGGCAGTGAAACCATCCGGTTTGAGCTTTGAACAGGCGATGCAAACTCGTGTTTTCCAGCCACTCAAACTCACCCATACGTGGATTAATGTGCCGCCCGCAGAAGAAAAGAATTACGCCTGGGGATATCGTGAAGGCAAGGCCGTGCATGTTTCGCCAGGGGCGTTAGATGCTGAAGCTTACGGTGTGAAATCAACCATTGAAGATATGGCTCGCTGGGCGCAGAGCAATATGAATCCCCGTGATATCAACGACAAAACACTTCAGCAAGGTATCCAGCTGGCGCAGTCACGCTACTGGCAAACTGGCGACGTGTATCAAGGTCTGGGCTGGGAAATGCTCGACTGGCCGGTAGATCCAGACAGCATCATTAATGGCAGCGACAGTAAAATTGCGCTGGCAGCACGACCAGTAAAAGCGATTACGCCCCCCGCCCCTGCGGTACGAGCATCATGGGTACATAAAACAGGCGCGACCGGCGGATTTGGTAGCTACATCGCATTTATTCCAGAGAAAGAGCTGGGGATTGTGATGCTGGCTAACAAAAACTATCCCAATCCAGCGAGAGTCGCTGCCGCCTGGCAGATTCTCAACGCTTTGCAATAACAACGCAGATGGTCCGAATTTTCGGACCTTTTATCCGCGTTTCCTTTCTGTCATCTACACTTAGAAAAAAACCAGTAAGGAAACATTTATGCGCCTGCTCCCTCTCGTTGCCGCAGCGACAGCGGCATTTCTGGTCGTTGCCTGTAGTTCTCCCACACCGCCTCGTGGCGTTACTGTGGTAAATAATTTCGATACCAAACGCTATTTGGGTTCGTGGTATGAGATTGCCCGTTTTGATCACCGTTTTGAACGCGGGCTGGAGAAAGTGACTGCGACGTATAGCCTGCGGGATGACGGCGGCCTGAATGTCATCAACAAGGGTTATAATCCGGACAGAGAGATGTGGCAGCAAAGCGAAGGAAAAGCGTACTTTACGGGAGACCCGCATCGCGCCGCGCTGAAAGTGTCGTTCTTTGGCCCTTTCTATGGCGGCTATAACGTCATTGCGCTAGATCGGGAGTACCGCCATGCGCTGGTTTGCGGCCCGGATCGCGATTACCTGTGGATACTCTCCCGCACCCCAACCATTTCTGACGAAGTTAAACAGGAGATGCTGGCAGTCGCGACCCGGGAAGGGTTTGATGTCAGTAAGTTTATTTGGGTACAGCAACCCGGCAGTTAATGGGTGCTAAGTTTCAGACCAATAATCCCCAGTACGATTAACGCCAGACTCGCCAGGCGCATCGGGTTAGCGGACTCACCGAGCAGTACAATGCCGGTAATCGCCGCCCCGACTGCGCCAATTCCCGTCCACACGGCATAAGCCGTCCCTACTGGTAACGATTTCATCGCCCAGGCAAGTAGCGCCATACTAACAACCATCGCCGTCACGGTAATAACACTCGGCGTCAAACGACTAAAGCCGTGGGTATATTTCAGGCCAACGGCCCATACCACTTCCAGCAGACCAGCAATAACTAAGATTATCCAGGACATATCAGGCTCCGGAGATTTGGGGCCGTCCCCGGTGAAAAGAAGCGTTTGCAGGTCGTCCTGCAAAGCTGATGGTGAAGGAGGTATTTTGCCGATTTAAGAGGAAATTTCAACGGTTACGACAGTGATTACCGCCGAGAAAAACAAACGGCACGACAAATCTGCCGTACCGTTATTGCTTATTGCTGCGCTTTCGTCGCTGCGCCAGAAATCGCGTTACCGCCATCAGAAATGTCTTCACCAACGCCGCGCGTGGTATTGCAGGCGGTTAATACAGTTGAAAGCACCAGAACAGAAAAGATCGCTGCAATTGTCTTCTTAACCATAACGTCTTCCTTTTAGGTAATGTTATTTGTGTTTGCCTATAGCAAATTAATAATAGACAACATCACCAAAAATGACGGAAATCTGATGATTTTTCGGAAGTGAAGAATAAATTAGCTGGCAGCGCGGGAGATGGAATTACCAAGATGTTTGATGTCTTCGCCGAACCCCCGAGCGGTGTTACAGCCCGTAAGCAGCGTGCTGGCAAGCAAAACAAGAACGATAAGGCGTTTCATCATCTCTGACCTGAATAAGTGATGGTGCAGCCAGCAGGCCGCACCACAACCGCATTACTTCACGCGAGAGACGTATTCACCAGAGCGGGTATCCACTTTGATGACTTCGCCGATCTGTACGAACAGCGGAACTTTAACCACAGCACCAGTAGACAGGGTAGCCGGTTTGCCGCCAGTACCTGCGGTATCGCCTTTCAGACCCGGATCGGTATCAACGATTTCCAGTTCAACGAAGTTCGGCGGAGTAACGGAGATCGGCTGACCATTCCACAGAGTTACAATGCACTCAGCCTGATCCAGCAGCCATTTAGCGTTGTCGCCAATTGCTTTTGCATCAGCAGACAGCTGCTCGAAGGTTTCGTTGTTCATGAAGTGCCAGAACTCACCGTCGTTGTACAGGTAAGTCAGGTTCATATCGACAACATCAGCGCCTTCAGCGGAATCAGTAGATTTGAAAGTTTTTTCTACGCGAGTACCAGTCAGCAGACGACGCAGTTTAACGCGAGCAAATGCCTGGCCTTTACCCGGTTTTACGAATTCACTCGCTTCAACCGCGTAAGGTTCGCCGTCTAACATGATTTTAAGACCAGCACGAAAATCGTTGCTATAGTACGTTGCCATAAGGCCCTCTGAAATTTGTTAATTGGTAGCTAAGCCACAAAATGGCGCATATTGTAACCCTAAATACCCCATCCAGAGAAGATTGGTTAACGCAACTTGCCGATGTTGTGACCGGTCCTGATGAACTTCTGCGTCTTTTGAATATAGACGCGGACGAAAAACTGTTGGCCGGACGCAGCGCCAAAAAGCTGTTTGCACTGCGCGTGCCCCGCTCATTTATCGATCGCATGGAGAAAGGCAATCCTGACGATCCACTTTTGCGTCAGGTACTTACCTCGCAAGATGAGTTTGTCGTCGCACCCGGATTCTCCACCGATCCGCTGGAAGAACAGCACAGCGTAGTGCCTGGTTTGTTGCATAAATATCACAACCGGGCGCTACTGTTGGTTAAAGGCGGCTGCGCGGTAAATTGTCGCTACTGTTTCCGTCGCCACTTCCCGTATGCCGAAAATCAGGGCAACAAGCGTAACTGGCAGGCGGCGCTTGAGTATGTTGCGGCGCATCCGGAACTGGACGAGATTATTTTCTCCGGCGGCGATCCGCTGATGGCGAAAGATCACGAGCTGGACTGGCTGCTGACGCAACTGGAGGCGATCCCGCATATCAAACGTCTGCGGATTCACAGCCGTCTGCCGATTGTGATCCCGGCGCGCATCACAGAGTCGCTGGCTGAACGCTTTGCCCGTTCTACGTTGCAAATCTTGCTGGTGAATCACATCAACCATGCCAATGAAGTAGATGAAACATTCCGTCAGGCAATGGCTAAGTTGCGCCGCGTGGGCGTTACTTTGCTGAACCAGAGCGTTCTGTTACGTGGCGTGAATGATAACGCGCAAACGCTGGCAAACCTGAGTAATGCGTTGTTCGATGCGGGCGTGATGCCCTATTACCTGCATGTGCTCGATAAAGTGCAGGGCGCAGCGCATTTTATGGTGAGTGATGATGAAGCACGGCAGATTATGCGTGAGTTGCTGACACTGGTGTCGGGATATCTGGTGCCGAAACTGGCGCGCGAGATTGGCGGTGAACCCAGCAAAACGCCTCTGGATCTCCAGCTACGCCAGCAGTAACTGATTAAACAGGGAAGTCAAACATTAAAATTGCCTGATGCGCTACGCTTATCAGGCCTACATAGTGCATTGAAATTGAATGGATTTGCAATGAACTGTAGGCCGGATAAGGCGTTTACGCCGCATCCGGCAAGAGCAACAAACGCAAGTACAGCAACCTGTCATTAAACTGGGAAATTTAATCTTTGCACGTTGCATAACCTTTAATTATTCATATGCATTGCTGTTGTTACTCTTTATATAACTAACACCAATAATTAACCTTTCTTTTCTGTTTATATAGAGTGAGCACGGCTATTTATGTTATTTTAACAACTATTACTACCAAGCTCATTTATCTGGCTTATAAATTAAAATTAATTATTTTATTGAGAAATGGTTAGGGAGAACCTACATGGCCATAAGCATCAAGGGTGTTAATACCGGTGTTATTCGCAAAAGTAATAATTTCATTGCACTGGCACTGAAAATTAAAGAGCCTCGCAATAAAGAGTCGTTATTCTTTATGTCTGTTATGGAACTGCGCGACCTGCTGATTGCGCTGGAAAGTCGTCTGCATCAAAAGCATAAACTGGATGCTGATACACGTATTCAGTATGAGCAGGCTCGCGATAAAGTCATGAAGAAAATGGCAGAGAATATCCCAGAAATTCTGGTTGATGAGCTTAAAAATGCCGATATTAATCGCCGGGTTAACACTCTGGAACTTACCGATAACCAGGGCGAAAATCTCACATTCACATTAACTCTGCATGATGGCAGCAAATGTGAATTAATTGTCAATGAGTTGCAGATTGAAATGCTGGCGCGAGCAATCATTCATGCAATTAATAATGCTGAAATGCGTGAACTGGCATTGCGTATTACATCGCTATTAGATTTCCTGCCGTTATATGACGTCGACTGCCAGGACAATGGCAATCTGGAATATGACACCTATTCTCAGCCGGAATGGAAACATAATCTGTTTAGCCATTATCTGGCGGTGCTTTATCGCTTTAAAGATGAAAGTGGTAAAGAACAATTTAGCGGCGCGGTGGTGAAAACGCGTGAAGCGACAGCGGGTAAAGAAATTGAGGCTATCACACGCCGGATGCTTGATTTCAGCCCACGGCTGAAAAAACTCGCGGGTGTGCCATCTCAGGTCTACGTTCGTACAGTAGCAGCAAATAACGCCCAACCACTGACTCAGGATCAATGCTTACGCGCAATACATCACTTACGAGTTCAGTCCATCAGCAAGGCCGCGCCACAGGCGAAATAATCTCATCTTTTTGAATGCGAGGCTGGAGCCATCCAGCCTGAAATTACTGATAACGTGATCGTTGATCATGCCGGATGCGGCGTAAACGCCTTATCTGGCCTACAAATTCTCGAGTATTCAATCAGTTGCAATGCCCGATGTAGGCCTGATAAGCGAAGCGCATCAGGCAATTACACGTTTGTCATCCAGCCTCTGGATCACATCAGTTCGGGCACTTATAAACCTGACCGATAATCTGGCTATCCGTCGGGACAAAACTGGACAACATTCCCTGCGACGGGCTGCTGATGCCATAAATCACGTTACCGCCCATTGCAGCCGCCTGGTTGCGCAGATCGTTTGCTGCGCCGCGCATAGAACCGCCTTCTTCACCGTGTTGCCCGGAAAGCCAGTTACTTTGCTTACCTGTCGCAGTACCAATCAGTTGGCACTCTGCACCTGGTTGCTCGTCAACAATGCGCACACTCTGACCGGCAGCACTCAATTCGTTACTGGAGCTACAACCCGCCATCAGTAGCGCGGCACCGACAATCCCTGCTAAGTATTTTACGTGCATGTTATTCCCCATAATCAATGAGCTGGACGCAACTCGTGTCGTCCGTGTCTGAATCTTATACTAGAAAGATGACCAAAAGAAAAACCCCCAGACATTTCTGCCTGAGGGTTTCTTTATTTCTGCAAGGTGCAGGGCAATTACATCATGCCGCCCATGCCACCCATACCGCCCATACCGCCAGCAGCGCCTAAGTCAGCTGCATCGTTTTTCGGCAGGTCGGTAACCATGCACTCGGTGGTGATCATCAGACCAGCCACAGAAGCTGCGTACTGCAGAGCAGAACGGGTAACTTTGGTTGGATCCAGGATACCCATGTCGATCATGTTGCCGTATTCTTCGGTTGCTGCGTTGTAACCGTAGTTGCCGTCGCCACCTTTAACGGTGTTAGCAACAACAGAAGGTTCTTCACCGCAGTTCAGGACGATCTGACGCAGCGGAGCTTCCATTGCACGCAGTGCAACTTTGATACCCACGTTCTGGTCTTCGTTCTGACCACGCAGGTCAGCCAGTTTAGACGCTACGCGGATCAGCGCAACGCCGCCACCAGCAACCACGCCTTCTTCTACCGCAGCACGGGTCGCGTGCAGGGCGTCTTCAACGCGTGCTTTTTTCTCTTTCATTTCAACTTCGGTAGCAGCACCTACTTTGATAACTGCAACGCCGCCTGCCAGTTTCGCTACGCGCTCCTGCAGTTTTTCACGGTCGTAATCAGAAGTTGCTTCTTCAATCTGCTGACGGATCTGAGCAACACGGCCCTGGATTGCAGCTTCTTCACCCACGCCATCAATGATGGTGGTGGTGTCTTTGTTAATAACAACACGTTTAGCCTGACCCAGGTCTTCCAGGGTCGCTTTTTCCAGCTCCATACCGATCTCTTCAGAGATTACAGTACCGCCGGTCAGGGTTGCGATATCCTGCAGCATTGCTTTACGACGATCGCCGAAGCCCGGTGCTTTAACCGCAGCGACTTTCACGATGCCGCGCATGGTGTTAACAACCAGAGTTGCCAGTGCTTCACCTTCAACATCTTCAGCGATGATCAGCAGCGGTTTGCCTGCTTTTGCAACAGCTTCCAGAACTGGCAGCATTTCGCGGATGTTGGAGATTTTCTTGTCAGCCAGCAGGATGAACGGGCTTTCCAGTTCTACTGCGCCAGTTTCCGGCTTGTTGATGAAGTAAGGAGACAGGTAGCCACGGTCGAACTGCATACCTTCAACCACGTCCAGTTCGTCCTGCAGACCAGTACCATCTTCAACGGTGATAACGCCTTCTTTACCGACTTTGTCCATCGCTTCAGCGATCAGTTTACCTACAGTTTCGTCGGAGTTAGCGGAGATAGTACCAACCTGAGCAATAGCTTTAGAGTCAGAGCACGGTACGGACAGCGTTTTCAGTTCTTCAACTGCAGCGGTAACGGCTTTGTCGATACCACGTTTCAGATCCATCGGGTTCATGCCCGCAGCAACAGCTTTCAGACCTTCAGTGATGATAGCCTGAGCCAGTACGGTTGCGGTGGTGGTGCCGTCGCCTGCAGCGTCGTTAGCTTTGGAGGCAACTTCTTTCACCATCTGCGCACCCATGTTTTCGAACTTGTCTTCCAGTTCGATTTCACGAGCAACGGAAACACCATCTTTGGTGATGGTCGGTGCACCGAAAGATTTATCCAGAACTACGTTACGGCCTTTCGGACCGAGGGTAACTTTCACTGCATCTGCCAGTACGTTTACGCCGCGCAGCATTTTCACACGAGCGTCGTTACCGAATTTTACGTCTTTAGCTGCCATTATCTTTATTCCTTAAATTCGTATGTTCAGTGTCGTGCGCGGATTACGCTTCAACAATTGCCAGAATGTCGCTTTCGGACATGATCAACACTTCTTCATTGTCGATCTTCTCAGATTTCACACCGTAGCCATCGTTGAAAATAACGATGTCGCCAACTTTCACGTCCAGCGGCTTCACTTCGCCATTTTCAAGGATACGGCCATTGCCGACAGCCAGCACTTCGCCACGGGTAGATTTAGCCGCTGCAGAGCCGGTCAGAACGATGCCGCCAGCAGATTTAGTTTCAACTTCTTTACGCTTGACGATCACGCGATCATGCAATGGACGAATATTCATTGATAACTCTCCTTTGAGAAAGTCCGTATCTGTTATGGGTGACGCCGGAGCTTACGTGGTTTCCCGGCTGGTGACCAGAGAAATGGGGATGAGGCTTCGCCCCTTCAAGGGGGAAAAAGAAAAAAAATTCTGATCAGCACAAAATCGGGTAAAAATCCTGATTCACCTCACGTTTCATCGCAATTTCGACATCGCCGTCATAAGCGAATCTGATTGTGCTACCATCGAAATCCTGCGCAGTTGCCCAATATTTGGGCGCAATCGGACATCAACCCATGAGTGGACTCAAACAAGAATTGGGGCTGGCCCAGGGTATCGGCCTGCTATCGACGTCATTATTAGGCACTGGCGTGTTTGCCGTTCCTGCGTTAGCTGCACTGGTAGCGGGCAATAACAGCCTCTGGGCGTGGCCTGTTTTGATTATCTTAGTGTTCCCGATTGCAATTGTGTTTGCGATTCTGGGTCGACACTATCCCAGCGCGGGCGGTGTTGCGCACTTCGTCGGTATGGCGTTCGGCTCGCGGCTTGAGAGAGTCACCGGCTGGCTGTTTTTATCAGTCATTCCCGTAGGTTTGCCCGCCGCGCTACAAATTGCCGCCGGATTCGGCCAGGCGATGTTTGGCTGGCATAGCTGGCAACTATTGTTGGCAGAACTCGGAACACTGGCGCTGGTGTGGTATATCGGTACTCGCGGTGCCAGTTCCAGTGCTAATCTACAAACGGTCATTGCCGGGCTTATCGTCGCACTGATTGTCGCCATCTGGTGGGCGGGCGATATCAAACCTGCGAACATCCCCTTCCCTGCGCCAGGTGATATCGAACTTACCGGGTTATTTGCTGCGTTATCGGTGATGTTCTGGTGCTTTGTCGGTCTGGAGGCATTTGCCCATCTCGCTTCGGAATTTAAAAATCCAGAGCGTGATTTTCCGCGCGCTTTGATGATAGGTCTGCTGCTGGCAGGATTAGTCTACTGGGGCTGTACGGTAGTCGTCTTACACTTCGACGCCTATGGTGAAAAAATGGCGGCGGCTGCATCGCTTCCCAAAATTGTGGTGCAGCTATTCGGTGTAGGGGCGTTATGGATTGCCTGCGTGATTGGCTATCTGGCCTGCTTTGCCAGCCTCAACATTTATATACAGAGCTTCGCCCGCCTGGTCTGGTCGCAGGCGCAACATAATCCTGACCACTACCTGGCACGCCTCTCTTCTCGCCATATCCCGAATAATGCCCTCAATGCCGTGCTCGGCTGTTGCGTGGTGAGTACGTTGGTGATTCATGCTTTAGAGATCAATCTGGACGCACTCATTATTTATGCCAACGGCATCTTTATTATGATTTACCTATTGTGCATGTTGGCAGGCTGTAAATTATTACAAGGACGTTATCGCGTACTGGCGGTGGTTGGCGGGCTGTTATGCGTTCTGTTACTGGCAATGGTCGGCTGGAAAAGTCTCTATGCGCTAATCATGCTGGCGGGGTTATGGCTGTTTCTGCCAAAACGAAAAACGCCGGAAAATGGCATAACCACATAATCCGGCGTTTTGACATTAATCCTGGCGATCGTTTTTATGATCAAGGCGGTCGCGGTCATCATCTTTTCGCTGGTACTCACCATCAAAAGTATTACCGCCACCGGTTCCGGCGCTAAAACCGCCGCCCGGCATCCGGGAGAAACGCAAATGCGGCATCAGCTTCACTGTCAGATGCTTTTGCACCGGCGGTAATAAAAGAAGAAGACCGAGGAAATCGGTGAAAAAGCCCGGTAATAAAAGCAGCAAACCGGCAATGATCAGCGAAACACTTTTAATCATCTCCGCCGCAGGGTTTTCACCCGCCGCCATTTTTTGTTGCATCAGCACAAAATTCTTAAAGCCCTGATTACGTACCAGTGACATACCGATAACCGACGTGAATATAACCAGTACGAGGGTCAGCAATACCCCCAGGACATGGGCAACCTGAATAAAAATTGAAATCTCAATATAGACATAAAGGAAAATGGCAATAAAAGGTAACCAGCGCAAAGGTTTCTCCTGTAATAGCAACCGGTTAAATCCGGGCGCCTGAATGGGTTGCGAATCGCGTTCAGCTTATATTGTGGTCATTAGCAAAATTTCAAGATGTTTGCGCAACTATTTTTGGTAGTAATCCCAAAGCGGTGATCTATTTCACAAATTAATAATTAAGGGGTAAAAACCGACACTTAAAGTGATCCAGATTACGGTAGAAATCCTCAAGCAGCATATGATCCTGGGTATTCGTCCGATGCAGGGGATAATCGTCGGTCGAAAAACATTCGAAACCACATATATTCTGTGTGTTTAAAGCAAATCATTGGCAGCTTGAAAAAGAAGGTTCACATGTCAAACAACATTCGTATCGAAGAAGATCTGTTGGGTACCAGGGAAGTTCCAGCTGATGCCTACTATGGTGTTCACACTCTGAGAGCGATTGAAAACTTCTATATCAGCAACAGCAAAATCAGCGATATTCCTGAATTTGTTCGCGGTATGGTAATGGTTAAAAAAGCCGCAGCTATGGCAAACAAAGAGCTGCAAACCATTCCTAAAAGTGTAGCGAATGCAATCATTGCCGCATGTGATGAAGTCCTGAATAACGGAAAATGCATGGATCAGTTCCCGGTAGACGTCTACCAGGGCGGCGCAGGTACTTCCGTAAACATGAACACCAACGAAGTGCTGGCCAATATCGGTCTGGAACTGATGGGTCACCAGAAAGGTGAATATCAGTACCTGAACCCGAACGACCATGTTAACAAATGTCAGTCCACTAACGACGCCTACCCGACCGGTTTCCGTATCGCGGTTTACTCTTCCCTGATTAAACTGGTAGATGCGATTAACCAACTGCGCGAAGGCTTTGAACGTAAAGCTGTCGAATTCCAGGACATCCTGAAAATGGGTCGTACCCAGCTGCAGGACGCAGTACCGATGACCCTTGGTCAGGAATTCCGCGCTTTCAGCATTCTGCTGAAAGAAGAAGTGAAAAACATCCAACGTACCGCTGAACTACTGCTGGAAGTTAACCTCGGCGCAACGGCAATCGGTACAGGCCTGAACACGCCGAAAGAGTACTCTCCGCTGGCAGTGAAAAAACTGGCTGAAGTCACTGGCTTCCCATGCGTTCCGGCTGAAGACCTGATCGAAGCGACCTCTGACTGCGGCGCTTACGTTATGGTTCACGGTGCGCTGAAACGCCTGGCTGTGAAGATGTCCAAAATCTGTAACGACCTGCGCTTGCTCTCTTCTGGCCCACGTGCCGGCCTGAACGAGATCAACCTGCCGGAACTGCAGGCGGGCTCTTCCATCATGCCAGCTAAAGTAAACCCGGTTGTTCCGGAAGTGGTTAACCAGGTATGCTTCAAAGTCATCGGTAACGACACCACTGTTACCATGGCAGCAGAAGCAGGTCAGCTGCAGCTGAACGTTATGGAGCCGGTCATTGGCCAGGCCATGTTTGAATCAGTTCATATTCTGACCAACGCTTGCTACAACCTGCTGGAAAAATGCGTTAACGGCATCACTGCTAACAAAGAAGTGTGCGAAGGTTACGTTTACAACTCTATCGGTATCGTCACTTACCTGAACCCGTTCATCGGCCACCACAACGGTGACATCGTGGGTAAAATCTGTGCCGAAACCGGTAAGAGTGTACGTGAAGTCGTTCTGGAACGCGGTCTGTTGACTGAAGCGGAACTAGACGATATTTTCTCCGTACAGAATCTGATGCACCCGGCTTACAAAGCAAAACGCTATACTGATGAAAGCGAACAGTAATCGTACAGGGTAGTACAAATAAAAAAGGCACGTCAGACGACGTGCCTTTTTTCTTGTGAGTAGTAACTTAAAAATAACAATCTAATATCAACTTGTTAAAAAACAAGGAAGGCTAATATGCTAGTTGTAGAACTCATCATAGTTTTGCTGGCGATCTTCTTGGGCGCCAGACTGGGGGGAATAGGTATTGGTTTTGCAGGCGGATTGGGGGTGCTGGTTCTTGCCGCTATTGGCGTCAAACCTGGTAACATCCCGTTCGATGTCATTTCCATTATCATGGCGGTTATCGCCGCTATTTCTGCCATGCAGGTTGCTGGCGGTCTGGACTATCTGGTTCATCAGACAGAAAAGCTGCTGCGCCGTAACCCGAAATACATCACGATCCTCGCACCTATCGTGACCTATTTCCTGACAATTTTTGCGGGTACTGGCAACATCTCTCTGGCAACGCTGCCAGTTATCGCTGAAGTTGCGAAGGAACAAGGCGTTAAACCTTGCCGTCCGCTGTCTACTGCGGTGGTTTCCGCGCAGATTGCGATCACCGCATCGCCAATCTCGGCGGCAGTGGTTTACATGTCTTCCGTAATGGAAGGTCATGGCATCAGCTACCTTCATCTGCTCTCTGTGGTCATCCCGTCCACCCTGCTGGCGGTTCTGGTGATGTCCTTCCTGGTCACTATGCTGTTCAACTCCAAACTGTCTGACGATCCGATTTATCGCAAGCGTCTGGAAGAAGGTCTGGTTGAACTGCGCGGTGAAAAGCAGATTGAAATCAAATCTGGTGCAAAAACTTCCGTCTGGCTGTTCCTGCTGGGCGTAGTTGGCGTGGTTATCTATGCAATCATCAACAGCCCGAGCATGGGCCTGGTTGAGAAACCGCTGATGAACACCACTAACGCAATCCTGATCATCATGCTCAGCGTTGCAACTCTGACTACCGTTATCTGTAAAGTTGATACCGACAACATCCTCAACTCCAGCACCTTCAAAGCAGGTATGAGCGCCTGTATTTGTATCCTGGGCGTTGCATGGCTGGGCGATACTTTCGTTTCCAACAACATCGACTGGATCAAAGATACCGCTGGTGAAGTGATTCAGGGTCATCCGTGGCTGCTGGCTGTCATCTTCTTCTTTGCTTCTGCTCTGCTGTACTCTCAGGCTGCAACCGCAAAAGCACTGATGCCGATGGCTCTGGCGCTGAACGTTTCTCCGCTGACCGCTGTTGCTTCTTTTGCTGCGGTGTCTGGTCTGTTCATTCTGCCGACCTACCCGACGCTGGTTGCTGCGGTACAGATGGATGACACGGGTACAACTCGTATCGGTAAATTCGTCTTCAACCATCCGTTCTTCATCCCAGGTACTCTGGGTGTTGCCCTGGCCGTTTGCTTCGGCTTCGTGCTGGGTAGCTTCATGCTGTAATGACAAATCGCGGGGCGTTCACGCCCCGCTTTCTTTCCCGCCGACTAACATCATTCCCTCGTCCGTTGTATAGTGACCTCTCTCTTGCGGTTCCATCTGTTCTTGCGAGGTGTTTATGCTTGATGATAAAAGTTCGAATACCGCGTCTGTCGTGGTGCTGTGTACCGCACCGGATGAAGCGACAGCCCAGGATTTAGCCGCCAAAGTGCTGGCAGAAAAACTGGCGGCCTGTGCAACCCTGATCCCTGGCGCAACCTCACTCTATTACTGGGAAGGTAAGCTGGAACAGGAATATGAAGTACAGATGATCTTAAAAACCGACAACGCTCACCAGCAAGCTCTGCTGGAATGCCTGAAGTCTCATCATCCGTATCAAACCCCGGAGCTTCTGGTTTTACCTGTTATACACGGAGACACAGATTACCTCTCATGGCTCAACGCATCTTTACGCTGATCCTGCTACTTTGCAGCACTTCCGTTTTTGCCGGATTATTCGACACGCCAGGACGCTCACAATTTGTCCCGGCTGATCAGGCTTTTGCTTTTGATTTTCAGCAAAACCAACATGATCTTAATCTGACCTGGCAGATCAAAGACGGTTATTACCTTTACCGTAAACAGATCCGCATCACGCCTGAACACGCGAAAATTGCCGACGTGCAGTTACCGCCTGGCGTCTGGCATGACGATGAGTTTTACGGCAAAAGCGAGATTTACCGCGATCGACTGACGCTTCCTGTAACCATCAACCAGGCTACGGCTGGCGCGACATTAACTGTCACTTACCAGGGCTGCGCTGACGCTGGTTTCTGCTATCCACCAGAAACCAAAACCGTACCGTTAAGCGAAGTGCTCGCCAGCAACGCAGCGCCACAACCTACGGCTGTTCCGCAGCAAGAGCAGTCCGCCGCGCAATTGCCCTTTTCTGCGCTCTGGGCATTGTTGATAGGCATCGGCATCGCCTTCACCCCCTGCGTACTGCCGATGTACCCACTGATTTCCGGCATCGTGCTGGGCGGTAAACAGCGGCTCTCCACCACCAGAGCATTGTTGCTGACCTTTATTTATGTGCAAGGGATGGCGCTGACCTACACGGCGCTGGGTCTGGTGGTTGCCGCCGCAGGGTTACAGTTCCAGGCGGCGCTACAGCATCCTTACGTGCTTATTGGCCTCGCCATCGTCTTTACCTTGCTGGCGATGTCGATGTTTGGCTTGTTTACCCTGCAACTCCCCTCTTCACTGCAAACGCGCCTCACGCTGATGAGCAATCGCCAACAGGGTGGCTCGCCCGGCGGTGTGTTTGTTATGGGGGCGATTGCCGGTTTGATCTGCTCACCATGCACCACCGCGCCGCTTAGCGCGATTCTGCTATATATCGCCCAAAGCGGAAACATGTGGCTAGGCGGCGGCACACTTTATCTCTATGCGCTGGGCATGGGTCTACCGCTGATGTTAATTACCGTCTTTGGCAACCGTCTGCTGCCGAAAAGCGGTCCGTGGATGGAACAGGTCAAAACCGCGTTTGGTTTTGTGATCCTCGCACTGCCGGTCTTCCTGCTTGAGCGAGTGATTGGCGATATATGGGGATTACGCTTGTGGTCGGCGCTTGGCGTCGCATTCTTTAGCTGGGCCTTTGTCACCAGCTTACAGGCCAAACGCGGTTGGATGCGCATTGTGCAAATAATCCTACTGGTAGCGGCGTTGGTTAGCGTGCGCCCACTCCAGGACTGGGCATTTGGTGCGACTCATACCGCACAAACTCAGGCGCATCTCAACTTTACACCAATCAAAACGGTGGATGAGTTAAATCAGGCGCTCGTTGAAGCCAAAGGCAAACCTGTAATGTTAGATCTCTATGCCGACTGGTGCGTTGCCTGTAAAGAGTTCGAGAAATACACCTTTAGCGACCCACAGGTGCAAAAAGCGTTGGCTGACACAGTCTTACTTCAGGCCAACGTCACCGCTAATGACGCACAAGATGTGGCGCTGTTAAAACATCTAAATGTCCTTGGCCTGCCGACAATTCTCTTTTTTGACGGACAAGGCCAGGAGCATCCACAAGCACGCGTCACGGGCTTTATGGATGCTGAAACCTTCAGCGCACATTTGCGCGATCGCCAACCGTGAACGACACTTGCAGTGGGAAAGACGGAGGAAAATAGCGTGCAACGTGAAGATGTACTGGGAGAAGCCCTGAAATTATTAGAATTACAAGGGATTGCCAACACCACGCTGGAGATGGTTGCTGAACGTGTGGATTATCCGCTGGATGAGCTAAGGCGATTCTGGCCGGACAAAGAGGCGATCCTCTACGACGCGCTGCGCTATCTTAGCCAACAGATAGATGTCTGGCGTCGTCAGTTGATGCTGGACGAAACGCAAACCGCCGAACAAAAGCTGCTGGCGCGTTATCAGGCGTTATCAGAGTGCGTTAAAAACAACCGCTATCCGGGCTGTCTGTTTATCGCTGCCTGTACGTTTTATCCCGATCCTGGCCACCCTATTCATCAACTGGCCGATCAGCAAAAAAGCGCGGCCTACGATTTCACCCACGAACTGTTAACCACGCTGGAAGTTGACGATCCGGCGATGGTAGCAAAGCAGATGGAACTGGTGCTGGAAGGCTGTTTAAGCCGAATGCTGGTGAATCGTAGCCAGGCGGATGTCGACACCGCACTCCGACTGGCGGAAGATATCCTGCGCTTCGCCCGCTGCCGCCAGGGTGGTGCACTGACCTGACAGAAACACAGAAAAGAAGCGATTTGCCGCAATCTTAAGCAGTTGAATCGCTTTTACTGAAATTAGGTTGACGAGATGTGCAGATTACGGTTTAATGCGCCCCGTTGCCCGGATAGCTCAGTCGGTAGAGCAGGGGATTGAAAATCCCCGTGTCCTTGGTTCGATTCCGAGTCCGGGCACCAAAATTTATAACCCTCGCTCCGGCGGGGGTTTTGTTTTTTGAGCCAACACGTTTTGGTTTATAAGCAGTTACCCTTTTTAAATTTCCTCCTCCCCGCTCCCCGATGGTACAAAATAGGCATTATTATAAAGCCTATCAAATACCGGAATGGCATCTGACACATCCGAAAAAGTTCCTCAGGATCGTAGTAGTCAACAAAAACTAACCACGACTTTAGATTTTTCCAGTATCTATTTTCCGATTCGTTCGGCGGTAATCCACCATTATATTCATGAGGCCGGAGTGCACTATAATATTTAACTATATATCCGTTATTGCATGGGCAGCTTCGTTGAGGCTAAAGTAACCAGCCACTGGTATCCACTCGTTCTTCAAACTTCTGAAGAAACGCTCCATTGGGCTATTATCCCAGCAGTTTCAACGGCGACTCATACTCTGCTTGATCCGATAACGCTACAGCACCTGCCTGAACTGCCTGCTTGTGTAATGCCTCCCCTGGTCGCTATGGAACATCACTCCCTCTGGTTTACCACGCGTTTCCCAGGCCATCTCCAGCGTTTTTATAGTCAGTCTGCTGTCCGGTGAGAACGACATTGCCCATCCCACAGGTTTTATTGCGAACAGATCAAGTACTACTGCGAGGTATCCCCATCGTTTACCTATCCAGATATGCGTCACGTCGCCATACCACACTTGATTTGGCTCTGTCACGGCGAACTGCCGGCAACATGTTCATGGCCGCCACGCCTGTACCGGCGAGTCGGCTGCTGGCAACTGACCAGCCCCAACTCTTTCATAAGCCTGCCAGCAAGCCAGCGCCCCATCTGATAGCCTCTCTGGGTTGCCATTGTGGCGATGCGTCTTGCTCCTGCCGAACCGTGTCTGATGCCATGTAGCTCAAGTACCTGACTGCGTAATACAACCCGTCTGCCGTCTGGTTTTTCAGAACGGTTTTCCAGTATTTGTAGCTACTGCGATGAACCCCGAACACATGGCAAAGAGTGACCACTGTATAACGCGCCCTGAGTATCCCGATTATCGAGAACTGTTCAGGGTGTCCGACATCAAGAGCGTGTTAGCCTTTTTAATATTTCGTTTTCCATTTCAACTCGTTGTAGCTTTTTCTTTAGCTCACGTATTTCGATTTGTTCCAGGGTTATCGGGGAGGCTCTTGGTGTTTTGCCCTGATGCTCATCGCGCAGTTGTTTGACCTATCTTGCAGGTTCTGGACGTTCGTATGCTGTTTCCCTTAGCGCAAAATCATCCACTGGCGGAGGAAGAAAACCTTGTCGCAACGCAGCTTGCCAACCAGCAGTGGATTGCCGTTATTCATAATGACGATGTCCATTCACGTGATGATTTTGTCGAAGCCGGCGAACAGCTGACTGCATTAGATCTGGTCGCTGCCGGATTAGGTCTGGCATTAATTCAACACAGTCTGTGTCACCATGCGCCGGAAGACGTGGTATTACCCGAATTACCGTGGATAAATTATTCTGTAAGTATCCCGCATAATCGTGCCATTCATATTTAGAGATCATCCGGCATAAT
>OLSJ01000490.1_pt1 | contig 30867 bp, 29 predicted proteins | sample 1672151 | NCBI WGS metagenome assembly OLSJ01 (sample SAMEA3136653, study PRJEB25190) | human gut metagenome | biome: human gut; feature: human-associated habitat; material: faeces | place: Austria | collected 2013 | reverse complement strand
GAGTAGTACCGCTTTATAGCGGGCCAGCAAAAGTGCTTGCGATACCGCCCTTTGGAGGGCGAATAATAAACCGCCAGTTGAACTGGTGGTTGCTAACTAGTCTGCGAACGGCCGGAGAAAACCTGAACAGTGCAAAGAACTGGGGACTGGTCGATATGTTTGGCGGTGGATTTTTTACCACAATGCTGAAACATTCCAGGATGGATCAGGCAAAGCAGAACATGGAACAGGCGAAATACGATCTTCGCAATTTCAGTAAAGAATTGCATGATGTTCATATGGCACTTGATCTGAATTTAGATACGGATGATTTCCTTTCTTTTGCCGACTATTTCTTTGATGGATTTGTAGTGGACTGGATGGTCCAGGACCGGATCAATACGGCAAGACGTCAGGTAGATGAAGCAATTCGGAGAACAGAATATATCGTGAACCAGTTACAGCGTATGTAAAAAGACAGGCAGTGAATCATAAAGTTGATTCGCTGCCTGTCTTGCAATGCATATCGGCAATTGGTCGAGAAAACTAATTTTGATTTTATTTTAACTTTTCCTTTTCTGCATTGAGAAGATCAATGTTGAGTCCCTGTTCACTGGCTGTTTTGTCTACCCAGAGATTTAGGGAATCGACAGCCAGAGAGATTTCATCCAGCTTTTTGCTGGTAAAGGCAAAATCTTTCATCTCATCATCACTGATTTTGCCGTCTCTGGCAATCTGGATCAGGCGTGTGGTGAGAGGGTTGATTTCATTCAGGCTGGCAATTGTTTCAAGAATGATATCTGACAGATCGGACACTTCTACTTCCGGGACATATCGGTGGCCGATTTCACATTTATGTGAGCAGAAATAATTGCAAAGCTCCGGACACTTATAGGCATCAGCCATTTGAATAATATCGTAAGGGGTAGGATCCTGCATTTCATATTCAAATTTTTCAATTTTAGAGTCGGAAACGGCGGTCATCTTTTCGCTGGCTTCGGATCTGGTAAGCCCGGCCTCTTCTCTGCAAATCTGGTAAATTGTCTTATTTTCCCTGGTGGATTGTTTTCCCATGAGAATAACCTCCCTGTATGGCACAAAACATGAGGGTAAGTCCGCATGTTGTACGTGTGTTTGTTATATGTGCTTTATTATACTGGAAGCATAAAGAAACAACAAGTAATGCAGGAGAAAAACAGTATGAAAAACAGATTAGCTGCTTTTTGAAGTTGAACAAATATGAGTACCTTGTGGAAAGCGTGATATCCCCGGTCAGATAAAAATGTTCGATTCATACAAAATTAATAGAGAGATGCACATTTTTTAATGCAATTTTCCGTCTTTTTTACTAATATTACATAAAAAAGAACATAGATAAAAGAAAATATTACATTAGAAAAACAAAGAGCATATTGAAAAAACACAAAAGTTGCCAATAACATCCCTATTGAGTTTTTGAAATGTGCGTTTTATAATTTTTATAAATACAGCAGGGAGATTTATATTCATGAAATCATGGAGAACTACGATATTAAAAATGATCATCATCAGTCTGATACTTGTGATCTTATCGAATACGATTGTTCATATCAGTTATATCCGGCGGCTTGACCGTACCTATGATAAAGAGTATCAAAATATGGCGCAGATATGGTCGGATTCGACCATGCAGAGATTAAATGCGGTCAGCCAGCATTTGCGTTCGGCTACGTTGGAAATGTTTCGAAATGGATTGTCAATCCGTGAAGGGACGCCTCAAATGTCCTTTTTTGAACAATCGGAATATTTGGATTTTCTACAGAGTAAGCAATTGGTCAGCAGTGATATCAGTCTGCTCTTTTTACAGGATCAGGAGAAAGACGTTATACTAATGTCTTCTAACAAACGAATCTCCAATCATAATAGCATTGCGATTCGTACATATTTGAAAAGCAAAGAATATCCCTATGGATCTTTTTACCAGAATCAGTGGTCGCTGGTGGAAATTGATGAAAAAAATTATTTTATCAGTGTAATTCGTTTCGGTAAATACTGTATTGGCGCGATGTGCAGTCTGGATGCATTTGATTTTGAAAAAGAATTTTATGAATCGAATCCAAAAGTGAACCTGTCAATATTACAGAAAGATCAGTTGTATGCAGTGCACGGGGAGACAGGACAAATTTTTGTTGAGGATTGTGATGTCCAGGCTGCAGATCCTTATGTGAGAATTGTCGAATTGCAGATAGAAGATACGAATATGACAGCTGTTTTGACAACGAGAGTATTTTCAGTTGAACAAATTCTTAAGACAGCACTTCCGGAGTTCTTTCTGGTAGCATTTATCACAGTTTTGCTTCTTTTTCTGCTGGCAATTTCCATGCAGAAACAGATTTCAAAGCCGATCAAAGAACTGATCAAAGCAACGAAGGAGATACAAGGGGGGAATTTGAATTACCGGATTCAAAAGAAAGCGTCCGATGAGGAATTTGCCGCATTGTTCAGGAGCTTTAATGGTATGTTGAATGAGATTGAACATCTTAAGATTGAGGCTTATGACCGCCAGATTCAAAAACAGAAAGATGAACTGGCGATGCTCAGAGCGCAGATCCGCCCGCATTTTTACCTGAATGCGATCACTACGGTCAGCAATATGACTTATGATAATCGTATGGAAGATATCCGGGTTTATTTATCATCGCTTGCACGTTACATGCGTTATATGCTGGATCTGCAGGGAAAATTTGTGACGGTTGGAGAGGAACTCGATCATATAGAAAATTATATAGAAATGCAAAAACTGAAATTTCCGGACAGCGTTGAAGCGACAATTGCCTGTGCAGATGGGGTACGGAACATTCAAGTGCCATACTTGATTATTTTTACAGTAATAGAGAATACTTTCAAACATGCTATGAATCTGTATAGTACGCTCGAACTGGAAATATACTGTAAAAAAGTGCATGAGGATAACTTTGATGGCTGTGTCATTACAGTCAGTGACAATGGAGAAGGATTTGCAGATAAAGTGTTGGAAATGTTCCGGCCGGAGAGCGGACTGCCGGAGGCAAAGAACCATTTTGGGCTGACAAATGTAAACAGAACGCTCCAGCTTTCTTATCACAGACAGGATCTGTTACGCCTGAAAAATAAAGAAGACGGAGGGGCGGTAGTTGAACTTTGGATACCCGACAGCATAGAAGAACAGGAAGGAAAATGAGATGAAAATACTGATTTGTGATGATGATATTTCTGTAATTAATGTAATCGAAAAACAGATTGACTGGACATCACTGGATATAGATACGATATTAAGAGCCTATAATGGCACGGTCGCGAAAGAAATAATTGAAGCAGAAAGACCGAATCTTATTTTGTGTGATATTGAGATGCCGCAAAGCGATGGGATTTCCGTTCTGAAATATGTATATAACAGTGGGATTCCCACAGAATTTATGTTTCTGACCTGCTACGAAAGCTTTGAGTATGCCCGCGAAGCCGTTCGTTATGGGGCAAAGAATTATCTTACCAAACCATTAGACTTGAAAGAACTTTATGAAGCACTTCAAACAATGGTTGCTTCTGCATGGAAGAAGACAGCAGAAGCAAATCGGGATGCGGAAAGTAAAAATCGGGAGGCAGCCAGTACGAACCAGGTTTTAAGCTCTTTAAAAGACGGTATTTGTGGAACGGATGAGAAAAAGATCAATGAGGTACTGGAGCAGGAACATTTTCCGTATCGCGCGGAAAGCCTCTGGCGGATCCTATGTCTGAGTGCGGATATGACGAAGGGACTGGACAGTGGATGGGACAAGGGTATGATGCGGTATGGACTTCGCAGTATTGCCCAGGAAGAGATTGCAGACCGCAGCGACTTTTCCTATCTGCTTGTGGACAGCGGGGAAAAACTGGAATATCTACTGCAGTTCGTCCCAGCTGAGAAATATACAGAAAATGAATTGGAGAGCAGATGCAGACGATTTATCCGGGTATGTGAAAAACAGATGAATGTTTCTCCGGTATGTCTTATTGGGGATGTTATACGTCTGTCGCAAACTGCAGAGATCTATCCGAGAATCCGCAGGAGAGCGAAAAAACTTCATTTATCGTATGGAAAAGTATTTCTGCTTCGTGACACAGATACACAGAATGCGGAAGATGCAATGGAAGTATCTGCAGATACATCCTTAGATGAGAAAACGATTCTACAGTACCTGAAACTACAGCAGAAAGAAAAATTTGTAGAATCTGTAGACAAAAGTGTTCAGGCGATCATCAAAAAGGGAAAAAATACGGAACAAAAGCTTGACCAGATGCACCAGGATCTACTGCAAACCTTTTACAGCTGTTTGCGGGACAATCATATCCAGGCGCATGTACTTTTTCAGGATGAAACGCTTCGGGAGCTGGACGAGAATGCAGAACGCACGGGAGAAGATATGATCAGCTTTGCTTCTTATCTGTTTGAAAAATCTTCAGAAGCACTTCATGTATTTGATGAATCTTCGGATGTGATTGGAAGTGTAAAAAAGTATATTAGTGAACACTTCAAAGAAGACATTGACAGAAATGGAATTGCTTCTGTGGCCTTTATTACGCCGAATTATCTTTCCAAGCGGTTTCGAATAGAAATTGGGATGAGTCTTCGGGAATACATTAATCAGTTAAGGATTGAAGAGGCGAAGAGGCTTCTGCTCAGCACAAATTTATCGGTCAGTGATATTGCTGTGGAAGTCGGCTATGATAATATCTCCTATTTTTCTACTGTTTTCCGAAAGTTATGCGGAGTCAGCCCTGTGGACTGGCGGGGATGAGAAAGGAGAATACATTTATGTCACGAATGAAATATTTACTTCAAAGAGAAATATCAAACCTGAAGGGGCTGACATTTAGAGAAAAGGCGGCATATATCTGGGAATATTATAAAATAACCGTCAGCGTTTTGGGTCTGATCCTTGTACTGGCAGTGACGGGAACTGCATTTTACTCCGGGCGCGGGAAAACAGCCATGTATATGGTACTTGTGAACGCTGCTGAGCAGGAGGAAAATCCGATTACTGAGATGCTTCAGAAGGCAGAGATCATTCCTGCGGGACATGAAGTTGAAGTGGAGGACAGCTACAGACTTTCCATGGAGAATTCCGGCACAGCAGATCCATCCACGGTACAGGTACTGGCTGCGTTATTCAGTGCCGGGGACATGGATCTGTTTGCAGCGGACGAACAGGTATATCAGCGCTATGCAGGCCAAGACGGATTTGAAGATTTGTCTTTGTATCTCTCTGAGGATTTGCTGAAAGCGCATGAGGCAGATCTGTATTATGCGACAGTGGATGGGGGTCAAATTCTTTCCGGAATATGGCTGCGGCAGGGGTCGCCGTTACATCAGGCAGGATATTATTCTGAAGACGTAATTATCGGAATTACTGCGCATGCTGTAAATCTGGACTACGCAGTGAAAGCATTGGAATATTTTTTAGAGTAAAACAGTACTTTTTTGAAAGGAGGCTGTTTAATATTTAAAGAAATTCTGTCCGAACCATGGCATACTGACTTTGTAAGGAGAATTCCAATTTCCATAGTACATTTAGAAAAACAGGAGGAGCGAGATGTTTCGGGCGGATAGTAAACTAATGAAAATGTTAACAAAAATCGCAAATATGCTTATCGTCAGCGTACTTTGGTGTATTTGCTGTATTCCTGTTATTACGATTATTCCTGCGTGTGCTGCGTTATTTCATACCACAGTTGAAATTATTCAGGGAAACGGGATGGGAGTCGTGCGTGATTTTCTCCTGACGTTCCGGGAAGAAATAGCGAAGGGTATATTTTTCACGCTGGGAAGCATCATCGTGGTGTTCTTACTGAGCGTCTGTGTATATTTTGGATGGCGAAATTATGACAAGGTACTGGGAATGTTTTACTTGATGTTAGGAATTGTGCTGCTGTTGTTTACCATTCTTGTTTTACTGCATCTTCCGGTGGTTTTTTCAGAATATTCCGGAAAACCAGGAGTTGTAGTACGATTAACAGTTTATATGTTGTCCACGCGCCTGATACAGGCATTGTTCGAACTTGTTTTGCTGGCGGTACTGGTATTTATGACGATCAATCTGCCTGTTTTAATTTTTCTTATTCCAGGACTCTTTATGGACATTGTGAGCAAAGGAATGAAGAAGGGGCTGGGCAGGGTCGCCATGGTGCTGGAAGAAGCTGCCTGAAGAATGAAAAAAGCTGCATGGGAGAAAGAATCGTATGACATCAAAACTCAGTATTCGAAATGTGAAGAAGGTTTATCAAAAGAAAAAACATGCAGGGATCGGTTTGCTCAAACGGAATTTTCCCTTTCACAGCAGATCTTCTGCATTAACAGCAAATGGAGAAGTAACAGCGGTTCAGCATTTTAACTTGGAAGTAGAGGACGGAGAGTTTGTAGTGTTTCTGGGAAAATCCGGATGCGGGAAGTCTACGCTGCTTCGCATGATTGCCGGACTGGAGGAAGTGACAGAGGGTGAGATCTGGATGGATGGAGAAAATATCACAGATGTCTATCCGGAGGACAGAGAGATTGCCATGGTATTTCAAAATTATTCCTTATATGCGCATCTTTCCGTTTATGATAATATCGCATTTCCGTTGAAGGCCCAGCATGTTCCGCTCGATGAAGTAAGGCAGCGTGTAAAAAATATTGCGGAACTGCTGGAACTGGAGGATATATTGGATAAAATTCCGAAAGAACTGTCCGGTGGACAGCAGCAGAGGGTGGCGATTGGAAGGGCGCTGATCAGGCAGCCCAAACTGTTTCTGCTGGATGAACCCTTTTCCAATCTGGATCCACTCCTTCGCAGAAAATTGAGGTTATATCTCAGGGAACTTCATGGTAAACTGGGCATGACTTTCCTTTATGTAACACATGATCAGACAGAGGCCATGACGCTTGGAACAAAAATTGTTTTAATGCGTGATGGAATGGTTCAGCAGATCGTTTCACCAGAGGAACTGAGTAAAATGTATGCGGAGGAAAGCACGGAAGAACTTGCAGGAGCATTGTGATAAAAACAGAGGAAGGGAGAAGACGGCGAATGTGTCGTCTTCTTTTTTGTGTTTTAAATTCAGATTACTTTTTTGAAAATGGTGTCAACAAAACTTCAAGCCAGATGAGATATTATATGATAGGATAAAACCATCAAAGGGAAACGTATCAAACGTAGTAGAAAGGATGGGAAGAAAAATGAAAATGAAAAAACTGACTGCTCTTGCACTCACGGCGACAATGGCTGCATCCCTTGCAGCCTGCGGACAGAATTCCAGTAAGGGGGAGACAGACACTTCTGCCGCAAACAGCGAAACGACAGCTTCTGAAACAGCAGAAAGTACAGAGAACAAATCGGATAATACAACCGGAAATGAAGATGTTCCAACAATCAAATATGCTACTTTTACAGCGTATGAAACCATTCAGGGTGATGGCGAAAAAGAAGTAGAGAAGGCAATCAACGATTATCTGGATTCCAAGGGTTATAAGTTCCATATTGATCTGGAAATCACAAGTGGTTCGGATTATACGACTCTTATGGATATGAACCTGGCCAGTGGAACAGATATCGATATTTTCCTGGATATGAACTACAATGCACATGCAGCACAGGGCTCCCTGTTAAATCTGGATCCCTACCTGGATAATGAATTATCCGGAGCAGTAGAACTGTTTGACCAGCAATGGATTGATGCAACGAAAATTAACGGTGTACATTATGCAATTCCAGCACATACCGCTTATTCCAGCACACTCTATTATGTCTGCCGGAAAGACCTGGTTGAGGAAATGGGATATGATACCAGCAAAGTAAAAGATCTGAAGAGTCTGGAAGAATTCTTTGCTATAATTAAAGAAAAATATCCGGATATGTTTTGCACAGATACCATTGCCGGCAATCCATTTACCATTGAAGCATCGATGGAAAACTTCGGATATTTTAACTATCTTTACGGTGTTGGAATGAGTTCTGACGGATCCGGAAAAATGGTCAACATGTATGATACAGATATGTTCAAAGAAGCAGCGGAGACGGCTACCCGCTGGTACAAGAACGGATATTTAAATCCGGCAGGCTCGACAGATACTACATACAGTCCTGACTACATTTCCAGTGGACAGGCATTTGGATGGATTGTAGGTAATGCAAATGATACAGAAACCCAGGCTGCCAACTATTCCAATATCAGTGGACAGCCGCTGATGGCAATTCCGCTCTGTGATATACCGGATTCCACAGCTGGTTTCCAGTGGGCAATTGCACAGTCCTGCAAACATCCTTCTGAGGCTGCACAGCTGCTGAATCTGACCTATACAGATGAGTATATTTTAAACACCATCTGCTATGGAATTGAAGGAACAGATTATGTCTGGAAAGAAGAGTCAAATGCATATGGATATCCGGAAGGAACAGACCGTACCACGGTTCCGTATTCTTATGCGGTTGGAATTACAGTAGTTGGTGACAGATTGAAGGCATACGCTTTCGAGAACTATTATAGTGAGAATGACCGTGCTTATATCGAGAAAAAACTGAAAGACACACCTCGTACAGCATTATTTGGAATGAATCTGGATGCAACAGATCTTACTACACAGATTGCTGCAGTAACCAATGTGGTTAATCAATATTATAATGGTCTGATGTGTGGAGAACTGGATGCAGATACGTACCTTCCACAGTTTATATCAGCGCTGGAAGGTGCCGGTGTGAATGATATTGTCGAGGAAGCGCAGCGTCAGTACGATGCATGGCAGGAAGAAAACAAATAAGAAAACCTGTGAAAGCATAGGGCGTCCTGTTTTGGACGCCCTGTGTGGTAAAACAGTGGAAAGGGGATTTTTATGGCTGATGTAACTTCTACAGCAGAGCTAGCCAATGCGAAAGCACCAAAAAGAAGAAAGAAAAGAAAAAAAGTTAGCATAAGCTTATATCTGATGACGCTGCCGGTTGTTATTTATATGCTGATCAATAACTATCTGCCAATGCTTGGAATCTATCTTGCGTTTGTTAAAATTGACTGGAGTAAGGGAATTTTTCGCAGTCCGTTCATTGGTTTGAAAAACTTTGAATTTTTATTTAAATCAAAAGATGCGTTTATTATGATCCGCAACACACTTGGTTATAACATTGTTTGGATCCTTTTAGGAACTACAATTGCAGTTATCATTGCTCTTTTTATGAGTGAGCTGGCAAACAGCCACAGTGTTTTTGCAAAGATTCTGCAGCCGATCATTTGTTTTCCGGGACTGATTTCAACCGTTATTCTTTCCGGACTTGTATATGCGTTTCTGTCTACACAGACAGGTTTGCTGAATCATACGATTTTTGCGGAGAATCCGATTAACTGGTATGCTACGGCAGCCTATTGGCCTCTGATACTTACAATCGTTCATCTCTGGTCTGTGAGTGGTCAAAGCTCCATTATTTATATGGCTTCTATTTCGGGCGTAGATAAATCAATTTATGAAAGCGCCAAGATTGATGGCGCCACAAAGCTGCAGCAGATTACAAAGATCACGTTACCTCTGATCCGTCCAATGATTATTATGATGCTGCTTATGAACATCGGAAAGATCATGAACTCGGATTTTGGTATGTTTTATCAGGTTCCTATGAATTCCGGAATGTTATACAATGTGACACAGACTGTAGATACCTATGTATATCGTGCCCTGATGGAGATGAACAATGTCAGCATGTCTTCTGCAGCAAGTGTATTTCAGTCTCTGGTAGGATTTTTGCTGGTTGTTGGAACGAACCTGATCGTGAAAAAAGTAGATCCTGAAAGTGCAATATTCTGATGGAAGGGAGAAGAGTTGTATGAAAAAGAAAGCAATACGCATGAAAAGCGATGAAGGATTCTCTGTAATCGCTCTGATTATTATGAGTATTTTTGCTGTAATATGTGTAATTCCATTTCTGCTGATTGTCAGCGGCTCTCTTTCCAGTGAGATGGCAATTACAGTAAACGGATACCGGCTGCTGCCGCAGGATTTTTCCCTGGCTGCCTATTCGTATCTTTGGGCAAGAAAAGCAACCATTCTTCGTTGTCTTGGACTGAGCGTGCTGGTAACAGGAGTCGGAACACTGGTAAGTGTATTGATTACATCTGCCTGTGCATATCCTATGAGCCGTCCTGATTTCCCGCTTAGAAATGTACTGGCTTTGTTCATATTTATTCCGATGATTTTTACCGGCGGTATGACAGCATCATATATTATGTGGTCAAAATATTTAGGAGTAAGAAATACCATCTGGGCGCTTCTTTTGCCGAATGCGCTGGTGGGATCCATGAATATTTTACTGGTACGAAACTATTATACGATGAATATTCCGTATGCACTGGTTGAGGCATCCAAAATGGATGGAGCTTCCGAGTTTTTCATTTTTTCCAGAATTATTATTCCACTTTCCAAGCCGGTTCTTGCAACCATCGCATTGTTCACAGGTATCGGATACTGGAACAACTGGATCAACGGAATGTATTACATTACAGATGCCAATTATTATACCATTACGATCTATCTCCAGAAATTACTGGACAATATCAATTTGTTAAAAACAAGTACCCTGGCGAGTGAGATGGGAAGCATCAACAGTGCAGCACTTCCGACGAACTCATTGAAAATGGCGGTTGTTATTATTACGATTCTTCCGATTATTTTCGTATATCCGTTCATCCAGAAACAGCTGATCAAAGGACTTGTTGTTGGAGCAGTAAAAGGTTAATGGAGAAACAATTTATCTTGGGAGGCTGGTATTATGCATGAAAAATTAATTCGACCAGGTTTATTTGCCACACCGATCGCAGCGGATACTGAGCGTATGTGCTATGATTTCCACAATGATGCGGTACTTTCGTTAGGTGTGAAACCGGATTTTGTATTTATAGGAGATTCGATTACGCAGTTTTGGGATCTTCCGCTGTTCTTTGGAAGAGAGAAATTATTGATTAACCGTGGTATTGGAGGCGATGTACCTCAATATATTTTAAAGCGTTTTGCAGCAGATGTCCTTCAGCTGAAACCGGAATACTGTGTTTTCATGGCAGGAACAAACTGTTCGCATGATCTGGAAGATAATCCATGGCTTGGAATGAAAGGTCGCGATTTTGATACAGTGACAAAAGAGACAATCGATGCAATTATCGCAGTGATATCCTGTTCCCTGGAAGCGGGACAGAAGATGATTGTAGGCTCGATTCCACCGGCCATTGTTCCGGTAGCGGATCGCAGAAATGAAATGATACCAATCGTGAATTCGGCTGTCTGCGAATATTGTAAGGAAAAGGACATTCCTTTCGTTGATTATTACAGCGCCCTGGTTGATCCGGAAACAAAAATGATGCGGGCAGAGTATACGACAGATGGAATTCATCCGGATTCGAGAGGATTTAAAGTATTAACCAAAGTGCTTCGGGATACTTTAAAGACATATAACATAGACATTTAAAGAGCAGCTGATTGCTGATGTGTCACGGTGCGTTGCACCGTGACATTTGTTATATAACAGAAAAACAGGAAATTTTCTTATGTCTGGAGGGTAAAAATCTACAATACCAAATAGAAGAGAGTAGATTATTAAAAAGACCGTGTCCTTTTTTAAATGAATTAAAGATGGACAGTTGATATGATAATACATAGAAACAAAGAGCAAAAAATTCATGAAAAAGAACAGAAAAACAGTGACAGATTCCGTTTGCAGATGCAAACAGACAGGCATTAAGAAAGTGAGGAACAAATCATGAGCAGAAGTGAAGAAATTTTAAATAGCCAGTTTAAGATGACGGACGGCGGACGGATCGACTATGTGAAGGATCTGTATACGACTTTTAATCCGGATGTGGATCTGCAGGCGCTGGTGGATGGCGGTTATATTGAAGCAGTCGGAAAGATGATGGAGCCGGTTCTGATGAATCTAGATGAGAGAGCACCGGAGGTAATCGCATACTGGGCGAAACAGGGCATGGTAAAAGAGTTCCATGGAGATGACAAGGTCATGAGCTGGACGGAATATGAGAAAGATACCGGATATCACTGGGAACGCAGAGAGCCTAAAAACGGAATTCAGAATCTTCATAAAGCGTGGACTTCTTTTGTACCGGTCAGTGCATTTCAGCCGGAAAATGAGGGTAGAAAATACCCGGTTGTAGTGGTTCTTCACGGAGGCTTCAATCCGGTCAGCATCATCGACGGATGGGGATTTCCGCAGGAAGCTGCGAAGAAAGAATGGATTGTCATTGTTCCAACGATTGAACTGGATGATGTGATCGATGAAATCCTGGCAGAAGCAAAGAAATTATACCCGGTGGATGAGTCCAGAATTTATGCAGCCGGATTCTCCTATGGAGGTTTTATGTCAAATCTGCTGGGAAATAAACGACCGGACGTTTATGCGGCGGTTGCACCATGCGGTGCACCGATTAGCAACGGCTACTGTGATGTGGCAATCGGACCGGAACCGCAGAAACCGTTTGATGGAAAGCCAAGAGCACTGGAACTGCATACATACATGCCGGTTTTTAACTGCGCAGGAAATGTAGATGGACACCGCTATCCTGTCTATGCATCCGGAAGAAAAACACAGGGGATTGCTCATATCAGTCCAGGCCCGGAAACGATTGTAGAAGGAATCAATTCCTGGGCCAGAGTTAATCATGCGACAGAGATTAAACTTGATGATGTATTGGCGCTGGAAGGACGGACAGATATCTCTGTGGAAGAACAAAAGGTCGGTCTTCCACTGGCAGAGGATTGCAGAAGAACAGTAGTAGCCGACGGTGTGACAAATTACATCGGGGATCTGAAAAGCGAAGATGGGATTGTACGGACACGGATCATGGTAGAGATGAATATGCCGCACTGGCCGACTCCGGAGATGATCCGTCAGATGTTTGCTTTCTTCTCTCATTTTTCCAGAAACCCGGAAACAAAAGAGAGCATTTACACGGAATAAGGATAGGAAAGAAGGAGAGGTATTGTCATGATAAGAGAAGAATTTGAGCGGGTAACGCCAGAAAGCGTTGGGATTCATTCCGAAGATATCGAGTGGCTTGTGGATCAGCTGGAAGGGGATTTTACAGAGCCGCATGGCCTGATGATTATGAAACATGGAAAAATCTGTGCGGAAGGCTGGTGGGCTCCTTATGCGCCGGGTATCCGGCATGGAGAACAGTCGCATTCCAAAACGTACGCAGCGACAGCAGTGGGAATTGCTTATACAGAAGGAATTTTGAAACTGGATGAACGCCTGATTGACATCTTTCCGGAAGAAGCTCCAGAGAATCCTTCGGAAAATCTGCAGAAACTGACCATTCATGATGTTTTGTGCATGGGATGCGGTATGGATGAAATGCCTCGTCCGTCTGTAAACTGGATTCGTGACTTTCTGCACACTCCGGTGACAAACGTACCTGGTACAACTTACATGTATAACAGTGTCGGTTCTACTATACTTGGAGCGATTGTCCGTAAAAAGACAGGACTTGGACTTCATGAATATCTGAAACCGAGACTTTATGACAAGATTGGCATTTACGCAGATAATCACAGATGGATGACAATGCCAGATGGAATGGAAGTCGGCGGAGGCGGGCTGTTTGCCACTACTGAGGATAATCTGAGACTGATGAAACTCTATGCGGACGGAGGCATCTGGAATGGAGAGCGGATTCTGGCAGAGGATTACGTGAAACGGGCAACAACATTACAGAATGAGTCTGCAACAGAGGCAAAGGGAAATCCGCAGGCGTTTGATAATTTTATGGGATATGGTTATCAGATCTGGATGTGTCAGCCGAAAGATGTGTACCGTGCAGATGGAGCGATGGGACAGTTTTCTATTGTGGTTCCGGATCAGGATATTCTGATTGCGATTACTGAGAATGCAGCCGGAGCGCACTGGGCACAGACAACGCTGGATACCATGTGGACATTTTTAGAGCGGATCAAAAAAAATCCGGCGGAAAAGGAAAACCCGCAGGCATCTGGAAAACTTGCAAAACGAATGAAACATCTTGCTTTACCAAATCCGGTATTTCAGCCGTTCAGCCCGTGGACGGAGAAATTAAATGGTACTGCCTATCAGGTAGAAGATGGCGCGTTTTATCTGATGGATCATGGGGTAGAGGTAATTATGGGAGGTTCGCCATTGCCGCCGTCTATCCGGGAGTTCACGATGCAGTTTGCCTGCGACAGCATGACACTGCATATGAAGGATGGAACACAGACGTTTGATCTGACAGCAGGAATGGATGGTTCCAGACGATGGAATCAGCTGCCGGGAAGCGTCGTTGGACAGGTACTGGCCAATGCTTATTGGGAAAAAGAAAATGTTCTGATTCTGGAGCTGCGAAAAATTGAGACGTGTGGTCAGGAAAAACTGACGTTTACCTTCTCGGATAATCAGGTAAGTATTGACAGAGAAAATAATATGCTGTTTCAAAGCGAGGCTGATCTTGTAATGGCAAAAAGAAAGTAGGAGAGAGAAAAATGGCAGAAATCAAAACAATTCAGGTAAATGGAACTACCCTTGCGTATCAGGAATTCGGACAGGGTGATAAATATCTGCTCAGTATGCAGAACTTTTTCTTTACAGACTGTCATGCAAGCCTGCTGGGACAGGCACCGTATGATTACCATGTATTTCTGATCTATATGAGAGGATATGGACAGTCGGAACATATTTTTGATTCGACACCGAAGGATTATGTTTCTGTATGGGGTGAAGATCTGATCGCTTTTGCTGAAAAAATGGGAATTGACAAATTTTATTATACCGGCGTATCACACGGTAACTGGGCAGGATGGTACACGGCATTTCACAGACCGGAACTGATCCGGGCGTTTGTCTGCTGTGACGGGATTATACAGTTCCGGAAAAAGAAAGAGGGCGTGATCCCGGTGCCGGAAAAGCCGGATTGGGACCGTATCGTTGGAAATGAGGAAGAACTGAAGAAAATCGCATGGAAAGAGCCATGGCCTACAGAAAATCCGAAGAGACTGGCAAAACGGGCGAAGAATGAGAAGGAACATCTGCAGATTCTGATGGACAGAAAAAAGGAAGAATTTGAACTTCAGAATACGAGTATGACCTGCTGTGAAGCGAAAACAGAAGAAGAACTGTATCAGAAACTGTCAGAGATTATTTTCCCGGTGATGATCTGGAATGGAGAACTGGATCCGGCAGCGAAAGCTGAGAACTGCCTGAAAGTATCTCAGGCAATTCCAGGAGCAGTCCTTTTGATGTACCAGAATCTGGGCCATGGCGGAGCGGATGAGTGCCCGGAACTGACGGCAAGGGATTGTGCACGTTTCTTTGAAGATTGCCAGGAGTGGCCGTTATAAGGAAGGTATTGGTCAGATGAAAGTATACGGAATTAATGAGATCAAAGAAAATGTAGAGCTGTATGGCAGAACTTATCTGGATCAGAAACGGGAGGTTTTGTATTTTAACTGGAGTCTTTCCGGATTTGAGACAGAATTTGAAGGAAGTTATCTGGAAGCGGATCTGGTATCGCTTCCGGATTCCCGCCCGGAGCAGATTCCATCTGCCAATCCGATGGAGCCTGAGACGGTTATGGTACCAGACTGGGCATGGATCCAGGTGGTCCTGGATGGAAAGAAAGAACCGTGGCAGAAGATTCTTTTGGATCAGGAAAGTAAAAAGGTTATTCTGTTCGCTTCTGAAAAAACAGAACACCATGTAATCCGGGTAGTAAAGCTGACCGAAAATTTCCGTACAGCCGTGGGAATCCGGAGAATAGTAACGGACGGAAAAATCGGCAGATCGAAAACGAAAGAAACTTCAACGATCGAATTTATCGGGGATTCTATTACCTGTGGGTTTGGAAATCTGGCTACGGATGGAAACCGGATGTTTTATACGGAAGATGAAGATGCCTGGCTGACGCATGGAGCGATTGCAGCAAGAGAGCTGGGATGGAAACCCAGCCTGATCAGCATCTCCGGTTTTGCAATGACAAAATACGAAGGATATCCATTTCCACATGGAATCGAAGAACTTTATCCATATACAGATCTTGTGACACAGGAGCGTCTTGGGGGTCAGGAACCGTTTGAAGTATGGGACTTCGAGGAACATCCGACAGATTACATCGTCTTAAATATTGGAACAAATGATTCAACTTTTGTAAAAATGGCAGAGGATCCATGGGCGGCGGAGCAAATCTATGAAGACCATTATCTGGAATTTCTTAAGATGCTGCGCAAGTACAATGGACCGAAGACAAAAATTATTTGTGCGATGGGAAGCATTGACTATTATCTTTATGATCGGATTTTGTCGGCCGTGGAGCGTTTAAAAAAAGAAACAGGTGACCGCTTCATTTACACAATGAAATATACAAAGATGCTTTCGATGGGCCTGGATGTGGGAGCGTGCTTCCATCCTTCCAGAAGCAAACAGGAGAAGATGGCGCAGGAACTTGTGCGATTTATCCGGGAACGTGTGATTCCGGAGCGTAAGGTATAAAGAGACAGAAAAGTCCGGATAGATGTCAAAAGAGATAGGAGAAAGAAATGAAACTGGCGGATATATTTCAGGATGGCGCTGTTTTACAGCGCGGAAAAGAGAGTAAGATTTGGGGAGAGGATCCCAATGGAACCCATGTCAAAGCTGTATTGAAGGGAAAGACATCTGTAATAGCAGAAACTTCCGTGCAGAATGGAAAATTTATGCTGACTTTTCCTGCAATGGAAGCACAAAAAGATGTGCTTCTGAAACTGGTCAACGACAGAGACGAGGTTATTTGTCTGAAAGATCTGGCTGTTGGCGAAGTATGGATTGCCGGAGGACAGTCCAATATGGAATTCCGCATGGCGTGGGATGCGGAGAGAGATAATATTCTGTCGGAGTATGAAAATACGATGATTCGTTTTTATGAAACTCCGAAGATTAGCTATGAAGGTGCGCTGGAAGAAGAAAATCACAGTACCGAGGGAGTATGGCGGAAAGCAGTGCCGGATGAAATACCGTATTTTTCGGCAGTTGGATTCTATTTTGCCAATAAACTCCAGAAAGAATTCGAAGGTGTACCGATGGGAATTATTGGCTGCAACTGGGGCGGTACCTCAGTAAGCTGCTGGATGCCGGAGGAGGATCTGGTTTCGGAATTCCAGGTTTATATCGATCTGAAAGATAAAACACGCGGGATGGATCTTGAGAAGGAATTTGAGACTTTCAAAAAGAGAAGAGCAGACGAACTCTCCCCGGAACAGTGTGAACGGCTGGATCTCCTTATGAAAAATCCAATTGTAGAGCCACAGCCTCCGATGAACCCTACGCCGGAAATGGAAGCTTTTATGGCATTGAAATATGCTCCGTTTTCTGCTTTCTCGGCAGGAAATCTGTATCAGACGATGCTGAAAAAGATTGTTCCATATACCTGCGCCGGGGTGATCTGGTATCAGGGTGAGGAGGATTCTCTGCCGGAGTATGGCGGAAAGTATGACAGACTATTTGCCAAAATGATAGAACGCTGGAGAATGGACTGGCAGGAGGAACTGCCGTTTATTTTCGCCCAGCTGGCAGGATTTACAAATCCGGGTGGAAAGCTGTCTCTGAATTTTACGCAGGTAAGAGCAGATCAGGAACTGGCATCCAAAGCAGTGAAAGATGCATGGATGGCGGTAACCTATGATGTTGGACTGCAGTACGACATCCATCCAAAACAGAAACGTCCGGTGGGTGAGCGTATGGCACTTCAGGCATTGCATCATGTATATGGAAAGGAACAGCTGAGTGAGTCACCGGATGTGACAGCTGTCAGAAAGGAGGAGGGCCTGATTACGCTGGAGATGATTCATACAGGAGATGGATTATGTCTGGCGGGAGAAGATGAGAAAGTAAAAGGTCTGGAACTGACGGTCAACGGCAGAAGTGTAGAGAATTATTCCACTGTTGTAAATGGTAATCTGCTGCAGATCCAGAGCGATCAGATCCATGAAAACAGCTGCATATCGCTCCGATATGCATGGAAAGACTGGATTGAGACAAATGTGTACAGTAGTGCAGGACTTCCGTTACGTCCATTAAAGATCGATTGTTGAGAAAGGATCAGAGATTATGGGAAAAAGAATAGACCGGATGCTGTATCCGGATGGAAAAAGCCGTGCACTGACCTTTAGTTATGATGACGGAGTGGTTCAGGACCGCAGGCTTGTGGCTATTCTGAATCAATATGGAATGAAGGGTACCTTTAATTTAAACTACGGGTACCTTGGCTTTCAGGGAACACAGGAGATGAACGGCCGGATGGTAGATATCTCAAAGATTGCAAAAGAAGAGGTGCCTGTCTTATATCAGGGCCATGAAGTTGCAGGCCATGGCATGTGGCATTCTTTGCTTCCGACAATTGAGAGTGGAGCGGCCATGTGGGAGATTATCGAGGACAAATATCAACTGGAAAAAATTTCTCCGAATATACTGAAAAGTTTTGCCTATCCTTTTGGAGAAACAAATTCTAGCGTATGCGAGATCCTTCGTCTGGCAGGGTATGAAGGGGCAAGAACCGTGAAGTCTACATATTGTTTTGAGCTGCCGGAGAATTTTCTGATGTGGCATCCAACCTGTCATCATGGCGATCCACGCCTGATGGAACTTGCAAAAGCTTTTTGTGAAGAACCGGTACATCCGCTGAGTCCTGCAAAACTTTTCTATGTCTGGGGACATGCGTACGAGTTTGATGCAGATGATAACTGGAATGTAATTGAGAGGCTCACGGAGTATCTGTCTGCTTTTTCAGATCAGATCTGGTTTGCTACAAACGGAGAGATCATGGATTATGTTCATGCATATCAGGGACTGCAGTATTCTGCGGATGCATGCAGGATTCATAATCCGTATGCGACAGATGTATGGATGTCCATTTCCGGAAAAGTGTATCAGATTCCAGCAGGAGAAACAGTCAGAATTCAGGATCCCGGAATATAATCGGGTACTGTGATATAGGCGCAGAATCTGTGACCTGCAGTGAGCAGATCATTGAAAATGGGTTACTTTATTAAAAACATGAAAGTTAGAAGAGGTAATATTGGTGATCAAAAAGCTAATCAGTAAAGACAAAACATTCTATAAAACAGTAGCGGGGATTGCAGTTCCCATCGCTTTGCAGGGATTGATCACGACCGGCGTTAACATGATGGATACCATCATGATCGGAATGGTAGGAGAGACGGAGCTGTCTGCGGTGTCCCTTGCAAATACCTTTATACATATTTATCAGATCCTTTGCATGGGAATCGGACTCGGCGCATCTGTTCTGGTTGCCAGATACTATGGAATGGGAGATAAAACATCCATGCAAAAGAGCGTATCCATTATGACGCGTCTATGCATTGGAATTGCAGCTCTTTTTGCAATTGCCACATTTCTGTTTCCTACGCAGATCATGCAGATCTATACATCTGAGAAACGGATCATTGCAAATGGTGTGAAGTACTTGCGTTGGTCCGTTGTTACTTATTTCCTGCTTGGACTTTCTCTGACGAGCACGATCATTCTGCGAAATGTCGGAAAAGTGCAGATGCCGCTTTTTACTTCCATTGGCGCCTTTCTGGTAAATGTTGGTGCAAACTATATTTTCATCTTTGGAAAATTCGGGGCTCCGGCCATGGGCGTTGCAGGAGCAGCAGTCGGCACACTGATTGCCAGAATTTTTGAATTTGTGATCATAGATGGTTATCTGTGGTTTAAGGACACTGCGATAGAATTCCGGCTGAAAAATTTCTTTATGCCAGTAGGCGGCTTATGGAAGGAATATATCCGAATCAGCATTCCAGTACTCATCAGCGATGGAATCCTTGCACTTGGAAACAATTCTGTTGCTATGGTAATCGGAAGACTGGGAGAGAGCTTTGTAGCAGCAAATGCAATTACATCTGTGACACAGCAGTTAAGTTCTGTACTGATTCAGGGATTTTCCCAGGCAGGAGCCATCGTTACCGGTCATACGCTGGGAGAAGGCAAGAGAGAAAAGGCACAGGAACAGGGATATGCATTGCTTGGTCTTGGATTCTTTTTTGGCCTGGTGTCTGCAGGAATCATCATGCTCATCAGTGAGCCGATGATCCGGGCTTATAATGTGTCACCGGAAACTGCGGAACTGGCGAGAGAACTGATGGATGCGATCAGTATTATTGTCTGGTTCCAGGCAACCAATAGTATTATGACAAAAGGAACGCTTCGTGGCGGCGGTGATACGAAAGTACTGATGATTGCCGACAATGTGTTTCTTTGGGTATTTTCCCTGCCGCTTGGAATTCTGGCGGGACTTGTTTTACATCTCCCGGCATTCTGGATTTATATTTTCCTGAAAATTGACCAGATCATGAAATGTGTCTGGTGCGTGTTACGATTAAACAGTGGAAAATGGATTAAGAAGATTGAGAGTTATGCGGAATAAAAAGCAGGACATCTGAGAAACACATTTTGTTATTTGGACATTATGTTGGACAGAATGGAGAAGTTTTATGAGAAAATATGAGAAAAACATTAAACTGCTGGAGGAAGCAGTGAAGACGGATGCCGTAATCCGTCCGGTTGCCAAACACAGGAAAGAAGATGGCAGTCTGGATATCGAGGGAAATCTGAAACTGTGGAATGAGGCACTGGAACCGTTTGAAAAGACAAAGCTCTGGGAAAACGGAACGCCAGGATATGATGACCGGGATCCGCTGCAGCCGGAACCATACTTTGTTTTTATTCCGGCACCGGAAAATCAGAAATCCAGAGGAACGATTCTGATTGCACATGGCGGAGGATTTACCTGGAGAACAGGAGCTGAGGGCATCAATGTGGCCTGGTATTTTCATAATGCCGGTTTTCACACGGCGATTCTGTGCTACCGTCTGGCTCCTTATACCAGATTTGACGCCATTGCAGATATGCAGAGGGCAATTCGTATTTTGAGAAGTAAGAAGGAAGAGTGGAATCTGGGAGAAAAGCTCGCGGTTATGGGATTCTCTGCGGGAGGAATGCTTTCCGGTAACTGCGCGACACATTTTGAAGACGGTGACCCGGAAAACCCGGATCCGATCGAAAGATTCAGCAGCAGGCCGGACGCTGCAGTAATCGGATATGGCGCGATGACAGCAGTGTCTTTTCCAAAACCCTTCGGTATGAGGCAGGAAGATCCGATGATGGGAAACGGGATACAGGAAAAAATGTACCTTTCGATTGAAAAACATGTAGACTATAATACGCCGCCAATGTTTATCTGGCAGACGATGAGTGACGACGGAAGAACGGGAATGTGTCTGGCCAAGGCATTACAGGATGCAGAAGTACCGTATGAACTTCATATTTTTACCCCGGGTGTTCATGGCCTTGGCATGGCGGATGGGAAAAACGATCTTGGAATGAACATTCCGCATATTGCCCATTGGGGAGAATTATGCAGGGAATGGCTGATGGATTTGGGATTTTGAGGCAGGAGGCTGAGATTATCATGAGAGAAAAGACGTTAGAGATTTTAAAAAATGCAAAAGAGTGGAAAGCGCCGGAGGTATCAGCAGATATTCCGCATGGAGATATGCCAGGAGATAAAGTGGAAATCGGTGAGGAACATATCAGAAAGTCACAGATCATCATGCAGGAGCTGATCCGGCTTCTTCCGGAATATATTGAGAAGAACGGGAAAGTGGTTATTGCAGTATGCGGAGGATCCGGCGTAGGAAAAAGCGAGAATGCATCACTGATCTCCTATTATCTGAATGAAATGGGAATCGGAGCCTACACGATGTCCGGCGATAATTATCCGAGAAGAATTCCGATGTATAATGATGCGGAAAGACTCCAGACGTTCCGGCTTCATGGCGTAAGAGCGCTGGTAAAAAATGATCTTTTAGATGAAAAGGTCAGAGAAGAACTGAGGGGACTCCAGAAAAAAGATGATGATGCCAATACTGCATATAGCAAGGAGTATCCATGGTTTCAGACTTATCTGGATGGTGCACTTGCCGGGCTGAGAGGATATCTTGGAACCAGAGCCGAAATTGATTTTGATGAGGTTTCTGAAATTATTTCCCAGTTTAAGAGCGGAAAAGAAAAAATTTTTTTGAAAAGAATGGGACGGACACCGGAAGAACTCTGGTATGAGAAAGTGGATTTCTCCAAAATTGATGTACTGGTAGTAGAATGGACACATGGAAACAGTGATTTTATTGCAGGCGTTGATATTCCGGTCTTTTTGAACAGTACGCCAGAGGAGACTATGGCACATCGGGCAGCAAGAAACCGGGATGGAAAAGTCGATTCTGCATTTACGACACGGGTGCTGGAAATTGAGCAGGCGATGCTGGCAGCGCAGGCTCATAAAGCGAAGGTGATTTTATCCAAGCAGGGAGAATTACTTTCTTATGAACAATATCAGGAACTGTAATACGGGAATATCTTTTTGATTTCAATTCTAATATATTTCGGAGGGCATAAAAATGGATAAGATCACAGTGAACAATAAACCAATGTTAAATGCGTATCCCGACAGCATTGGAGGAACGTTGTCTGACATTGTAAATGTCTTAAAGAAACCGGAGTTTGAACATACATTCTCCTCTTTCTATATTTTGCCGAGTCTGTTCAACACAGACCTTGACAGGGGATTTTCTGTTATCAGCTATGATTTGAATGAGAGTCTGGTGAAAGCAGAAGATTTAAAGGATCTGGAAAAACTGGGAATTGATTTGAAATTGGACTTTATCTTAAATCATGCATCTGTATTATCAGAGCAGTTTCAGGATATTCTTGCACACGGGGAGAAATCGGAATATCGAGATTTTTTCATTGACTGGAATAAATTCTGGGAAGGTTATGGACAGATGACCGCGGACGGTTATATCCAGCCGGATGAAAAGTATATTAAGAATATGTTTTTCCGTAAGCCGGGACTTCCTATTTTGATGGTGCGTTTTCCAGATGGAAAAGAGGTTCCATACTGGAATACCTTTTATCAGGAAGTAAAATATCCGGAGATTGATGCGCAGGATCTTATGAAGCTGGCGCAGATGCAGTACAATATTGCGGACCGGATCGCAGCGCTGGTTAACAAAAATATCAAAGATGGTAACAGACCGGTGGATATTGATTTTGGTATCTACGCGAAGTACAAGTCTGTGATTGTAGATTATCTGGAATCGAGAAGAAAATATCTCGGTCAGATGGATCTGAATGTTAAATCACCGAAGGTATGGAACTTTTACGACAAAGTCTTGAAACAGTTATCAGATTATGGGGCAAAACTGGTACGTCTGGATGCGTTTGCCTATGCACCGAAAGAACCAGGTGAGAAAAATTTCCTGAACGAACCAGGAACCTGGGATACGCTTGCGAAAGTTCAGAATCTGGCGGATCAGTATGGCCTGTCCCTCCTTCCGGAAATTCATGCAAGCTATGGTGAAAAGAATTATGAAGTGATTGCCTCAAAAGGCTATATGGTATATGATTTCTTTTTACCGGGTCTGATTATTGATGCACTTGAAAACACAGATGGATCGCTTCTGGGAAAATGGGCAAATGAGATCATTCAAAAAAATCTGAAGACAGTAAACATGCTGGGCTGCCATGATGGAATCCCGCTGCTGGATCTGAAAGGTTTAGTGGATGAAGAACGCATCCAGAAACTAATTGATAAAGTGGTAGAACGTGGCGGTTATGTGAAAGATCTGCATGGAGCGAAAAACATGTATTATCAGGTGAATGCTACTTATTATAGTGCACTGGGAGCTGATAATGCAAAGATGCTTCTGGCAAGAGCTCTGCAGTTATTCATGCCGGGAAAACCGCAGATCTGGTATCTGGATCTGTTTGCCGGGGAAAATGATCATGAAGCCGTGAAAAGAGCCGGAACAGGAGGACACAAAGAAATCAACCGCACCAATCTTTCGGCGGAAGATGTGGAACTCGCCCTGAAAAAGGATATCGTAAAAAAACAGCTGGAGATGATCCGGTTCAGAAATTCCTTCCCGGCATTTTCTTTCGATTCGGAAATTACAGTAAAACAGGAAGGAAATACGCTGAATTTTGTATGGAAGAAGGATGGATATCAGGCGTTGCTGAAAGCTGAGCTGGAGAACAAGACATTTGAAATAAAAGGGGTCGATCCGTCCGGGGAAGTTAAGAGCCTTATCGACTAATCGATAACAGACGGCAGACTATTTACAAACATCCCAAGAAAAGGTATGATTCTTTTATCAATATATTTATAAAAGAGGATAGAAATACCATGAGCGGACTGGAAAAGAAATTTGCCACAAAATCGAAGATTGTCAATTATATCATAAACAAACAAATCACATCAAAGGTGGAAATCGCCAGAGACCTGAACCTGAGTATGCCGACGGTTCTGTCAAATGTGAAAGACCTGTTGGAGAAAGGCGTGATTGCGGAAGTCGGAGAATATGAATCCACAGGAGGCAGAAAGGCTAAGAGTATCGGCATTCATTCGTCTTATCGTTATGCCATGGGAATTGTTATCACTGCAAACCATGTGGGAATGGTGCTGGTAAACTTCAAGTATGAGATTGAAAAATCAGAGCGTATCCGCCTGAAATTTTCACCGGATATGGCGTACTGCAGTCGTGTTGCGGAACTGGCAGAAGAATTTCTGAAAGACATGGATCAGAAAGAGAAACTTCTGGGGATTGGCATTGCCATTCCGGGAATCATTAACCAGGAACAGAAACTGGTCATAAAATCTCACACGCTGAAACTGGAAAACTACAGCTTAAGTTTTCTGGAACAGGGATTTTCCGTACCGGTATATTTTTCAAATGATGCAAATGCAGCGATGATGGCAGAGGATCTGCATGTCCATCAGAATGCGATTTATCTTTCGCTGAATCAGACCCTTGGGGGAGCATTCTGTATCGAGGGAAAACTGTTTTCCGGCGAAAACCAGAAAGCAGGAGAGTTTGGACACATGGTATTAGTGCCCGGAGGCCGTAAGTGCTATTGTGGAAAAGCGGGATGCGCAGATGCATATTGTGCGGCCAGTGCACTTCTGGATGAAAAAACAGAATCGGTAGAGCAGTTTATGCAGCAGCTTCAAAGCGGAGATGAAAAGGCCGGAGAAAAATGGGAAACCTATCTGGACTATCTGGCGATTCTGATTTCCAATCTGCGAATGGCATACGACATGGATATCATCCTCGGTGGGGAAATGGGTGGATATCTCACAGATTATATGATTCCACTTGGGGAAAAAGTTATGCAGTACAATGGATTCGACCATGATCTCAGATACCTGAAAAACTGTTCTTATAAAAAAGAAGCCTCTGCGGTAGGTGCGGCAAAGCATTTTCTGCAGGAGTTCATCAGAAAAATGTAGGAAAGAAATCACATACCCTGATTACAATGTAAAAAGTTGTAGTCAGGGTATTTTTTCTGCATGTGGATAGAAAAGTTTGCACAAAAATGAAATCCCCAATTTGTGCAACTGGTAGAAATGGGAAAATTTTTCAAATATCAATTGACAAAGAAGAGAAGTTGAACAATAATGTAATTACTTTAACAAAATGTTTGATAAAAGATAATAAGAAAGAAAAATATCATATCAAACACAAAACGAAATGAAGGAGGAAAACATTATGTTACAGCAGGTTATGACAAATCCAGGGGAAATTATGTTCAGAGAGGTGCCGGTTCCGGAAATCAAAGCCGACCAGGTGCTGGTCAAAATCAAGAACATCGGCATCTGCGGATCAGATATTCACGTATATCATGGCAAACATCCATTCACAAAATATCCGGTAACGCAGGGCCATGAGGTTTCAGGAGAAGTTGTAAAAGTTGGAAATGCAGTAACAGAATTTCATGAGGGACAGAAAGTAACCATCGAACCGCAGGTATACTGTGGCCACTGCTATCCATGCCGTCATGGAAAGTACAATCTCTGCGAAGAACTGAAAGTAATGGGCTTCCAGACAACAGGAACAGCATCGGAATATTTTGCCGTAGATGCATCAAAAGTAACACCAATTCCGGAAGACATGTCATATGAAGAGGGCGCAATGATCGAGCCTCTGGCAGTAGCCGTTCATGGTGTAAAACAGATGGGCGATGTAAAAGGAATGAACATCGTGGTAATCGGCGCCGGCCCGATCGGAAATCTGGTAGCACAGACAGCGAAAGGTATGGGAGCTGCGAAGGTTATGATTACAGATGTCAGTGATCTTCGTCTGGAAAAAGCCAGAGAATGCGGAATTGATGTTTGTGTCAATACGAAGAATAAAAACTTCGGGGAAGCAATGATCGAAGCTTTCGGACCGGACAAAGCAGATGTGATCTATGACTGTGCCGGAAACAACATCACAATGGGACAGGCAATCCAGTATGCAAGAAAAGGAAGCGTAATCGTACTGGTTGCAGTATTTGCAGGAATGGCAGAAATCGATCTGGCAGTCGCAAATGACCATGAGCTTGACATCAAGAGCACGATGATGTACAGACACGATGACTATGTAGATGGAATCCGACTGGTAAACGAAGGAAAAGTACATTTAAGACCGCTGATTTCCAAAACCTTTGCATTTAAAGACTATCTGAAAGCATATCAGTACATTGATGCGAACCGTGAAACCACAATGAAAGTTATCATCAACGTGCAGGAAAAATAAAACGCTTGATAGAAATGCAGGAGGAAAATCAAAAATGACAGAACCGGTATTTACGGCGGAACCAACAAGGCTGTTACTTGCAGCAGCAGTGGGTATTATGCTGTTATTGTTATTGATCATTAAGTTTAAGATTCATCCCGTACTATCCTTATTGATCTCGGCTTTGTTTATCGGACTTGGAGCTGGAATGCCGGTTCCGACTTTGGTCAGCACCGTGGAAAAAGGTGCTGGGGAAACACTGCAGGGAATTATATTGCTGATTGGACTGGGGTCCTTATTTGGAGGGATTCTGGAGATGTCAGGAGGAGCACAATGTGTTGCACGGACACTGGTAAACAGGTTTGGTGAGAAAAAGTCCGGAATCGCCCTTGGAATCACAGGGCTGGTAGTCGGGACTACGGTATATTTTGAAGCAGGGGTTGTGATTTTGATTCCGCTGGCATTTGGACTAGCCAGAAGAACAAAGAAATCTACATTATATTATGTAATTCCGCTGCTGGCAGGCCTCTCAGCAGGTTTTGCCTTTATACCACCATCCGCAGGATCTGTTCTTGTTGCAAATATGCTGAATGTGGATCTTGGGGTTATGATTGCCGTAGGTGTTCCGGTAGGAATCTTGTCCTTGCTTTTTGCAGGAATTATGTGGTCAAAATTTATTGGCCGCCGGATAGAAACAGGGTTTCCATCGAATATCCAGGAAGTCCGGGAGGAAGAGGAAACGAACCTTCCTGCATTTTCTACCGTATTAGGCATTATCCTTGTTCCTCTGGTTCTGATTTTGTGCAGTACGATTTCCGATTATATACCGGGCATAGATGGAATCCGTCCTGTTCTGGAATTTATCGGGACACCATTTGTGGCTCTGATCTTTGCGGTATTGGCAGCAATGTATTTTCTTGGAAAAAAACAGGGATATAACGGAGAACAGTTAAAAAAGATTATGGATCGTTCCCTGCGTCCGACAGGACAGATTCTTCTCGTTATTACCGGTGGAGGAATCATCCGATGGGTTCTTCAGGATTGTGGTATGGGTGAGATCATCGGACCGGTACTTGAAAAAAGTGGTCTTCCTCTGGTTCTTGTGGCTTTTCTGATCGCAGCACTGATTCGTGTATCGGTAGGGGCGGCAGTGGTAGCCATGACCATGGCGGCAGGAATTATGATTTCAATGCCGGGAGTTGCAGAATTATCGCCTGTTTATCTGGCGGCCATGGTCTGTGCGATCAATGGTGGAGCAACGGTGTTCAGTCATGTGAACGATTCAGGATTCTGGCTGGTAAATTCGTTATTGGAAATTGATGAAAAAACAACGCTGAAGTCATGGACGATGATGGAAACAATCATAGGATTCACCGGACTGATCTGTGCGATTGTAATCAGTCTGTTTGCATAGGAGAAAGTGAAATGATTGTAAAAGTAGTTTTGAAAACAATGCAAAACGCAAGAAAGCTGGTAAGCATTGCAGAAGCAATTCCTCATGATGCAGAATTATGCTACGGACGTTATGTTGTAAACGCAAAATCTATGCTTGGTGTACTGAGTATGCCCGAATTTGAGACAGGAGAATTGCATATTCATACAGACAATAAAAAAGAATGTGAGCAGATTTTGCTTAAACTGCGGAAGGCAGAACTTCTGATGGACACCAGCGATGCAGTCTGTCGGTCTATTTATGACATCACCACGTTTGGAGAAATACTGATTGATTTTACTTTCCGGCAGACAGATGAAGCCGGACAGAGACTATATGCGGGAAATCCGGGAGGCGCGCCGGCAAATGTAGCAGTGGCAGCAAGCAGGCTGGGAGCACATGCTGCATTTATAGGAAAAGCGGGAGAAGACATACATGGAGAATTTCTGCGGTCTGTACTTCAAAGTGAAAAGGTTGAGACAAAGGGAATGCTCTTGGATGCAGATTATTTTACGACACTAGCTTTTGTGGAAATAAGCGAAAGCGGTGAGCGTACTTTTTCCTTTGCAAGAAAGCCGGGAGCAGATACGAAAATTCAGAAGGAAGAAGTGGATATTGATCTTCTGGATCAGACAAACATTTTTCATATTGGTTCCTTATCACTTACCGATCAGCCGGCAAGAGATACAATGCTTTACGCAGTAAAAAGAGCCAAAAACAAAGGAAGTATTATTTCTTATGATCCAAACTACAGAGCATCTCTGTGGAAAAATGAAGAAACAGCCAAGAAATATATGAGAAGTATGATTCCATATGTGGATATTCTGAAAATTTCAGACGAAGAAACAGAGCTGCTGACAGATTATAAAAGCGCGGAAGACGCAGCGGAAAAATTATACCGCCAGGGAGTGAAAGTCATAGCGGTCACACTTGGGAAAAACGGAGTGTATATTTTTAATAAAGAAGGCGGCTGCCTTGTACCTGGTTTTCCAGTAGAACATGTGGCGGATACCAACGGTGCCGGTGATTCGTTCTGGGGAGGTTTTCTGTATCGAATCAGTCAGTCTGAGAAAAGACCAGAGGAACTGGAACAAAAAGAGTTGGCAGAATATGCGAGATTTGGAAATGCGGTGGCAAGTCTTTGCGTGGAGAAAAAAGGTGCAATTCCGGCAATGCCCTATTTGTCACAGGTGGAAAAAAGACTGGAGGATACACGATGGAAATAAATTTAAAAGAGCAGCTGAATGGAATTCAGCATATCGGAGTTCCTACGAATGATATCGAAGCAACGATTCAGTTTTATAAAACGCTGGCTTTGAAATTGCATTTCGTACGGTAAACGAAGAGGCAGATGAAAAAGTTGCATTTTTAAAATTGGATACACTTGTTATTGAAACATATGAAAACAAAACTGCAAAAATGGAAGCAGGAGCTGTTGACCATATAGCAATCGACGTAAAAGATATCGAAAAGGTATATGAAAGGATTGGCCAGACAGGACTCAATACGACAAAAGATATCATACATTTCCTGCCATTTTGGGAAAAAGGCGTAAGGTTCTTTACGATTGAAGGGCCAAACCGGGAAAAAATTGAATTTAGCCAGTATTTATAACAACAGAATAGAAATGCCCTTTATGTATCCCTTTAAGCGGTATGAAAAAACTGCTTAAAGGGAATTTTTATACTGCGCTGATTAAGAAAATACTGTTCATCGGTATCCCGTCGGGAATTGAGAACAGTATGTTTCAGTTTGGAAAGCTGGCAATCCAGTCTACAGTGTCGACCCTTGAAACCGTTGCGATTGCCGCACAGGCAATGACGAACATTCTTGAGAACCTGAACGGCGTTGCCGCAATCGGCGTCGGGATCGGGCTGATGACGGTCGTCGGCCAGTGTCTCGGTGCGGGGCGGAGAGACGAAGCGATCTACTATATTAAAAAACTGTGCTGGCTGGCTGAGATTGTTATTATCGTAATGGTTTCCAGGATTATATTGGACAAGTCAGAAACTTCGACTTCCGGGACATAACGGTGACCGATTTCGCATTTATGAGAGCAGTAATAATTGCAGAGATCTGGTCGCCCGTAAGCGTCTGCCATCTGGATAATATCGTAAGGTGTAGGTTCCTGCATTTCATATTCAAATTTTTCAATTTTAGAATCAGAAACAGCAGTCATTTTTTCGCTGGCTTCTAATCTGGTAAGACCGGCTTCTTCCCGGCAAATCTGATAAATTGTTTTATTTTCTCTTGTAGATTGTTTCCCCATGAGAATAACCTCCTCGTATATCGCCGAACATGAGGATTATCAGGTGCTAAGTCCACATGCTGTGCGTGTATTTTCTTTATAGATTTTATTATACTTGAAGCATCAGTAAACAACAAGAGATCTATTGATATACACTGTAACCATCAAAGAAGATTAAATCATAAAATTCAAAGAAATGGAGGAGCTGGCAAGCAGGACTGCTCTTAGTAGTTATTTCGGAACAGATATCTTTGATGTCTGTACGAGGGTATGGGGAATCGGAATCCCCATCAAGAGACTTACCCGGAGGTATGCCGTAGCCATAAAATGGCGATACGGTAATACCTGGGTGGATCTTGCTCTAATCTACAAATCCTCTTACATATACAAAAGATGGAGGGGGAAAATACAGGGTGTGAGAGAAAAGAATTTTAGAAAAATCAAAATAACTCAAAAACTTGACTTTTAACATCACCAAAGTTAAAATGAAAGAAAATGAGTTAAAAGGAGAACGAGAAATATGTTTACAAGCGTATTCGGGATTTCTATAAAATATGAAGCATGGAATCATCAGGATTC
>OLSJ01000489.1_pt1 | contig 30926 bp, 27 predicted proteins | sample 1672151 | NCBI WGS metagenome assembly OLSJ01 (sample SAMEA3136653, study PRJEB25190) | human gut metagenome | biome: human gut; feature: human-associated habitat; material: faeces | place: Austria | collected 2013 | reverse complement strand
CGATGTTCGGGTTCACCGTCTTCAGCACTTCCTTGGCCCAGCCGATGTACCCCAGTTCGATGCCCCGGGCAAAGTTCATCATGATGAACTCGTAGCCCATGTCCCGCAAGATGGACTCCTGCAGCTCGCCGTAATAGCCCAGCCGGCACGGGCCGCCGAACTGGATGAGGATGTCGGCGCCCAAATCGAGCGCCTCGGCAAAGTCTCCCAAGATGTGCTTGAAAGGCGTGCACACGTAATCGCTCGAGTTCTGGACGCCCACCTCGCTGGCGGCGCGGGTGGCCTCGGGCAGGGGCAGGTAGTCCACGTCGAGCACCTGCTCGCAGAAGAACTTGAACGCCGGATCGTAGTAGCAGTAGCGAAAGAACGCCGCCTTGGTGTACTTATGGTGCTTGGCCTTGTGCTTGGCGGCTTTGGCGGCCTTGCGGTCGGCCAGAAGCGTCGGGGCATGGCGCCGCTCCAGCTCAACAGCCACCGAGGAGCGCACCTGCTCGATGAGGGCCTGGGGCTTACTCATGGACATAGCCTCCCTTCTGCTGGAAGCGCAGGATGTCGACGAAGCTCTCTACGCGAGTCTCCACGCCGGCGGTGCCGGACTGCGCATCGATCATCAGGTTCAGAATCGGCGTGCCCTGGATGCAGCGCATGATGGCGTCGTCGGTCATGGAGTCGGGGCCGCAGGGGAAGGCGCTGATGAGCACGATGCCGTCGATGTCATCCTGCGCCAGGAGGATAGAGCCGATGAGCTCGCGGTTGATGAGCCACGGCATGGTGCCGGAGAACTCGAAGCTCTTCTTGTACGCGCGCTCGTGATCCATGGCGTCGGCGTAGACGACCGTGGCACCCATCTCCTCGAGAGAATCGATGACCGCGCCGGAGAGGTACGGATCGTGGGAGATGTAGGGATGGGCCACCACCAGGATGCCAAGCGGGCGCACAACCGCATCGTCCCCGGCCACGGCGGCGGCATCGGCAGCGCGGCGCTCGTCGACCAGGCGGCGCAGCGTGCGCTCCTGGGCGGAGGCCAGCGCCTCGTCATGGGCGCGCTGAGCGTCCCAGGCGGCCTTGAAGGCAGTGCGGGCGTCCTTGGGGGCGACGCCCATGCGGGCGGCCATATCGCAGAAGGCGCGGCGCACGTCCTTCGCCTTCCGGGCGTTTTGCACCTCGCAGGAGATGACGCGCAGCTTGTCGTCGCGGAAGGTGTTGCGCACCATATCGGTGGCCGACTGGAACTTCGTGCAGAACCCGCTGCGATGGTCGCTCGTCGGGTAGCAGGGAACGAAGACGGCGTCGCAACGCCCCACGAGGCTTTCCACATGCCCGACGAACACCTTCGAGGCCAGGCAACACTCGTCCACGGAGAGCCGGTCGCCCTCATCGGCGATGGCCTTGTCCGTCGGATCGCTCACCACCACGGTGCGCCCGATGGATTCGAAAAACGTGGTCCACAGCACGCCGAAGCGATAGAACAAAAGCGCGCGGGGAATGCCCACTACCTGCACATCAGCCCAATCTGTCGTTTGGGGCACGGGCAACCTCCTCAGGTGTCGAGGCGCCGACCCAGCGGCCCGGCGCGAATAAGCAGTACCGGCAATCATAGCACAGCGCCCCTTGAACCTCCGTCCAAGGGGCGCTGTCTGCACATTTCGAAATGCTGTCCGTTACTCCCGGCCCCTCCGTAGGGGCCGACCGCTACTCCACGTGAATCTCGAGGGCCTTCACGCCGGCGGGGGACCAGGACGTGGCGAACGACTCCTCCAGAGGACCCTTCACGTCGGCCTTGCGACCAATGAGGCTCTTGCCGTTGTCATCGAGGCCCGAGGTGGCCACGGCGATGGTGGTCAGCCGGTACTGAGTACCGTTCAGGTTCATGTCCAGCGGGCGGGTGAGCTTCAGCACCAGCTGGACGCTGCCGTTGGCATTATCCGTCGTGCCGTTGTTGGTGTAGTTGTTGCCGGAGGAAAGACCCGCAGCGTCTTCCACCGCCTGAAGCGTCCCCGACAGCGACACCGAGTCGCCGAACTTGACGTTCCCGATGTTCTCAGGGTCGGTGTTGGCCGGATCCACCGAGGCCGGCGAGTCCGCGCCCTCGGCCGGAGCGACGGGAATCTGGTTCGTCTGCGTGTCGATCTGCCCCGCATCGGCCACGGTGACAAGCCAGCCCTCGGTGTTGGACCACGCCACGTTCAGCGTCACCGTCGACGTGCGCAGCTCGCTCGTCTTCACACCGTCAGCCTCGCTTTCCACGGTCTTCGAAAGATCGACGGTGATAGGGCCGCCGTCGATGGTGAGATCGGAGGCGGTCTTCACGATGGAGGCGTCGGCCATGGCCTCCCCGTAGGTGGGGTTGTTGGTCGCGAGGATGTCGTTCAGGTTAGCCAAGATGTCGTTGGCGCTGGCACTAGCCAAAGGCACCGCCGTCGCCTCTCCCACCACTAAGTCGCCGGGAACCCACGTCTCGCCGGCATCGGAGTACTCGAAAGGCAGGGTCACGGGCACGTTGATCTCGACGCCCTTGTTCTTGAAGGTGGCCGTGGCCGTCGCCTCGCAGGTGACGATCTGGTTGGCCGGCGCGCCAAGGTTCGTGGGCTCGTTCAGCACAATGTCGCTGAACTTCGGGCCGATGAGCGCGTCCTGGGACACGTAGGCGTACTGGGAAATATCCGGAGCGTCCATGGCCACCTCGTCGAAGGCGGCAATGACCCGGGCGTCGGACAGCGGCACCCGCTGGGTCTCCTCGGCAACCGGCTGCTCGTTGAAGAACCCGGAAGTGAACAGATAGGTGAGCACGCCGGCGGCCACGAGCAGGCAGATGACAAGGCCGACGATGACGGCCGTGCGCTGCCCCTTCTTCACATCGCGGGGCTGAGCGGCCTCGACGTTGCCGTAATCGTCCCCGGCACTCTGGATGAACGCCGCAGCGGCGGCTTTCGCGGCAGCGGCCTTCTTGGCCTCGGCGGCCGCACGGGGAGAAAGACCCTCGTCGGGGGCAGAATCGGCCGGAGAAGCGCTGTTGCGCGGATCGAGTTCAGTCATAATTCCTCCTGAGACAGCAGGGCCAACACCGTGCGGCCCTAGGGTCGCAGTATACTGTATTTGACCCTCTGTCGGCTAGGGCAGCGGGCGAACTATTGGGCCGATTTCCCCAGGTTGCCGGCGATGACGACGCAAATCGCCATGAGCAACAGGTTGAAGATGAGCGACGTGGGAAGCTGGCCGCCCGTGGCATAGCACAGCCCCAACCCGAACACCGAGGCGACCACGCCGGCCAAAGCGAGGCTGCGCAGGGCCGCCGCGCGCCCCGGGTTGCGCGAGGCCGCGCGCCCGAGAACCCCCGCCGCAATGGTAATGCCGTTGGCCACCGCAGCGGCAACGCCGAGCACAAGGGCGGAAAGCGGAAGCCCCGTCGCGGCGGCCGCCCCGTCGGCGAGAGCCCCGTAGATCACCACGCCGCCCACGGCGAGTCCGAACAGGCCGCAAATCATCAGCAGGTACGAGAACATGCGCAGATACCATGAAATGGTGCTTGTCTGTTCGACTGCCACCAGCGCTCCTTTCAGCCTGCTGCCCTGCGGGCAATGTGACGGACGCCCCTCAAGCTTGCGGGCTTGTTGTGGGCTTGCCGCCTGAAGATGGGGGTCATGATACCATAGGCCCATGGATCCGACGGTTCTTCAACAAACCCCCTTGCAGCCCTCGCCCGGCATCGGAGACGGCAGCAAAAGCGAGCGCACTCCCCTGGCGCTTCGCGTGTTCGGCGCCCTGCTCATGGCCGGGGGCGTGGCCGTCGTGCCCGAAGTGATCCACACGCTCGCCCAAATGGGAACCGTCTTCGTCGAGAAGACCTACACCGACGACTCGCTGCTCACCATCATCCTGTATGTCACGCTCGCGCTGTCCGCCTGCTTCTGCGCCCTGGCCTCCGGTGTTCTCGGCTTCCGCCTCCTGCGCGGCAACCGCCGGCGCGCCCGCCTCATCGCCGAGGCCGTGGCCATAGGGCTCGTCGTCGCCTTCTCCGCCGATCTGCTGCTGTTCGGCGTGAACCCGGGCCTGTGGTTCCTCGGCGCCTGCGCCCTCATCCTCATCGCGGCCCACGTCTGGGTGGACCCGTCGCTGTCCGACGAGCGCGAGCTGCAGCGGCGGCTGCGACTCATGCAAACGCGCGAAGAGGCCGAGGACGGCACCCTCGGTCTGGACAAGACCGGCCGCGGCTATATCGAACTGGACTTCTTCAACCTGTTCTGGATCTTCGTCATCGCCTCGGTGGCCGGGGTGGTCATCGAGTCCATCTACCACGTGCTCGTGGTCGACTTCGGCCACTACGAGGATCGCGCCGGCCTTCTGTGGGGGCCCTTCTCCCCCATTTACGGCTTCGGCGCCGTGCTCATGACGCTGGCGCTCAACCGCTTCCACAACGCGCCCATCCCCGTGGTGTTCCTCGTCAGCGCCGTCATCGGGGGCGCCTTCGAGTACTTCGTCAGCTGGTTCATGGAATATGCCTTCGGCGCTATCGCCTGGGACTATACCGGCACCTTTCTCAACATCAACGGTCGCACCAACTTCATGTTCATGTGCATGTGGGGGGCCCTCGGCGTGGTGTGGGTGAAGCTGGCCCTGCCGGCGCTTTTGCACACGGTGAACCTCATCCCGTGGCGCTGGCGCTACTCCATCACGGCGCTGTGCGCGGCGCTCATGATCTTCGACGGCGCCATGACGCTCGTGGCCCTCGACTGCTGGTACTCGCGCTTGGCAGGTGCGGCGCCCGACAACGCGCTCGAACAGTTCTGCGCCGAGCAGTTCGACAACCAGTGGATGGAAAACCGCTTCGAATCGATGAGCATCCACCCCGATGCCGCCCATCGCTCATCCTAGGAGATTTTCGTGACTGAAGACCCGTACGACATCCTCGGCGTCCCCCGCACGGCCACGTCCGACGAGATAAAGAAGGCCTATCGCAAGAAGGCTCGGGAGAACCACCCGGACTTGAACCCGGACGACCCCGAGGCCGAAGAGCGCCTGAAGAAGATCAACGAGGCCTACGACCGCATCACGAACCCGGAGAAGTACGCCCGCGAGGACGCCCGACGCTATCGGTCGCCCTACAACCCCACCTACACCGGCTACGGCACGTCGGGCGGCAACCCCTTCGGCGGCGCGGGCCCCGGCAGCCCTTACGGCGGCGGTGCGCCCGGCGGCGGGTACCAGTACCAGTGGGTGGAAATCAACTGGGAGGACTTGTTCAACACCTGGAACCAGGCCTCCTCGGTGCCGCGACCGGAGGTGTCGGCCACCGATTCGGCCGAGCTGCGCCAGGCGGTGCTGTTCATCGACGGCGGCAACTACAAGGCGGCCCTCACCGTGCTCGCGGCCCTGCCCATCAAGGAGCGCACGGCCCGCTGGCACTATCTGGCGGCGCTGGCAAACTACGGCGCCGGCAACACCGTGGCTGCCGTGGACCAGATCCGCACCGCCCGCAAGGCCGACCCCACCAACGGCGACTACCGCCAGGCCGAGGCCGTCATCGGCGCCCGCGCCCGCACCTACCAGCAGGAGAGCGAGAGCCGCGGATTCGGCGGCTGCGTGGACCCCAGCTCGCTGTGCTGCTGTCTCATGTGCGGCCCGGCCCTCTGCCAGCCGTTTTTGTTCTGCCTGTAGTTTATTAGTAGCGCGGAGCGGAAAGCGTCGTCCACTCGGGGGCGTAGCGGGCGACCCAGTGGGCCACGCCGCGGATGGCCACGGCCTCGGCGAAGGTTTCCGCCACCGACAGCACCACGTACAGGATGAGCGTGCAGAAAATCATCGGGCCGGCCAAAGCGGCGATGAGCGACATGATCTGGGCGAAGGAGGGATCGGCCGCACCGCCTATGGCGGCGATGGTCGGAGCCGCACCCATGATGCAGAGGAACATGATCGAGAACACCACAATGCTCAGCACGAGCGAGATGCCGATGACGATGGCCATGGGAATGAGCGTCACCGCGAACAGCTGGCCCCAGTTGCGGCGCGCCTTCTCCCAGATGTCCTTCACATTGAAGCCATCGCCCAGGCTCTGCCCCATGATCATGCGCATCTGCATGATGATGCCGGCCACATAGGTGGCCAGGGAAACGGCGATGGAGACGACCCAGCCGATGAAGGGAATCCAGCCGAAGATGCCGCCGATGATGCCACCAACCAAGCCCACCACCAGCGTCAGCACGAAGGCGTAGAAGCCGTATTCGAAGTTCTTGCCCGTCACGATTTTCTGGGGCAAGAGGCTGCGGCCGCCGAAGGGCACCTCGCGGGACCAGAACAGAAGGTAGCCGGCCACGACGAAGTTCAGAATCGGCACGCACATGATGAGGCCGAGCACCAACAGCCGGCTTATGTAGTTCGGCGTCGCCTTCACGTCTTCCCAGGCGGCCTTCAGGCAGCTGGTGGTGTAGGCGGCCGAAGGCGCGGGCGCAGGTTACACCGGGGGCGTGTAGTTCATCGGATCCATGGGAACCTCCTCTTTCCGGAGTCGAAATGCCTGCACCTTGCGGTGCGCGAGACGCCGCGCAAACCAGAGGCGCTCCGACTCGAATGACGTTGGGGCTATTGTGCCATCATTCCCCTTTTGACACCGGATCAGTGGGAAAATTGTCATCTAATTCCGCAAGGGTTAAGTAAGCTTGAAGGGCCCCAAGAGAGCGACCGCCTACATCTCGCGCTCTTCCACCACCGTGTAGGCGGGAAGGATGCTCGCTTTCACCACGCGATAGCAGAGTATGGCCGTAAGCGGCATGCCCAGGCATAGAAGCGTGCCCACCTTGAAGGAGGCCATGGTACCGAAGGTGTCGATGAGAGCGCCGGCCACGGTGGGCCCGAAGGCGGCCCCACAGGTATAGCCGGCATTGAGCCACGTGATGGCCTCGGTGAGGCGCGCGTCGGGCACCGCGCGCTCGCAGACGCCGTTGGCCACAATGAGCAGCGGCGCATAGGTGCACGCTCCCAGAAGCGCCACCGCCATCAGCGTGGGCGCCGAATCGATGAGGAACATGGTGCCAAAGGACAGGCCGACGGCACAGGCGGCCACCACGAGCTGCTTAGGCAGGGGCGCCCGCAGACGCACCATGCCGAACAGAAAGCCCGCCGTCATGGACACCGCGCCCGAGGCCATAAGAACCGCGCCGGCGAAATCGGGGCTGTTCAAGTCCTCGGAAAGCGACACTGTGGCAGTATCGAACAGGCCGAGGAACGACCCGGCGAAGGCGTAGATCACGAACAGCACGCGCACCGCTGCGGAGGTGGCAAGCAGGCTCTTCGAAGGCACGGACGCTGCCGAAGCGACGGCAGCCGCCCCCTCGGCGAGCGCGCCCTTCGAAGCGGCCGCACCGTCTCCCGCCACATCGGCGACGGCATCGGCGGCATCAGCGACATCGACGATATCGGCATCGTTCCCCGCAGCCCCAGCCTGCGACCAACCGGGATGCGGCTCGGTGCTCTTGGCCGTGCACAGAAGCACGACCCCGACGGCAAAGGCGACGCCGCCGCACACCATACCCGCCACCGGGGCGATGGCAGCGGCGAGCGCGATTGAGATGGACGGGCTGAAGATGAACGCCATGTCGTCGAGCACGCTCTCGTAGGAGAACATGGTGCGCAAGTCGGGAGCCGCCTCCCCCAAACGACCGGAGCGGATGAGATAGGTCCACCGGGCGCGGGCCATGGCCTGGGGACTCGGGAAGAACCCCACCAGCAGCGCTCCTACGAACAGGGGCCATACCGGCCCGTGCAGCGCCACGTTCGCAATAAGGACAACGAGGCCCAAAAGCGATACGGCCGCGGCCTTGGGCACCACGGCCGACTGGCCGCGCTCGTCGATGCGCTTCGACACCCGGGGCGTCACCACGAAGATGGACAGCGCGATGAGCGACGAGGACAGCCCTGCCGTGAGAAAGGAGTAGCCCGACAGCGTGATCATCGTGACTACGCCGATGTTCAGCATGCTGCCGAAGAAGCGCATGAGCAAACAGGCGATATCGAAGGGGTAGGCTTCGCGCACGCGCAGCACTTTTTTGTAGACTCCCGGGCTCACCTTCGCCACGCTTCCACCTCCGCTCCTGCTCATGATGCCGGGTCGCACCCGGCTTAACGGCTGCCGCCCTGTAGGGTAGCACGTCGCCGCAGATGACGGAAGACCCCGCAGCCAGGGCAGGCTGCGGGGCCTTCGAAAGGCGGCCGCCGGGCAAGCGGCCGATCCGCCGGAACGAGGCGGTAGCTGGCACCTCAGAGGGAGCTGGCCCGAAAGAAGGGGCACGAGCCAGCGTCAACCAACCAGCTACCTGATCTCGTCCAGGGGTATGCCATTATAATCGTGAGCTGTAAAGAACAGGATAACGCCGGCCACCGCGCTGATGGCCATCATGTAAAAAGCTGGCATGAGCCCGTTGCCTGTGGCGTCGATGAGCGCCGTGGCCACAAACGACGCCGTGCCGCCGAACACCACGTAGGCAATGTTCGAACCCAAAGCCGCACCGGTGTAGCGCACTTCCGTGGGGAACATCTCCGCCTGATAGCAGGCGATGTTCGCATCGTTGAGCGACAGCGTCACGCACATGATCAGCTCGGCGACAATAACGATGGGCAGCGACGCCGTCCCCAGCATGAGGAAGCAGGGAATGGAAAGCACGATGAAGGCGACGCATGCGGTGAGCAGCATACGCCGACGCCCCACTTTATCGGACAGCGTGCCCGAGCCGAAGATGATGAGCAGATATGCAATGAGCGCGATGTCGGTGGCCAGCTGCGCCTGGGACGCCTCCATTGAGGTGTAGCTCGTCAGGTACGTCGGCAGATAGGTGAGCACCAGGTAAAATCCCACCGCGTTCACCATAGTAGCGGCAACGGAGGACAGCAGGCGCTTGCGGTACTTCTTGAACACCAAGTGCGTCGGATGCTCCGCCTCTTTGTTCCCCTCTTCCATCTTCACGAAAGCCGGAGAATCTTCCAACTTCGTGCGGATGTAGTGGGCAATGAAGCCGAGCGGGCCAGCCAGAAGAAACGGAATGCGCCAGCCCCACTCAATAATGGCGGCCTCGGGCAGAACCATTTTCAGCACAAGGGCCATCGTGGAGCCCGCCAGCAGGCCCGTGGCCGTCGATGCGGGGACGAGCGAGCAATAGCGGCCGCGCTTCTCAGGCGGGGCGTACTCGGCCAGAAACACGGCGGCACCCGAGTACTCGCCAGCCACCGAGAACCCTTGCACGCTGCGCAGCACGAGCAACAGGATGGGAGAGGCCAGGCCAATGGCCTGGTAGGACGGCAGACAGCCGATGAGGAAAGCGGCACCGGACATCAGCAGAACCGAGATGGCCAGCGACTGTTTGCGACCTTTTTTGTCGCCCATGCTTCCCCAGAACATGGCGCCGAGCGGGCGGAAGATAAAGGCCAGGGCAAAGATGGCGAAGGCCATCAAAGTGGAGTTCACCTCGGAGCCGGGAAAGAAGACCTGGCCAATCGTAATGGCGAAGTACGTGTAGGTGGCATAATCGAACCACTCGATGAAGTTTCCCAGAAACGACGAGGCGGCAACGCGCTTCAAATCGCTGTGGGGCTCGTGGGCAACAGGGGCGACCTCAGCCGCGGCATCGTTAGTCCTCATGGAAATCACCTGCTCCGCTGAATTCATCCTCGATGGCGATGACCATATTGGCCACGGCAACGTCACGCAGGATGATGCCCTTTTCGCGCGTAGAGGCACCAGGATGCGACAGGCAGCCCGAAGGGGGCGTGTAGTCGGCCACAATGGGCAGCACATCGTAATTGGGAAGCTCGGCGGGCAACCCCGTGTACAGCGCGGGATCGATGCGGTCCATGTCCACCAAATCGGGATAGAACAAGAGCATGAGGGACGTCTCCATCACGCCGGCATGCTCCAAATCCCAACCCGTGAAACCATCGGGGTACAACTCCTGGATGGTGGCATCGTCAACGAAATCCCAGTAGGACAAAAGCTGGATTTTCACGTTCTTGATGCCCTCGGCCGACGCCTTCTCGAGAGCCAGCTCGGCGCCTTCGAAGATAAACTGGTAGTTCTCGTAATGGCCGTTCATGAACACGATCTTGCGAGCGCCGTCCTCGATGAGGCTATAGCAGATATCGCGGGCCAAAGAGATGATCGTAGTACCCGACAGCGAAGTCGTGCCCGACAGGTGGAACCCGCCGCCGCTGCGCTGCTGGGAACGATAGCCGAAATTGATGGCCGAGCACACGATACCCTCGAGCGCACCGTCCGTATCGGCCGTGAGCGCCTCAGCGGTCGCGCCGGCCATGGCCTTGGTAAGAGCGGCGTCCACGCACATGGCCATATGGCTGCCATGCTGCTCGAGTGCGCCGACAGGGATGAAGACGACGGCATCCTTCGCGAGCTTCTCGCGGTAGGTAAAGGCGTCCATCTCTTCCATGAATACAGAGTTTTTCATAGTCACTCCTTGAAAGCAGGGGCCTTCCCTCCCAAAAAGACCCATTTGGCAAGTGCGTAAGCGGAGGGCCGGGTTCTCACTTCCCCAGCCAGACCCTCCGCGAAAGCAGGGGACTTAGCGGTCGTCGGCGTCGGGATGGTCCCGATCGTAAGCGTCGGCAGCTTTCTGGGCGCCGTCGGCCATAGCAGCCAGCTTCGGATCCATTCCATCCGGGTTCGCATCGATGAAGCCCGCACCGCCGGCTCCCACTTGGGCCGCCAGGGCCACTTCGCCATCAACAGCGGCATCGTCGACTTCTTTGTTCGCCGCACTGGTGGTGAAGACGATCTGGCTCACGCCGCCGATAACGATGAGCGCGCCGCCAATAAGCTGGAAGGCGGTCAGGGTCTCGCCGAACAGGCACAGGCCCAGAAGCGACGCCATGATGGTCTCTTGATAGGAGATGGCAGCCAGCTCGCCGGCCTTCAGGCGCTTGGTGGCATGGGTGAGCAGATAGAACGCGCCGAAGCCGGTGATGAGAGCGGCGGCAATCAGCCACAGCCAGGAATCGAGCGGCATGGTGAACAGGTTCCAGGGGTGCGTGATGATCTGGCCAGCGGCGTCTACCTGCGTCACGCCATTCACTTTCTCGGTATAGGACAGCGGCTGCAGGCAGAAGTTGTGCCACAGAAGCAGCACGAGAATGGCCAGCGATGCGAACAGGAAGTTCCACCAGGAGCGCACGTTCGAGTCGCAATCCTCGCGATAGCGCGAGAAGAACAAATAGAGGCCGTAGGCGACACCCGATGCGAAGGCAATGGCGTTGCCGAAGGTATAGGTGGGATCGAGATCGAGCGTCAGGCCCTCGGGAGTGACGATGCCCACAATGAACAGCATGCCGACTACCACGGCGATGATGCAGAGAATACCCCGCCAGTCAATTTTTTCCTTGAGGAAGATCGCCGCAAGGATCGTCGAGTAGATCGGCCCTGTGTAAATGAGGAACGACGCGTTCGCCAACGTCGTGTACTGGGTGGACAGGCAGTACAGGCCGGAAAGCAGCCCCAAGAAGATGCCCGAGAGCAACATCATTCCCGAGAATCGCGTAGCCTTCACCTTCTTGAAGCCGCCGATAAACAAGAAGATGATCGTGAGCGCAATAAGGCCCGCGAAGTTGCGCCAGAACGACACGAAGTCGCCTGGGGCGTCAATGAAGCGCGTGAACGCTCCGATGCCGCCCATCAAAGATGACGAGCAGAACATCATGATAAATCCGATGAGCTTGTACTTCGCCCTTTCGTTCATAGGAACCCTCTTCCCATTCGATTTCGAAGACGCCTCATTGGAAGCACCTTCCCCTATGAGAAGAATTGTGCGGCCCAGTCGTAGGCGAGCGCAAAGGTCGAGTCGTAAACCCTGTTCCTCGAAACAGAATGTCAGCGGGTTTTTGTTTGAAGCGGAGGACAAATTGGCAATAATGTCACAAAATTGCGACAAGGGGGAAACCGCATCATGGTTCTCTTGACGTTCACCTTCAGTTGTCATCAATACAGCCACAGCGATCAGGTACTATGCGTTTAAGGAGGACATGACCAACCCCCGGATGCATACCCGAAACGAGCAGAAGGCGGCACTCCTATGATCACTGACCTCACCCTGGGCGAGAACATATTCAATTCCCCCGATTTGAGCATCAAGATGAAAATTCTTCATGCGGTGAACAAATCTCTCGATCAGATTACCGTGGCCGAGATCTGCCGCAACGCCGGCATCTCGCGACAGACCTTCTACCGGCACTTCGAGAGCAAGTATGACATCCCCTGGTGGTACTCCATCTTCTGCCGCCAGTTCTATTTGAACGAGATCGGCCGCACCATCGATTGGAAAACGGGCTACTACCACCATCTGCGGCTCATCGCCCAGGAGCGCGATTTCTTCCGTGAGTCCATCCAGTATTCGATCAACACGCCCTTCGGGCAGACCATCATGCCAGAAAACCGCAAGGCCGTGCTTCTCGACACCTTGGAGAACTACCGCCATGTCGAGGTGAACGACAACCTGCGCTTCATCGTGGAGGTGTTCTCGAAGCTGGAATGCGAGGTCATGAACGACTGGTTCCGCTCCGATGAGCCCACCGATCTTGCGCGCTGGACCGACGATTTGGTGAGCCTCGTGCCCGACCGCCTCTACCGCGCCCTGGAGATACCCGCAACCGATCGATAGAGTCGCGCAAGCCCTTCATCCCGTCTCGCAATGAACCCGCCGAGGCAAACCAGCAGGTTCGCTTTGGCGAACTTGTAGTACCATGGGAACGCGAACATCAAGGCGCCCGCAGGCGCACACGATAAAGGAGCGAGCCCCCATGTATGACGGCCTTCAAAGTCCTGGACGCAACGACGAGTGCTGGTGCGGCAGCGGCAAGAAGTACAAGAAATGCCACCTCGATTTCGACGAGCGCCTGGAAGAGCTCGCCGAGACCGGCGAGGAAGTGCCGCCGCGCGATTTGCTGAAGACCCCGGCCGAGATCGAGGGCATCAAGCGCAGCGCCGAGGTGAACGTGGGCGTGCTGGACTACGTGGCCGAGCGCATCACGCCGGGCATTACCACTGAGCAGATTGACCAGTGGGTGCACGACTACACCGTGGAGCACGGCGCCATTCCCGCGCCGCTCGATTATGAGGGCTTCCCGAAGTCAGTGTGCACCTCGGTCAACGAGGTGGTCTGCCACGGCATCCCCTCTCCAGACGAGGTGCTGCGCGAGGGCGACATCGTCAACATCGACTGCTCCACTATTAAAGACGGCTTCTTCTCCGATTCGTCCCGCATGTTCTGCATCGGCGACGTGTCGCCGGAGGCGGCTGATCTCGTGCGCGTCACAAAAGAGGCCGTGCAGGTGGGGCTCGACGCCATCAAGCCCTGGGGGCATCTGGGAGATATCGGCGCCGCCGTGAACGCTTACGCCCGCGAGCATGGCTATACCGTCGTCCGCGAGTTCGGCGGCCACGGCATCGGCCTGGAGTTCCACGAGGATCCTTTCGTGAGCTTCGTCACGGAGGCGGGCACCGGCCCCATTCTCGTGCCGGGGCTCTGCTTCACCATCGAGCCCATGATCAACGCCGGCGCCCAGGAGATCGACATGACCGACCCCAACGGCTGGACGGTCCGTACCGCCGATCGCTCGCTCACAGCCCAATGGGAAGTCCAGCTCGTCATCACCGAAGACGGCTACGAACTGCTCAGCTGGTAGAAGGAATCGACTCGCCAGCCACCGTTTCCGAAACGGTGGCGGCAACTTTACGGTCGCCATACGCTTAGCGACCCGCTCCGATTTCGGGGCGGGCCGCTTCTATGCTGGTTTGCGTTCAATCAAGAACCCTTTCTCTGAGAGGAGCTTTCCCATGACCGAGAACACCAACCAAACCCCTGGCGTCACCGCCGGCTACGGCCCCGAAGGCCGCGAGCTCGAGCGGGAATCTCTCGCCTATGGCGAGCCCGCTCGCACCCTTAGCGACGTTGAGACCGCCGCTGCGGGCGATGCGAGCGAGATGCTCGGCGAGGTACTGCAATCCCAGGAGCTGAACCCCGACGAACCCGCCGTCACCAACGAGCCTGCCGTTATGCCGCAGAATCCGGTTGCGACCCATCAAGCTGCCTACCAGGCGACCTACGGGGCGCCCCAACAAGCAGCAGCGGCACCGCAGGTTCCTACTGCGGCTGCGGCACCCGGCACCGCCCCCACCGCCTCGCCTCACGCAGCGGCAGCCGCCACTGCGGCCGCCGTCCAGAAGACGCACAAGACGATTGATCCCGAGCAGGCCTTCCGCATTTGCGGCATGATCGTCGGCGCCGTCATTATCGTCTTCGGCCTGTGCATGCTCGCCTACTACACGCCCGACGACGTCGGCTCCCTGTTCGACACCTACCAGATGAACGGCTCCGCTGGCTTCGCAAGCGCCGGCGCCACCTCGGCTCAAGTGCTGAAGGCCGGCTTCTCGATGCTACTCATCGGCTTCGGCGCCACCGACATCTGCGCCTTCGGCGCCAAGTACATGAAGGCCAAGAAGCGCGAGCAAAAGTAACAGTTTTCGGTGACGTTTTGCATTTTCTGTGAGGGTTGCTATAATAATCACCGATTTACGCCGAAGCCCACAAGCTTCGAACGATGAGGGCTCTGTTTTTGGAGGGGACAGGGCCCTTTGTCATGCCTGGGGACTTTTCGTTGAAGGTATAATCAGACGGAGCCAGGCAAATCACGCCCATCAGGCGACGCCGCATACCTAGCCATCGGAAGGAGGCACCGTGAACCCCAATGCGAAACAACTTCCCATCGATCATCTCGACGATATTGTGGGCAGCATCGTAAGCACCGTGCCCACCGACGCCATCTATGTGTTCGGCTCCTACGCCCGCGGCGAGCAAACACCCGATAGCGACGTCGACCTTTACGTCGTCACAAAAGACGCCGCTAAGAGACCCCTGGCCTACGGCGCTTTGGTTCGCAAGGCGCTTCTCTGGATGAAGCGTCCCAAGGACGTGCTCTGCTCAAGCGCCGACACCTTTGTGCAACGCTCGCACGACCTCTCGACACCCGAATACATCGTCGCTCGTGAAGGGGTGAAGATTTATGGCTGATACGGAATACACCGGCTTCATGTACGCCGCCCACCGCGATGTGCTCGTTGTCGAGAATCTGGCGAAGGAAATCGATCCCTACACCGAGGCCATCGCCTTCCATTCGCAGCAAGCAGCAGAAAAGATGGTGAAGAACGTATTCATCCAGAATGGAATCGTTCCCAGCAAGACCCATAGCGTCGACGAGCTTCTGTCGAAAGCCATCGATTCTGGCTGGCTGAGCGTCGAGCCCCCTGTTATCGACGCTGCCATTAATATCAGCATGCATGCGGTTGCAGCACGTTATTCCCAGATGCCGGATATCGACCGCGGCGAGGCCCTTCAGGCCATCGCCGATTGCAACACCATCGCAAAATCGCTCGCTGAAAACGGATACGACTCCGTAGAAATCAAGGTCGAAGAACATTACCTGCACGAAGAGAAACCGAGAGACGACTCGGACGAGTAGGCCTCCCGTCGCACGGCGAAGATTCACCGCCCCCTTCGGCACTCGGAAGGCAGCCTTGTGGATCGGCGAGACCTGCGCCGAGCATGGGGGCCTCCACGTCATAGCGCCCCAGACCCTAGGCCATCCCGTAGCCCTGAGCACGGCGTCCCTGTCGCCGCTGCTCTACGATCTCCGGGCCAGCTACTACGACGACCTCACCTGCGCGAAACAGCCTATCGAACTGCTCCTCGAAGGCCACGAGCCAGTCTTGCGCTACGCTCGGCACCGAGGACGTTTTCCTCAGTGCCGAATAGGCACAACGACTCATCAGAAAGCAAGCCATATCGCCGGTCGCACGCCAGCGGAGGCAAACGACATGCACCACCCGATGACGCCATCCTCATCGACGCACGGTACGCTTAACGTGCTCTCGCCGCCTGACGGCCTGAGCCACCATCGCGCTGCGCGCAATCCGGTCGCGTCATTGCAGGCCCGAGCCGCCAGGAGGTGCCCCTCGTCCATGTACCTCTTGACCTCCTCCGCGGACAGGCAGAAGACGAGATCGTCCGTCTCGTCGCCAGCCACCAATAACTCGGCCACGTCCCAGTCGAGCGAGTCGGCCAGGAATTCCCCGTTGAGCCATCGCCTGACCTCGGAGCTGAACCAGTCCAGAGTGTCAACCCCTTGGACGAACGGCATGTGCGACACGACGTCGCGCGCGAGAAGGAGCACCCTCCCTCCGTCCTGTCGCAATACGATCCATTCGCATGCTGCATCGTCTTCGCAAGTGCCCTTTTTCAGGGACACGGTGCCCTTAGCGGGGTCGTACGCGCTCCCAAACATGATCTCGGACGCGATGCCGGGCGCTGCGCTGAAGCCTTGGTTGGCAAAGTACTTGCAAGCATTCAGAGCTGTTTCCTTGTCGGCCAAGGCAAGGAACGTGAGGAAGAAGCGCAGCGGCTCTCTGTCTTCTCGATTCACGATGGCTCTGTTCAACAGGTTGGCCGCCAGCGCCGGGTCGCTCTCCCGCACCAAAAAGGAGAGGCCGAGGGCAACCTCCGGCTCGTTTTGTTCCAGTATAGATAGATACAGATCCGCTGCCCTGTTGGGATCGTCGGGAATGAGAAGATGGGCCAAATTGCACGGGGCGCACAGCTTGTCCCCGGCCTCCATCGCCTCGACGAAGGTGTCCTTAGCCAGGTCAAGATCCTTACTCGCCCTCACGATCCCGAGCTCGTTGACGACATCGCTGTCGTACTTCACGGCTAGCGATCTCTCAAACAGCTCGATCGCCATTGCCGGGTTCTCGTCCTCAATAAGCCGCGCGAGGGCGCAGGTTGCATACTGCTCGTTGCCCGCCGCTATCGCCATTCTGAATGCTTCCTTGGCCTTTCCGGGGCTTTCTTTTTGTATCAAAATGCCATAACTGTACATTGCTTCACCCTTGAGGTCGGTGTGGAACAACCGTTTATAGAGCTCGACCGCTTTATGCGGATTCTTATCGTGAAGGTAAGTGGCCAAATCTTGAATACGAGAATCCCCATCAAGCTCGTCCGTAGCTATGACATATTTTTCATAAAGCTGCATCGCCCGCTCGCTGCCGTCAGCAATGAGCGGCATGAGGACATCCGACAATTCCGTGTAATTGCCAGCTTTACCCGCAAGCTGCAGCAAATCGAGGGTGCGATCGGGATCGCGGTCCATAATCATCTTCGCGCAACGAATCGGCGCGCTAAACTCGTCCCCCTCCTTAATCGCGCGCTCGTACAACTCCAGGGCCCTCGCAGGGTCCTCGTCGCGCAGCAAATCGGCTAACTTCGTGCAAGTCAATCCTCCGGCACCGGCTTCGACCGCGGCTGCGTAAAGCCCGCGCGCCTTGCCCGGATCCTCTTTCTCGAGGAATTGCGCCAGATCGGCCGCTCCTCTCCCGTCCTGCGTGATCACTGAACGCTCGAAGAATTCCAAGGCCTCCAGAACGCCGTTCTTGATCATCGGCTTGACGTCCTCAAACATCCCCTCAGTGTTGCCGTGTCTCGCCGCCACCGCGAAGAGGTCGAGCGCCCTTTGCGGCTGGCTCTCCCTTAGCAGTCGTCCTAAACACCTGGGAGCATCATAGTTGTCTCCAGAGGACATCGCGGTGGCATACAGCGTCTCGGCCTTCTCGGTGTCCCATTCCTCGACCAACTGGGCCAGCTCTGCGGCTTTCTTTCCATCTGCAGAGACCAAGAGCGCTTCGTACAACCGCACGGCGCATTCCACACCCGATCGAATCAGCGGCCGAAGGTCTTTTTCGAGATATTGACTATTGCCATTGAGGGCGGCCTGCCTGAAAAGACTCACGGCGCGCTTGGGATCGCTCATTCGGATAAGCAGCGCGAGGTTTCTCGGTGCTAGCTTATTGCTTCCCGCCTCGATCGCCTTCATATACAACGACTCGGCCTCTTCGGGATAATCTTCTTCGATGAGAAGGGCGAGATTGTTGGCGGCCATTTTTACTTCGCCGGCATCGATGGCCTTTCTATAGAGCTCAATCGCTGTCTTGGGATCTTCTTTGGAAATCAAATATCCCAGACAACTCGCCGCTGAACCGACATTATCTCCCACCCGAATGGCCTTATCAAAAAGCTTCTTAGCGAGATCAGCGTCTGTGTCCATGCATTCGATTCCGCGCTGGTAGAAGTTCATGCGGCTTTTACACCATGCCGCGAAATCCTCGACTCTCTCGAAGACCCAGTCCGCACCCCAATGTTTGCGCGCGTGCCCCTTGAGGTAGTCGGGGACGCCCCAGAGCGCAAGAGCGCCGTCGATGCCGGCAGACTTGTACGCGATCATGTCCTCACAGGTATTCCCCAGACCCACTATGCGACAGCCTCCAACGTCGTAGTATTTCTTGAGATAGTCCACCACTTCGCAAACGCCACGACGGCAGGGCTTGTAGTAGTTTCTGCGAAAGCCCCCCTCATCCTCATCTTGTGGATAGGTGAACACCGGGAAGGGAATGAGCCCGCGGTGCTCCGGGAATTTAATATTGTCGACCGCTTCGGAAGGAGAAAGCAACTTGTCCATCTGCCATTTCGACCGATTGCTCAGAAGGGCAGTCGGAATGGGAAGCGAGGTGAGCTCCCTAACGCCCTCGTAGACCTTGTAGGGCATAACCGCATGGGCCATGTTCTCCTCGTAGCGCAGATCCCTTATGCCGCTGTCGATGAGCGTTTGGTCTAAGTCGTAGACGATCGCGCCGATCGGGCCATCTGGATCCTGCGACCCGCCCTTCTCGGGAAACGGCTCCCGCAGCTGCCGTGCGTCGGGAAAGAACTCGTACTCGATTCCGCGATCGTACCTCAAGTATGCTTTCACGACCTCGCCCGTAAAAGCCCGAGCATAGGCGAAATTGACGATCCTCCCCCGGAACCCGTTTTCCCTCAGGAACTCGCCCATCGCCCTGAAAGAACTGCCCGTGGTCAGGACGTCGTCAACGACGACGACCAAATCAAGCCTGGCGAGAATTCCCGGATTAGATATCAAAAGGGTCGATTTGTTCTCGGCCACACTGCGCTTTCCTCCCTCCAAATGGAAGGCTCCGCGGCTCTTCCCACGCCGGATGATTCGCGTCAGGTCGACATAGGCGCCGCCGGAGCTGCTCAGCACGTCGCGTACCATCTCGGTCACTCTGTTGATCTTGAGTACGTCACTTGAGGGTATCGTGGCAACGGCGCCCTTGACTGCCTTGCCGCCCGTGTCTTTCCAAACAGCCCTCAGCATTTGTCGGAGATCCTTCTCGTAATAGCTGAGGTTCCCTCCATTGGGCCCCGCGGGCATCTCGCTGTACTTGTAGTAACATTCGGCGTCGCTATCCTTATCCTTCTTCAGTCCCCTCACATAGTGGTAAAGATCCCAGAGCACGCCAGTATTATCGCCAGTGGGATAGAAGTACTTATAGAACACCGGATCGGGCATGCCCTCGAAAAAGATCCGATAGTTGGCGAGCAGGTTGTCGCAGGAATCCCCGACCATCATCGATCACCCTAACCGAACAGATTCAGCTGGCTGTCCCTGCCAAGCGCCGTGCCACCGCTGGCTCCTCTGAAATTCCTTTGACGGTAGGACTCCATGGCGATCTTGAAGTCTTCAATGGTGGAGGCCTCGAATATGGGAAACGCACCGTCCTTGAGGTATTTTACATTCCCGCCGAAGCGCTCGTCGGCGTAAAAGTCCTCGCCCATGCGGCTGCTGTAGTCGAAAACGGCGATGGGGGTGTTCGTACCCTGGGCGTGCTTCATAGCGTGGTTGGTGCCCCCCGCGACGCTCGTCTCGATAGCGATGACACCATCCGAGAGTCCGGGCTGCCACTCATCGCGCGCGACTAGGTTACTCACGAGCTGCTTGTCGTGCAACATGGCGCCGGGCGCGTACTCCGAAACCAACGCGCCACCACCTCCCACGATACGGTCTGCCAGACCCTGGTTCTGCGAGGGGTACACGGGCGCGTCGATCGGCGTGGGCAGCACAGCAATCGTCTTCCCCTCGGCCAGAAGCGCGCCCTCGTGTCCAACGGTGTCGCAGCCCAAAGCAAGCCCACTCACGATCACGTACTCGTCGGCTGCAAGAACCTCCGCGAGCCTCGTCCCCATTCTCTTCCCGAAATCCGTGGGCTCCCGCGTGCCGATTATGGCTACAGCCTTCTCCGCGTTGAGCACGGCGGCATCGCCTCTACAGAACAGGATCGGCGGGTACCTCTTGTTGAGAAGCAAGCGGCGCGGATATGCGCTCATATAGGGGTTCAGGATGCTCGCACCGCAGTCATTCGCGCGTTCGACGATCATATCGGCCACGCCCTCGGCCTCCATCCAAATGGCGTCAGCACGCTCCGCGTTGGCATCCGGCGAATCGATAGGATCGTAAGCCAGGGCCTTGTTGACTGCCCCAACGTTCAGGGCCAATGCGAACTCCCCATCGAGAACTTCCGTCGATTCAACTATCAACCGCTTATCCTCGAGGATCTTCTGAACCGTCCGGGCTCCAACCCCGGGCAGCTCCATAAGCGTCAGAATGAAAGTATTAACGCACCTATCACCTGGCTCTAGTCCAACCATCTCTGTATCTCTCGTTCTCTCCCTCAATCGCTCGCAGGCTCAAAGGCAGTATCGTTCCCTCGGTATCATACCCGAGTCGAGTTGCCATTGCATTACCACAAGCATCTTGTTCTTATCACCCGGCTTTTTCCTGGAATGCGCATTGCGGTCACACACAGAAAGTTCCGAAATTGCACATAACGATGAAGCGCGGTTGCTTGTTGCGCCCGAAACTCTCCGCATAGGCAAGCGCCTGCTCGAACGGCGCGACCATCCTCCCTCCGGGCTCCTCGGGCCTGCTGAGGTCTATGCTCAAGCCCTTCTGCTCAACGAACACCGCCGCATCCGATATGAGGTAGTCTATGAAACCGCCATCAACGGTCCAGTACTCGAATTTTGCATTAAACGAGACGTGCTCCATGCCTATGAGATCGCGCAGAAGCTCCGTCCAGAAAACCTGGGCATCGCCCTTCTCGTAGCCTCTGCCCTTCCACGCTTCGGCAAACTGCCGCGCAGCCTTTACCTTCTCTGATTGTGTCATATTTCAACTTCAATCTTTGATCGAGGGTATAAACCACCAAGAAGCTATTATAGATGCATCACCTTGCCTTGCATTTCTGCTATCTGCATAAGACACAGATTAACGCTTGATCAGGGCTGTAAGTGTCCCGTACAGCATCCGCCAACATGAAAAAAGGCCCTGCCGTAGCTGAGCTGAACCCCGATAGCGGGGTTCAGCTCATTGCTGGCGGCCCAAAGGTAATCGGAGGTCACAAATTAGACACGATTTGCCTATCAGCGAGCGCCCTTCCGACTCTTCTCAATCCACACTCGGAGTCTATCGGTGCTCTCGGTGATCTTATCGAGAACTCCCAGTATCTCGTCCATCTTCTCCTCCTCGTCGGGAGTGAAGGCGTCATCGGCTATGATCTCGTGCAGTGACGTCTCGACATCGTTGATGCGGTCGAAGGCCCCCGCCAGCTCGAAATAAGTTCGGTAGATGTCCTCGGTTCCCAGCCCGGCACCCTTCTTGTAGATCTCCAGTCCGATCGGGCAGACCGTCGAGCAGTGCAGCCACTTGAGCTCGGGGGTCTGGTACACCCTTGCCATATCAAGCACCAAATTAGGCGACGGCGTCCTCTTCCCCGTCTCGAAATCTTTAAGAGACGACGCGCTGATCTTGACGTTCTCCACAGAGAAGGCCGACGCCGCCTTGTCCCTGCTGCTGAACTGCCCGCGTTCGCGGCATTCCCGATACAGCCGCGCTCTCATCTCCCTCGCCAAATCGATGTTTTCCATTCGCTACCACCTTATATATGCCCCATAATGGATAGAAAAGCTATCCATTGGAGCCCAAAATGGGCTGTTTCCGCTCCTCGCTTCATGACCCTCTCCGTCATATTATTTAGTCCGTCGGGAGACCGCGATCCTCGGAGAAGGCAATCCATCTCCTTTCATTTGGGCTGATACCTCCTTTCGAGTAGTTTACACTTCGCGCCATCTCCGCAGGCTCGAACGGCCCCCGACGCAGATCCAGAAATGGCGCCGTCGGACGCGACGCCGGAAAGAGAGGTAGAAATGAAAAAGACAGTACCCCTAGACAAGATCGTCGAGACCGTAGCCTCACTCGGAGTGCCCGGCTTAATGCTCCTGACGGCCCTGGGGGGATCCGGGCTCACCGGTGCAGCTGCGATCACCACAGCTTTGGGCTCCCTGGGGCCCGGCGGTATGATCGGGGGCGTGGCCACTTTGGGCGTCGCGTTGCTTTTAGTGCGAGGAATATCCGAGTTCGGCTTCGACGCAATCCTGTCCAACGTGGTCAAGCAGCTGTACAAGCAGGGCGAGACGAAGGAGACCATCAAGCAGAAAATCGAAGGCTACCACGTGGCCAAATCCCTCCGCTTCAAGCTCGTCGGCATGCTCGATTCGCTCCCTGAAGAAGAGACCGCGAGCCAGGCACTGGCCGTGGCTTAAGAAAATAATTGCTCAAAGAGAAAGGCTATAACATGGCACAGTACAAGGTCAGACTCATCTCCGAAGACGGCGAGGTGCACGAGGAAGACGACCTCTACGATACCGAGGAAGACGCCTACGAATACGGATGCTACCTCAAGAGCTGCTACTTCCAGGGGCAAGAGATCCTGCATATGTCCAACCCAGGAGACAACCCCGAGCCCGACTACGACGAAGAAATAAAAATCGAAGTGGTTGAAGCCTAGCTCCCGCCCGATCGGCCCTTCGCGATTGCTGCCCTCGCTCCTTTACGAGGGCAGCGCTTTTTGCAGCAGGATCGATCCTGCGCGAATCTGTCCCCCAAGCCGAATTCTAGGCCTTGGTAGCTACCGGCGCAGAGCCTCCGTGGCACGCCCCCTCCTGCGCAACAACCAGAGGGCGGCCCTCGCGAAAAGGTCGCCCTCTGTCGGGAAGGGCCTAGGCGGCGCCGGCAAGGCCGCCCGACCTATCGGGAAAAGTCGCTACACCGCGAACACCACGGAGCAGATGCTCAAAAGGATGGCGCCGAACACCAAGGTGAACACCATCATGGGCCAGACGAACCTGAACCAGTGGGACATCTTCATGTCCAGCATCTGCAGCGTTGCCATCACTAGGCCGGTCGGCGCGATGTAGAGCATGGCGTACTGGCCGAACTGGTAGGCCGCCACAATGATCCAGCGGGGAATGCCCACGGTGTCGGCCAAAGGCGCGAAGATAGGCATCGCCAGCACCGCCAAGCCGCTGGAAGAAGGCACCACGAAGCCCAGCACGAAGAAGATGAGCAGCAGGCACACCACGAACAGAGGGCCGCTCATGCCGGCCACCAGGTTGGAGGCCGCATTCAGCATGGTGTCGCTGATCATGCCCTCGGTGAGCACATGGTTCACGCCGCGGGCCAGGCCGATGATGAGGGCCACGGGCACCAGGCTGGAGGCGCCGGCACCGAAAGCGTCCACCATTTTCGCCTCCCCCACGCCGTCCTTGCCCGTGCCGCCGATGAACATAACCAGGATGGACAGCGTCACGAATTCTGCGGCCATCTGCGGGAACCACCAACCGAGGTTCATGACGCCCACAATCATGATGATGAAGGCGGCCACGAAGATGACGAGCACGATCTTCTTGCGCAGGCTGAACTCCCGGGCCGCTGCGCCGCTTTCGTCCAGCTCCCACTGGGCATTGAACTTCTCACGATCCTCGTAGGAGTAGCTGAATTTCGGATCGGCCTTCACCTTCTTGGCATACCAATGCAAGTACAGCAGAAACACAATGGCGCCCACGACCAAAGCGAAGGCACGCACGGCGATGCCCTCGGTGAACACCGTGCCGGCAGCATTTGAGGCAATAACGGCCGAGAAGGGGTTCACCGTAGAGAACGTGGTGCCGATGGAGCCGGCCATGAAGATCGCGCCCACGACCACAATGGAGTCGTAGCCCAGCGCGATGAAGATCGGCGCGAGAATCGGGTAGAAGGCCACGGCCTCCTCCTCCAGGCCGCACATGGTGCCGCCGAAGATCATGAACACCGACACGCCGAACACGAGCAGAAACTCGCGACCCTTGGTCTTCTTCGTGAGGGCGGAAAGCCCGCTTTCGAAGGCGCCGGTCACTTTCACGACGCCGATAAGACCGCCCAGGCACAGGATGAACACCATGACGTCGATGCCGTCGATCACGCCCCAGACCATGGAGTAGGGAATGTCGGCAAGCGACACCGGATGCGGATCGAGCCCTTCATAGGTGCCGGGAATAGACACCGCCTTGGTGATGGCGCCGCTCGTGAATTGATCGATGTCGATTTTCACGCCCAGCTCATCGAGCGTTTGCTGGGTCGCATCAAGCTGGGACACCTCGCCGGTCGGTGTCGTCATCTCCAATTTGCCGCTCTCGGAATCGTAGAGCAGCTTCGAGTACTGGCCGGCCGGCACGAACCACGTGCAAATGACGGCAATGATGGTCACGATAAACAGAATCGTGAACGCCGAGGGAAAAGAGAACTTGCGCTTCTTTTTCTCCCTCTTGGGCTCTTCGGTCGGGATGGGAACGGCTTCCATGGTTGTCTCGGCCATGATGATCTCCTGTCTGAATCGGGGCGAAACGCCGTGATGCCTTCCCATGGGCCGCCATCGGAATCGCCATCGGAGCCACTGCTTTCGACCGCGAGCCATGGGAGGATGTGATGATCCGAGTGTAGGGGCACGGGCTGCGCGCAGCCAAGGCATAAGCCGGGGATGTTCCTCAAGCGCAGCGGGTATAACTTGGAGATATTGCGAAGACCTCCATCTATACACGGACTAAACCGCAGGTGGGAACATCGCCGTTGCCGATCCGTCAACAAAGCGCCATAGCGGCTCGACGGCCCCCGCCGCGATTCGCTACACTACCGCCAAGCTGGCAAACCACGCCGAGCGAGTCCTGCCGCCGCATCTGCTTTCGAGGAGCACCAATGACCCTGCTGTTCTACTACACGCTTCTCATCATGTTCTTCTACACCATCGTGGCGGCCACGAGCCTGTCGGCCTTTTACGTGTCGCACCGTCGCACGTTCCTGTACGCCACGTTCGGATTCACGTTCTACTTCTTCGATGTCTCCCTCGTCTTTAAAGACAATTTCATCACCCCCGATGCCGTGTTCGAAGCCGCCTCGTTCTACGATGTGGGACACCCTTACACCTCCATCATCACCGGCGGCGGTGCGTTCCTCTTTCTGTGGCTGGCCGCCTGCCGCTACTGCCGGGAAGAACGCCCCGTCGTTCGCTTTGCGCCCGTGGCACTGTGGGCCGCGCTGTCGTTGGCCGCCTATCAGTTCATCGAGAACCCGCAATGGAGGGAGTTCGTCTATTACAACCTGCGCGCTGTGCTGCAGCTGGTCTGCTACGGCCTGCTCGCCTGGTGGTACACGCACTCCCCCGACCCCGAGCGGCGCTCCATCATGAAGAGCCACCGCACCGCGTTCTTCTGGGCCATCGGTCTTACCTGCGGCATCATTCTGGAGAACGTGTACGTCCAGCTGATCTTCGACCCCGGCAGCATTCCCCGCGGCATGTGGGTCCTCGCCGAGCGCAGCCCCATGGAGAACCTCCTGTTCATCTGCTACGGCCTAGCGGTTCTGCGGGGCGCGTCGGTGTCCCTGCAGCTGCGAGCCCGCGAGCTGCCCGAAGGCGACGATCCTTTGCTCGCGGAGTCCATCGATCGTCTGCTGCCTTTGTATAGCCGCACCTACGACCTCTCCAAACGCGAGGAGGAGGTATTGCGCCACGCGCTCATGGGGAAGGACAACCAGAACATTGCAAGCACACTGACGCTTTCCGCCGGCACCGTGAAGGTGCATATGCACAACATCCTGAAGAAGACCGGCCACGCCAACCGCGCCGAGCTGGCCGCCGACTTCTGGGAGCGCTGAGCAAAGGTCTTTCGCGAGGTTTTTGCTACATCTCGAGAACATGACCCCAAAGGGCCACATATTGTGTTAGAATTCCGTTTCGCTAACTAGATATAGTGAACCAGCGAGGCATTAACCGAACCGCAAACGACAAGGAGCCCATCATGGAGAACAAGATGATCGACGGCGTGAAGGTGGCCGTGAACTACGCCCAAGCCAGCGATGCCCCCGTATCCGACGACGAGATCAAGGCCTACATCAAGCGCGCCTACGACAAGTACCCCCATGGTCAGCTGGAGTCGCTGACGCTGGATGTCGATGGCGAGGACGTGGGCATCCACTACGGGCTCGCGCCGGTGAAGTTCGACCGCATCCGCCGCATCACCGGCTACCTGGTGGGCACGCTCGACCGCTTCAACGACGCCAAGCGCGCCGAGGAGCACGACCGCGTCAAACACGAGGTTCCCGCCTGCTGCAAGTAACCTGGCTTTTTCAACCCATAAAGAAGGGCCGTTGCGAGATGCTTTTCGCAACGGCCCTTCTTTTTTCGCAGCCTGAAAGCCTACAGCGGCAATCGCCCTTCCAGGGCGCGGCCCAAGGTGACCTCGTCGGCGAATTCCAAGTCGCCGCCGACGGGAAGCCCGCTAGCCGGGCGCGTCACCTTCACGCCCAAGGGCTTGATGAGCCGCGCGAGGTAGGCGGCCGTGGTCTCTCCTTCAATGTTGGGGTTCATGGCGAGCACCACCTCGGTCACGTCCTCGCGACCAAGACGCGCCATCAGCTCGGCGATGCGCAAGTCGCCGGGGCCAACGCCCTCCATGGGTGCCAGCACGCCGCCGAGCACATGGTAGACGCCGTTGAACACGGCCGTGCGCTCGATGGGCGGAATGTCGCGAGGCTCGCTCACCACGCAGATGACCGCGCCGTCGCGCTTGGAGCTGACGCAGATCTCGCACAAATCGCCCTCGGCGTAGTTGAAGCAGCGAGCGCAGAAGTGCACGCCCGCCTTCACCTCACGGATAGCATCGGCCAGACGCAGCGCCTCGGCGGCGTCGGTGTTCAGGATCCAGTAGGCCATGCGCTGGGCCGACTTCGGTCCCACGCCGGGCAGACGCTCCAGCTCGTCGAGGAGCTTTTGAATGGAAGGTGCCGCTTGCACGAATGTCGCCTTGAGATGGAGACGGCCTGGCTACATCAGGCCGGGGATCTTCATGCCGCCCATGACGGCGTTCATGCGGGCGTTGGCCGCCTCGCTGGCGGCGCGCAGCGCCTCGTTCACGGCGGCGACGACCATGTCCTGCAGCATCTCCACGTCCTCGGGATCCACGGCAGCGGGGTCGATGGTGATGTCGGTGATGGCCATCTCGCCGGTGGCCGTGGCCTTCACCATGCCGCCGCCGGCCGAGGCCTCGAAGGTCATGGCGGCGATCTCCTGCTGGGCCGCGGCAGCATCGCGCTGCATCTTCTGAGCCTGCTTCATCATTTTCTTCATGTCCATGAAAGGGTCTCCTTTGCTGGTTCGCGGGTCGCGCCCGACTGCTAACGTATTCTAGGGCATCTCGCCCAATCTCGCTTAGACGACTTCCTCGAAGTTGACGCCGTCGCCGAAGCCGAAGGCAAGCGAGGCGGCGAGGTCGGGCTCCTCTACGGGATTCGGGGAAGGCCCGGACACGGCATCGGGCTCGGGGGGAAGCGCGGAGGCGGACGGTGCTGCCATCGAAGGGGCCGGCGAGGGGGCAGGAGCGGACGCAGGCGCTTGAGGTGTCGCACCAGACGGCGCCGGCACCTGGGGCGCCTCCTCCCACGGGGGCACTTCGGAAGAGGCTGCGGGAGAGGCATTTGCGGAGACGCTCGGCGCCGGGAAGGTCGCTGCGCCCTGGGGCGAGGCGCCCCGGGAGGCGAAGGGATCCTCGAAAGGGATATCCGCATCGTCGTAGGGGACGTAGTCGTCGTAGGGCGGCCGATCGTCATCGGGCGCGGGGGCCGGCGAGAGGGCCGGCACAGCGGCGGAAGCGGGAACCGCGGGCGCGCTCACGCTAGAAGGCGCGCCGGACATCGGGCTCGCCGAAGCAGCGGACGGGGCAGGTACCGATTGAGAGGCCGGTGCGGGTACGTTAAATGCGGAAGCCGCGGCGGGAGCAGAGGCCATCGGAGCCGAGGCGCCGCCCTTGCGCAGCTCGAAGGGAATGTCCCCGTGGGCTTCACGGCGCAGAGCCTGGGCGAGCTCGGCCTGCACGTCGGGTTTCTGCACGGCGCGGAAGGCGAAGTCGTTCTCGGCGGGGAACTCGATGAGAAGCGCGCCCGCCGCCGCATCGAAGACCGCCTTGGTGTTCATGAACAGCACGCCGTAGGCCGCCTTGGACTTCTTCAGCGAGGCGAGAACACCGGCCCAGAGACGCTGAAGCGAGGCCATATTCGAGAGGGCGGCGGTGATTTCCGGCGATAAGGCGCCCGCAGCGGCCGAAGCGGGCGGTGCGGAAACGGGGGCGGATGCCGTAGACGGCGCGGGGGCAACGGCAGCAGAGGTCGCCGCGGCAGGGGCTGCCGCCGGGACAACCTCTTCCGTAGGGGCAGACCTTGGTCGCCCCTCGGCGAGCGAGGCGGACGGGCTGTCGCACGGCGCTGACCCAGCTGGAGCCGAGGGGCGACCAAGGTCGCCCCCTACGGGGCTCGCTCCAGCAGGGGCAACCGCTGCCGAAACGACCGCCGCCGGAGCAGCGGCAGACACAGGCGCAGGAGCAGCCACCGGCACGCCTGCGGACGCGGGCGCCGCGGCAGCCACGACAGAGGCGCCGGCCAGCTGGCGCTCCAGGGTTTCCACGCGCTCGGCCAGAGCTTCCAACGTCACATCGGCGTCGGGGCGTACCATACGCGTCAGCGCGATCTCGAAGGTAAGCCGCGGGTTCGTGGACGTCTTCAGCTCGCCGGCTACATCCCCCAAAACACCCAGAAGCCGCGCCAGGCGGTCGACGCCGAACAGCGGCAGCTCCTGGATCAGCTCGCGGCGCGTCGTCTCGGACACGTCGAGCACCACCTCGGGCCCCGCCACAGCCATAACGTACATGTTGCGCATATGCTCGGCCAAATTCGCGACGAACTGGGCCATGTCGGCGCCGGTTTCCACGTACTCGGCCACCCAGCGGAAGCACGCCGCCGCGTCGCGGACGCCTATCGTCCGCACGATGTCGGCCAAATCCGTGGAGTCCACGGCTCCCAGCATCCGCTCGGCCACTTCCATGGTCACCGCACCGTCGCCGAAGGCGATGAGCTGCTCCAGCGAAGTGAGCGCGTTGCGCATGCCGCCCTCGGCCCGATGCGCGATGAGCTCCAGGGCCTCCCCTTCGAACTCCACGTTCTCGGCGGTGCAGATGGCCCCCAAGCGAGACACCATGGCCTCGGTGGAGATGCGGCGGAAATCGAAGCGCTGGCACCGCGAGTGAATGGTCTCGGGCACCTTCTGGGGATCGGTGGTGGCCAGGATGAATACCACGTGGCTCGGCGGCTCCTCCAGCGTCTTCAACAACGCGTTGAAGGCGGCCGTCGAGAGCATGTGCACCTCGTCGATGATGTATACCTTGTAGCGCCCGCGCGTCGGCGCGAACTGCACGCGGCCGATGATCTCCTCGCGAACGTTCTCCACGCCGGTGCGGCTCGCGGCGTCCAGCTCGTACACATCGGGGTGCTCGCCGGCAGCGATCATCTCGCAATCGTCGCAGGTGCCGTCGGGCTCGGCCGTAGGCCCCTTCTCGCACAGAAGCGCCTTGGCCAGAAGGCGCGCCGTGGTGGTCTTGCCGGTGCCGCGCGGGCCCGTGAACAGGTAGGCGTGGCTCACCTTGTCCTGGGCGATGGCGTTTTTGATGGTGCGCTCGATGTGCTCCTGACCGACCACGTCCTCGAAGATCTGCGGTCGGTACTTGCGATAGAGTGCCTCGGCCATGGCCTACTCCCCGCCTTTCTCCTCAGTCTCGGAAGCCGCCTGCGCGTCCTCGGCCGCCACCCGGCGCCGCGCCTCCGCCTTCGCCTCGGCCTCGGCGCGCATCACGCGCTCCTCGGTCAGCTCGCGCTCGTACTCGGCCTCGTTCACGCGCTCGGCCGCCTGGGCTACCGGATCGCCCTCCTTGGCGCGACGACTGTTCAGCGCGGCCTTGATGACACCGATGAACGCCGGCGCCACCGACACGGCCACAATGCCCAGCACGATCACCTCGAAGTGCTCCTGCACAAACGGAATACCGCCGAAGAAGTATCCCACCAGCACGAACAGGCTCACCCAGGAGATGCCGCCGACGGCGTTGAAGAACGTGAACTTCCCGAAGTTCATATGTCCGGTACCGGCGATGAACGGCGCGAAGGTGCGGAAAAACGGCATGAACCGCGTGATGATGATCGTGAGCCCGCCATAGCGCTCGAAGAAGTGGTCGAGCTTGGCCATGCGCTCGGGCGTGAGCGCCTTCACCTTCCCCGAATCGATGATGCGGCTGCCGAACAGGCGCGCGATCCAGTAGTTCGAGGTGTTGCCCAAAATGGCTGCCGCCCAGAACACGATGAGCGTGGCCCACACGTTCAGGCCGCCGCCGTCGGCGGAGAACACGCCCGCTGCGAACAGGAGCGAGTCGCCCGGCAGAAACGGGAAGAACACCAGCCCCGTCTCCACGAACACGATGAGGAACAGCGGCGTGTACACCCACACCGGGCCCAAAGCGATGATCCAGCCGGCGATGAAGCCGCGCGGGTCTTTCAAAAGGTTGATGAAAAAGTCGATGATGCCCACCGAGTCTCCAATCTGCAGAATAACGTAGAAGGCGGCGCGCCGCCGGCCCCATTGTATTTTCAGAGGTCACGGCAACGAGACCCTGCGCAAAAGCGCCACGGTAATTTTACGTTGGCACCGCGGTGCGCCCTTCGCGCAAAAGTGCCCCGAATAGGTATGGGCGCTCGTCAGCGGTCCCTTATGGCTGCTTCCTCCCGGACCTGACCAGGTTCGGAACATGTCG
>OLSJ01000482.1_pt1 | contig 31454 bp, 48 predicted proteins | sample 1672151 | NCBI WGS metagenome assembly OLSJ01 (sample SAMEA3136653, study PRJEB25190) | human gut metagenome | biome: human gut; feature: human-associated habitat; material: faeces | place: Austria | collected 2013 | reverse complement strand
GGAAAGAAGCTGCGCCGCGGGGGAGGCGACCCAAATGGCTTTCTCATATCGTCTTGTTTACTGAGAAGCCGAATCATAACCGTCCGTTACCGTTCGCGTTTTACGCCCCCTGCCGTTTATGCGCGGCAGGGGGCGTTTTATGCATTTAGCAGGTAATGGACCTAGGGAACACCGTTTTAGAGCGTCTCGGCGCTGCGACCGGTGTCATTAAAACCGCCGTCCGCGCCGCCGCCCTCGACGATCTGCAGGGCACGGCCGACCTGCCTGGCGGCCTTCTCGCGCTCCGCGAGGCCCGGCTTGATGTAATGGCGGTAATCTGTCCCCAGGTCCGTATGGCCGTGCAGGTCCATGATGCTCAGCGGGTCGACCTCGGTCGCCGCCATGATGGTCTCGGACGTGTGGCGCAGGGCCTTTGGCGGGATATACCGCAGGTCATGGCGTACGCACATGCGCCGCCAGGCGCGCACGAGGTTGTCGCCGCGCATGTTTACGATGCGCTGCCCGCTCCATTCGCGCACCTGCTCCGTAACCGAAGTGCCGCCCTCGACGGTTATGCTCGGGCGCAACTCGTCCATAATCTGGTGCAGGCGCTCGCGGCCTGCCAATAAAACCGGCACGGTGCGCACGGAATGGTCGTTCTTGGTCTCCTTCACGCCATCCTCGTCCGTGTACGCGCGGCAGACCTCGATGTACTCCGAGACCGTCGGCTGGCCCGTGGCGAAGTCGTAGGTCGTGGTGACCTTGAGGTCGCACGGGCGCACCGCCAGCGCCTCCTCCTTGCGCAGGCCGCTCAGGCCGAGGATGAGGTAGACGTTCATGACCAGGTCGGCGCGGTCGTCGCTGGCGGCGAGCCTGCGCAGCGCCTCGGCTGCCTCGGGGATGCTCCATGGCTCCACGGGCGCCTGCTTGGCCTTGGGGGCGATGACGCGGCGGCGGAAGGGCTCTACCGTCACCCATCCGTCGTCGAAGGCTCGGCGCATGACGGCGCGCAGCGTGGTCTTGGTCTTGGCCGGCGCGCCAGAGCGCTCGATGCAACTTCGCATCATGTCGTGGGTTATCTCGGAGATGTCGATGCTCCCCAGGACGGGGGAGATGTAGTTGCACATCTGCCCGTCGTACTCACGCAGGCTCGCACGGGAGCGCGGCTTGCCGCGGTTGCTGGGGGAGTCGCGGAACACGCCCCAGTAGTACATGTCAAGCGTCACGCCCGCGTGCGCCGCCTGGGACACGCCCAGTTCCTGCGCGAGCTGGGCGATGGCGATATCGGCCTCGGTCTCGGTGCCGTATACGGTGCGCGACACGCGGCGCACATGACCGTCCGCGCGGAAGCCCGCCTGCACGCGAATCACCCACTTGCCGGGCGCGACCTCGCGCTTGGAGCCGAGTTTTGACCTTGAAGTATCGTTGGTTGCCATATAATGGTCCTGCCTTTCCCTTTTGCCGGAGGGCATATGCCCCGTGCGGATCCGCCAAGATTGCCGCACGGGGCTTTTTGTTTGCGTTGAGGCCGGCTACGCGACCGCGCGGCGCTTGGGCCTGCCCGAGCGGGGCGTGTCGGTCAGACGCGCCGCTATGCTCTCCACGGTCACGTAGGTACGGCGGCCCTTGCGGTAGCCCGTAAGGATCCCCGAGTCGAGCATGTGGGTGATCCTGCCGGGGGAGACGGAGAGCCTGCGCGCGGCTTCGGCCGCCGAGACCGTTTCGCCCTCCACGATGTACCCCTCGTCCGTAGAGAAGGCGACCATCATGGAGAGCCCGCCGTCTGCGGGCTCGATGAACTCGGGCTCAGGCACGGCAAGACCGTCCTTCACGAGCGCGGCCACGTAGGTGCTCGCCGCGTCCACGGACTGCTCGGCGGCCTCGGCAATCGTGTCGCCGCAGGTGAAGCATCCCGGCAGTGAGGGAAACTCCACGTCGTAGCCGCCGTCCTCGTCGGGTGTGAGCACCGCCTGGTAAACGTATGTCTTCATATCTTTCGACCCCCAAGGGGGCGGGGCTAGAGCCACCCCGCCGTCTTAGCTATTTTTCGGTACGTCCCTATCGGTATCTCCTTCTTGGAGGTGGGCACGCTGATCTGGATTCCGTCCTTTCGCGCGACCACGTGGCTGCCCTTGCCGGTGTAGAGCGTCCAACCCTCCTTCTTGAACCGCTTGAGCACCTGCGCGGGCTCCTGCTCCTTGGGCATCTCTCCTCCTTTCGATAATTTAATTATAAACAGTTGATAGTTAGCAATCAAGTAAACTATCAAGTATTTACAGTTTTAAAATTGACCACGCGGATCAGCCAAGATTGCCGCACGGGGTTTCTTTATGTCTCGAGTTGTCAAAGAATCTTTGACAACTGGTCCGCCTGCCCATTTTGCTGGGGTCAGCAAAATGGGGAACAACTGGCGCTTCGTGCGGCTACGCCCCGAGGAGCGCCGCGAGGGTGCCGATCGCCTTGGCCACCTTGGGGACGAGCCCCACGGCCTTGGATGCGAGGTCGAGCGCGTCCTTTGCCTTCTCGGCGAAGCCTCCCTCATCCTTTTCCTCGGCGGCGAACCGCAGGTCGGCGAGGGCGAGCTTCACGGCGGCGAGGTCCTCGGGCGACAGGCCCTGGCTGTTCGATATCTGCTTGATCGTCTGGTTGAAGTCGACCACCACGGTCGCCTCGACGGTGGCGGTCGCCCTCGCCTCGATCTGGTCGGCGGTCGCCTTGGCCATCATGTAGTCGTACTCCATGCGATCCCTGTGCGCGAGCAACAGGTCGCGGATTGTCTCGATGGACGTGATATCGATCATGCCGGGGCTGACGTCGGCCTTCACCCTGGTTCCGGTCTCGCGCTCGATGATTTCCCCGAATGCCGTCATATACCGTGCCACCACCTTCTGCCTGAGACCGGGCGGGTCGCTCTCGATGACCTCGTCGCACAGGTTCACCAGGCGGTCGATTGAATCGTACATTCCCATGTTATCTGCCAATCTCGCAGGTGGTTACTTTGAATGCCTACGCGGTCCTTACTTGACCGTGCGGATCCGCCAGGATTGCCGCACGGGTTTTCTTTATGTCTTGAGCTGTCAAAGAATCTTTGACAGCTGGGACGCCCGCTTTGGTTTTTCCGGAAAAACCTGAAAACCCCGCCGTGCCGCGGGTCATAATCGTGATGAACACCATTCACGCTCCCGGAGGTACCCATGGCTCGCTATAGCGTTGGCGCATACACGTACGAGGACGATTCCCTCGACACAATGATCTACGACGGGCTCACGGGCATCCCGTTGAGCTTGGGGTACGAACTCGTGTCACAAGAGCGCGGGGACACCGTGAAGGTCGTTGCCCTGGGCGTGAAGGACGACACCGCGGGTCCCGTCCCGTTTGCGACGCTCAGGCCGTGCGCGTACTCCCTGGCATCCGAGTACGACGTGCGCGCCGTGAGGTGCCCGCAGACCGGGCAATGGGTCCTCATCGGGTACATGGGCGTCTAGAGGAAGCCCGCGATCTTCCCGCCGATAGAGAGAATGCCGGCTACTAGCTCCCCACCCTTCTTCGCTATCTCCAATCCCTTGATCATACGGTCGGCCAGCGATGCCTGGTCGCCACGTTTTGCTGCCAATTCCATCTGAGCGAGGCATGCTGCGAGCATGTCTTTGTCTTCCGAAGTGAGTCCCTGGTCCGCAGCGATCGTCTCCATCAAGTTGTCGACGGATGCCCTCAGGGAAGATGAGGACGTCGAGCTCGAACTTGAGGTCGCATTGCTGTCTGCGTGCTGTTCAACGCTCACGTTTGTCCTCGCCGTGGAGGACTTCATCTTCTCAATCTCATAACTCATGCGCCTGTCATCGGCGTACAGCTTCGCTTTCGCCTGTAGCCGCCGTATGTCCTCGGCGGCATCTTTCTTCCCGTATGACGACTGCCCGCCGATCGTCGCGCGGAACATCTTCAGGCCCACGCGGACCTTGGGTACAACTGTTTCTAGCGCCGACTCGATTCTCTTGGCCTCGCTTTCGAGGTTGTAGGAATCGGGGTTTGCTAGGATTTCCCCGCATTCCGCTATGAGCTCGTCAATTGCGTTGTCCATGAAATGTGCTCCTAAATGAAAAGGCGGTTGCCCCTTGGGACAGCCGCCTTTCCTTGGACGCGGGCCCCGTGGGGTCCCCGCGTCAATACCGCTGTCCAAATTACCGTTTGCCGTCGGCGCGGTCAAGCCATCGCCCATTTTCGCGACCCCACGAAAATGGGGAACAACTGGCGCTTTGTCGGTTCGCTTCCTGCCCGTCTTTCGTGACGGGCAAACTTATTTGTCCGTCAGGAAAGGCTTTTTTTGGCGGACAAAGCCATCGCCTGCTGTCTACGCGGATCTTACTTGATCCGCTTCCAGCCCTTCGATTTCAGGCGCCGCAGCCTGATTTTGGGACAGCTCGGCCTGGTCGCGTGCCGTCTCCAGGATCTTCGAGCGCCTCTTCTCTGTGCTCTGTCGGTAGCAGGTGATCAGCTCGCCCTCCTCCGGCGTCTGGTTTTGCTGGGCTGCCATCGGGGACCATTCCCTGCCACCCAGGGTGTCTAGCGAGCAGTTGAGAGCGTCAGCAATTCTCCAAGCCGCATCAAATGCCATGCTTCGGCGTCCCTGCTCGTATTCCGTGTATCTGCTTGTTTCAAATCCAGCATGTTCCGCAAACGCTGCGGCGCTCTTGAAGCCAGCGGACTTCCTGAGCAACTGTATGTTCTTGCCGATCCGCTTCCTAAGAGTGTCTTCTGTCATTGGGCCTCCTCCCATCGTTACCTAAGAAATTAAGGCAAAGCGCCAAAGTTTTCAATCAAATACTGAAATCTTTGTTGACAATTAGGCACACAGCCGTAATATTGAATACAGCAATTAGGCAGAGAGCCAAAAACATCTTCTATATAGAAGATGTTACGGCTGAGGTTGACAGCGCTCAACCTCAGCCCTCTCGATCTCACAGATGAAAGGAGCTGTCAATGGCGTTTAGCAAGGAAGAGATGTCCGCATGCCTTCGCGAGCTTCGTGCTCGCAAGCGCGTCACCCAACAGGAGGTCGCCGACGCTGTCGGAGTGGATGCCACGAGCATCTACAACTACGAGAACGGTCGTACGGCGCCAACCTTTGAGATCGCCTGGCGCCTTGCAGATTTTTTTGACGTTTCCCTTGACCGCTTAGGCGGGCGAAATACGGACGAGGCCGCATAGGCCGGATGGAGGAAGAGATGGAAGGCAAGAGCTACGAGCTGCCCGACGACATCACGGACCTTGGCGGCATGGTGACGTGGGCCGACGAGGCCGGCCAGTGGAACACGGAGGTTTTCGAGTTCCTCGCGGACGCTCGCTACGCGTTCCGCAAACACGTCAAGGACGGCGACCCCGCCTACCTTTCGCGCCTGGTCGCGCTCGACCGCGCTCAGGCGCTCGACCCGGTGTCCTACGACGTCATGGAGATCGACCCCGCGCCGGGCGAGTGGCCGTTCGGCCGCGGTAGCGAATGACCCGGGCGCTGCTGGCCTCGGCCGTCGTGATGGATGCCGCGGGGTGGGCGTGCACCGCGCAGGGGGCCTACGGCCTCGCGCGGGTGTGCTTCTCGGCCGCGCTGCCGTTCATCGCGGCGTGGGCGCTCGCCTCGCTCTTCGACTGAGGCCGGGTCCGCCCCCGTCGCCCCACGGGTTCCGTATCGCCCCCATTCCACGGGGCCCGTGGCGCGACGGGGCCGGACCCTCGACTTCCGGCCCATATGGTGCCGCCGCCGACTTGGCGGGGCGGCGGCACCGCTCCCTTTGGCGGGGGAGCGCCCTCCGGCTGCATCTATCGGTGCGGCCCTCCGGCAAGGGATTGGTTCAACGAATGAAAGGAGAAGGCCATGTGGATGTCTATAGCAAAGGGCGCAAAGTACGCCTGCTGCGACAACGTCACGTTCCGCGCGATGGTCATGCAGGGGATCATCCCGCGCTACCCGTCGCTCAACCCCAACAGCTCGCGCGAGGTGGTGCGCAGCGAGGACATCGACGCCGCCATCATGGCGCGCGGCGCGGTGCCGGCGCTGCCCTCGCCCGACTGCGTGCCCGCTCGCCGTCCGAGGCGGGTGGCGTGATGGTCGACCTTATCTGGGATGCCGGCTGCAGGCTCGGCGAGTGGTGGAACTCTCTTCCCGAGCGCGTGCGCAGCGTGGCGTGCGCCGTGGCGCTCATCGGCCTGATCGCCGTCGCCGGCGCCATCGAGGGGACCGCGCCGAGCGGGATGTACTACTAGGACTAGGAGGAATGACATGCAGTTTGAGAAGAAGTCTGTGCGCCTGGGCGACATCCGCCCGAGCGGACAGAACCCGCGCGAGGACTTCGGCGACATCGGCGCCCTGGCCCGCAGCATCGAGGCGACCGGCGGCGAGCCGCTGAACCCGCCCGTGGTCGTGGCGGACGGCAACGTGTTCCGCATCGTGGACGGCGAGCGCCGCTACCGCGCGCTGTCGTCCATCTACGGGGAGGACCGCGAGGTCTCCGCTCTGGTGGCCGAGAGCATGGACGAGGCCAACGAGCTCGTGGCCATGCTCGCCACCGACGACAAGCGCCAGCTGACCGAGGCGGAGCGCGCCCGCGGCGTGCAGCAGCTGCTCGTGCTGGGCGTCGACGAGCAGCGCATCGAGCGCGCCAGCCGAGCCACCGCCAGGCAGATCCGCGCGGCGCGCAGGCTGCGCGGGAGTATCGAGGGCCGGCAGGTGACGTTGGAGCAGCTTGAGGCCGCGAGCGCCTTCGACGACGAGAAGGACATCGAGGCGGTCCTCGCCGCCGGTGACGGCTGGGCGGGCAAGGCCGACAGCATCCGCCGCCGCGTCGAGCGCGAGGAGGTCAAGGCCGAGGACTACGACGCGTTCGGCGACGCGGGCATCCCGGTGGTGAAGGAGCAGCCCGAAGGGTTCACCTACAAGGACTGGGCACACCTCGGCCTCGTTGCCGCGAAGCTCGAGGACAAGGAGTACCCCGCTGGCACCGTTGCCGTGTGGAATGACCGCTACTGGGACTTCTTCGCTCCGAAGGGCGGCGAAGATGCCGAGCCCGAGAAGACCGAGGAGGAGATCCGAGCCGAGCAGGAGGCCGCGCGCGAGGATGCCGCGCTCAAGGGCCTGTACAGGAGCCTGATTGGCTTCGTGGCGTCCGGCGCCTTTGCCATGTCCAAGGACCTCATGATGGAGGTGCGCGTGGGCCGTGCCGACCCGCCCGCGCTGCTCGTGGCGATGGGCGGCGACAGCAACCCCGAGAACGAGGAGCGCTTCGGTGCCGTACGCGACGAGTTTGCTCGCAACCTCAAGGCGTGCAAGCCAAACGAGTACGAGGCCGGCTGCTGGCTCATGGCGGCGGCCAAGGACATGGCCCAGCTCAACAATCGCTGGGGCGGCGACGACGCGGAGGCGTGGCTCGACCACTATGACATCTTCTGCTCCGCGGGCTTCGAGCCCGGCGAGGAGGACGTGTGGCTCATGGAGAGGGTGCAGGCGAGTTTCAAGGAGGAGAAGAAGGATGAGTAGCGAGGATGAGAACTACGTCACGGTGACGGTGAAGGCCAGGGGGCATGAGTGCTCCATCCTCTGCCGCGAGGCAACGGTGGCGACGGTGGGGGCGGACGGTGAGCCCGGCACATCGCTCCACGTCGGCACCTTCGACTCGAAGTCGATTAGGGTTCTCGCGGAAGCAGCCCTCTCGGAGCTGCTCTCTGCCGGAGTCCGCGCCGGCATCCCCATTGACGCCATGCGCATCGAGCTCGTCTACGCCGCGGTGCACTGCGGGTTCCCGGAGGAGGAAGAGCGGAGCGCGATCTACTACGACCTCGACATCGATATGGACGAATCTGGAAGGAAGGATGAGAAGGATGAGTAGCAAGAAGCTGAAGGTGACGATTGAGCGCGAGAACGTCGAACCAGTGGAGTTCGAGGCGGATGCGCTCCTCTGTGCCGGAGACACCGATGACGGCGTGCTGTTTTTTGCAGGCGGCTGCATGACCCAGCCCATCGTCCTCGACATCATGCGGTGCTTCGTTAGCGAAGTGGTCAGGGCCATGGTCAAGCTTGGTATCGATGAGACCGAGGCCAGGGGCCAGGTCATGCTCGCTGCGGTAAGCCCTTCCGATGCCAGTGAGCTGCTCCTGGACATCAATCTCGATGACCGCGACAAGATCGCGCACATCGCTAAGGAGCTCGCCGCCAGTGACCTCTCCTAGCGAACGCCGGGCGGTCGTGCAGCGCGGGGCGGACGGCCGCTGGTTCGCCCGCCCCTACATGGGCACCGACCGCGTGACCGGCAGGCGGATCAGGCCGTATAGGTCGTGGGACGCGGAGCTGACGCGCGAGCAGGCCCAGGCGGAGTGCGACAGGTGGATCGCGACCTATATCCCGTCCTCGGCGCAGGACAGCTCCAAGCGCCTTTCATCGATGCTCGAGGCCTACGTCTCGGACCCGGTGAACGGCCTAGCCGACAACTCCGTTGCCGCCTACCGCAGCGTGATCAGGACGATGGTGGAGCCGACTATCGGGCGCATCCCCTACGACCAGCTGCAGCCTTGGGACGTGTCCGCCGCCTACCGCATGCTGCTCGCGCCCAGGAGCGGTAAGGGTTTGTCGCCCAAGACCGTGCTCGTCATGCACGCGCTGCTCAAGGGCGCGTACAGGACGTGGGGCCATGCCATCGGCCGCGACATCATGCTCGAGGTCCCGGCTCCCAGGGCGAAGCCCGCGGAGCCGTTCGCCCTGTCCGAGCTCGATGCGGACGAGCTGTCCCGCGCGATGGTGTCCGCCATGTCCTCGCGCGACGCCACGGGCGCCAACATCGCCAGGCGCACCGAGGCAATGGCGGTCTTCCTCGCGCTCCACACGGGCCTGCGGTGCGGGGAGGTCTGCGGCCTGCAGCGCCGCGATTGGCGCCGCTCCCTGCACGACATCCACGTGGCGGGGCAGGCCGTCGAGAAGCCCAGCCTGCACAGGCAGGCCTACACCAAGGGCAAGCGTGCACGCAACGTCTCGGTCTCGCCGGCGGTCGAGGCGCAGCTGGAGCGCCACCTGGCGTGGCAGGACTCGTGGCTCGTCCGCAAGGGCCCCGCCGCCCCCGTGATCACCTTCGGCTGCGCAGGAGGGCTCGCGAGGCCGTCGACCGTGACGGCTAGGTTCAAGGCGATCGCGCGCGAGCTCGAGCTGCCCGGGGAGACCGTGTTCCACACGCTCCGGCACACGCACGCCACGTGGCTTCTCACTCACGGGTGGGACATGCGCCTGGTGCAGGAGCGTCTGGGTCACGCGAACGTCAAGACGACGCTCGAGGCGTACGGCTCGGTCATGCCAGGCCGCGACAGGGAGGCCGCCGCGGCCTTCACCGATTCGATCTACGGAGGTGACACGGATGAATAACTACAACTTCAACAGGGACTTCTACGAGGGCTGCCGAGCGCTCGGCGACAGGGAGGGCATGGCGCTCGCCTGGGCGATGCTGCGCTACGGCTACGAGGGAATCGAGCCAAAGCTGAAGCCAACGACCATGGCGGCGTTCACCTTCGCAAGGGGGCGCATCGACGCCATGGTCAACGGTAGCCTTGGGGGTCTCAGGCGGGCGGCCAATACGGGCAACCAAGGGGGCAACCAAGGAGGCAACCAAGGGGGTAGCCAAGGGGGTAGCCAAGCCAATGCGCAAGGGGGTAGCCGACAGGCTAGCCAAGGGGGTAGCCAACAGAAAGAGAAGGAGAAAGAGAAAGAGATAACCCTTGCGGGTTATAGCGAGGCCCGCCAAGCCCCCGACGACTTCGACCCGCCCTCGATGGAGGACGTCGAGGCCTACTTCGCCGCCAACTGCCTGCGCGGTGACCCCCGTCAGTTCTTCGACCACTACGCAGCACAGGGCTGGACGCTGCCGAGCGGCCTGCCCGTGACCGATGTATGGGCGCTCGCCCGCAACTGGAGCCGCAAGCAGGTCGGCTTCGATGCCGACCGCAAGGCGCGGGGCGGGCAGACCTCCCAGGAGGTCGAGCGGGCGTCCGTGTGGAAACCCGTGAAGACGGATGCTGAGCGCATAGTCGAACTCAGGCGCGAGCTGGGTGAGGCGTCATGATCAGCCTTTGGGAGATGCTCGAGAACGAGAAGGCCGACCCCGCCCACGGCCGCCCACTCGACCTGACGCGGATCTACATGGCAAACGTCATGTCGCACGGGGATGCCGACCGGCTGGCCAAGGAGCAGGAGCTCCACGACACGGAGGCGCGCGAGGCGCAGCGCGCCGACCTGTACGAGAGGGTCGCCGCCATCGCGGGCGGCAAAAAGCCGGATGGCGAGGAGCCGGAGGGCGAGGACCCGGAGCGCGGGCGTGCCAAAAGTGGGCCAACGGGCGCGAAGGAGTTGGGGCAGCAGGCGTTGGGGTTTCCGCCGCTAGACGGCACGGGCGGCACGGCCGAAGAGGCCGAGGCTGCAATTAATGCCATATTGTCCGAAGAGAGAAAGCGAGAGACGCTTTGACCGAGATTTCAGCGGTGATGAGGGCCTACCGAGATGCCCTCGACAGGCACCGGATTCCCTGGGCCGACGACACGTACGACACCGAGAGGGTGGGCGGCTACAGGTTTCGCGTGGAGCGCACCGAGACCATCCTGGACGAGCACAGGGTGAGCGTGGCCTGGGGCTACCAGCTTCTTCCGGGGCGCGAGCCCACGGGCGTGACGATCGGCTACCCGGGCTACCTCGAGGTGACTTACGACCCAATCAGCCCCGAGCCGCTCATGGCATCGCCGGGCGACATCCTGGCCGACATCTTCGGCGTGAGGGGTGAGTCCCGATGAGCTACAGGTGCGTGGCGGCCGACTGGATCGACCTCGCCATCGGCAGGCTCGAGGACGCGAAGAGGTCGCTCAGGGAGTGCGACAGGCTGCGACAGGGGTGCGACATCTGCGAGGAGCTGCGCCAGGCGAGGCGATGCCTCAACAAGGCGCTGATCATGGTCGCGGAGGAGAAGGAGATCGAGAAGGATTGGAGCATGAAGTGAAGGATAGGAACGAGTGGTTCGAAGAGGTCGAGAGGGCCTACAGCAAACTCAAGATCGTGGAAAGGCCCTATGCACCGCCGCATGCCGCCGTCGCCGTTGAGGCCGAGGATGTCCTGTGCTGCCTCGGGTTGCATCCGCACATCAGTGCCTCCGACTGGTTGGTCATCGACCTGGATGAGGTGAGCGAGCTCATCGAGCTCATCAGGCCCGTTCCCGTCACGGGCGCGACGTCGGACGGGTACCACACGTTCGACGAGCTCTACCATCACCGTGCGGTGCTGTTCTCGGTGATCGTGGCCACGTTCCGCGGGCGTTCCTGGAAGTCGCTCCATCACCATGACGGGACGATGTACGACGGCATGTTCATCGTGGGCATCGACACGCCCGCCGGCCCCGCCACCTACCACTACGACGTCGAGCCTTACTGGGACATGTTCCCGTGCGAGGTGCTCGACCGCGCGCCCGAGTGGGACGGCCACACGCCCGGCGACGCCATCGAGCGTATCGGCACCCTGCGGGACATCCTGCAGGAGGAGGCCAAGGAGGAAGGGAGCGCAAGGTGAGCTGCTATTTCTGCGGTGGGTCGCGCATCGCGTCCATCCACTCTGCCCCCGACCGAGGCGTCCGCAACCGGCCCGTTGGCTCCATGACCCTGACGCGCCGATACGACGGCGAACCGATCGTCAGGGTCGAGCTGGATACCAGCGTGATGCTAGACATCTCGGTCAACGACTCGTGCGGCGACACCGCCATCGTCGATGTGACGGCGGACGCCTACATCGAGGACATCAAGTACTGCCCGTTCTGCGGAGAGGAGCTTTGATCCGCTCGGCGGTGGAGCTGTTCCGCGCTACCGCCTGGCGCACGGTGCCCGATCTGGTGTCGGGTCCCGCGCGCCGGGCGCTCGTGCACGGTCGTGCCGACGCGCCACACGTGACGGCGGCGCAGATCGGGGAGACGGAGCGAAGGGCGAGGGCGCTGCAGCGCGACCGGGCCCGCGCACTCAAGAGGTCGAGGAAGGCTAAGCGATGAGGTTGTTTGAGAAGTTGTGGCGGATGCTCGCCGAGAACCGCCGTGTTCGCAAGAGCATCGAGGCGCGGCGCGCCCGCAGGTGCAGGAGGTCGATGAGATGACCGTTATGTGGGACGTGCAGGAGAGGAGCTGCGCGGTATGCGGGAGGGTCTTCATCCCCCAGGCGCCGAAGGCCAAGTACTGCTCGGAGGAGTGTCGGAGAAAACATGAGCAGAACCGTGCGAGGGAAGCGAGGCGCAAGGGTGTCAAGCCCAAGCGCGACAGGGTCGACCGCTACCTGGCCGGGTCTGGTGCGGTGCACGACGAGATCATGGCAATTCGGCGCGAGGTCGCGATGAGATTTTAAGTTTCCGCAGGTAGACATAGGTAGATATATAATTAAGGCCGCTGGCGTAGGAGCGCCGGCGGCCTTTGGCAAAGACGCCTCCCGGCATCCTCTATGTGGCGTAGAGCATGGTACCACGCGGGAGGTCACATGGACGCAAGGGAATACTTCGATACCGTACGGGCCGCCCAGCGCGGCATCGACCGTCGCCTGGCGGTCATCGAGTCGATGCAGGCGCGCGAGCAGGTGCGCGCCCAGCGCTACGACGCCGTCGGCAAGGGCGCGCACGGCACGGACTTCATGAGGTCCACCGACGACCGCATAGACTACGAGCGCCGCAGCGGCGCCGAGCTATCCGAGCTGCGAGATGAGGTGGAGCGGGGCCGCGAGCTCTGCGCTGGCGTGCGCTCCGCCAACCCGGGCAAGCGCTGGGGCGACGTTTTGGAGCTGCGCTACTGCGAGGACCGCACGCTGCAGGAGATCGCGGGGACGCTCGGGGTGTCGGTGAGATCGGTGCATTCAGATATGTCATCGGCCCTGGACTGGGTCGATATGGTTGGCGTCGCCACCGCAAGGGCTGGCGTGGGCCGTGCGGCAATATAATTGGATAGCTGGTTCGCGTCAGCATGTCGGCCCCGATCGCCATGTGCGGTCGGGGCCTTTCGTCTTTATGGGACTGCACACAATTGCAGACGATTGCACACTTCTGCACACAATTGCAGATAGTTGCAGACGATTGCACGCAATTGCAGACCGTTGCAGGTTTCTTCTGGGATATAACTAGGGTGTCGATTCGCAGCGCCGCCCGCGCGGCTTGCGGGTCGGATGTGCGTGGAAGCACAGATGAGTGGCCGGGGTTCCCTTCAGCAGTTCAGGGACCCCGGCCTTTCTATTGAAAGACAACGTAATGAGGTGGGTCCGTGGTCACACGCGAGGCTATCGTACGTGCCGCCAACAGGTACGACACCGTCATGGCGTGGGCATTCCGCCGCGCCCTGGGCATCGCCCGCCGTGCGGGCGGGCACAAGTGCAAGGCCGCCGGCAAGGCGGTCGAGAGCCTGCGCTACGCGGGACTCGAGGAATGCATGGCCAACCGGGGCCGCTCCCCGGTGGAGCGCTAGCCTTGGCCACCAAGACGCGCTACGCCAACGGCCACGCCCGCCGGCAGGTGCGCGCCTGGCTCAAGGCGCAGGGGCTGCCGTGCCACATCTGCGGCATGGCCATCGACTACGACCTGCCCGCGGGCGACCCGATGAGCTTCGAGGTGGACGAGATCGTGCCCGTGTCCAAGGGCGGCTCGCCCATCGACCGCGCGAACGTCGCGCCGGCGCACCGGATCTGCAACGAGCGGCGCGGCAACAAGAGTCTCGCCGCGCTCAACGGCTCGATATCGCCGCGCCCCCGCGACGTGGGCTGCTCGACCTCGCTGCCGTGGTGACCCGACCCTGGGGGATGGCCCCTCCCCGGGGGCAGAAGGCTCGCCCCACGGCATTGCGCCTTTTTTGCGCAGGCCCCGAAACCGAGTCCATACCGGGAGGTGCATGGAATGTCCACGAAGTCCACGAAGCCGAGGGGCAAGCCCTGGACCGCGGACGAGCGGGAGTTCGTCAGAAACGCGTACCCGGCGCTCGGACCTGCGGCTATCGCGAAGAAGCTCAAGCGGTCGCGCTCGGGCGTGTGCGCCCTCATCAAGAGGATGAAGGAGAGCGGCGAGATCGCGACCGGCGAGTCCACGGGGAGTCCGTGGGCGCGGGCGTCTCGGCGCCCCCTGCGGACGGCCCGGACGGCCGCCAGGACACGCTCGGGAGGCTCCGGTGGGTGCGGCAGATCATCGAGCGACAGCTCTACGACGCCGAGCCCAGCCAGACGGCACGGCTCGCCAAGGAGTACCGCGAGACGCTCGAGCAGATTGAACGAATAGAGGGGGCTGGGGAGGACGGTGGCGACGATGTCATCATCAACGCCGTCTCGGTCCTGCGCGACGTCCTCGGCTAAGCCGAGGCTCCGCCTCGTCCAGCCCTACGAGAGGTCCATCGGCTCCCTCGCGGTCGAGCTCGCCCCGACGATGGGATACAAGCTCGTGCCGTGGCAGGAGCAGCTCGCCCACGACATCGGCGCCGTGGACGCGAGCGGCAAGTGGGTCCACCCGCGCGTCGGCATCTCCATCCCGCGACAGCAAGGCAAGTCCGTCGACATCATCGTGTGGGTCGCGGTCATGGCCGCGCTCGCCGGCTACAAGGTGCTCTGGACCGAGCACAACTACTCGACGACCATGGAGATGGTCGACCGCTTCCGCAAGATCTTCGGCCGCCGTGTCGGCGACACGTCCGAGGGAATCCCGCGCTGGCGCAAGCTCCTGGTCGAGGTCTGCTCCCAGACCGGCCAGGAGTGGATGCGGTTCAGCTCCGGCGGCGTCATCCAGTTCTCGACGAGGACCAAGTCCTCGCGCCTGGGCTTCTCCTTCGACATCGTCATATACGACGAGGCCCAGGAGCTCACGGGCATCCACACCCAGGTCATCGACCCGACCACGACGTCCGGCGCCAAGCACAACCTGATGATCGTGTACGCCGGAACGCCGACCCGCGCCGGCAACCCCGCCGAGGTGTTCAGGAACCTCCGGCAGCAGGCATGGGAGGGCGGCGAGAAGGCGTCCGACCTGCTCTGGCTGGAGTACGGCGTCGAGGAGGTCGGCGACATCTGGGACGAGAGCCGCTGGCCGGAGGTCATGCCCTCGCTCGGCTACCACGCCGACATCCGCGCCATCCGAACCGGCATGAAGGACATGGACGAGCTTGGCGCCGCCCAGGAGTACCTGGGCTACTGGCTGCCCCCGCAGGAGCAGGTGGAGCCGCCGGTCATCGGCGCCGCCGCATGGGGCGAGTGCCTCGTGGGGAGCGGCCCGGAGCTGACCGCCGGCTGCAGGATCTGCGCCGGCGTGAGGTTCAGCGCCGACGGCTCGACCGTCGCCGTGGCGTGCGCCGTGCGGCCGCCCGGGTCTGCGACCGTGCACGTGGAGCTTCCCTTCTGCAAGGACCCGGAGCCCAGCACGGATTGGCTGGTCTACTGGATCGCCGCGAGGGCGGGCAGGTATGCCTGCGTCGCCATCGACGGCAAGGCGGGCGCCGGCGCCCTGTGCGACAAGCTCGAGGGCATGGGTATGCCCAAGGACTACATCCTGCGCCCGAGCACCGACCAGGCCGTGACCGCCGCAAGCCTCATCTCGTCCGGCGCGAAGGCGGGCTCGGTCACGCATATCGCGTGCCCGGCGCTCGACCTGTCGGCCGAGACCTCACCCAAGCGCAAGATCGGCTCCGGCGGCGGCTGGGGCTTCGGCGGCGACAACGCCGCACCCATCGAGGCCGCGGGACTGGCGCTGCTCGCGCTCAACACGTCGAAGAGAAAACCAGGAATGAAGGCGAGGGTCACTTGATCTCGATACCTTACGCCGTGGCGTCCGCCGACGGCCTGCTCGAGGAGGACCGCGAGACGGTGCGCTGCCTGCTCAACAGCTGGCAGACCCACTACAGGGGCAACCTCCTGCGCTCGGACTACTACGAGGCGCGCAACATGCTCAAGGACCTCGGCATCGCCGTGCCCGACTCGCTGCGCGACCTGGAGGTCGCGTGCGGCTGGGGATACAAGTGCGTGGAGGTCATGCGCGACCACATCGCCTTCGACGGGTTCACGTGCCCCGACGACGAGGACTTCGACGGCCTGCTCACCTCCGTGGCCAAGCGCAACAAGATGGCCACGCGCGTCGGCAAGGCCGTCAACTCCGCGCTCAAGTACTGCTTCTCCATGCTCGTGGTGACGGCGGACGAGGACGGGCACGCCCGCATCTCGGCGTACCCGCCGACGCTCTGCACGGGCATCTGGGACGACGTCCACGAGTGCCTGTCCTCCGGCATGTTCGTCGTGTCGTTCGCCAAGGACCGCGGGCGGCCCACGAACCGCCCGGACTGGGTCAACGTGATGCTGCCGGACCGCATGGTGCGCATCCGCGAGGTTCGCCGCAACGAGTGGGCGGCGGAGTACGTGGAGCACGGCCTGGGCGCCGTGCCCATGTTCGTCATGCCTCACAACCCCGACGACGACCGACCGTTCGGCGTGTCCAGGATCAACTCCGAGGTGCGCTGGAACATCGACTGCGCCATGCGCGCCAACGTCAACGAGGAGATCGCCGCCGCGTTCGCCGCGTCCACTCAGAAGTACCTGCTGGGCACCGACGGAGACGCGTTCGCCGACAAGACCAAGTGGAGCGCCTTCATCGGCTCCATCTTCGAGGTCACCAAGACCGAGGACGGCACGATTCCGCAGTTCGGCCAGCTCACGCAGCCGAGCATGCAGCCCATGACCGAGCACTTCGGCAACCTGTGCAAGCGCATGAGCGCCGCGACCGGCATCCACGTGGGGCAGTTCGGCATCATGAGCGACAACCCCAGCTCCGCCGAGGCGATCTACGCCGAGAACGAGCCGCTCATCCTCAAGTGCAAGAGCTTCATCCGCGAGGCCAAGGCGGCGCTGGCGAATGCCGCGACCGCCGCGATCGCAACGGAGCTCGGGTGCTCCTATGAGGAGGCGGAGGACGCCTGCGGCGTGTCCGTCCACTTCCTGAACCCCGCCATGCCGACGCTGGCCCAGCAGACCGACAGCTCCATCAAGCTCGCGTCTGTGGTCGAGGGCTTCGCCGGCACGCCGACCTTCTGGCGCCTCAACGGCCTCGATGACGACGAGGTACGCAACGTCTCGTCCGAGATCAGGCGCAACGTGACGCGCTCGGCGGCGCTCGACCTGATGGCGGGCGTCACCCAGGCGGCGGAGCCCGCGCCGCCCGCCGATGATTAGCGCGACCGAGTTCGCGGCCTACAACCGGGCCGTGGCGAAGATAGGAGACAGGGCGGCATCCGACGTGGAGGCCGCCGTGCTCGCCTGGTGCCGCGCCCACGAGGGCGCGACCATCGCCGAGAAGCGCGAGGCCGCGAAGCTCATCATGGAGGGCTTCGTCCAGGGGTACGACGACGTCGCGGCGGAGTTCGCGGCGCAGTGGTACGACGACCTCGCAGAGCGCAACGGCGCCAGGCTGCAGCAGGCCGTCACCATGACGACCTACAGGCCGGAATCGGTCGATACCGTTGCCAGATACCAGGCGAAGAAGCTCGTGAAGGGCGGAGACACGGCGTTCGCCAAGGCGTGCGGCGAGTACGCCCGCAACGACGCGCTCCGCAGCCTGAACGAGACGATCATCTCCAACGTGGGTCGCGACAAGGACCACGGCGTGCGCTTCGCGCGCGTGCCGACGGGCTTCGAGACCTGCTCCTTCTGCATCATGCTCGCGAGCCGCGGCGCGGTCTACCACACGCGCAAATCCGCCGGCGAGTTCAGGCACTTCCACCGGCACTGCGACTGCAAGGTGGTCCCCGGCTTCGAGGACGACCCGGACGCGGAGCTCGTGGAGGGCGTGCGGCCGGAGGAGCTGCGCGAGCGGTGGTGGCAGCTCGAGAAGGTTGACGCGACCGCGGGGCTGAGCGCAGCCGAGCGAGAGGAGCTTAGGCGCAAGGTCATGGAGGGCGGCGAGCTGCCCGAGAACGTCAGGAAGACCAACCCCGCAGCGCACATGCGCAAGGTCGGTCACAAGAGCAGCGGATGGATGAGCGCGGCGACCCGCCTCAACGCGGAGATCAAGGCGAACGGCTTCGCAAACGCCGAGGAGTTCTACGAATACCTGCGGACCCGCAGGACGAGGGCGGAATTCGACGAGGCGACTGCGCTCGCCGAGAAGATCCTGGCGAACGCTGACGCCACGCCGACGCTCTATGATGTGGCGCGAAGCTGGCTGAGCAAGTCGGAGTCGGTGATTTCCTCCGGTTCCGCGCGGCCTCCCATATCCTCTGAGGTTCCCAACTGGCTAAACGGCGCAAAGAGAAATATCCATGCGAAGAAGCATGCCGGCGAATACGGAATTGACTACAGGTCAAGGCTTGGCCAAGACGAGTACGATAGAATAATGTCGGAGGTCATCGACGAGCATGAGGCGGTAGAGTTTACCGATATCTCGAACGGTCGAGAGGTGCAGCACTGTGCCGTTTACTTCCGCGGGGACGACATAGCTGTCGTCAACTTGGACAAGAGCGTGCGCGTGACCCTATTTAAGTACAGGAGGGGAGGGAGCGCCCGATATGACGAACTCTGGGATCGAGTTCACGGTGGGGCTGAATGATAGGTTCAGCGAATACATCACTGACTCCGTCGAACTACTCAACGCCCAACTGAGCCGCCACGGAATGGTCTTCTTCTTCGATACTGTTGACGCCACTCAACAAGTCATCGGCGGGAAGCACTGCGAGGACATGTTTGGCTGGGCCGTCCCAAATGAGCTTGTGGATGAGTTCAAGCCCGCATGGATTGACGACGATGGCGTAGAGCTCGAAAAATACGACTACGTCTGCGCAAGCTGGGAGGACCGCAACGGCCAGCCCTATGCCGCCATCGACGGCAACCTTCCCGAGGAGGCTTACGCATGATGGCGCGCACCTTTTCTTCCGCAGGTGCGATATGAGGCGCGACCTCGATATCGTGAGGTACATCCTCATGACCGCCGAGTCCGCCGAGGGCGGGGTAGATGAAACTGCCCTCTGCTCCGGCCGGTACGATATTAACCGGATTGCCTTTCACGTAGAGCTCCTGAGGGACTACGGCCTCGTGGAGGCGGAGGTGTCCTATGACGGCTTCGGGGAGGAGCCTCTCGGGGTGACCGTCTCGCGTCTGACATGGGATGGGTATGACTATCTCGATGCCATCCGCTCCGCCAAGGTGTGGGGGAGGGCGAAAGACGCCATCTCGAGGGCAGTCGGCGAGACGTCCCTGTCGGTCGTCAAGCAGACGTGCACGATGGTGGCCTCAGAGCTCATCAAGAAGCAGCTGGGCATCTAGCCATAAGGCAGTGATCTCGCCGCCGCACATACGGGGAAACCCGACCAAAACGTTGAACTAGGCCATCCGCACGGGTGGCCTTTTTCATGCCGAAAAGCGCCCCGCACGGGGCAGGACGATGCCCCGCACGGGGCGGAAATGGAGGGAGCATGGCCCAGGAGACCACGCCCGCCGAGACCGATCCGATCGACCCTGCACAGGGCGGAGAGACCGATCCGGCGCCCGACTACAAGGCGCTCTACGAGAACGCGCTGAAGGAGTCGCGCAAGCGGGAGAGCCGCTCGAAGGCGAACCTCAAGGAGCTCGACGAGCTCAAGGCGGCCGCGACCAAGACTGACCCGACCGTTGAGGAGCGCCTGAGCGCGCTCGAGAGCGAGAACGCCGCCCTCAAGGCGAGCGCCGCCCGCTCCGCGCTCGTCGACTCCGTGGCTAAGGCCACCGGGCTCGACCGCTCCATCGTGGCCACGCTTAACGGCGAGGACGAGGACGCCCTCACCGAGCAGGCCAAGGCCGTGGCGGCCATCATGAAACCGGCCGGCGGCGCGCCGAGGGTGCCCGAGGCCGGCGGCAAGCCCAAGCCCGGCAAGCCCTCCAAGAAGGACATCCTCGGAATTGAGGACAAGAAGGAACGCATGGCGGCCATCGCCGCCAACATCGACCTCTTCAAGTAAGGGGAGAAAGGGGCCCCAATGCCCGATATCAAGACCCTCGCAGCCGCGCGCAACGTCGACCTCGTGAACACGTTCACCAAGTCGCTCGAGAAGCTCACGGCGATGCTGTCCACCTGCGCGCCCATCCATGCGGCCGTCGGCGAGACCCTGCACCAGAAGAAGATCACCGGCAAGCTCTCCGAGGCCGAGTACACCCCCGGCCAGGACATCCCGCTGTCCAGCTACGCCTACGAGGACGTCACGACCTTTGAGGTGACGCTCAAGCCCTACCGCAAGCAGACCACGCTCCAGGAGGTCAAGAAGCGCGGCTACGACGGCGCCGTCGACAAGACCGATGCCGCGATGATCTCCGACATGCAGCGCAACATCAAGAAGGACTTCGTCGCCGCGCTCGGCGCCGAGGGCACCACCGCCGCGACCGGCAAGAGCCTCGTCGCCACCGCCGCCAACGCCTGGGCCGCCCTGTCCAACCTCACCGAGGAGTACGGCTTCGGCAGCGGCGAGACCGTCTACTTCGCCAACCCGGTCGACTTCGCCAAGCAGATCGGCGAGTCCGAGGTCTTCAGCGCCTTCGGCATCTCCTACATCGAGAACTGGGCCGGCCTCGGCACGCTCGTGTCCACTGGCTCTGTCGCCGCAGGCACGATCTACGCCACCGTCAAGGACAACATCAAGGTCTACGTTGCCCCGACCGACGGCGACGACCTGTTCGGCTTCTACTCCGACGAGAGTGGATACATCGCCGTGTCCCACTCGCCCGAGCTTAAGAGCCTGACCTACGACACCGTGGCCTACGTCGGCCTCGTGTTCTTCGCCGAGTACATCGACTTCGTGGTCAAGGGCACCATCGCCCCGACCGCCTAGGCAACCCTAAGGAGCATCCATGATCGTTTTGGTCACCTACCCGTACCGTGACCGCGAGACCCTCGCGGTGCATTACGTGGGAGAGGAGGTCGAGCTGACCGACGAGCGCTTCGCGGAGCTGTCCGCCGGCGGCTTCGTCGACCTTCCGCCCGCCGAGACGGAGGCCGCTGCGGAGCCCGTCGAGGACGAGGCGGACGAGGGCGAGGACGTCGTGGACAACGAGCCCGAGCAGCCCGTGCACGAGAAACCCGCGCCGGAGATGACCGTGCAGCAGCTGCGCGATGCCATCGAGGCCGCCAACGGCTTCGCCCCGCGCAAGGCGACCAAGGCGGAGCTCGCCGCCATCCTGGAGACGCTCTAGTGGACGCCTTCGCGACCGTCGCCGACTACGAGGCGCGCTGCGGTGCCGCGAAGGACGAGGCCAGGGTTGCCGCGCTGCTCGAGGATGCCTCGGCGTACCTGCGCGGGGCATATCGGCGCCGTATGGGTGTCCAGTACCTCGCCGGCTCGAACCCCACGTTCGATGAGAACGTGAAGTCCGTCTGCGTGGCCATGGTCGCCCGGGCGGTCAACGCGCCCGGCGCCATGGCTGGCATCACCCAGCAGTCGCAGACGACCGGCCCGTACTCGTCGAGCGTCACGTTCGCCAACCCGACCGGAGACCTTTACCTGGGGCGCTCCGACCTCAAGCGGCTCGGTCTGGCCGGGTGCCGCGTGCGCAGTATCCAGCCCATGACCGCCGCTGACCGCTGGGAGGAGGCGTGATGCCGATGGCGGGGATACCGACCGAGACGGTTACGGTCATCTCCCGCAAGACGGTGTACGACGACCTCCACGAGCCTGTCTCCGAGGCTGTCGCCGAGCGCGACGTCGACGCCGTCGTGGCGCCCGGCGCCACCGCGGACCTCGATGCCTCGCGGCCGGAGGGCGCCACCGTGGCATACACGGTGCACCTCCCGAGGGACATGGCCGGTATCCGCCTCAAGGGCTGCTCGGTCCGCGTGCGCGCCGAGGAGCTGCGCGTCGTGGGCGACCCGAGGCCCTACGCCCCCGAGGCGTGCCCGGGACGCTGGTGCTACCCGGTCGAGCTGGAGGCGGCCGATGGCTAAGGAGTACAGCTGGGGGAAGTTCAAATGGAACCGTCTCGGGTACGCCGAGGCGATGGACGGCAACGCCGCGCTCCAGGGGATGCTCAGGGGCAAGGCCGAGGGCATCGCCGCCCGCGCGACGTCGATGCTCGCGCCGGACGGCCACGACGTCCCCGCCTTCAGGGTTAGTCGCTGCCAGGGCACGCTCGCCAAGGGCTTTCGGGTCAGCGCATGCTCGGACCATGCCAAGCGCGCCCAGGCGAAACACAAGATACTGACGAGGGCGGCGCTCTCGTCCGGAGGTTGATTATGGATATAGAGGCCGATGTCGCGAGGTGTCTGTGCGAACTTGCCGGCGCCGACGCGACGCTCGAGCCGGTCGCCGAGCACCCGGAGCCGTACGTCACCGTCGAGCAGGTCGGAGGGGGCGGCGGCTTCCTGGAGCCGGTCCAGCTCGATATCGACTGCTGGGGGACCGAGGGCAAGGGCGGCAGGAAGCCGGCGAAGGCCCTCGCCGAGAAGGTGAAGGCGGCCGTCCCGTCCCTTGAGGACGAGCTTCCCAACGTCTTCCACCCGGAGGTCACGAACCAATACAAGATGCCCGACCCTGACACGCGCAGGGCGAGGTACGTGGTGCAGGTCCAGCTCTGGGTCTGCGAGTAGTAGAAAGGAACGCGCGAATGGCCGAAGTCAGCAACGCGAACAACTCCAACAACGTCAGCGCCGGAAAGGGCGTGAAGGGCGGCTACATCTTCTCGGCCCCCGTCGGCACCACCCTGCCGGACAAGGTCATCAAGAACAAGAGCGAGCTCGATCCCGCATTCAAGTGCCTCGGCTTTGTCTCCGAGGACGGCTACGTCGAGTCCGTCTCCGAGGACTCCAACGACACGGTCGACATGAACGGCGACCTCATGGACTCCAGCAATTCCAACCGAGTGGAGTCCGCACAGCTCACGCTCGCCGAGATCAAGGCGGAGACGCTCAAGCGCCAGTACGGCGACGGCAACGTCACCGACGAGGGCGGCCTGATCACCGTCAAGCACAATTCCGACTCCCACCCGACCTTCGCCTACGTGCTGCTCCTCCTCCTGAAGAACGGCCGCAAGTGGACCAAGGTCGTTCCGCGCGGCCAGTCCTCCGAGCTCGACGACCTCACCATCTCCAGCTCTGAGCTCTGCCAGCGCGCCCTGACGATGAAGTACCTCACCGACGAGGACGGCAACACCTGCTACGACTACATCGAGTCGACCGAGACGGCGGCGGCCTAATGGCGGCCAAGCGCCCCGAGGGCGCGCTCGAGTTCGAGTTCGACGGCAAGAAGTACCAGATCAACAAGAAGGCCATCCAGTCCATGAAGGTGCAGCGCGCCATGGCCTACGACGGCATCCCCGAGAAGATGCACGAGGTGTGGGACGCGATGGACGAGATCTTCGACGGCAAGACCGTCGAGTACATGGACGCGCTCGGCGACGACGGGCAGGGCTGCTCGGCGGAGCGCTGGGGCGCGTTCTTCCAGGCAGCCATGGAGGCGGCTGCAAAAAACTAGCCAGCTTCGCCGCCGCCTGGACCTGCATGAGGGGAGAGGTCGTCGCCGACTTCCGTCAGACGTACGGCATCGACCTTCCCCTCGGCGGCGGGTTCGACGGGGCGACGGACGAGGACCTTTGCCGCTGGCAGGTCCTCTACTCCCAGCTGCCGGCGCGCTCGCGGGTCTCCGTTCGCCTTGAGCCCGACAACCTGTGGGACGACAAGACGCGCCTGCTCGACATGATCGAGCACGAGCTCAGGTGCTTCCACTACGGGTTCACCGAGGATGCCAAAAAGCGCGTCAACGCCCCGCAGCGGATCTTATCGCCGGGCGAGCGAGCCAGGAACGAGCGCCGCAGGGACTCGGCGCTGGCGGCGAAGTACGAGATATCTTCGTCGTTCGGAATCGATGTATAAGGAGGCGCCATGTCCACAGACGTCGGATCCGTATCCGTAAAGGTCATGCCGTCCATGGCTGGCTTCGCCTCCCAGGTGGACAAGGACCTGTCCGGGGCGGGATCCTCCTCGGGGTCGCGCTTCGGAAGGGTCTTCTCCGCGGCGGCGGGCAAGTCTGGCGGCAGCGGCCTGGTCGCTAGGGTCTCCTCTGCGCTCTCCGGCGCGACTGGTAAATTCTCCGCGACCGGCAAGGCGACCGGCGCCGCATTCTCTTCCGCCTTCTCCGGCGCGGCGAGCGCGAATGCCGTCGAGGGGCTCCAGAACAAGGTCAAATCCGCCACGCTCGAGCTTCGCTCGGCGATGGCGACATCGAAGTCGGCCTCATTGTCGGCAGAGGCGGCCCAGGTCAAGTACAACGATGCCGTCGCCAAGTACGGCCCGGCATCCGCGCGGGCGCTGAGCGCTGAAAGCAACCTCGTCACCGCAAAGCTCAGGGCGCAGACCGCGTCGGAGCGTGCCCAGGCGGCCGAGTCCAAGCTCGCCTCGGCGCAGAAGCGGCTTGCGAGTGCGACTTCCGCGCCCGTGTCGGCGCTAGGAAAACTCGGCGGCAGCGCCGGGACGCTTGCCGACAGGCTGGGCGCTGGGGAGAGGGCGACGGGCCGCTTCGTGGCGAAGATCGCCACCATCGGCGGTGGCGTCCTGTCCTCGGCCGGCAGCGCGCTGTCATCGCTCTCGAGCGAATTCGGGTCTGCCGGCACGGCGGCTGGCGGGAACATGGCGAACAAGGTCGCCTCGGGCTTCTCGGCAAAGGCCGCGGTCATCACCGGCGCCGTTGCCGGCGTGGTGCAGAGGGTCGTCTCGACGGTGTCCTCGAGCGTGGACGCCGCGGTCGCGCGCGTCGACACGCTCAACAATTTCCCCAAGGTGCTCCAGTCGCTCGGCTACGGGGCCGACGAGTCGCAGAGGAGCGTCGGCACCCTGTCCGACAGGCTGTCGGAGCTCCCCACGAGGCTCGACGCGGCCGCGACGGGCGTGCAGCAGCTCGCTCCTTCGTCCAAGTCGATTGACCAGGCGACCGACCGCTACCTCGCATTCAACGATGCCGTCCTCGCTGGTGGCGCGTCTGAGGACATCCAGTCCAACGCCATGACGCAGCTCACCAAGGCCGTCTCCACCAACAAGATGGAGATGGACACCTGGATGAGCATCCAGCAGGCGATGCCGGGCCAGCTCGACCAGGTCGCGAAGTCCATGCTCGGGCAGAGCGCATCGGCGTCCGACCTATACCAGGCGATGAAGGACGGCAGGGTAACGGTCTCGGACTTCGCTGACGCCGTGGTCGACCTCGACAAGAACGGCGCGGACGGCATCAAGAGCTTCTCCGAGCAGGCCAAGGCGGCCACCGGCGGAATCAAGACGTCGTTCTCCAACATGTGCAACGCCTTCCCAAAGGGAGTCGCCAAGATCATCGGCGCCATCGGCTCGTCCAACATCGTCGGCGTCATCGACGGCGTGAAGGGCACGGTGAACGGCGCGTTCGGAGCCGTCACCGACGCGATGGCCGACCCGAGCATCCGGGACGCGGCGTCGTCGTTCGCCGCCGTGTTCTCCGGCGTTGTCGCGGGCGGGGTCTCGGTGGCCGGGGACGCGTTCGCCGGCGCAGTGGAGATGACCTCCGCTTTCTGCGAGACGCTGCTCAACAACGAGGCGGCTTCATCTTTCGCGGGAACACTTGACGCGCTCGGTTACACGGCGTCCTCCATGGGCGACGCCATATGGTCGACCGTATCGCAGATCACCGGGTGGTCCAGCCCGGCCGAGGGCGCGGCGGACGCGGCCAACGCGCTCGACACTGCGTTCGAGGCCGCCGAGCCGGTCATCCGCTCGGTGGGTGACGCGTTCCAGTGGCTCTCCGACCATTCCGAGGAGACTGCCCCTGTCGTCAAGGCCGTCGGCGGTGCCTTCCTCGTCATGAAAGTCGCCGGCGGCCCTGTGGGCTCGCTCCTGAAGGTCATCGGCGGCGCCCTGCTGTCCCTCGGGGCATCCGCACCCGCCGCCGGCGCCGGGCTTGCCACAACGGCGGCGGGCGAGACCGCAGCCGGCACAGCCGCGGGCGCGGCGGCCGGTAAGATGACATCGTTCGGCGCGGCCGTCCTCATGGTCGGAGCCGGCGTTCTGATGGCGTGCGGCGGCATCGGCCTTCTCGCCCTCTCCGCGATAAAGCTCGGCGAGGCGGGGCCTCAGGCCGCAATCGGCATGGCAGCCATGGTGGCGGTCATCGCCGGGCTGGCGCTGGGCGCCGCCGCGCTCGGGCCCGCCCTGACTGCCGGCTCCGTCGGCATGGTCGCCTTCGGCGCCGCCGTCGCGCTCGCCGGCGTGGGCATCCTGCTCGCAGCCACCGGCCTCGCGATTATGTCACTCGCGCTGCCGACCATCGCCGCCTGCGGCCCCGAGGCCGCCGTCGGCATAGCCGCGCTCGGAGCCTCCCTGTTCGTGCTGGCACCCGGCGCCCTCATGGCGTCGGGAGGGCTGCTGGCGCTCGCCGCCGGGGCGGTGGCGTGCACGGTCGCCGCCGCGGCCCTCGGCGTCGCCGCCATCGTCGCGGGCGTCGGCCTCATCGTCATGGGAGCCGGCGGTCTCTTGGCGGGCGCTGGCCTGTCGGCCTGCTCCGCGCTCGCGATGCCCCTTGCCGCCGCCACTGCTGCTCTCGGCGCCGCCGCCATCGTCGGCGGCGTCGGCCTCATCATGCTCGGCGTGGGGTCGATTGCCGCGGGGGCCGGACTCGCGGTGTTCGCCGTCGCCGCCGCGGCCGCCTCGCTTGCGACCGCCGCCCTCGCTCTTGGGATGGCTGCGCTCGACGTCGCAATGGCGGGCGTCGCCGCTTCCATCTCGACCTCAGCCGACGGACTCGGAACCATGGGGAAGGCGATCCCCAAGATATCCTCCGGCGCCCCCGGTGCCGCAGCCGGCCTCGGTGCGCTTGCCGTTGCGGCAGCGGCCGCCGCCCCCGCCCTTGCCGCCGCGTCGCCGTCCCTGGCGTCGTTCTCCGCCTCCTGCGGGGCGGCTTCGGCGTCGGCCCTGCTGCTCTCCGTCTCCGTGGCGGCAGTGGGTTCTATGGTCGCGGCGAGCATGGCGGCGGCTTCGACGTCCGCAGTCTCGTTCGGCGTCCGTTCGGGCGCATCCTTTAATCGCTTCTCGGCTTCCGCCAGGAATGCGGCAAGCGCCGCCCGCTCCGCGATCATGGGGGCCTGCCGGCAGATGTCGGCCGAGGTCGGCTCGATACGGCTCACGCTCCCGCGCATCGACGTGGGGCCGCTGCCGCACTTCTCGATGAGCGGCAAGTTCGACGCGCAGACGGGCTCGGTCCCGTCGGTCAACGTTAACTGGTACGCCAGTGGCGCGGTCTTCGGGCCGAACAGCCCGCGCGTCATCGGAATCGGCGACAACCGGCGATACGACGAGGCGGCCATCCCGCTGAGCCCCAAAGTGCTGGGCGGGATCGGCAGGGGAGTCGCCCAGACGATGGATGTCGGCGGCGGCTCGGACGGCGGCGCGGTCATCGCGTGGCTCGACCGCAACCTCCCGGCGATCATCCAGAAGTACACGCCGGTCACGCTCGAGCGCGACCTCGACAGGCACATCAGGGCGGTGGCACATGCATAGAATGCACTACGTGTCGTCCTCGGGCGAGCGCGTCGACCTCGACGGCGACGGCATCTATGTCGGCACCGCTGCGGGCGTGCGCTCGCGCGAGTGGAGCTACGACCTCTCATGGCGCGGCGTCTACGGCATCTCGCGAGACGCGAGGGAGGCGACGGTCGATGCCGTGCTGTCCTCGGCGGCTGCCGACAGGCTCAGGCGGCTCGCGGACAGGGATATCTCCGTCCGCGAGCCCGGTCGCCTCGTCGTCGACGGTGTTTGGTACCAGCGCGCCTATATCGCGAAGTCCGAGACATCGCAGGTCTACGGCAGGCGGGGTATCGCCGCCACGCTTACCGTGCTGCTGCTCGACGGGTCCTGGCGGCGCGAGGTCGTCCAGGAGTTCTACGCCCGGGAGGACGAGGACCAGACCGGCCTGGACTTTCCCCATGACTACGAGTACGACTACGGCGGCTCGGTCGCAAGCCGGACGGTCACCGTCGACGGGTTGGTGCCCGCCGACCTTAAGCTCACGATCTTCGGCCCCGCGTCGTCACCGCGCATCACCGTGACGCAGGGGGACTTCATCAACGTCTACTCTGTGGACGTTGAAGTGCCTGGCGGCTCCAGGCTCATTATCGACGGCTCGAGCTTCCCCAAGACGATCAAGCTCGTCGGCATGTACGGTGAGACCGAGGACCGCTTCGCCGACGGCATGCGCGGAGAGGGCGCCGGAAGCGGTTCCTACTGCTTCGAGCAGCTTCGGCCCGGCACGTCCTCTGTCGCATGGGACGGCTCGTTCGGCTTCACCATGACCCACTATCTTGAGGAGGGGGAGCCTCCTTGGAACTCATAGTCGCCGACAGCGCCGGCAGGACGCTCTTCCCGATTTCTGACTTCGAGCTGGATATGGACTCGGGCTGGGGCGACGGCGTCGACAACTCGTTCGATCTCGTGGTGCGCGACTCGTCCGTACCGTTGCCGGAGGCCGCTTGGCGTGTTTTCGCCGACGGCCTGGAGATCGGCGGGCGCGTCGAGGGGTTCGAGCTCAAGACGCGCCGCACTTCGTCCGAGCTGCACTGGACCGGGTCGACCTGGACTGGAGTGCTCGAGAAGCGCCTTCTGTGGCCCGATCCGGGCCAGGACTACCTTGTCCTCTCTGGGGACGCAAACGCCGTGCTGCGGTCCGCGGTTAAGCGGCTCGACATCGGCTCCCTCTTCACGGTTCCCGATGCCGACGCCGGGGTGAACGTCAGTTACCGATGCAACAGGGACACACCCGACGCCTGGACCAACCTTAGGCTGGCGATGCGCTCCGCAGGCCTTCGTCTCGATGCGAGGTGGGTGGGCGGATCGTGCAGGCTCCAGGCAGTGAAGGTGACAGACTGGCGCGGCAGGGTCGACTCCGATCTCGTAAACTTCGACCTCAAGAGCGACCTGCTCGTCACCAATCACCTCAAGGCGGCCGGCAAAGGTGAACTTGCGGCCAGAGAAGTCGTGGACGTCTACGCCGACCGGGAAGGCAGCGTAGGCACCGTGAAGGCGATGACCGGCGTCTTCGAGCTCGAGGAGTACTACGACGCCAACAACACCGACGGCGACGATCTCCGCGACCAGGCATCCAGCCGACTCGAGGACAAGCAGTCCGAGGGCAGCGTGACCGTGACGGTCAACGAGGGCGTCGAGTTCGGCCTCGGCGATATCGTCGAGGCCAGGCACTACTCGCCAAACGTGATGGTCTCGGTCGAGATCAGCAGCAAGATCGTAAAGGCCGCGGGGTCGGGCTACAGCGCCACGTATGGCGCATCGCCCGGTGCGGTGGGGAGATAGGAGACTGCCATGAAGCAGATAGAACTCATCGGCCCGCCCCTTTACCAATGGGATACGGGTCGGCGCGTCCGCGTCTCGGTCCGCGGCGCGACGGAGGCCCACTTCGCCATCGCCGGATCGGCGCGCGCATTGGTGACCCCGGTCGTCGGCGGCGAGGCACCGGTGCCGTCGCTCCTGCTGACGGCGGGCGCCGACATTGCCGCATGGGCGAGCGATGGGCGCGACACGCAGGCGCGCGCCGTGCTCAGGGTGCGCCCGAGGGCCAAGCCGGACGGCTACATCTACACCGATGACGAGGTCAAGACCTGGGCTGATGTCGAAGACTGGGTGCGAGAGCAGCTGAAGTCCGCAGGCGAGCCTGGCACGAAGTGGTATGTCGGGGGAGGCACCCCCGCCATTGGCGGCCGCGTCGGGGACCTCTACCTCGACAGTGAGACTGGCACCTATTATCGCTACGGCGAGATTGGAGATGCAAATGACTAACACGTGGAATCAGGTGGGAACCCTCAAGGGTCCAAAGGGCGACAAGGGCGCGACGGGCGATGCCGGCCCCAAGGGCGGCAGCGTGCGCGTTGCGAGCATCAGCGTCCCGGCTGGCGGCGACGTCGCCTTCTCGGCGCTCTCGCCGTCCGACGGAGTTCAGGTCGGCGACCTCGTGCTCGACGCCAAGGGCAGCGTCTACCCCATCTCGGCGGTGGACGCGGGACGATCGACCGCCAGGGTCGGCTCCGCCATCAACGGCGTGAGCCTCAAGGGGCCCAAGGGCGAGACGGGTGCCGTCGGCCCCAAGGGCGCCGACGGCACGTCCATTACCGTCAAGGGCGCGGTGAGCAGCAAGACCGCCTTGCCGTCCAGTGCCGCAATCGGCGACACGTACATCACGAGCGACACGAGCCACATGTGGGTCAAGACCGCGATGAGCGGCGACGCGCAGTGGACCGATCTCGGCGAGATGAAGGGACCCAAGGGCGACAAGGGGGCCACGGGCGAAAAGGGCGAAAAGGGCGCTACCGGCGCCACGGGTGCCCAGGGCCCTGCCGGCCCCGGCATCACGTTCGGTCAGGGAGCCCCCACGGCGTCATCCCAGGTCGGCGCCGTATACATCGATACGGCAGACGGCTTCAAGGTCTACCAGTACGGCGACAACGCCTAGCGAAAGGAGAACGACATGGCATGGGCTAACATCGGCTCGCTCAAGGGTCCCAAGGGCGACAAGGGCGACACCGGAGAGCAGGGCAAGCAGGGAATCCAGGGACTGAAGGGGGAGACCGGTCCGACCGGTCAGACGGGCCCCAAGGGAGAAAAGGGCGCCGACGGCACCTCCGTGACCGCCGGGACCGGCGCGCCGACCGGCACCGCCGTGGTCGGCTCGGTCTACATCGACGCCGCCGCCGGGGATCTGTACACCTACAAGGCCTAGTCGGAGGCGTCGACATGGCATGGATTAAGTTGGGCAACCTAAAGGGGCCTGTCGGGGAGACGGGGCCACAGGGTCCCGCGGCCTCGACCGCCCAGACGTTCCTCGCCGCACACCCTGTCGGCTCCCTCTATATGGAAAGCAAGGGCAAAAACCCCGGTGCCACCTATGGGGGAACGTGGTCCATGCGAGACAGCCAGAACGGCTTTATATGGGAAAGGACGGCTTAAATGGAGATTGTGACCGGCAAAGCGGGCGTGCCACACGTCAGCTCGGCCGACGACGGGCGCCGCATTGCGGGCGAAGTCGGCGCTGGCAGCTATGTGCTGCAGACGGGCGGCAAGCTGGCCCCATCGCTTGTCGATGCGAACACCGTCCGTATCGCGACCGGCGACATGATCGTGCAGGGTCGCCATATCGGTGTCACCGCGCCCGAGGACGTTAAGGTGGCGAGCGGCTCGCAAGGCAAGAAGCGCATGGACTACATTTGCGTCCATTACACCCGCGATGTGAGCGGGTCCAGCCCGACCCTTGTCGAGAAGGTTGAGTGGAAGGTTCTCCAGGGAACCCCCGGCTCGAGCGCCGCCGCGCCGTCGGTGCCGAAAGGCTCCATCCTGGACGGTGACGCGGACGTGTCGGTCCCGATCTGCTCGGTGACATTCGACGGACTGACGACGGGTCAGCCTAAGCTGCTCATTCCGACCCTTACCCCGCTCGCGACCCTCGGGGATTCCGTATCCC
>OLSJ01000467.1_pt1 | contig 31955 bp, 26 predicted proteins | sample 1672151 | NCBI WGS metagenome assembly OLSJ01 (sample SAMEA3136653, study PRJEB25190) | human gut metagenome | biome: human gut; feature: human-associated habitat; material: faeces | place: Austria | collected 2013 | reverse complement strand
CCAAATGGATAGAGCAGTGTTTATACACAATACATTACGCGACTTCGTGTCGCACCTCCGACTCAGGATCGCACACAAGAATATCGTCATCCGTGACGAGAAAAGCATTGCAAATTTCTCGCTTTGCGCTGAACGACTTGCCAGAGCCGGGAGTGCCCAGAATCAGACCGTTGGGGTTTTTCAGCTTTTTGCGGTCCACCATAATCAGGTTATTGGACAGGGCGTTCAAACCGTAGTACAGGCTTTCCTTACCGTTGTCGAACAGCTCCTGCGTAGTAAACGGCACAAAAATTGCCGTGCTGCTGGTGGTCAGTCCCCGCTGAATTTCGATCTGGCAGTCTGCCAGCGGCAGCGAGGACATAAGCCCCTGCTCCTGCTGAAAATCCAGCCGACACAGTTCGCAGTTGTGCTTCTGGGCAATGCTGACCGCCTGAAACACGTTGGTTTCCAGTTCCTGCTCGGTCTTGCCGGTGTTCAGCACCAGAAAAGTGACAAGGAACATCCGCTCGTTTTGCGACTGTAATTCTTTCAGCAGGGCTTTTGCATCCCGCCCGTAAGTCGCTAAATCGGACGGCAATAGCGATAGGTAAACCTTTGAAATTATCTCCGATTTTTCCCCCGCTTCACACCGGACAAGCGACTTTCACCGCATCCGGCGTTCCATCAATTAAACAGTTTTCTTAATCTCCTTAGTCATACCATTGTGAGAGTTGAGTTCTAAAGCGATTTCTTCCGAATCAATAGGTTTCACTTCTGCCGAAATCCTCAGCCTATTCAGTTTTGCCAGTTGTTGCCGATTTAGCTTTAAGACAGAAAGACGCGAATCAATGGCACTTTTGTTCGTTGCGTGAATCAATTCATGTACTGGTGCTAAGACCAGCACAAGGTTTCCATAGCAGTCCGTTCCTCCAAGGCTCTTCGGCCTTTTGTGGTGACAGTGAATATCTGACACGCTTTCAAACGTTTTCCCGGTAACTGCACATTTTCCCTGCTGGGCAGAGAAAAGTGAGATACGGTTATCCATATATTCTGCGCTGCGGCTGTATGCTGTAGCTTTCATAAGCTGTAAAAGCAGGGTGGTGTCCATTTGCAAATCATTGTGGATTTCACTTCGCCCCTGCGGTGTATAAGCACACACGTTTACGCTGCTTTTCGGCATTGGCCAACACCTCCTTTGTCAGAGATTTGTAGGCTTCTGCCACTTTACCCTTCGGGTTATACTGAAAAATGCTTTTGCCCGCCGCGCTGATTTCCGCTGCACGGACGGAGTGGGGAATCGTCTGACCGAACACTTTGATGTGCTTTCCGTATGCCTGCCGGATCAGCGTGTCGATTTGTCGGCCATAGTTGGTGCGGTTATCTGTCATCGTCAGCAGGATACCTTCGATTTTCAGCTTTGGGTTGATCTGCCGATGCACCTTGTTGATGGTCTGCAAAAGCTGTTCCAGACCTTTCGCGGAAAGGTACTGTGCCTGTACGGGTATCAGAGCAGTGTCTGTCGCCGCCAGCGCGTTGATGGTCAGCATCCCAAGGGAAGGAGTACAGTCCAGCAGAATATAGTCATATTCCTGCCTTGCGCTGTCCAAGACCTGTTTCAACATCTTTTCGCGGCTCATGGTATTGACAAGGGCAACTTCCATCCCTGCCAACTCTATGTTGGCTGGGATGAGGTCTACTCCCTCTGCATGGTGCAGCACACCTTCACCGGGTGGAATGCACTGATCGTTCATAGCTTTTGCCATCAGGGTGGAAAGGGTAGTGGGCAGTTCATCGGGCTGCTGCCAGCCCATGCTGATGGTCAGGCTGCCTTGTGGGTCGGCATCCACCAACAGGACTTTTTTGCCCTCCATCGCCAGCCCGATGCCCAGATTTTCACAGGTAGTGGTCTTGCCGGTGCCGCCTTTCTGGTTGACGATGGCAATCGTGGTTGCTTTCTTTGAAATTTTCATCACCTCCGATTCGCTAAGTCGTGGTTGGTTTGGTTTTGATAGGAAAGCTGCATGGTGGTGGGTGCGTTGTACAGAGAAGCGAGCAGGTATTGTTTCATGTTTCGGATTGGGCTGCTGTTCTCTGCAAGGCACTTCAACACAAATTTGATGTGGTCGGCGTTCAGCTTCATAAACCGGCTACGCACTACCTCGGCGGGCTTATCATCCCCGGCGATGTGCAGCAGCTTGCGGTTGGTAGCACAGGTGTCCACCAGCAAATCAACGATCTGGTAGATGATGTCCTCGTCATCCGGGCAAAGCCGGAGCAGAAGGTCTACCTCCAAAGACTGCGAAAAATATTCTTCCAGTTGGGCGCGTTTACTCATCCCATCCGATTCTTCGGAATAGAAGGAATCGGTCTCACTCATTTCAGTATCATTCTCTTTAGTCTTATTATATCGTGATTTTGCAGGGTCTTGACACGCGATTTTGAAGCCACAAGAATCGTCATTATCACGATTCTTGACACTCTCTTTTGAAGATTCTGCTGAAAAGTTTTTCACATACACCAAACTTGGCTTTCCTTGCCCTCGGCGTTTTCGTTCAATCAGACCAAACTTTTCAAGTTCCCGGAGCAGCTTGGTCGCTTTGTTGTCTGCGCAACACAATGTCCTCTTGACATCCTCGATCGTGAAGAGGATGAACACCCGGTCCTGCTTGTCCAGCCAGCCGTTTTTGGCTGACAGGCTCATCCGATCCAGCAGGATGCCGTAGAGCGTCTTGGCATCCGTGGACAGGCTCTGGAACCGCTGCTCCTGAAAAAGGGCCTTTGGAATGCGGTAGAAGGAGAAAAGCTCTCCAGTCTGTCCGTAGAAGTAGTCAAGGGTCATGCGGTTGGTTCATGGATAAAAAACAGCAAAAATACATCGGCATCGTTGAGAAAACCTCCTTGTCAATACTTTTGGAGAAAATAAAAAGCGCAACTTTGATGTGTAAAATCAAAATTGCGCTAAGTAAGCTGTCAGAAAAAAACTTTTCTCGTAAATGACCTTCTCTCTGAGCAAAACCTATTGACACACTTAAAAATTGGGTGGTGAAATTGCCTTGTAGGCGGAGCATGATCCCTGGAAGCAGGATGCAGCTGTGAACCTTTTTGGCAGATAGAACGTATCAACGCGATATTAAGCCTGTCCCCACACTTTCGTGTGGGGGTGTGTTTCGATACCGTTCGGGAGAGCGCTTGCATGGCATGCAAGAGGTCAGCGGTTCGATCCCGCTATTCTCCACCAAAAAAGCACTGTACTTCGCATGAAGTACGGTGCTTTTCTTTTTTCGAGGCCAAATTTTTGGGGATGCATTGAGTTGCCTGCATGTCTTTTGGGCTTTTGCGGAAAACCGGGATGTTCCCTCAGATAAGCGGGTCTGCCTCATAACAAAAGAGACCGCTGTACAGCAAGCTGCTGCACAGCGGTCTCTTCTTCTTTTTTAGCTCCGCGGGATGGCCATTCGTCGCTCTGCTTTCTTTACGAGCCATGCTCCCGTCCATCCACAGGCAGCTCCCAAAATGACACCACCCAGAATATCCGTCGGGTAATGGACACAGAGGTACATCCGCGAGAATGCGATGAGAACGCCTACCGGCAGAGCCGCCATCGCCCACTGCTTTTTCCCGGCCAGCCAGAGGGCTGTCACCGAGGCGAAGGACGCCGCCGTATGGCCCGAAGGGAAGGAGAAATCGTCCGGGTGCGGGATAAGCAGCTGTACCTCCGTGAGGATGTCGCATGGACGGACGCGGGCCACCAGCGGCTTGAGAAGAAGATTGCAGAGGACAGCGTCGATGAGGAGCGCCGCAGCCAGCACGCAGCCGACCCGCCGCGTTTTGCGGAACACCAGCAGCAGCGCTGTCAGCGTCACCCAGAGAATACCGGAGTCTCCCAGACGGGTAATAAAACCCATGCTTCCATCCAGCATGGGGCTGTGCAGGGATTGCAGGGCGGTCAGGAAGGTGAGTTCGGCGTTCATAAAGCTCCCTCTTTCTCGTTTCGTTGTGTACAGGATACCAGAAGTTTATGAACAGAAAAGCACAAAGTCTTAAACAGTAGTTAAAACAGTCAGCCCCGCCGCTGAGTTTTGCAGCATTTCAGCTCCCGGCGTTCCTGATGGACAAGGGAAAAATTAAAAAGAAAAGCAGCCTGAAATTTTCATCTCAGACTGCTTTCACTATGCCGGTGGTGGGGGTCGAACCCACACGTGTTATTAGCACAAGGGATTTTGAGTTTTGGCAACTATTTTCCATCTGGTGCTATCTGATGATATCGAGTGATATCTGATTCCCGACTGACATCCAACTTTTTGGCGGTGTTGCGAATAAAAGATTGATTTCTCTTTGGTTTTTCGATTGTTTTTCCCTCTGCTCCATTTTCCGGGTTTGGAGTGTCGAAAAGGAAATTGGAGGGATATTTAGAAGGGATGCAGAGCAAAACGCCTCTCTGCTTAGGCACAAAATGAAAGGAAAGTCAAGGATAATGAACAAAATTCAAGCAAAAAAGTTTTACAGGAAAATGTTTGCAAACTATCCCGATGTTCTCACTGTGGAGGATGCAACAAAATTACTTGGCTTCAAAAGTCAAACTGCCGTGATACGGCGGATACATCAGCACAGGATTCGCTGCTTGAAAAATGGCCGATCATACATGATTCCAAAAGAGTATCTTATCGACTATCTTTTGGATGACTAACCATACTTGTATTATACTGCAATGCGCACTGCTTTTCAATACGAAAATGGTGCGCTTTTATTTTTTTTATATGGGAGGTCAAGTCTTGAACAGCAAAAAGAACAGAAAGTTGAAAAAGCAGCATGATCCTTGATTATTTCTACGGACAAGCCGGAGAGCTGTTTTCGTTCTACCGCATTCCAAAGGCTCTTTTTCAGGAGCAGCGGTTTCAAAATCTGTCAACCGATGCCAAAACGCTGTACGGCATCCTGCTTGACCGCATGAGCCTGTCCGTGAAAAACGGCTGGCTGGACGAGCAGAACCGGGTGTTCATTATCTTCACGATAGAGGATGTCAAGAGGGCGTTGTGTTGCGCAGACAACAAAGCGACAAAGCTGCTCCGGGAACTCGAAAAGTTTGGTCTGATTGAACGAAAACGACGAGGCTTGGGCAGGCCAAGTTTGGTGTATGTGAAAAACTTTTCGGCAGAATCTTCAAATTCACGATTCAAGAATCGTGAAAATCACGAATCTGGAGGCTTCAAAACCACGAGTCAAGACCCTGCAAAATCACGATGTAATAAGACTGATGAGAATAATACTGAAATGAGTGAAACTTATCCCTTCCACTCAGAAGAGGCGGACGGGATGAACAAACGCGAACAACTGGAAGAATATTTTTCGCAGTCTTTGGAGGTGGACACCCTGCTCCGGCTCTGCCCGGACGATGAGGACACCATCTATCAAATCGTAGAGTTGCTGGTGGACACCTGCGCCACCAACCGCAAGATGCTGCGCATCGCTGGAGACGATAAGCCTGCCGAGGTGGTGCGCAGCCGGTTCATGAAGCTGAACGCTGACCACATCCGCTTTGTGCTGACGTGCCTTGCAGAGAACAGCAGCCCAATCCGAAACATGAAACAATATCTGCTTGCCTCTCTGTACAACGCACCGACCACAATGCAGCTAGTCTATCAAAATCGAACAAACCATGACTTTGCGCATGGCTCACCAAGGGGGTGATTTTATCGCAAAGAAATGTACCACGATTGCCATTGTCAACCAGAAAGGCGGCACTGGCAAGACCACGACCTGCGAAAATCTGGGCATCGGCCTTGCTGCCGAGGGCAAAAAAGTCCTGCTTGTAGATGCTGACCCGCAGGGCAGCTTGACTATCAGCATGGGCTGGCAGCAACCGGATGAACTGCCCACCACACTGTCCACCCTGATGGCCAAAGCTATGAATGACCAGAGCATTCCGCCCGGTGAGGGCATCCTGCACCATGACGAGGGTGTTGACCTTATCCCCGCCAACATCGAACTGGCGAGTCTGGAAGTTTCCCTTGTCAACTGCATGAGCCGTAAAAAAGTGCTCATGCAGGTGTTGGAAACAGCGAAGCGCAAGTACGATTACATTTTAATCGACTGTACGCCGTCGCTTGGGATGCTGACCGTGAACGCGCTGGCCGCAGCAGACACCACGCTGATTCCGGTGCAGGCGCAGTACCTTCCTGTCAAGGGTTTGGAACAGTTGCTCCAGACTGTCCAGAAAGTTAGGCGGCAGATAAACCCGCACTTGAAAATCGAGGGCATCCTGCTGACCATGACAGACAGCCGCACCACTTACGACAAGCAGATCAGCAATCTGATCCGCCAAGCCTACGGCGGAAAAATCAAGGTCTTCGAGCCGACTATTCCGCGCTCTGTCCGAGCGGCTGAAATCAGCACGACCGGCGAAAGCATCTTCCAGTATGACCCCAAGGGTAAAGTGGCAGATGCCTATAAGTCTCTCACAAAGGAGGTGCTGGCGGATGCCGAAAAACGGCTTAAACGTAGCGCTGAAAGGAGTCGATGAGATTTTTTCGACCGAAGAATCCCGACATGCAGAGCAGCGGGAGCAGGTACAACAGATTCCTATTGCAGAGTTGTTTCCATTCAAAAACCATCCATTTCGGGTGCAAGATGACGAAGAAACGGAGAACGCTGTCAAAAGCATCTCGCAGTACGGTGTGCTGACGCCGCTCATCGCCCGCCCACGCCCGGAAGGAGGTTATGAAATTATTTCTGGCCATCGCCGCCAGCACGCTGCACAGCTTGCAGGTTTGGAAACAGTGCCGGTCATTGTCCGTGATATGTCGGACGATGCCGCCACCATATTGATGGTGGACTCGAATCTCCAACGAGAAAACATCCTGCCCAGTGAGCGCGCCTTTGCATACAAGATGAAGATGGAAGCAATGAAGCATCAGGGTGCAAGGTCTGATTTGACTTCGACACACGATGTGTCGAAGTTGCGAAGCAATGAAAAGCTCGGCGCTGAAAATAATCAGAGCCGTGAAACAGTTCGCCGCTTTATCCGCTTGACCTATCTTGTTTCCCAGCTTCTGGATATGGTAGACCAAAAGCAGATTTCCTTGAATCCCGCTGTTGAGCTGTCTTATCTCAATGAAGAACAGCAAAAAGCATTTATCGAAGCAATGGATGCCACACAGAATGCTCCCTCATTTTCTCAAGCAAAGAAGCTCAGGAAGCTGGCCGAAGAGGGTCATTTATCATCTGACTCGGCTTACGTCATCATGAACGAAGTCAAGAAAGATGAGTTGGATAAGGTCGTTATCAAAAACGATACCCTGCGCAAATATTTCCCGGAAAACTCCACTCCGCGCGAGATGCAGGAGCAGATCGTCGGCCTGCTGGAGAAGAACAAGTCCACGCAGCTCGTGTTCGCAAACGACGCTCTGAAAAAGTATTTTCCGAAAGGCTATATGCTCAATCAGGCCAACGGCGACCGCCAGATTCTCGCCAAGCAGTTGAACATCTCGCCCCACCAGCTCTCCTATGTCACCCACAGCGGCTCCGGCGAGGGTTTGCTGTTTTATGGCAATACCATTCTGCCGTTTGTGGACCACTTCCCGCATGACCTTGAGCTGTACAAAATCATGACCACGAAATTGTCCGAGGTAACGGAGGCGGAAAAGCATGAGTGAAAAGCAGCCGCGGCTAAAATTCGAGGAGGATAAGGAGCGCACCGTCATACGCTCCCCGCCGAAGAAGTCCAAGGTAGAGCAGTCGCAGCCCAAAAAGAAAAAGCTCAAGCTGGATGCTGATAAGGCTGCGGAAAAGGCACAGCACTTGCGTTTTGGAAAGGCAGACATCCCTCCGGACGAAGCATCCCGCATGACCAAGCAGCAGAAACGGGCCATGTATACCGCTGCCGCCGCCCGGTCTGCGGTGCATCGGGAGGTTGACCAGTACGAGGAGGACAATGTAGGCACGCAGGCTCTCAACGAGGGCATGAAGGCTGAAGATGCCATCAGCAAATTTTCCAGCCCCCACCATTCCCGGAAGCTCAAGAAGAAAGCCAAGCTGCACAGGAAGAAAGCTCCTGCCGCAAAATCTTCTGCATTCGGGCTGAATAAGTCTGAAACAGCCGAGAATTCCGGCAGAGCAGTCAGCAGCGAGGGCGGCTCCAACTGGTTTTCACGGTGGCGGCAGAAGCGGGACATTCAGAAACGCTATTATGCTGCAGCTCATTCTGGTGACACAGCGGCCCAGACTGCGGGCGGACAGAAAGCGGCATCCAGTACTGTTTCCTCCACGAAGTCCGGCATGGAGCAGGCCATCGACAGGGGCAAATCGGTAGTCAGCACCGCCGTCAGCGGCATTGCAAATTTTGCAAAGGGCAACGCGCACGCTTTAGTGGTCGTGGGCGTTTTTCTTATGCTTCTGCTTCTGGTCATGTCGGCCTTTTCGTCCTGCTCTATTCTCTTTTCCGGCACCACGCAGGTCAGCGGCCAGACCATCTACACAGCGGAAGACCGCGATATTCGTGGAGCAGAGCAGGACTATAAGAATCTGGAAAAGGAGTTGGAGAAAAAAATCAAGCGTACCCCGCAAGACCACCCCGGCTATGACGAGTACCAGTATCATCTTGACGAGATCACCCACGACCCGTGGCAGCTCACCTCGTTTCTGAGCACGCTGTACGACGACTACACCCGCAGTGAGGTGCAGGGCAAACTGAAAGAAATCTTTGAGAAGCAGTACAAATTGACCACATGGGTGGAGGTTCAGACCCGCTACAAAACGGTCGTCATGGTAGACCCTTTCACCCTGATGCCCTACACCGTGCAGGTGCCTTACGAATACAAAATCTTCCATACTAAGCTGGAAAACAAAGGATTGGAGGTGGTCATTCGGGAAGAGTTGACAGAAGACCAGTGGCGGCGCTATGAGATTTTCCAAGACACCAAGGGCGGCAGACCGTACCTGTTCAATGGTGGCCTGCCCGCAGGTGGTTCGGATGGCTCCGGCGAAGCTGGCATTGACTACACCATCCCGGCAGAGGCATTGACCGACGAGGAATTTTTCAAAATCTATAAGGAGGCGCAGAAATACATCGGCACGCCCTATGTATGGGGCGGCAGTTCACCGGAAACCGGTTTCGACTGCTCCGGCTATGTCTGCTGGGTCTATAACCAGAACGGCTACGATGTTGGACGCACCACCGCCAATGGCCTGTGGAACAAGTGCCAGCACATCAGCGAGGCCGAAGCCAAGCCCGGTGATTTGGTTTTCTTCAAAGGAACGTATGATACCCCCGGGATGAGCCACGTCGGCATCTACCTTGGCGGAGGCATGATGGTGTCCGCTGGCGACCCCATCAAATATGCCAACATCCATTCAAGCTACTGGCAAAAATATCTGGCCGGTTTTGGCCGACTCTCAAAGTAAACAGGAGGAAATTTATGAGCGAAAAACTCGATAAGCTGCGCGCCGCCCTTGAAAAAGAGAAAGAGCGGCGAATCAAGATCAACAACCGCATCGAGAGCTTAGAACGGCGCATTCAAGAGGCCGAAGCTGCCGAGGTCAACGAGATGGTACGCAGTGCGCGTGTCACCCCGGAACAGCTTGCCGCTCTGCTGCGCCAGTCTGCCACCACCACTCCGACCCCGGCTGCGCTGTCCGCAGTCGGTGCTACCTTTAATAATAGGGAGGATTCCAACGATGAAGATGATGAGTAAGGTCTGCACTCTGCTGCTGTCCGCTGTTCTGTGCGTTGGCATGGCCGCACCTGCTTTCGCCTATGGCGGCGATACTGAGGAAGTGGAGCTGCCCGTTCTGACGGTCAGCACGAACGAAGAAGATACCGTCACTGTCACGGACGAGGACTCCGGTGCACTGACGCCGGAGGGCAATCTGACGCTGGTAGATGACTACCATACATCCTACTCGGACGGCAGCGGCCAGCAGTTTATCACGCTGGTCAGCAAGTCGGGCAACACGTTCTATCTGGTCATCGACCGGAACAGCAAGGGTGAGAATACCGTCCACTTTATGAATCTGGTGGACGAGTCTGACCTGCTCTCTCTGATGGACGATGAGGATGCCGAAGCCTACACTGCCGAAAAGGAAGCTACGGCGCAGGCCGAGCTGGAACGCAAGCAGGCGGAGGAGGAAGCAAAAAAGGCCGAAGAAGCCGCAGCATCTGGTGCCGAGCAGCCGAAGGAGAATAAAGTCACGAAGTATGCGGCCACTTTCTTAGGAGTGCTGGCTCTGGTCGGACTGGCTGCTGGCGGCGGAATCTATGCTTTCATGAAGCAGAAACAGAAAAAGCAGGCAGAAAAAGAAGCCCTTGACCCCGATGCAGATTACACCGAGGACAAGGGCGATTTCGAGATCCCTGTAGAGGATGATTCTGACGAGGATGCCGCAGAGGACACCCCGGACGAATGATTTGTGGGCAGAAGTTGCCGGCCTGCAAATCAGGCGGGCTTTTTAGCGTCCAAAGCTTTGACTTCCTCAATAGTCAGCTTTGAATACTTTGCCACTTTTTCATATGGCATTCCATCTGCCAGCATCTCCAAGGCGCACTCAATTCGTTCATCTTTCCGCATTTCTTCCATTGCTCTGCACATAGTTGCCACTCCCTTCGCATCTTGCTTAAAGTATTGTACCCGATTTGCAAGCACCGGATAGAACATATCCTTTGCATCGGTACAGAAAAAGTCGTGCATCAGCTTTCCAAGCGCAGTCTCATCTTTGATTTGGGAGTTCACATAGACGATATGTGACTGGTCATTGAAAACTGCACCTGTTTCTTCCACCATGCGGCGAATGTGGTAAATCGGCAGTCCCGCCTTTAACACATCGTTTTCGGTGATGAAGATAACATACGTCTCGTTCAGCGCATCGTAGCTGCTGCCCGAGCTGGTGAGGTTTGCATCCAGCAGGCTGCTGTTGTAGCGGGCGCGCTTTTCGCTTGCGCCCCGGTCACTGCGCTGCACCTCGATATTATAGGCACGGTTCTGCTCGTCAACGGCCAGAATATCCAGCCGAACGGAGCGCCCCTGCAAATTTTTGATGCCATACTGGCCGTGAACCTCACGAACCTTCAAATCTTCTCGCTTGAGAATGATTTGGAGCAAAAATTCTGCACAAGCAGTATCTTCAAAAACCGCTGCCATAAAATCGTCGTCGATAAGGCGAAGTCCTCTCAGACGCTGCAAGTCCTGCTCATGCTTGCGCTGAAAATCCAGTTCCTGCTGTGTTTTTCCTTCAGACATGGGTCCACCCTCTTCCTGTTTTCAAGAACATAGTACCATAATTCACTGTTTTTTACAAGGTGACGTTACATTAAAGAATAGGAGTTGATGTTTATTGTCCTACCGTTTAGTAATTACCGAAAAGCCCTCCGTCGCGCAGGCTTACGCCAAAGTCCTCGGTGCAACAAGCCGTCAGGACAGCTATCTGGAGGGCGGTGGCTACCTCGTCAGTTGGTGCGTCGGTCATCTGGTGGAGCTGGCCCCGCCCAACTTGTACGATGAAAAGTACGTCAAGTGGAGCGTGGCCGACCTGCCCATCCTGCCGGAAAAGTGGCAGTACCTCGTGTCCGCTTCCACCAAGAGGCAGTTCGGCGTCCTCAAAAAGCTCATGCACCGCGAAGATGTAGAAAGCATCGTCTGCGCGACCGATGCCGGACGTGAGGGCGAGCTTATCTTCCGGCTGGTGTACCAGCAGGCCGGGTGCAAAAAGCCCGTTTCCCGCCTGTGGCTTTCCAGCATGGAGGATGCAGCCATCCGGGAGGGGTTCGCCCGCCTCAAACCGTCAACTGAATACGATGCGCTGTACAATGCAGCGCTCTGCCGGGAACGCGCCGACTGGATGGTCGGAATCAACGCGACCCGGCTTTTTTCATGCCTGTACGGCCATCCGTTGGCGGTTGGCCGGGTCATGACGCCTACGCTGGCCATGACAGTCGTACGCGAAGCTGCGATTTCGGCCTTTGTTCCCGAAAAATTCTATACGGTCGCACTGGCTCTGGCCGAGGGCAGCACTGCATCCAGCAAGCGTTTTTCGCAGAAAGCAGATGCCGAAGCACTGCTCTCTGCCTGTCGAAAGGAGGCAAGCACCGCTGTGCAGAAAGTGGAGCGCAAGGAGAAAGCTGAAAATCCGCCTCTACTGTATGACCTGACCACCCTCCAGCGAGACGCCAACCGTCTGCTGGGTTTCACGGCGCAGCAGACCTTGACCTACGCGCAGTCACTCTACGAAAAGAAGCTCATCACTTATCCCCGCACTGACAGCCGCTTCCTGACCGAGGACATGGCTGCTTCTCTTCCGGATCTGGTGACAGAGTCGGCCAAAGCCTTTGGTGTAGAGGACACCATTCCCGTCCATGCACAGCAGGTCATCGATGGCAGAAAAGTCACCGACCACCATGCGCTCCTGCCCACCGCAAGCATGGCGAAAGCTGACCTTTCCGCTCTGCCTGCCGGGGAGCTGAGCATCCTGCGGCTCATCTCGGTACGGCTATTCTGCGCTGTGGGCGAACCTCATCGCTATGCCGAAACCACCTTGACCACCACCTGTGCAGGCGAAGAATTTACCGCCAAAGGAAAAGTAGTGCTGTCGGAGGGCTGGAAGTCCGTCGAGCGCACAGTGCTTGGCGATATTCTCGGCAAAAAGAAGGAGCCGCCTATTCTCCCGGATGTACAGGAGCAGAGTGAGTGCGGCATTTCCGGTGCAGAACTGAAAGAGGGCAACACCTCACCTCCGCACCACTTTACCGAGGATACGCTCCTGCATTCTATGGAGACTGCCAGCGCAGAGTCCATGCCGGAGGGCGTGGAGCGTCAGGGCATCGGCACCCCGGCCACCCGCGCTGCTACCATCGAAAAGCTGGTGGCAAAGGGCTTTCTGGAGCGCAAGGGCGATAAAAAGACCAAGGCACTGCTGCCTACCGATAAGGGTAAGGCCCTTATCACCGTGATGCCCGAAGAAATCCAGTCAGCGGATATGACCGCCGACTGGGAAACGAAATTGCTGCGCATCGAGCGCGGCAAGATGGATCCGAACGAATTTATGACAGAAATCAAAGATATGATCTCCTCGCTGGTGAACACCACCGAGGTCGTGAAGGGAGCAAATATGCTGATGAAGAACAAAGTTGCTGGTATCTGCCCGAACTGTGGTAATTCTGTTGTGGAGCGGGAAAGGGGCTGGTTCTGCGAGAATCGCGAGTGCCGCTTTGCACTCTGGAAAGACAACGCCTACTTCAAGCGGCTGGGCAAGCATCTGGATGCCCGCATGGTAGACAAGCTGCTGCGGGATGGCCGGGTACGGCTGAAGGACTGCAAGAGTCCCAAGGGCAAGACCTACAATGCCACAGTGCTGTTGGCTGCAGAATCGGACGGCCATAGCAAATTCTCTCTGGAATTTGAAAATGGAGGTCACTGATGGAAATGGAAAAAGAAGCAGTCTATCTTATCAACGGCGACAAATACCTGCATCTGCGCGAGAACGGTGCAGGCGTCGGCTTTGCCACTTACAGGCGCTTTACCGGTGAGCCTCTGGAAAACGGCCAGATTTCCAAGCAAAACCTTCCGCCCGATGGCCGAAACGCCATTTCTGCGGCGCGGAATTGGTATCTGTTCGAGCTTTCGGACGATGAACGCAAGGCCATCCAGTTGGAGAGCGTCCAGATCCTCGAAAACATTCCGCAGGCAGGCATCGGCAGGCGGCGTATCTGGGAGCCGGAAACCATCCCGTCCGACATCCGGCTCATCAACGACAGCTATGACGATATTTACCGCATCCCGGACGGCGGCGTGATTCAGGTTGACTATTCCGATGGCAGCAGCTATACGGCACGACTCGAACGACTGGACGACTACCATTTCAACCTCGGCGGCTTTGTTCCGTACCATATCTGCCAATTTGCGGAAATCATGGAGCGTAACGGCTCCAGTGTTTACCCGGAGATTCAAACGCAGGACGAAATGGGGGCGTGGGAGCTGGGCGGCAAAGGCTACATTGCCATCCAGTCTACCGACGAGGGCTGGGACTACACCATTTACCACAGTGATTATTCGGTGATGGACGGCGGGCAGCTCGACGCCCCGGAGCTGACCATCCAAGAAGCCCGGGAGCAGATTCTGGAAGCACACCACCTTGAGAAAGGGCGTCGGACGCTGCAGGACTACGACCTTGTTATGGACAAGGCCGCAGAAGCCGAGGAACTGGGGCTTTCCAACAAGCCTTCTACACTGGAAAAGCTGGCAGAGCTGACGAAATGCGATATGCCGGAGTGCAATCCCACCGGATGCAGGAAAGCGAGGAACGGCCATGAACTTTGACTACGAGGAGCTGACGCTGATGATGCTCTACAACCCCGGCACTCGGCTGGGGCTGATACAGGAGCTGCGGCTGATGCAGTGCTATCTGGCACCGGATGAAGCCGCCCTGCGGGAACTGTCCGAACGGGTCATTGAAAAGCTGAAGCTGCTGACCGATGCTGCGTTCGACAAAGTGGAATTTCCGCTCGACTAAATTTTTCTGACAGCGGACAATACACATCTCTTTTATCTCAACCCACAATGTGCTATACTCAGATTTGATAAGAACTTTTTAACATATCATTTATACCGCTAGAGGATAACGTCGTATGGTTGAGAAAATAGAATCATTGCTTACAGAAATGGAGTTTTACTGTAGCGAAAAGCATCCAGCAGGAGCCTTGTTGCTTACTGGAGAATGGGGTGGAGGCAAAACATACTTTGTTGTCAATAAGTTGCAGCCACATCTCAAGGATAGTCACATTTTTATTCGCATTAGCCTTTTTGGAATAAAGAGTGTAAATGAGTTACAAGCCTCTATAAAAAAGAAATGGATTGAATGTATCGCTGATTACATAGCAATGAGCAAAATCGATGTAGGTGCCACGTCTAAGGTGTTTAATGCATTGAAGCCATTTGCAAAAGCGTGTGTAGATACATTTATTGACACATCCGTACCAGAAGGAAAACAGGGAATCGCTAAAAGTCTTTTTTCAATCAGTGCAGACCAATTGATTACAATCACCAACGAAATCAATGGCAAAATTATCGTTTTAGTATTTGATGATTTAGAACGCTCTTCAATTCCTTTTGGTGAGCTCTTAGGCTGTATCAATGAATATGTAGAAAATCAACATTTTCATACTATTATCATCGCCAATGAAAACACCATTAAAAAAAGAGAGAATGAGCATTCAGGAGCCTCTGAAACTCTTAAGTATAATGAAATCAAAGAAAAAGTTGTAGAGCGTCAACTTGAATTTCATAATGATCCACTAGAAATAGTCTCAGCATTGATTGAAAGTGAATCCGCATATGTCGAATATCATTCTTTTTTGGTGCCATTGGAGGGTAAAATCGTAGAACTTTTTAGCTGTGATAGAGAAAAAAGCGACCGTCCACGCAATGTTCGTAGCTTAAAAGTTGCTATTCGAAGTTTTCGAAGAGTATATGATAAGCTGGTTGAATTCGGCATCGAACCGGGATGCGAGCCTCGATGGCTATATTCTTTTATAGCATATACAATGGTGTATAAGACTGGTTCCCTGACTCAAGACGATGGAATATGGAACCCTTTAGACTCATCAACAGTTAAAGATATGTATCCCGGATTTTACAGCAGTGACTTTTTGTTTCCGAGCATACGAGTTTGGATATGTACTGGCTTTTGGGATGAAGAACAATTAAAATCAGATTGTACACTATATCTTAAAAAGCAAGAAGCAACTAGTGCCTATGATATGGTTGGGCTATACAATATTTTCCAGCTTGAAGACGAAATAATAGAACGAGGTTGGCCAGAAGTAGAGTCTGCTGCATATTCAGGTAAACTTTCTTTAGATGATTATGTTATTTTTGTTGGAAACTATGAATGGATGATTTCTAACAAGTATCCTATTAGTTCAATGGATTGGACGAATCTGCAAACTGGGATAAACAAAAGAATTGAGTTATCACGAGAAGCGAAAGAGGCCTTCGGGAAAATTCGAATGTGGCCGACTGAACGTATAACACAGTATAGTCCTGAAGCCCAAGCATCATTGATGCTAATCAAAGCCTTTTTCGACTCTCCTCGATTTTTGTATGCCAACAATGAGAATGCTTACATATCAACAATAAAAACAGATTGCTTCAGTGCTTTGCAAATTGTTGAGAACAAAATTATGGCAGCCTTTACTGATGAGATGGCTGAAGCAACCTCCGAAGCTTTCAAAGCTCTTTCTAACATGGAAAAATCCGAATTTCAAGGTCAATTCAAAAAGTTGTGGCTTAATGAATCCAATTTTCCAGATTTCGATGTGCTTGATTCTGTATCCGGATTTGAAAATATGAAAAAATCGCTTGAAGTCTACCTTGACCAATGCCAGAAGGCAAGCAAGTATATGGCAGCAATCATTACAAGACAATTAGTTCAGGGACTTGATTTGATTTTAGAAAAGATAAAAAGCAAAGATGCAAAGAAAAAAATCAGTCAGTAAAAAGGTTATAGTTTTATAATGCTGCGGACAACCGCCAAACCGGTTGCCCGCTCTTTTTATACCCTAAAATCGGAAGGAGGAAACGAATGTCCAAGAAAACCGAAGAATATATTGTCCTCGCCAACCGCACTGCGGACAGTCTTTCCCAGCGCTGGGAACACTGGGCGGAATTTTTGATTACGGCTTCCCACCTGTACAAGTACAGCTTCCCGGAACAGCTCATGATCTACGCCCAGCGGCCTGATGCCACCGCCTGCGCCGAGTATGACATTTGGGTCAGCCGCATGAACCGCTATGTGCGCAGGGGTTCCAAGGGCATTGTCCTGCTGGACGAGTCCAGAGGATACCCGCGCCTGCGCTATGTTTTTGACATATCGGACACTGGCGTTCGAGTAAATTCCCGTAACCCTGACCTGTGGAGGCTCGACGACGAGTTGAAGCAGCCCGTAGCCGAAATGCTTGCTTCCCAGTATGGCGTTCAGCATGAAGTTTTCGAGCAGCAGCTTGCGAACACTGCCGGGAAACTGCTCGATGCCTACTGGGAAAACAACCACGATGACATTATCGGCATCCTTGACGGCTCCTATCTTATGAGCTATGATGAAGCCACACGAGAGGTGCAGTTCAAATCCGCAGCAATTATGGGCACCACCTATATGCTGCTGGAACGATGCGGATTTGAACCTGTAGATAAGTTTGATGAGAAGGATTTTCAAGCGGTCTACGATTTTACGACACCGGCTTCCGTGTACGCGCTCGGCACGGCGGTCAGCGATTGCAGCCGCGACATTCTGAGAAGTATCGAGTGCACCGTCAAGGCCACCATCCGACGCCGCAACGCAGAAAGGAGTCAATATGAACATGACCAGCAAATTGAACTACACGAAAGTGGGAGACTATCAGCTCCCGAACCTGACCCTGCCGCAGTCAGAGATGCCTCTGGGCAAGTACGGCAGGATGCGCCGGACGTACCTGATGCAGGAGCATCCGACGAAGTACACCGTGATGCTCCTGAACGGGACGCTGTACCCACACCTGAACGAGGTGCAGCGAACGGCGGAGCTGTGGCTGTCGCAGATGGAGCAGATGCCGTCCCCGGACAAGGAGACAAACCAAATGATGTGGGTGGGCCACATGAACGCGCTGAAGAATCAGATCGAGGAGAAGATTCGGGCGGAGCTGATCTACAGCTAAGTTTTCTGGATGCAGCCATCCCCACCGAAGCAGAACAAATCGAGATAATCGACCGAGCGGAGAACGAGAAATCGTCCTCCGCTTTTTCGTTGTCACAGGCTGAGATCGAGAACGAGCTGCGCCAGCATGGTACTGGCTTTATGGACGGAAAGAAACGGGTCATAGAGCTGTACCAGACCCAGCCCGACCGCAAGCTCCGTGCCAAAGCACTGGCAAAGGAGTTCGGCACAGGCGGAAACTCCCACGACTACCTCGACGGCAGCAGCGGCTTCGTAACCCACGACTGGAGAGGCCTGCAATTCGAGCATTATCCTGACCACGAGAAAACACTTCTCCGCTGGAGTCAGGTCGAGCAGTACATCGATTTGATGATACAGTCCGACCGTTATCTTACCGACAACGAAAAGGAGCTTTGTGCCGCCGTGCAGGAGGCAGAACGTCAGCTTCCTATGCTGGACGATGACTCTGCCGCTGAATATTCCGCGCTGAAAGCACTGTACCGGAACACGCTGGTCGGTTTTGAGCTTGGCGGCTTCTATCTGTTCTACGGTGAGGACGCCCATACCATCACACGACTCCTGAATAACAGGCTGCTCACACAGGAAAATGCCCTCGGCAGAGTCGATGTTTCCGGTTTTGTCTCGGAGCGGTGGGCGTCCGAAGCTAAAAAGCTGTGGGCAGAGGGCAACAGTGTCTATCTGGCAGGGCTGAACGAAAACGACCCACACCACCATCAAACAAAGTTTCTGAGGGAAGAAGATTACCTGCCTCTGGGTACGCGGATCCAGCTTGATGGCAGAGAGTTTATCGTGCAGCACGTCAATTCCGTCCTGCACTCTGTTACCCTGCAGGACGCAGAGATGCTCTACAATGGCCACCCCGCTCTCCGAGAGGAATATCTGCCCCGCATCCGTGAGCTGTACGAAGAACAGCAGTTCAACGCTCCCGCCGCTGTGCAGGAAAATGCCCCGGACTATGAGGTTGGCGACCACGTCGTGGTTGACCTGCCGACGCAGACCATCGACGGCACCGTCGGCTACGTCGGGGATACCGATGTGCGCATCGACCCGGACGATGGCTATTCATGGGAGCATGAGGTCATCAACAAGCAGCAGTTTGAGGACGGATTGCGGCAGGACGAACCGGAAACGGAAGCTCCTGCGCAGGATGAGTCAGAGCAGCTTGAAGAAAATGCACCGGAACCTGCCGGGGATTTCCGCATCACGGACGATGACCTTGGCGTCGGTGGACCCAAGCAGAAGTATGCCCGGAACATCGAGGCTATCCGCACACTGTTCAGAGTGGAGCAGGAGCATCGCGGTGCTACCTCCGGGGAGCAGCAGGTGCTTTCGCAGTATGTCGGCTGGGGTGGTCTGGCGGATGCCTTTGACCCCAGCAAGGAAAACTGGTCTGCGGAATACACAGAACTAAAAGGACTTCTCTCCGAAGCCGAATATACCGCTGCCCGGGAGTCTACGCTGAGCGCGCACTTTACCAGCCCCACCATTATCCGCGCCATCTATGATGCAGTCAAGCACATGGGCTTCCAGTCCGGCAACATTCTGGAACCGAGCATGGGCGTCGGCAATTTCTTCGGTATGCTGCCCGAAAGCATGGCGGACAGCCGTTTGTACGGTGTGGAGCTGGACTCCATCACAGGCCGAATCGCCAAAATGCTTTACCCGCAGGCAGACATTACCGTTGCCGGCTTTGAGACTACCGACCGCAGGGATTTCTATGACCTCGCCGTCGGCAATGTTCCTTTCGGCCAATACAAGGTCAATGATAAAGCGTACAACAAGCTGGGCTTTTCTGTCCATAACTACTTTTTTGCCAAAGCCATCGACCAAGTGCGTCCGGGCGGCATCATCGCCTTTGTAACCAGCCGCTTCACACTGGACAGCAAAGACAGCACGGCCCGCAAGTACATGGCCGAACGCGCCGATTTGCTGGGAGCGATTCGCCTGCCCAATGACGCGTTCAAGAAAAACGCCGGTACGGACGTGGTCAGCGACATTATTTTTCTGCAAAAGCGTGACCGTCCGGCAGATATTGAGCCTGCATGGGTACAGCTCGGCCAGACCGAAGATGGCTTCACCATCAATCAATATTTTGTCGGCCATCCGGAAATGGTGCTGGGACATCTCACGCTGGAAAGCACCCAGTACGGTCATGACCTAACCGTTGCCCCCATTGAGGAAGCCAGCCTTGCAGACCAGCTTGCCGAAGCAGTAAAGCACATTGACGGACAGTATACCGCAGTCGAGGCCGTCGCCCCGGATGTGACGGATGCAGACGTTGAGCGCAAGACTCTGCTTGCCGACCCTGCTGTGAAAAATTTCAGTTACACCGTGGTGGACGGCGAAGTTTACTACCGCGAAAATTCCATCATGGAGCAAATCGAGCTTTCCGACAACGCCAAAGGCCGCGTCGCGGGCATGGTAGAGCTGCGCCAAATCGTCAATGAACTCATTGACCAGCAGTTGAACGACTTCCCGGATTCCGACATTAAGGCCACACAGGCAAGGCTTAACGACGCTTACGATGCCTTTACCGCAAAGTATGGCCTTATCAACGACAAGAAAAATGCCAGACTCTTTGAAGACGACAGTTCTTACTATCTGCTCTGCTCACTGGAAAACTTGGATGAAAACAAGCAGCTCAAGTCCAAGGCCGATATGTTCACCAAGCGGACCATCCGCCCCGAGCGTATCGTTACCCATGTGGATACCCCCAGCGAAGCGCTGGCCGTGTCCATCGGTGAGCACGGCAAAGTTGATTTACCCTACATGGAGGAGCTGCTGGGAACTCCGGGCGACTATGAGCGCATCACCATCGAGTTGTCCGGCGTCATCTTCAAAGACCCCGCAGCGGATGCCGATGACCCGGAAGCAGGATGGCAGACCGCAGACGAGTATCTGTCCGGCAATGTGCGCGACAAGCTGCGCATGGCACAGCTCGCCGTGGAAAGTCATCCGAAATTCAAGGTCAACGTGGACGCGCTGACCAAAGCTCAGCCCAAAGACCTTGAGGCTTCTGAAATTGACGTCCGATTGGGCGCAACATGGCTTGACCCGGCCATCGTGCAACAGTTTATGATGGAGACTTTTCAGCCGCCCTATCGCATCCGTTACAACAATGCAATCACTGTCCACTACTCGCCCTATACCTCCGAATGGCGGATCTCCGGCAAGTCCGCTACTGGCTATGGCGACATTATGGCCACCGAGACTTACGGTACCCGTAGCATCAACGCCTACAAAATCCTTGAAGATACTCTAAATTTGCGAGACAGCCGCGTTTATGATACCATTGAGGAGGATGGCAAGGAAAAGCGCATTCTGAATCAGCACGAGACGACGCTGGCCCAGCAGAAGCAGCAGGCCATCAAAGACGCCTTTGCGAGCTGGGTTTGGAAAGACCCGCAGCGCCGCACCCTTCTGGTTAAAAAGTACAATGAGCTTTTTAACAGCACCCGGCCCCGTGAGTATGACGGCAGTCACATCCACTTTGTCGGCATGACTCCGGAAATCAACCTCCGGGAGCACCAGCGCAGTGCCATCGCCCATGTGCTTTATGGCGGTAATACGCTGCTTGCGCACGAAGTGGGCGCGGGCAAGACGTTTGAGATGGCAGCGGCAGCAATGGAGTCAAAGCGCCTCGGCCTGTGCCAGAAAAGTCTTTTCGTCGTGCCAAACCATCTGACCGAACAGTGGGCCAGCGAGTTTTTACACCTGTATCCCAATGCCAAGCTCCTCGTCACCCGCAAGAAGGATTTTGAATCGGCGAACAGAAAGAAATTCTGCGCCCGCATTGCCACTGGTGACTACGATGCTGTCATCATCGGACACAGCCAGTTTGAAAAAATCCCGCTGTCTAAAGAACGTCAGGAACGCCTGATTGAGGAGCAGATGGACCAGATCGAGGATGCCATTGCAGAGGCCAAAGAGCAGGACGGTGAGCACTTTACCGTAAAACAGCTCGAGAAAACGAGGAAAGGCTTGAAGCTGCGCCTGCAAAAACTGCAAGCGGCTGACCGCAAGGATGATGTCGTCACCTTTGAACAATTAGGCGTAGACAGACTGTTTGTGGATGAAAGTCAGAATTATAAAAACTTGTTCTTATATACGAAGATGCGGAATGTTGCAGGCTTAGGCACGAGCGAAGCACAGAAATCCTCGGATATGTTTGCAAAGTGCCGCTATCTGGACGAGATCACCGGCGGGCGCGGCGTCATTTTTGCAACCGGAACGCCCATCAGCAATAGCATGACGGAAATGTACACCCTCATGCGCTACCTGCAGTACAACACCCTGCTGGAGAAAAAGCTGACTCATTTCGATGCGTGGGCATCCACCTTTGGTGAGACGACCACCGCCATCGAGCTTGCACCGGAAGGCACTGGCTACCGGGCCAGAACGAGGTTTTCAAAGTTTTTCAATTTACCCGAACTGATGGCGATGTTCAAAGCGACGGCGGACATCAAGACCAGTGACCAGTTGCACCTGCCTGTACCCGAAGCAAAATTCGAGACGGTGGTAGTCAAGCCCTCGGAAATTCAGCAGGACATGGTGCAGGCTCTGAGCGAACGCGCCGCCAAGGTACACAGCGGCTGCGTTGACCCCGCGGTGGACAATATGCTGAAAATCACATCGGATGGTCGCAAAATCGGCCTCGACCAAAGGCTGATGAACGATGCGCTGCCCGATGACCCTAACAGCAAGTTAAACGCCTGTGTGAGAAACGTGCTGAAAATTTGGGCTGAGGGCAAGGAGCAGAAGCTGACTCAGTTAATTTTCTGCGATATGTCCACACCCAAGGGGGCTGGCTCTTTCAACGTCTATGACGATATTCGTGCAAAATTGCTCAGCGCCAGTGTGCCTGAGCAGGAAATCGCTTTTATCCATAACGCGGACACGGAAGAGAAAAAGTCCACTCTGTTTTCCAAAGTCCGCTCCGGTGATGTGCGAATCTTACTCGGAAGCACCGCAAAAATGGGGGCTGGTACCAACGTGCAAACGCGGCTCGTGGCCGTGCATCATCTGGATGTAGGCTGGCGTCCCTCCGATATGACCCAGCGCAACGGTCGCATCATCCGACAAGGCAACCAGAACAAACAGGTCTACGTCTATAATTACGTCACCGAATCGACATTTGACGCATACCTCTATCAGACCTTGGAGAACAAGCAGAAATTCATCAGCCAAATCATGACGAGCAAATCTCCAGTACGTTCCTGCGACGATGTGGACGAACAAGTTTTGTCTTACGCCGAGATAAAGGCTCTGTGTGCTGGCGACCCGCGCATTCGGGAAAAGATGGATTTGGACGTGCAGGTTTCCAAACTGAAAGTCCTGCGCGGCGATTTCCAGAACCAGAAGTATCGTCTGGAAGATAAGCTGCTGAAATATTACCCCGAAGAGATTCAGAAACAGCAGTCCCGCATTGCAGCTCTGAAAAAGGACGCTCAAATCGCCGACGACCATCCGCAGGATAAGGAGAATTTCTGTGGCATGACCATCAAGGGAATGGTGTTCGACGACAAAAAGGCAGCAGGTGACCGGTTGCTTCTTGCACGGCAGGAAATGCCCAATGCCGACATGATGCTGCTGGGCAGCTACCGCGGATTTGAGCTTAACATCCGATTTGATAGCTTCAAGAATGAACATCAGGCCGTGCTCCGGGCAGAATTGAGCTATCCGGTGTCGTTAGGCGATGATGCGCGCGGTAACATTGTCCGTTTGGACAATGCCATCGACAATTTCGCTGACCGCATTGCTGATGCAGAAAACGCTCTGCAAAACCTTGAACAGCAGAAGCAGGCCGCAGAGCTTGAAGTTGCCAAGCCTTTTGCACAGGAAGAGGAGCTGCAAGAAAAATCCGCCCGCCTCGCCGAGTTGAATGCGCTGCTGAACATCGACCACAAGCCGAAAAAGGAAGCTCTCGCAGAAACGGCGGAAGCTGCGGCTCCGCGCCCTTCAGTGCTGGCCGCTTTGGAAGAAAAAGCGAGCCAGCCGGAATCTGTGAAGCCGTTCAAAAGCTTTTTGGACAAGGAGGAACGATAATGTGAAAAAGCGGGAGCACCGCCTGTTTATTCGTGTAACCGATGAGGAGCGGAATCGAATCTTGGACAAGATGTACGGCATGGGCATCCACAGTCTGAGCGCCTATATCCGCAAGATGGCTCTGGACGGCTACTGTCTGTGCCTGGATTTGAAGGAGCTGCGCCGAATGGCTTACCTGCTCCAGAATTGCAGCAACAATCTGAATCAGGTAGCAAAGCATGCCAACGAAAGCGGCCAGATCTACGCCGCAGACCTTGACGACCTGCGCATCCGGTTAGACGAACTCATCAGCATCGGGAAACAGATTCTTTCCAAACTTGCAGACCTCTAAAATTTTTTCGCGTTTTGAGGTCTATCTGCTGTTGACATCCTTGCAAAGCCGGAATCGATACCTTTATAATAAGGGCGAAAAGAAAGGCAGGTGCTCAATATGAGGTTTTTGTTTAAGATGGTGATTTTCCCAGTTTCTCTCTTTGTAGCGTTTCTGGCACTGATGGCCAAGTGGCTGCTCACGCTGTCCAGCTACATCGTTGCCCCGCTGATGCTCTATATCTTCGGCTGCGGCATCTATACCGCCTACTGCCAGCATTGGACTCAGTTCTTTATCCTGCTGGTGGCAGAATTTATCTGCTTCGTTCTCTTTTTTGGTGCGACCGCCATCACCGAAGGCATCCAGCGATTCAGTGAATGGATTTGGGACATTGTTTGAAAGCTGAAATTTCATGCCGCCTCCGGGCGGCATTTTCCATTAGGGGGTGATTTAATATGGCCGCAACACGCTTGATTGCTCTGCACAAGAATAAGGGTAAGACCATTGCGGCCTGTTTGAAAAGCCGCACGGACTATGTGCAAAATCCCGACAAGACCGAGCAGGGCGAGTTGGTCAGCAGTTACGAGTGCAGTCCCTTGACGGTGGACGCAGAATTTATGCTGTCCAAACGGCAATATGAGCTTGTAACCGGGCGCAGACAGAAAAATGATGTAATTGCCTACCAAATTCGGCACTCTTTCCGGCCCGGTGAGATCACCGCCGAAGAGGCCAACAAGGTAGGCTATGAACTGGCGATGCGTTTCACCAAAGGCAAGTACGCTTTTATTGTCGCAACCCACACCGACCGGGAGCACATCCACAATCATATCATCTATAACTCAACTGCATTGGACAGCACTCGGAAATTTCGGGATTTTTTGTTGTCCGGGCTGGCCGTGCAGCGGTTAAGCGACTTGATTTGCTTGGAGCACCAGCTTTCTGTCATTGAGATAAAGCCTTACCGGGAGCGGCAGAAGCGCACACTCTATTCGCCAAAAGAGAGCAACCGCGACAGGCTGTGCGGAATCATCGACCGAATCCTTGCTGAGAACCCCAAAGACTACGAAGATTTTCTCCAAAAGTTGGAGAAACAGGGTTACGAGGTCAAGCGCGGAAAATACACTTCCGTTAAGGGCGCACGGCAGAAGCGTTTTATCCGGTTTCACACTCTGGGCGCAGGCTACAGTGAGGACGAACTGAAAGCTATTATCGCTAGTGAAACCGAGCACCATCCCCACCAGAAACAGCCGCCGAAAGAGCAACCGTTCCAACTGCTGGTGGATGTCCAAGCAAAACTGGCCGAGGGTAAGAGCAACGGCTATGCACGCTGGGCAAAGCGGTATAATCTGAAAGAAATGTCCAAAACGCTGATTTTCTTGCAGGAGCAGAAAATTGGAAGCATCGAAGAGATGCGGGAGCGCGTGGATGCTGCCACCGCCCAGTATCACGAGCTGGGCGACTCCATCAAGGCCGCTGAAAAAAGGATGACAGAAATCGCCGTCCTGCGGGCGCATATCGTCAACTATGCCAAGACCCGCCCGATCTACGATGCCTACCGCAAAGCGGGCTATAGCCGAAAATTTCTGGAAGTTCATCGGGAGGAGCTTGCACTGCACAAAGCGGCAAAAGACTTTTTCAATGAGAACGGTTTGAAAAAGCTGCCGAAGGTCAAAGCTCTGAATGCAGAGTATTCCGAACTGCTGACCCAAAAGAAAGCAGCTTACCCAGACTACCGCAAAGCGCGGAAAGAAATGCAGGAGCTTGTGAAAGCTCAGAAAAACGTAGAGATGTTCTTTGCAGAAGAAACACACGAATCGAAAGAACAGCAGACCCGATAAACGAACACCGCCAAGGATTTCCCCCACTTTATTGGGGCGAGTCCTTGGTGGTGTTTTTTAGTTTATATAGCAGCGGTCTTGTGTCACGAGCCAATCTTCGCATAGCCGCTGGGCTTCATCTTTCGTTCGGCAGGTGCAGTTGAACAGCTTGCCGTGCAGGGAGCAGTAGGTGTAACGGATTTTCGGCACACCGTTCTCATCTTGAAACTTTGTATAGCGTTCCTCACCGGGCATCAGATAAAGCTGCTCCATGACTGCATCTTCCTTTCCGTTTTCATGTGTCAAGCACACAACGCTCTCATTTTATCACGAACATCAGGGCTGCGCTATTGACGCTTACACCAAAAAGCAGCTTTCATTTTCAGAGAGAGTGTGTATTGACACGACACAAAAGCGTTCGGAAAGAACGCGCAGCCTGCACCGGAATGGTGCAGTTCAGAAAGGGTTTGGGAATTTTCCAACAAGCATTTTGCATCGCAAAATTGCCTTTGTGCGCACAAAGGCCCTGCTTGCGGCAACTATGCGTCCCTTCAATCTAAAACCTTCAACTTCAAATTATTTTAGCATCCACACTAAAAAGTCTTTTGAGCATTCGTCCCAGACATCGAAGTCATGCCCGCCGGGATATTCATTGTACCGATACTCCAAGCCTTCCTTTGTCTCTGCCATCTGTGCGAAAGAGCTGTTATCCTGATACAGCATATCCTCCGCCCCACAGGCATGGAACAGCTTCAGCGGCCATTGCTGCGCATCGAACGCTTGAAGTTTCGTCCGGATGCTCGCTTCTGTCAAATCCGCTTCATCTTTACCAAAAATCGAATCTTTCCACATGGAGACAAGCTTAGAGTGCGCCATATTTGCGCCCAACGGACGTTCTCCTGTCAGATATTCGTCCAGCGCCAGCGGTGCGGAAAAGACACCGCATTTTCCAAATTTGTCGGGATAAGCCAGTGCCGTATGGATAGCCGCAAACCCACCCATCGACTGCCCTGCAATCGTAGTCGTTTCCCGGTCTAGCTTCAGACCGAATGTTTTGTCTGCCCACTGCGGAAGTTCTTCGCCCAGATAAGACTGGTAGTTCAGGCCGTTCGACATATTGAGTCCAAAGCTGAATTCAATGTTTGGCATCAAAACGATCAGATTCAACGGCTCAGTATATCGCTCAATCGATGAATACTTTGACCATGTATAATTGCTCCCACCTGCGCCATGCAGCAAAATCAAAAGCTGCGGCTGACCTTGAAAGCCAATATTTTTTCGATCATCCGACGGCACGATCATCGAGAGTGTCGTGTCTTTCATTAAAGCCTTTGAATTGATAACACCATGAAATAGAGCCATTTTTCCTCCTTACCTTCTGAAAAAAGCGCGCCTATGCAAAACACAGGCGCGCCTTCCTTTTCTATTTACAGAATTGATTTTACCGTGGCAACAACATTGTCCACCGTGAAGCCGAATTTTTCAAAGAGCAAATTTGCCGGAGCAGATGCACCAAAACCGGGCATTGCAACGACCTTGCCATCCAGTCCAACATACTTGCCCCACCCAAATCCGCTCAGTGCTTCGATTGCAACACGCTTGCGCACAGCGTTCGGCAGGACTTTTTCCTGATACTCTTTCACCTGACGGTCAAACACATCCATACTGGGCATACTGACCACGCGAACATCAATGCCCTCTTCTGCCAACGCAGCCTTTGCCGCAACGGCAAGCTGGACTTCCGAACCCGTGGCGATGAGGATAGCATCCGGAACTTCTTTTTCCGAATCCTGCAGGATATAGCCGCCGCGCAGCGTCAGCCGACTTGCGCCTTTTAGCTGCGGCAAGTTCTGACGGCTCAGTACCAGCGCTGTCGGCGCAGAGGTCGCTGTTGCCGCATAATACCACGCCGCTGCTGTCTCCGTTGCATCCGCCGGACGGAACACATTGAAGTTAGGCATCGCACGCAGCATTGCCAGTTGCTCGATAGGCTCATGGGTTGGGCCGTCCTCACCCACACCAATGCTGTCATGAGTGAACACATAGGTCACCGGAAGCTTCATCAGCGCCGACAAACGTGCCATCGGCTTTACATAATCGCTGAACACGAAGAAGGTCGAGACATACGGACGCAGGCCGCCGTGCAGTGCAATGCCATTTGCGATAGCTGCCATCGCCAGCTCACGAACACCAAAGTGCAGGTTTCTGCCTGCGCGGTTCGTACTGGAAAAATCACCCTCGCCTTTCATGTAGGTCTTGGTAGAGGGTGCCAAATCGGCCGCGCCACCAATCAGGTTAGGCAGAATGTCTTTCAGGCGGTTGATCATCACACCGGAAAGATTTCGGGTCGCCTGCGGCTTGTCCTCAAACTCCCAGTAACTGTCATCGTTATAGGTATTGATGGCCTGCAGCGGATAATGGTACGTCTCCCATTTTGCTTTCAGCTCTGGGAACTCATCCTTGTACGCCTCCATCATTTCGTTCCAGCGTGCTTCTTCTGCCGCGCTGTCCGCCGTCAACGTCTGATAGTGCGCATAGATTTCTTCCGGGACAAAGAACGGCTCCACGCTCGGCCAATCAAAGCCCTTCTTCATCTCCTGAATGTTCTGTTCACCCAGAGGTTCGCCATGCGCGGCGGCTGTGCCTTGCTTTGCAGGGCATCCCTGACCAATCTGCGTTTTCACAACGATGAACGAGGGACGCTCTTTGTCGGCCTTTGCCTGCTGAATAGCTTGACGAATGGCATCCACATCATTGCCGTCCTCCACCGTCAGTACTTGGAAACCGAACGCCTCCATCCGCTTGCCCACATCTTCGGTAAATGCAATATCAGTGCTGCCTTCAATGGAAATGCGATTGGAGTCGTATAGGACGATGAGCTTGTTCAGTTTCAGCGTACCTGCCAGAGAGAAAGCCTCCGAAGAGATGCCCTCCATAAGACAACCATCACCACCCAGAACAAAGGTGTAATGGTCTACCACATCATATCCGGGGCGATTAAATACAGCACTCAGATGTGCCTCTGCGATGGCCATGCCGACTGCCATACCCATACCTGCACCCAGTGGGCCAGTAGTCGCCTCGACACCGACGGTATGGCCGTATTCCGGATGACCAGGCGTAAGAGAATCCAGCTGACGGAAGTTTTCCAAGTCATTTTTGGTCAGCCCATACCCGAACAGATGAAGCAGTGCATAAAGTAGCGCCGATCCATGTCCGCCAGACAGAATAAATCTGTCACGATTTTCCCAGCGATAATTCTTGGGGTTGTGCTTCATTTCGTATGCCCAGACTGTATATGCCGCAGGTGCAGCACCCAGCGGAAGACCGGGATGTCCGGAGTTTGCTTTTTGCACCTCATCCGCCGCAAGCACACGCAGGGCGTTTACAGCATCAACATCTATTCTGTTCATTCCTAAACTCCTGTCTTTGTCATTACACTTCCTCGATATAACGAAGCTCTTTCATTTTGCGAATTTCATCCAATATCTCAAGGTGGCTTCTTTTTCGGCCCAAATCCATTTCGATAGTCGCCGCACTGTCTTTCAGAAACCATTTGTTTTCGTCCTTGCGAAGCAGGCTAATGATACGAATTTCGTTTTTCTGGAAGAAACCTACGAGGTTTAGCATAAACTCTTCACTTTCACCTTCCACATAGATGCGCATGATTCTAGATTTTGCTACGATCACTGCATCAATGTAGCGGTATGTAAACGAAGAAAGATATAGCACAATCAGTCCCGCGATGCCGCCGAAGTAGAAGCCTGTTCCAATCGCGATTCCGATGGCCGCCGTGACCCAAAGCGCCGCCGCCGTAGTCAGACCCTTCACGCGGTCGTTGCCCGTTGTCATGATGGTACCTGCACCAAGGAAGCCAATTCCACTGATGACCTGCGCAGCCATACGAGCAGAGTCACCCGTCGAATTTGCTACATTAACGTAGATGAACTCGTTCGTCACCATGACCAGCGTTGCACCCATACAAACGAGTGAAAATGTCTTCAGACCTGCCGGACGTCCCTTCATCTCACGTTCCAATCCAATCAGACCGCCACAAATCGACCCTAAAAGCAATCGAATAATTGCCGTTGCAAAAGGAGTCGGTACTCCCTGAGTCTCCAGAAAAGCAATCGCAGATTGAAACACGCTACATCCTCCTCTTTATGCTTGATTATTCTCCAAACACCGCAACATAATCGGCCTTAAACTTCTCAATGCCCTGATCGGTGAGTGGGTGCTTGGTCATCTGCTCAATAACCTTGTAGGGCACGGTGGCAATGTCAGCGCCGGCCAATGCGCAGTCGGTGATATGGATGGGATTACGGACAGAAGCCGCAATAATTTCGGTATGAATATCCGGGTAGTTGCTGAAGATCTCGCTGATGGTCTGGATGAGATCGATACCGGGCTGGCTGATGTCATCAAGACGTCCGAGGAAGGGGCTGACGTAAGTAGCACCGGCACGCGCAGCCAGCAGTGCCTGATTGGCAGAGAAGATGAGGGTGCAGTTGGTGGGGATGCCCTTAGCGCTCAGAGCCTTGATAGCCTTGAGTCCCTCCACCGTCATCGGGATTTTGACGACCATGTGCTTGGGGTCAAGGGCATAGATAGCCTCGCCCTCTTTAATCATCGTCTCTGCGTCGGTGGTAGTGGCCTTTACCTCACCGGAAATCGGGCCATCGACGATGGTTGCGATCTCGGCCAAAGTCTTGGCATAGTCCTTGTGCTCCTTTGCGATAAGGCTGGGGTTAGTGGTAACACCAGCAATCACGCCCATGTCGTTTGCCTTGCGGATCTCGTCCACATTTGCAGTGTCAATAAAGAATTTCATAATGATTCTCCTTTTCAGCGCTCTACATTAAAGCCTACTTGGCTTTTTACAACAACATCATGGCTACCGCCCTCAACGATGGAGGTAGAGGAAACGACGGTCAGCTTGGCCTTCTGCTGCAGTTCGGGGATGGAGAGTGCGCCGCAGTTGCACATGGTGCTCTTGACCTTGTACAGGGTGGTCTGCACGCCGTCTGCCAGAGGACCTGCGTAAGGCACATAGCTGTCCACACCCTCCTCAAAGCTCAGCTTGGTGGAGCCGCCCAGATCGTAGCGCTGCCAGTTGCGGGCACGGTTGGAACCTTCGCCCCAATACTCCTTCATATACTGGCCGTTGATGCGCACCTTGTTGGTGGGGCTTTCATCAAAGCGGGCAAAGTAGCGGCCCAGCATGACGAAGTCTGCGCCCATGGCCAGAGCGAGGGTGATGTGGTAATCGTGGACGATGCCGCCGTCAGAGCAGATGGGCACATAGATGCCGGTCTCCTTGTAGTACTCATCGCGGGCCTTGGCCACCTCGATGACAGCAGTAGCCTGACCGCGGCCGATGCCCTTGGTCTCGCGGGTGATGCAGATGGAGCCGCCGCCGATGCCGATCTTCACGAAGTCTGCGCCAGCCTTGGCGAGGAAGCGGAAGCCCTCGGCGTCCACGACGTTTCCTGCGCCCACCTTGACGGTATCACCGTAGTGCTCACGGATCCAGCCAATGGTGCGGCTCTGCCACTCAGAGTAGCCCTCGGAGGAGTCGATGCAGAGAACATCCACACCGGCCTCCACCAGTGCGGGCACGCGCTGGGCGTAGTCGCGGGTGTTGATGCCGGCGCCGACCACATAGCTCTTGTTCTTATCCAGCAGCTCGTTTGCATTCTGCTTGTGCGAATCGTAATCCTTGCGGAAGACGATATACTTCAGGTTGCCCTCGGCGTCTACCAGAGGCAGGGTGTTGATCTTGTTGTCCCAGATGATGTTGTTGCAGTCGTGCAGAGAGGTGTTCTCCGGAGCAGTGACCAGCTTCTCGATGGGGGTCATGAAGGTGGTGACAGAGGCGTCATCGGGGGTGTGGTTGACGCGGTAATCGCGGGAGGCCACGATGCCCAGCAGCTTGCCGTTGGGGGTGCCGTCGGCGGTGATGGCGATGGTGGAGTGGCCGGTGCGGGCCTTCAGCTCCAGCACATCATGCAGGGTGGCAGTGGGGGCCAGATTGGAGTCGGAGACGACGTAGCCTGCCTTGAAGCTCTTGACGCGGCGGACCATAGCGGCCTCGTTCTCGATGCTCTGGG
>OLSJ01000458.1_pt1 | contig 32549 bp, 19 predicted proteins | sample 1672151 | NCBI WGS metagenome assembly OLSJ01 (sample SAMEA3136653, study PRJEB25190) | human gut metagenome | biome: human gut; feature: human-associated habitat; material: faeces | place: Austria | collected 2013 | reverse complement strand
ATATGAAAGTACCAAGCATGGAGAATCAACTATTAAATTTTTCATCTATAATTGCACGTCTTTTAGATCAATTTGAGGATATACTTGATTATGATATTTTCAATGATAGAGAAAAGACGCTTTTAAATAAATATCATATGGGAATTGCTTCTAAAAATGAACTTGCTGAATCTTTATTAAATATTTCTATATGCTTAGAAAAATATTATCATCAAAAAGTGATTATCCTTATTGATGAATATGATGTTCCTTTACAATCAGCCTATCAAAATAATTATTATGACGAAATGGTCGATTTTCTAAGAAGTGTCTTTTCTTCAGCACTTAAAACAAATGATGCTTTAGAAAAAGGAATCATGACAGGATGTCTTCGTATTTCTAAAGAAAGTATCTTTACTGGTTTAAATAATTTTACTTCTTATTCTATATTAAATAATATAGGTAATGAATATTTTGGCTTTAATGAAAATGAAGTCAAACAGTTATTAGAAGATTATCAATTATCATCTTATATGAATGAAGTCAAAGAATGGTATGATGGCTATCTATTTGGAAATACAGAAATTTATAATCCTTGGAGTACATTGATGTATGTTAAAAATAAAATACAGGATCAATCTTTTAAGCCTGTTTCTTTTTGGGCAAATACCAGTGGTAATGATCTTGTAGTCAATTATATCCAAAATGGAAGTGATGAACTTCATGAAGAATTTGAACAACTCATTCAAGGTCAATCTTTAGAAAAATACATCAAACCAGAACTTACTTATCGAGAAATGGATAATATCAATAATATCTATAGTTTTCTTTTACTTACAGGTTACTTAAGAGTTATTGAAGATTTAGGAGAAAACAAATATAAACTGGTTATTCCAAATAAAGAAGTCTATGAAATCTATAAACAATCTTTTATGAGTTATTTTGAAGATTATACTTTTGTAAGAAAAGAAGACCTTTATCAATGTCTTGTTAAAGAAGATGTAGATCAAGCTAATGAAATATTAGGAGATATCTTATCAAGAAGTATCAGTTACTTTGATAATCAAGAATCTTTCTATCATGGATTTTTAGTAGGACTCTTTAGTGGTAAGAAGATCAAATCAAATAGAGAAGCTATGCATGGAAGATTTGATTTATGTATTTTACCTAAACAAATCTTTCAAACAGCGCTTATCTTAGAATGTAAACATTCTAAGAGTGTTAAAGAACTCGTAAGTGACGCAAAAGAAGGAGCAAAGCAAATCATTGATAATAAATATGAAGATGAAATTATCAATGATGGTTATTTACATGTAAAAGGATACGGGATTTCTTTTTATAAAAAATATTGTTATATAGTAAAAGTGTAGCTATGAGCTTTGGAATTTTCCAAAGCTTTTTTCTTGACTTTTTTTCTTTATATGAATATTGTTAGTATGCTAATAGTTAGGATACTAACATAGGAGGTATTATGAAGACACCATTTTATTTGATGTTGTTTAAAACACAACATGCTCAAAGTAAAAAGAATCGAGAAACGATGGATGAGTATCATCTATCACCAGGACAACCTAAGGTTTTGAGGTATTTAAGTGTTCATCAAGACTGTAAATTAAAAGATATTGCGGATGAATGCGATATTGAAAGTGCTACTGTCAGTAAGATGATTGATAACTTAGAGAAAAAGGAAATGTTGACAAGAAAGATCAATCCTAAAAATAAAAGAGCTTATCAATTAAATATTACAGAATATGGAAAAGAGTCTTTAAAAAAATGGAATGCTCACTGTATTGAAATTGAAAATATTTCTTTGAAAGATTTTAGTGAGGAAGAAAAGGAACAATTTGAAGATTTTTTAAATCGTATGTATAAAAATCTGACAAATAAAGAATTATAGGGGGAGTTATTTTATGATTAAACGTTTAATACCATTTGCAAAAAAATATAAAAAAGCGTTTATTCTAGCGTTTTTATGTGTTGTAGGAGAAACGGTCTTTGAATTAGTGATACCAGTATTGATGGCTAATATTATTGATATTGGAGTAGCTCAAAAAGATCAACATTATATTATTATGCAAGGTGTTTTAATGGCAGTTTGCGCTTTAATTGCTTTAGTATTAGGAATACTTTATTCACGTTATGCGGCTGTTGCTGGTCAAGGGGTTGGTTTTGAAATAAGAAAAACTGAATTTGAAAAAGTACAAAACTTTTCTTTTTCAAATACAAATCATTTTTCAACATCCTCTTTAATTACACGACTTACAAGTGATGTGACGATTATTCAAAATGCTATTTGTAATGGTTTTAGACCACTTGTAAGAGCACCATTTATGTTTTCAATGGCTTTATTTTTATCAATTAAGATGAATGCCAAACTTGCTTTGATTTTTATTGTCGTTGCACCTATTTTAGGAATTGGTTTATTTTTTATTGTTAAAACAGTCGGACCATTATTTCGCTTTATGCAAAGTAATGTCGATGAAGTCAATACAGTTGTTCAAGAAAACTTAATTGCTATTCGTACAGTAAAAGCTTATGTTAAAGGTGATTATGAAAACGAAAAGTTTGAAAAAATCAATCAAGAACTTAGAACTCATAGTGAAAAAGCTTTTCGTTATTCAGTACTCAACATGCCTTTATTTCAATATATGATGTATACCACAATTGTTTGTATTCTTTTCTTTGGAAGTCAAATGATCTTTGCAGGTGAAATGAAAGTTGGACAACTTACCGGATTTTTAAGTTATGTCTTACAAATTCTAAATGCATTAATGATGATTTCAAATGTTTTCTTAATGTTGACTCGTTCACTTGCAAGTTGTAAACGTATTGTAGATGTTTTAGATGAAGTGAATAATTTACATGATCCAATTGATCCAATAATTGAAATGAATCAAGGTGAAATTGAATTTAAAAATGTTTCATTTAAATATAAAGAAAGTGCTCAAGAAAATGTTTTAAGTAATATTAATTTACATATTGAACCAGGTTCTACAGTTGGTATCTTAGGAGGAACAGGTTCTGCTAAAACAAGTTTAGTTCAATTGATTGATCGTCTTTATGATGTAAGTGAAGGAGAAATATTGATTGATGGACATAATGTCAAAGATTATTCGTTAGAGTATTTAAGAGATCAAGTAGGAATGGTTTTACAAAAAAATACTTTATTTTCTGGAACAGTGAAAGAAAATCTTTTATGGGGAAATAAAGAAGCCAGTGATGAAGAAATCAAATGGGCTTGTAAACAAGCTTGTGTGGATGAATTTATTGAAAACTTTCCAGAAGGTTATGATACGTATCTAGAACAAGGTGGTGTCAATGTTTCCGGGGGACAAAAACAACGTTTATGTATTGCTAGAGCATTATTGAAACATCCTAAAATTCTTATTTTAGATGATTCAACAAGTGCAGTTGATACAGCGACAGAAGCAAGTATTAAAGAAGCTTTAGCTTCTTTAAAAGGAACAACAAAGATTATTATTGCTCAACGTATTTCTTCACTTCAACATGCTAATCAAATCATTATCTTAGATAATGGAAAAATTCATGCAATTGGAAATCATGAAGAGTTATTAAAGAATGATGAAATTTATCAAGAAATCTATGATTCTCAATTGAAAGGAGTTGATTTATAATGGCTAGACAACTTACAAATGCGAAACCAAAAAATATGAAAAAGACGCTTTCATCTTTTAAGAAATATATTGGTAATCATAAATACGCTTTTGTTTTTATTGGATTGCTTGTTATTCTTTCGACTTCGATTAGTTTATGGGGAACTTATCAAATTAAAACAGTCGTTAATCGTTATGTTTTAAAAAATGATTATCATGGACTCGTTTCATTTATTATTTTCATGGCAATTGTTTATTTTATAGGAGCTACTGCTACAGCTATCTATAAGCAATTAATGGTACATACAGCTCAAAGTATTGTCCAAGAATTAAGAAATGATTTATTTGCGAAAATGCAAAAATTACCTATTTCTTATTTTGATGGACACCCTCATGGAGAAATCATGAGTCGTTTTACCAACGATTTAGATACCATTCAAGATGCTTTAAATAACTGTTTTGATACATTGATTCAAAGCTTTATTATGATTGTTGGAACACTTATTTTAATCTTTGTATTAAGTTGGAAATTATCACTGATTGTTTTTGCGTGTATGATCTTAATGTATTTTTTAATTCAATATTTAAGTCAAAGAAGTAAAAAATACTTTAAGAAACAACAAAATGCCATGGGTTATTTAAATGGTTTCATTGAAGAAATGGTTGATGGTATCAAAGTTGTTAAAGTCTTTAATCATGAAAAAGAAAACTCAATTGAATTTGATTATCGAAACCAAGAACTTTATGATTCAGCAGTAGAAGCATTAACTTATTCAGGAAGAACAATACCAACTGTTGTTTCTATTTCTTATTTCAACTATGCTCTTGTCGCAAGTATCGGTGGTTTATTTGCTATTAATGGAATTATGGATCTAGGAAGTTTATCATCTTATCTTGTCTTTGTAAGACAAACAGCGATGCCTATTAACCAATTTACTCAACAACTTAACTTTATTCTTGCGGCGATGGCAGGTGCCGAAAGAATCTTTGATTTAATGAATGAAAGTGAAGAAATCGATGAAGGAAAAGTAACTTTAACACAAGTAGAAATCAAAGAAGACGGTTCAATGCAAGAAAGTAATCATTATACAGGACATTGGGCTTGGAGACATCCAAGAGACAATGGCATTGAACTTGTTGAATTAAAAGGAGATGTTCGTTTCCATGATGTTGTTTTTGGTTACAATGAAACACATCCGATTTTAAAAGATATTAATCTTTTTGCAAAACCGGGACAAAAAATTGCTTTTGTTGGAAGTACAGGGGCTGGGAAAACAACGATCATTAACTTAATTAATCGTTTCTATGATATTACGAAAGGGTCAATTACTTATGATGGCATTGATGTAAAATTAATTAAAAAAGATGATTTAAGAAAATCGATTTCTATTGTTTTACAGGACACTCATTTATTTACGGGAACCATTGCGGATAATATTCGTTATGGAAAACTTGATGCAAGTGATGAAGAAGTTATTGAAGCCGCTAAACTAGCTAATGCAGATAGCTTTATTAGAAGATTACCAAATGGTTATAAAACAATGCTTTCTAGTGATGGAACAAATCTTTCACAAGGGCAAAGACAACTCTTAGCGATTGCTAGAGCAGCTATTTGTAATCCACCTGTATTGATTTTAGATGAAGCAACAAGTTCGATTGATACCCGTACTGAAAAGTTGATTGAAAAAGGAATGGATCGTTTAATGGAAAATAGAACAGTTTTCGTGATTGCTCATCGTCTATCTACAGTTAGAAATTCTGATGCCATCATGGTCTTAGATCATGGACAAATTATTGAACGTGGTAGTCATGATGAATTACTTGAAAAGAAAGGACGTTATTATCAACTTTATACAGGGCAATTTGAATTAGATTAAAAAATTCTTACATCATTTTTGATTTTTTGTTATAATGCTTTTGTAAAAATGATATGTAGCTAAATGCGTAAGTCCAATCTATTTGGAGATTGGTACTTGCGCATTTTTTTATACAAAAAAGGAGGAAATGATGGAAAAAAATAAGATGGCCGTAGTGCCTTTAAAAAAATTATTTTTGAAAATGGGATTACCAATGATCATATCAATGGTTTTACAAGCTCTTTATAATGTTATAGATAGTATATTTATAACAAACATGGGAAGTGATGGAGTTATTGCTAATCAAGCCTTAACTTTAGCTTTTCCTATTCAATTATTAATTATCGCTATTGGTGTAGGAACCGGTGTTGGTATTAATGCTTTATTATCTAAAAGTTTAGGTGAACAAAATAAAGATAAAGTTAATAAAATTGCCGGAACAGGAATCTTTTTAAGTATTTGTATTTATGTTGTTTTCTTAGTGTTTGGATTATTTGGATCAGAAAAATTTATAAGATTGTTTGCTGGAAGTAATCAAAAGGTTATTGAAATGGGAACAACCTATCTTAAAATTTGTTGTTGTTTTTCTTATGGTTCTATTGGTTTTACCGTCTATGAAAGATTTCTACAATCAACAGGTAAAACACACTTTTCAACAATTGCTCAAATATCAGGAGCACTTACAAATATTATTTTAGATTATATCTTTATTTATCCTATGAAAATGGGCGTTGCGGGAGCCGCTTTAGCAACAATTATTGGACAATTTGTTTCTTTGTTTGTAGCAATGTATTTTCATTTTTATAAAAATAAAGAAATTAATGGAAATATTTGTTATATCAAAGCGAATGCTTCTCTAATTAACGGAATCTATATGATTGGTGCTTCTGCAGCATTGATGCAAGGTTTACTTGCAGTGATGATGGCAGGAATGAATGCTATATTAGGATTAGCTCAAGTTGATCCAGCTCTTTTAATTGGTTCTTTTGGTATTTACTATAAGATCCAACAAATTGCTTTATTTTCAGCATTTGGATTGTCTAATACAATTATTTCCATTTTATCTTTTAATTATGGAATGAAAGATAGAAAAAGAATAGATGAATGTATTAAGTTTGGTATTGTTGATACAATCATTGTTTCTTTAATGATTACTTTATTATTTGAACTTCTTGCTCATCCATTATCACAATTATTTGGATTATCAGGAAGTACACAAGAAATGATTGATATTTGTAGTACAGCTTTACATATAGCAAGTCTGGGATTTGTTTTTATGGGTATTTCTATCGCGATTCAAGGTGTCTTACAATCTATTGGTTATGCCATTAGACCTTTAATTATTGCTTTACTTCGCTTGGTTATTTTTGTATTTCCAATAGCCTACTTCTTTACTTTAACAGAAAATGTAACAACACTTGTTTGGTGGACATTTCCAATTTCTGAATTGTTGACAGTTATTGTTTCATTTATTATCTTGAAAAAATCATATAATGAAAGAATAAGTCCTATTAAAAATGAAAGTATAACAAATAATTTAGTAATTGCTATTTCAAGAGAACATGGCACAAATGGAAAAGAAATTGCGAGACAAGTCGCTAAAGAATTAAACATTGAATTTTATGATAAAGAAAGAATCAAAGAATTTGCTCTTAAACATGGATTTGTAAGTAATAAAGAAAGTGAAGATTATATTTATAGTCAATTCTTATCATTAGACATCAATAAAAATTCAATTATTCTTTTATCAAATGTTATTAAAGAAATTGCGAAGAAAGGAAATTGTGTTATTGTTGGAAGAGCTGTAGATTATATTTTAAAAGAAGATGAAAAATTAGTAAGAATCTTCTTATATGCTCCTTTAGAATATCGTCTAAATAAAGTAATGGAAATTTATTATGATAGTCATGAGGATGCTCTTCGATATATTCATAAATCGGATTATTCTAGAAAAAGTTATTATGAAGTTATTTCTAATAAAATATGGGGTGATAAATCAAACTATGATTTATGTTTAGATTGTAAATTAGGGAATGAAACAATCAAAGATATTATTTGTAACTATGTTAAATCTTTAAATAAATAAAGAAGTCTTTCAAAAAATGAAAAGAAAGACTTCTTTTCTTTTAAAGATATTCTATATAATGTCTTTTACATAGACGAGGGAGGACTTATATGAGTAAATTAAGAGATCATTATTTATTTCACGCAGGTATTTCATGTTTTTTTTATTTAGGGTATGGTGCCTTTACAGTTGTTTTGTCAATGTATTGTCAAGATATAGGAATGTCAGCCTCACAAATTGCTTACATTGTATCCTTTGCACCACTTTTATCTATTGCAACACAACCATTTTTTGGATACTTGGCAGATAAGTGGCAATCACCAAGAAAAGTATCTATTTTATTATCATTTGCGAATATGCTTTGTATGTTTATTTTTGCAATTAGTCGTAATTTTTGGATTTTACTTTTATCATCAGGTCTAGCAGTATCTTTTATGAATGCTGTTACTCCTTTAACAGATCGTATTGGTGTTTCTTCACCTTATCAATTTGGTAAGATTCGTTTATGGGGTTCTGTAGGTTATGCCATTATGGCACAAGTTAGTGGACTTTTATATCAATATATTTCACCATTTGCTAACTTCATGGCTGGTATTTTAGGAACATTAATTACCATTATTTGTATTTATATGGTTTCTGATCCAAAGCTTTCAGAAGTTCCTGAAAAAGAAGAAAATAAATTATCGACAGTTGTTGTTATGAAAGAGCTTGTTCATAATATACCATTTATGCTCTTTCTAGTGATTTCATTTTTCTTTTGGGGAGCATGCTCCACAAACTTTAACTATTTATCATTATTTATTAAATCTCAAGGTGGAACAGCTTCACAAGTAGGAACCTACCAACTTTTTGCGACATTATTTGAAATTCCGATGATTCTAGCAACAGACTATATCATTAAAAAGATACCTTATCGTTATATCATGATGTTTGCGATTATCATGTCAATGATCAATTTTGCATGGTATGCAACTTTACCTTCTGTTAATATGATTATTTATGTTTTTGTATTTAAAGGTTTTTCTACTGTACTCTTTACGATGATTACTGTAAGATTAGTAATGGTTTTAGTAAAAGAAGAATATGTCTCTACAGCCTATGGAATTCAAGCTATGCTTGGTAAAGGCGTAGGTGCAATGCTTTTCCAATTAATTGGAGGTAGAATTATTGATTCCATAGGAATGAATGGTTTCTATTTATTCTTATTTGCAGGAATTACGATTGCTTTTGTAGTGACACTTTTCTTTAGAATGCCTAAGAAAGTGAGAGTGTAGTATGTTAGAATTAAATGCTGTTATTTTTGATATGGATGGTTTGATGATTGATACAGAACCTGTAGGAAAGATGTTAGTGAAAACATCTCATGAAAAATTTGGTTATGAAATTACTGAAGAAATGTTTTATCATTTGATTGGTACAAATGAAAAGACATCAAAAGCTTATTATCATAGTGTTTTTGGTGAAGATTATCCTTATCAAAAGATTAAAGATTATCGAGATCAATTAAGAAAAGAATATTTTAATAGTCATCCTTTAGAAGTAAAAAAAGGTTTATATGATTTATTAGAAGATTTAAAAAAGAAAAATATTAAAATGGCAGTGGCTTCTTCAACACGTTTTGAACGTGTTTTATCTAATTTAAAGATTATTAAAGTTGATCATTATTTTGATGCCATTATTGGTGGTGACCAAATACAACATGGGAAGCCAGCCCCAGATATCTTTTTAAAAGCAGTTGAGTTGCTAGGGGTAAGTAAAGAAGATGCCCTTGTTTTAGAAGATAGTAAAAATGGAATTTTAGCAGCACATGCAGGAAATATTCCTGTTATTTGTATTCCTGATTTGATTCATCATTCTAAAGATATTCTTGATTTAACTGTAGGATGTTATGATTCTCTTGATCAATTAATAGATGTTATTGTTAAAAAAGATGACAAAGCATAATATAGAACCCGTTTATAATCAAGATTCTAGGATTCTTATTCTAGGATCTTTTCCATCTGTAAAATCAAGAGAAGCCAAGTTTTTTTATCATCATCCTCAAAATCGTTTTTGGAAAGTTTTAGCTGCTTTATTTCAAGAAGAAGTTCCACAAACAATTGAAGAGAAGAAAACTTTTTTACTTAGAAATCATCTTGCTTTATGGGATGTTATTGAAAGTTGTGACATTAAAGGATCAAGTGATTCAAGTATTACCAATGTTAAAGTCAATGATTTAGATTTAATTGTTAAAAATTGTCCTGTTGAAAAAATCATTACTAATGGCAAAGCTGCCAATCGTTATTATCATCAATATTTTGATTATAATTTACCCGTTATTCAATTACCTTCTACTTCACCAGCGAATGCCATGTATTCACTTGAAAAATTAATTGAGAAATGGAAGGTGATTTTATGGAAAGAGATTTAACACAAGGAAAGATAGAAAAGTCTATTTTATTATTTTCTATTCCGATGATTTTAGGGAATTTATTACAACAATTTTATAGTTGATACTTATATTGTAGGAAAATATATTGGTAGTAATGCATTAGTTGCTGTTGGATCAAGTTATACATTAATGACATTTCTAACTTCTATTATTATTGGTTTATGTATGGGAAGCGGTATTTTCAATGTATTTTGGAGCTAAAAAATATGAAAAGATGAAAATGTCATTGATTCTAACAATTGTTTCACTTGGAACAAGAGTTCTTCTAGCCTACTTATTAGCGCTTTCATTTGGTTTAGAAATGATTTGGTGGGCAATTGTTATTGGATGGATTTTAGCGGATACAATTGGTATTTTATATGGTATAAAAATAGAAAAATGGTTCAAGTAAAAAATACTGCTTTTGCAGTATTTTTTATTAGCTATTTTGACTAGACAAGTGTATAATAATCTTTACCGTATGTGTCTACTTAGTATTATTTGGCATGATACGTAAGCGCTTACTAAAGGAGTTTGCTATGAAATATTTACAAAGATTAGGTAAATCACTCATGTTACCTGTTTCAATCATGCCTATAGCAGCACTACTTAAAGGAATTGGGTATTGGATTGATCCTACTGGATGGGGTATACATAACCCAATTGCTGCTTTACTCATTGCTGCTGGTGGAGCAATTATAGATAACCTTCCCATTTTATTTGCGATAGCTGTTGCCATGGAAATGTCTAAAAAAAGAGATACAGCAATAGTGTTAAGTGCTCTTGCTTGTTATATGATGATGACAACAATTCTATCATCTAAATGCATTGCATTAATGTTGCAAATTCCAGAATACGCTGTGGATTTAGCTTTTCATAATACGCAAAGTGCTTTTATTGGTATTTTGGTAGGTTTGATTGTGGCTATTTCTTTTCAAAAGTTTGATCAAAAAAGATTACCTCAGTTTTTAGCTTTTTTTGATGGAAAGAGATTTGCTTCCATTGTTTCTACAGGAATTACACTTTTGATATCTTTAATATTTATTGATATTTGGCCAATGTGTTATCACTTTTTTATTTGGTTTGGGAAAGAAATCGCTAATTTTGGACCTCTAAGTGCAGGAATCTATGGTGTTTTAAATCGATTATTGATTCCTACTGGTTTACATCATGCTCTCAACTCTGTATTTTGGTTTGATGTTGCAGGTATTAATGATATTGGCAAATTTTGGGGAACAATTTCAGGTGGTGTTAAAGGTGTTACAGGAATGTATCAAGCAGGATTTTTCCCAGTAATGATGTTTGGGCTTCCTGGAGCTGCTCTAGCTATGTATCGTTGTGCTAGAAAAGAGAATAAGAAAAAAGTAGGTGCTATCTTATTTTCAGCTGCTTTGGCTTCATTTTTTACAGGTGTGACTGAACCACTTGAGTTTGCTTTTATGTTTGTAGCACCAACACTTTATTTAATTCATGCTTTACTTACAGGGATGATGCTTTTTATTGCAGCAACTTTTAAATGGATGGCAGGGTTTGGTTTTTCTGCAGGGCTTATAGATTATGTTTTAAGTTTTAAATCACCATTTGCTAATAATATTTTATTTTTAATTCCTTTAGGAATTATATGCGGATTAATTTATTACATTGTTTTTAGAGTATTGATTACACGTTATAATATTATGACACCTGGAAGAGAAGAAAATGAGGTAAAGAAAGTAGAGAAAGTCGAAAATAATTTTGATGAAATTGCTATTCAATTATTTGAAGCATTAGGTGGTAAAAAGAATATTATAAGTGTTGATCATTGTATTACGCGTTTACGTGTAGAAGTTAAAGATATCTCAATAATAGATAAACAGACTCTATCAAAGATGAATTTTTCTCATATTGTTGAAGCAAGTGAGCATGAAATACAAATCATTATAGGAACTGAAGTTCAATTTATTGCTGAAATATTAAATGAAATACTAATGTAGGAGAAATGAAATTGAAGATTATAAAAATATTTAATAATAATAGTATTGCTGCTTTATCTGATGAATTAGGGGATATTATTTTAACAGGATCAGGAATCGGCTTTCAAAAAAAGATAGGTGATTTAGTTGATGAATCACGGATTGAAAAAACGTATATCTTTAAAGAAAAAGGTGAAAAACGTATACGTAGAGGAATCAATGATATTGAACCTATTTATTATGAAATTACTAGTTTATTAGTAAGCAAAGCAACAGAACAATTGAATACCCAATTTTATGGGGAAATCTTTCTAGCAATTAGTGATCATATTGCTTTTGCTATTAAACGAAAAAAAGAAAAAATTGATTTACCTAATGTTGTTTTATCGGAAACGAAAGCAATTTATAAAAATGAATATCAATTAGGTTTATGGACAATAAAACTTATTAAAGAAAAAATAGGTATACAGTTAGAAGAAGCTGAAGCGGGATATATAGCTTTACATTTAGTGAATTTTTCTACTAAGAATAGTTCACAAAATACTTCTAAAATTGTTAACTTTGTAAGAGATGTCATTGAAGTGATTGAACAGACAATGAATGTTCAATTAGAATTAGATTCAATTAATTATGCAAGATTATCAACACATCTTAAATTTTTAGCTGAAAGAGTTTTTCGTAATGATATTGAAAATAATATTGATACGACAGAAAATATTAGAGATATGCTAAAAGAAAATATACGCTTATCCTTATGCATTAATCGAATAAAAAAACGAATAGAAAATAAATATCATTATCTATTAACTCCAGATGAACAGACATATTTATGTATACATATTAAAAAGAATTGTCATATTTAAAATGTAAGCGTTTGACAATAGAAGTAATTTTTTGTTATTGTATAGACAAGGGTTGTTACTTTAAGTAGGCAAGACCAGATATATTAACGGCATTTTTGAATGTTGTTTTTATGTTTGGTCTTTTCTTTTTAAAGAGAAAGGGAAGAAAAATATGAAATTGAAAAAGAAAAGTATTGTAGCTGCATTAACGTTATCGATGTCAATGGGTTCAGTATTATCGATGGTACCAGTTTTTGCAGAAACATCTCAACAAAATTTAGCGTTAAACAAAACAGCTTATGTTTCAGCTGAATATGGCACAATGCCTAGAAAAAATTTAACTGATGGTAATGAAAAAACACGTTGGTCAACAGAAAGTGGACCTACTCAATGGGCATATATTGATTTAGGACAAGAATATGAAATGAATAAGTTTCAAATGTTTTGGGAAAATGAATCGACTTATGCCTCAGCTTATAATATTTATGTTTCTAATGATCTTAATTCTTGGGGTGAACCAGTACTTTCAAGAACAGATAATAAAAATGTTGTCAGTGAAGAATTATTAGGTAGTAAAGTAAGTGGTCGATATGTTAAGTTAGAAGTTACAGAAATGAAAGGGTATCCTAATGTTTCATGTTATGAATTTAAAATTTTTAATACAGATGAAAAAATACAAGATCCAAATACAAATGTTGCATTAAAGAAAACAGCAATCGCAAGTTCCCAGGAAGCAGAAAGTGTTAAAGCTGCAAATGCGACAGATGGTGATACATCATCACGTAAATCTCGTTGGGGAAGTAATATTGGAAACGGACCAGATTGGATCTATGTTGATTTAGGTGAAAGAATGAATGTCAATACGGTTAAGGTATTCTGGGAAACACGTAAAGCAACAGCTTATAAGATTCAAATTGCTGATACTGAATCTACGCCTCAAGAAAGTGATTGGCAAACAGTTAAAGAATTTAAAGATCGTCCAAAATCTTTAACAGAAAAAATTGTTTTAGATCAAATCTATAAAGCAAGATATGTGCGTTTATATGTTGATTCACATACTTCAGAAGATCCAGATGGTGGTATTGCTTGGAATACGATTTCTATTTATGAATTAGAAGTTTATGGTGGAAATCCTGATGAAAAAATGTCAATGAGTGATGTTTTGAATGAAATTCAAGTGGAAACTCCTCAAGTTGGAGATAAAAAATTAAAAGTTACTTTACCAGAAGTTGAAGGATATACAGTTGAATATAATGGTACTGATTTTGAACAAGTCATTGATGAAGATTTAACAATTTATCAACCAATTAGTGATAAAGATGTTAAAGTATCATTTAAAATTACAGATAATGATACAAATGATTATAAATTTAAAGAGATTGCTGTTACAGTTCCAGGTAGTCAAAAAAATGATGAAACAGCGAATAAAGCACCAAATGTTTTACCAGAATTAGCTGAATGGAATGGTGGACATGGAAACTATACAGTTTCTAAAGGGGCAAGAATTGTTTATAAAGATAGTTCACTTCAAAAAACTGCAGAAGCACTTGCTAATGATTATGAAGAAATTACTGGAAAAAGTATTGCTGTTGTTAAAGGAGAAAGTCAAATAGGTGATATTTCTTTATCACTTACTAAAGATAAATCACTAGGTTTACAAGATGAAGGATATTTAATGGATATTAATGATTCAATCAATATTAAAGCAGAAACAACAACAGGGGCTTATTGGGCAACCAGAACGATTTTACAAAGTATTAAACAATCAGGAAATGTTCCTTGTGGTAAAACAAGAGATTATCCTCTTTATAAAGTAAGAAGTTTTATTTTAGATGTAGGACGTAAAACATTTACAATGGATTATTTGAAACAAATCGTTAAACAAATGTCATGGTATAAAATGAATGATTTCCAAGTACATTTAAATGATAACTTAATTCCAATTGAAAATTTAAAAGATCCAATGACTGGTTATTCTGCATTTAGATTGGAATCTGATGTAAAAAAAGGTGGGAATAATGGTTTAAATCAACAAGATTTAACAAGTACAGATTTATTCTATACAAAAAAAGAATTTAAAGATTTTATTAAGGATTCAAGAGATTATGGTGTAAGTATTGTTCCTGAAATTGATACACCAGCCCATTCATTAGCCCTTACTAAAGTAAGACCCGATTTAAGACATGGGACAAATGGACGAGAAAATGATCATCTAGCTTTAAGAGATAAATATGATGAATCATTAGGATTTGTACAAAGTATATTTGATGAATATATGAAAACAAGTGATCCTGTTTTTGATGAACAAACAACAGTACATGTTGGAGCCGATGAATATAACGCAGATAAAGAAGCATATCGTCGATTCTCAGATGATATGTTGAAATATGTACAAGATTCAGGAAGAACAGCACGTATTTGGGGAAGCTTAACTCAATGTTCAGGAAATACCCCTGTAAGAAGTAAAGATGTTCAAATGAATTTATGGAATTTTGGTTATGCGAATATGGATCAAATGTATGAACAAGGTTATGATTTGATTAACTGTAATGATGGACATTATTACATTGTTCCTAATGCAGGATATTATTATGATTATTTAAATAATAATATTTTATATAATCAAGCAATCAATTCTATTAGTGGTGTAACGATTCCTGCTGGTGATGAACAAATGTTAGGTGGTGCTATTGCTGTATGGAATGATATGACAGGTTATTTAGAAAATGGTATTAGTGAATATGATGTTTATGATCGTCTACAAAATGCAATTCCATTATTTGGAGCTAAATTATGGGGTAAAGGTGAAAAAACATTAGATCAAGCAAATAGTTTAAGAACAACATTAGGAGATGCACCAGGTACAAACTTTGGTTATGATACAGCTAAAGATGAAAATGGTGTAATTGCACATTACAATTTAGATGATTTAAATCAATTAAATAATCACGAAAATGTTGAACTTGCTTCATTAGATAGTCATGATGCATTACGTTTGTTAGGAAATAAAAGTTATGCTACTACATCATTTAGTACTGTTGGTTTGAATAATGATTTACGTGTAAAAGTTAAACGTGAATCTTCAAGTGAAGAGGAACAAATTTTATTTGAAAGTAGCTATGGATCAATTAAAGCTGTTCAAAAAGAAACAGGAAAAGTTGGATTAAGTAGAGAAAATCATGATTATTCATTTAATTATGAATTACCAGTTAACCAATGGGTTGAATTAGAATTCAAAAATAGAAAAGAAGTTATTGATTTATATGTAAATGGTCAATTAGTAGATACTCTTGGTGATGATGAACAAGTAAGTGGTAGACCATTAAAAGCAACAATGATGATACCGTTTGAAAGAATTGGAAGTAAGGAACATGCTTTTAAAGGATATGTTGATGATATTCGTTTAGGTACACAAAAAACATATGCTTCAACAATGGAATTGGATTATTTAGTAACAAGTGCAAGTTATATAGCAGATGAATCACAAAATAAACAATTACAAGAAAAAATAAAAGAAGCAAAAGTAATTTTAAAAGAATATGATCCAAATGAACAAACAATTTCAACTCTTACAGATGAAATTAAAGAATTAGTAAATGGAATTGATTACAAAAAAGCAAATTATACAAGAGTAGATCACTATTTAAATTCAATTCCAAAAGATTTATCGATTTATACAGAAGATTCTGTTAAAAACTTACAATTTGTTATTGATATGATTCAAAGAGAATTACCTAAATTAATGCAAGATACAGTCGATCAATATGAAGTAGAACTTACAAAAGCACTTACTAAACTACAATTAAAATCACAAGTTAATGTAAATTACATTGATAACAGCAAACTTACAGCAACTGCTTCATCTTATCAACATGATGGATCAGATCCTAAAAATGTATTAGATGATAATCCATCAACAATGTGGCATACAGATTGGAATTTATCAACACCTCATTGGATTGCTTTTGAAAATAAAGAAGAAATGAGTGTCAATGGTTTAACATATGTTCCTCGTCAAACTGGTAAAAATGGAAATGTTACAAAATATCGTATTGAAACAAGTGATGATGGTATTCATTGGAAAACAGTTAAAGAAGGTAATTTATCAAGTGATTCATCTACAAAAGTCATTGAATTTGATACAGTAAAAACAAAACATCTTCGTTTATACTACGTAGAAGCTGTTAATAATAACGGAAGTGCTGCAGAAATTAAATTACATCGTGCAGATATACCGGCAGATGTTGATGGTTTAAAGGATGTTATCAATAAAGCTAAAGCTATGGAAGATATTGGATATTTATCTACTTCATGGAATCATTTACAGGATACAATTAAAGCTGCTGAAGGTTTAGTCAATGCAGAAAATCCTAACGCTAATGAAATTGAAATTATGAAACGTCAATTAACAGATGCAATGGTAAAACTTGTATTATCTGTTGATAATGAACAATTAAAATCATTCGTTGATGATTTATCAAATCTTGAACAAAAAGATTATACAAAGGATTCATGGAAACAATTCCAAACTGTTCTTAAAGAAGCACAGGATGTTGTAAGTAATCATGATGCAACAAAAGATGAAATCAATGATATGTATCAAAAATTATTAGATGCTTATAATGGACTTGTTACACTTAATGATAAATCTGGATTAACTGATTTGATTAGTAAAGCTGATCAACTTCAAGAAAAAGATTATACAAAGGATTCATGGAAACAACTGGTAGAAGCATTAACTCAAGCAAAAGAAGTATCTGCTAAAGAAGATGCTACAAAAGAAGAAATCAACGAAGCTATTTCTAATCTAGAAAAAACTATGAATGCTCTTAAAAAAGTAGATTCATCTACTAAAGATGATAATACTTCAAAAGGAAATACTTCATCTAAAGATAATCAAGTAATTACTTCTACTACTAAAAATGATAAAAAACAATCTTCAACTGCTAAAACAGGTGATGAAACAAATATTATTTTATTTGTATTAATGGCTTTCATGTCATGGTTAGGTATTAAAAAAGTAAAAAAAGAAGAATTATAAAAATAGATGCCACTATTAAGTAGTGGTATTTATTTTGTCTAGACAAATTTATTGTAAGCCCTTGCATAGACAAAGAGTGTATGTTACAATACAGGATGTAAATACGGATTGTTACTTTAAGTAGGCAAGACCAAATAACTTACACTTTTTTAGTGTATCTTATTTGGTCTTTATTTTTTTGTTTGTATTTGCAAATTAAGATTACATTATTCATTTAAGGGAGCAGTAATGTAAATAAGAAAGGAAGAAGAATATGAAAGAAAAGGTAAAGAGAATTGTTTCTCTAGCACTTGCATTTTTAATGTCAATTGGATGTATTCACTCTTATCCAATCGTCAGTGCTTTGGAAAATGATTATGAAGTCTATCCAAATCCTCATATGATGGATTATCAAGATGGTTCATTTGATATGACATCTACTGTCAATGTTGTCTATGAAGATGGTATTGATGAATATACAAAGGATAGAATGAATGAAGTATTAGCTATTAAAAATATAAAAGCAAGTACTTCTGAAGAAGTAAAAGAAGACCAAACAAACATTTTAGTAGGTATTAAAGATTCAAATCAATATGTTGATCAATATGTTGGTGAACATTATTCAGTAAAAACAACCCAATTATTTGATCAATTAGATTCATACTTATTAAAAGTTGATAATGGAACAATTACAGTATTAGGTAAAGATACAGATGCGGCTTTTTATGGTCTTACAAGTTTGTATCATATCTTTAAACAATTAGACGGAACAAATATCCGTAATTTTACAATAGAAGATTATGCTAATGTTGCTAGTCGTGGATTTATTGAAGGTTATTATGGAAATCCATGGTCTACAACGGATCGTATGAAATTAATGGAATGGGGAGGATACTACAAGTTGAATTCTTATTTCTATGCTCCTAAAGATGATCCTAAACATAACTCTAAATGGCGTGAACTTTATACAGATGAAGAAATTGAAACAAAAATCAAACCTCTTGCTGAAGCAGGAAATAAATCAAAATGTCGTTTTGTATTTGCATTACATCCATATATGTATAATGCCATCAGGTATAACAGTGAAGAAAACTATCAAGCAGACTTAAAAGTATTACAAGCTAAATTTGAACAAGTTATTAAAGCAGGTGTTCGTCAAATTGCTATTTTAGCAGATGATGCTGGAAATGTTGGTGGTGCTAACTATACAAAAACATTAACTGATATGACAGCATGGTTAAAAGAAATGCAAAAAACATATCCTGATTTAAAATTAACATTACCATTCTGTACACAAGAATATATGTATAATGGTGAAAGTTATTATCAAAATTTCCCAGCAAATATTCAAATTGTCATGACCGGTGGTAGAGTATGGGGAGAAGTAACTGATAACTTTACCACAACTTTTACAAATAAAGTTGGACGTGGACCATATATGTGGATTAACTGGCCTTGTACAGATAATTCTAAAAAACATTTAATTATGGGTGGCTATACAACATTTTTACACCCTGGTGTAGATCCAAATAAGATTCAAGGAATTGTTTTAAATCCAATGCAACAATCTGAGCCAAGTAAAGTAGCAATTTTTGGGAATGCATGTTACTCATGGAATATTTGGCAAAGTGAAGAAGAAGCTCAAAAATGCTGGAATGCTTCATTTAAATATGTTGATCATAATAGCGCTATTGAAACTCAAGCATCTACTGCTTTAAGAGAACTTTCAAAACATATGATCAATCAAAATATGGACACTCGAGTGACTGCTTTACAAGAATCAGTAGATTTAAAAGATCGTTTAACAAGCTTCAAAGAAGCTCTTACAAATGGTACAACAATCAGTGATGAACAATTTGACGATTTGATCAATGAATTTACAATCTTAAAAAATGCGAGTGCTACATATAGAGCACAAGCAGGTGATATAAGAGTAAAAAATCAAATTGTATATTGGTTAAACTGTTGGGATGATACAGCAGATGCAGCAATAAATTATCTTAAAGCTGTTAAAGCTGTACAAGATGAAGAAGCTAATGATAAGATTTGGGATCTATATGCTACTGGACAAGCTGCTTTTGAAAAATCAAAAACATATGGATTCAATTATGTTGATCATTTAGAATATGCAGAAGTAGGAGTACAACATATCGTACCATTTATTAAAGCAATGGATTCTTATTTAGGAGATATTGCTTCTACAATTGTAAATCCAAATAAACAAGTTACTAAATTTATTACAAATCGTAGTGATACACCAACAGGTAATATTGATAATGTATTCGATAATAAAGCCAATACAGAAATCGTTTATAAAACACCAAATACAATTAGTAAAGGAACTTATGTAGGCGTTAGTTATTCAAAAGCAATTGATATTGATAGAGTGACTTTTAGATTAGGAACAAATTCAAATTCAAAAGATACTTTTTCTAAAGCTAAAGTACAATATACAATTGATGGTAAAAAATGGGTTGATTTAGATAATCAAGAATATACTTTACCAAATGATGTTGTTCTAACTGATTTAAATTTAAAAGCAGTTAAAGGTATTCGCATGATTGCTACTGAAGATAAAGCGAATACTTGGTTAGGTATTAGAGATATTGCTGTTAATGCAGATGAAGTAGTAACTGAAGAAGATCCAGGTACATTATCTGTTGATAAATTGACACTTAAAGGTGGTTCTTTAAATAATTTATTAGATGACAGTAATGCTACTTATGCTCATTTTGCTGAAAGTCCTTATAAAGGTGGAGAAATTAAAGATTATTTACCAGTTGATGCAAGTATTACATTAACTTTCAAAAAAGCAAAAACATTAGGAACAATTTATTTTGGACAAGATGCAGGAACAGATAAATCAACAAAATATGTCATTGAATATACAACGGATGGTCAAACATGGAAAGTATTAAAAGAATATAATGGTGATGCTTCTGTTGAATTAGATGTATCAAGTCAAAATATTAAAGCAAAAGCAGTTCGTATTAGAAACTTAGAATTAAATTTAAAAAGTAATACAGCAGGATATTGGTGGAAAGTCAATACATTTAAAATGGCTGATCCAGGACAAATCAATGCAACATTTATGTATACAGATACATGGGGAATTTATCGAGGAACAGTAGCTAATTTAACAGATGGTGATAGTTCAACAGCATTAGATTTTAGTACCTCAGGTGATAGAACAAGAAAAGGTGATTATATTGGTTGGGATTTAGGTAAAGAAACAGCTATTGGTAAAATTCATGCAGTTATCGGTGGAGACCGCAGTGCAGGAGATAAATGGGAAAAATATAGTTTACAATACTCTAATGACAACCAAGACTGGACTACTTATAAAACATATCAAGGTTTAGCTAGTGGAAAAGATACAATTGATGAAAATTTCTATGGTTTAAAAGCACGTTATGTTCGTTTAGTGAATGAAGAAGAAAGAGCTGTATGGGTTATTTTCTCTGAATTTACAGTAAATGCATATAATCCAGATGAGGATTTCAATAATGCTAATGTTTATACAAATACAGATTATAGATTAGCTTCACAAAGTGAAGAAGCACTTACAGAATTGATCTATAATCAAGAAATTACTTTAGAAAAAGGTCAATACGTTGGTGTTGATTTATCAAGAATCAAAGATTTAAGTACATTCAATATTGATTATGAAAATGGTCAAGGAGCAACTTTACAAGTTTCAAAAAATGGTGTTGAATGGACAACTGTAACAGGTCAAGAAAAAGAACTTCCAGATGGAAGATATGTAAGATTAATTAATAAAACAGACAAAGCTATTAAATTGACAATTAATCATTTTGAAGTACATTCAAATGAAATTACAGCACCATATTTATATAAAGCAACTATGAATATTAATCCTTCATGGGGTGTTGGTGAAGATACTAGAAATAATGGTGCTGCTTTTGATGGTAATATCGATTCAACAACAGAATTTGGTGATTTTCCACAAAAAGGACAATATATTATTTATGATTTAGGACAAGAAAGAACAATTTCTAAAATTCAAATGTATTGCCAAGATAGTGCAGTTAACTATATTAGAGATGCTGATATTTTAGTATCAGATGATTTAGAAAACTGGACAAAAGTTATTACTATTGGAGATGGTGTTGAAAATACAAATGATGCTGGGGTTAAATGTATTGATTCAGATGCAGGTTATAAAGCATCAAGCACATATCCAAATAAAGTCTATGTAGAAGGAACTGCTAATAATGTTAAAGCACGTTACTTAAAGATCTTAATGACAGCAACAAATAATAATAGAGCTGTTGTTTTCAATGAAATTGTTATCAATGATGGAGAATATGTACCAGTTTCAAATGATCCAACATATACTTCTTCAACTGTAGAAGCAAATGGATTTATTCCTCAATATATGTTTGATGGAGATTTATCTACAGCTTATAGACCAGGTTCTAAAGAAGCTGGAAGCATTACTTATACATTATCAAGTGATTTAGATGTTAAGAAAATGCATATTATTCAAAAAGGTGAAATTTCAAATGCAAGAGTATCTGTTCTTGTAGATGGTGAAAATGGAAAGAAATGGGTTCAAATAGGAACTCTTAGAAAATCATTAAATGAATTCTATATGCCTGAAGGAAACGTTTATGAATTAAAGATTGAATGGGATGAAAACAAAATTCCAACAATTTCAGAAGTTATTATGTTAAATGATGATGAATATGCTTCAACATCTTCAAAAGATTTACAAAGTTATATTGATTCTTTAGATGTTAAAGAAAATAAATATACAGCAGATTCTTATAAAGAATTTGAAAAGGCATTAAAACAAGCTCAAAAAGTTTTAGATAAACAAGCTGGTGAATTAGATGCTATTACAAATGCAAAAGCTGAATTAGAAGTTGCTTATGCAAATCTTGTTAAACGTGGAGATATTCAAAGTGTTAAAGATGAACTTGATACAATTAACAAGTTAAAAGAAAAAGATTATACAAGTGAAACATGGGCTATTTTACAAGATCAAGTGAAACTTGCTCAAGAATTCATTAAAAAGGATGAAGCAACAATTACTGAAAAAGAAGTTATTGATATGGTAGATGCTTTACAAAAAGCAAAAGCTCAATTAGTAACAAAAGTATCAGTAAGTAAAAAAGAGTTAAAAGATTATATTGCATCAAATGAATTAGATAAGTTAGATACAAATAAATATTTAACATCTACTGCTGATTCATTTAAAGAAGCATTAAAGAATGCACAAACATTAATCGAACAAGAAGATGCAACAAAAGAACAATTAGATGAAGCTTTAAAACAATTACAAGATGCAAGAACACAATTAGTTTTAAAAGCAACAGATGATGAAGTAAATGCATTAAAAGCATTAATGGATCAATATCAAGAAAAAGATTATACAGCATCATCATGGAAGAAATTTGAAAAAGTTTACAATGATGTTAAAGCTGCTTTAGAAAATGAAAACACAAGTGCTGATGTTCAAGCATTAACTAATACTTTAAAAGAAGCTGCTCAAAAACTTGTTAAACGTGGTAATTTAAATGGTATCCATGGTTTATTAGATCAAATTAAACAATTAGATAGTAAAAAATATACAGAAGCATCTTATTCTAAACTAATAGATGTTGTTACTGAAATTTCTAAGAAGTTAGAAAATTCATCAGAAATGACACAAGAAGAAGTCGATGCCCTTGTAAGTGAATTACAAAACGCTATTAATGCATTAGAAAAAGCACCAACAGTCACTACAGATACAAATGAACCTGCTCATAAACCTCAAGTTGTAACAAATAACAAAGTGAAAACAGGTGATTCAACATCTGTATGGACATTTGCAACATTTACATTAATGGCAGCAATCATTTATGTATCTTTAAGAAAAAGAACAAAAGAAGACTAAAATAAAAGGTTTCTATTTTCAAGATTAAGAAAATAGAACCTTTTCATTTTAAAATCAAAAAAAGATAGCGTTTTCATAAGCGGAAACGCTTTTTTTATGTTATATTTAAAGAAGAGGTGAAAATCATGAAATTAAAAGCACTTGATCAAAGACAAGCTGGTATTTTGTTACCGTTATTTAGTTTACCAGGAAAACATGGAATAGGGGATTTAGGAAAAGAAGCTTATGAATTTATTGATTTATCGGCTAAAGCAGGTTTCTCTATTTGGCAAATATTACCTTTAAATCCATCAAGCTCTGGGAATTCTCCTTATACACCTTATTCTTCTTTTGCGGGTGATGAAATATATATTTCTTTAGAACTTTTAAAAGATTGGCATTTGTTAGATGAAGTTCCTAACTATTTACAAGATTTAAAAAGAGTTGATTATAAACGTGTACGTTTATTTAAAGATCGTTATTTAAGAAAAGCTTATCAAGTTTTCTTAAAAGATAAAGAATTAAAGAAAGAATATCGTACTTTTGTTAAAGGAACATTTTGGTTAAAAAAATATGCGCGTTTTATGGCTTTAAATAAAGCAAACGAAGGTTTACCTTGGGTAGATTGGAATGATGAAGATCAAAATATTAAAGGAAGTAATGAAGGATTAGAAGATGAAATAGAATATATTCAATTTCTTCAGTATATTTTTGTTAAACAATTTAATCTATTAAAAATACATGCACATCAAAAAGGAATATCTATCATGGGAGATTTACCTTTATATGTAGGTGATGATTCTGCGGATGTTTATGAGTATCGTAAATGTTTTCAATTAGATGATAAATTTTATCCTAAATTCGTATCTGGAGCATCACCTGATTATTTTTCAAAAGATGGCCAACTATGGGGACATCCTTTATATGATTGGGATTATTTAAAGAAAACAAGATATAATTTTTGGATCAAAAGATTAAAATGGAATAATGAAATTTTTGATATTTTAAGAGTTGATCATTTTAGGGCTTTTGATACATATTGGTCAGTTCCTTATGGAAGTGCTACAGCAAGAGAAGGAAAATGGATAGAAGGACCAAGTTATCATTTTTTAGATTCAGTTTATAAACAATTGCCTAAACTTAATATGATTGTTGAAGACTTAGGAGAATTACGTCCACAAGTACATGAACTGAGAGATCATTATGATTTATTGGGAATGAAAGTTATGCAATTTTCTTTTGGTGAAGATGAAAGAAAAGTTAAATATAAAATTCCTCAACATTGTGTTGTTTATACAGGAACACATGATAATGCTACTCTTAAACAATGGTATGAAGAATTAGATGATAAAGAAAGAATGAAAGAAATTATGAAGGGTCTAGGATATACAGGAGAAAATCTTGTGGAAGATATGCTTGCATATACACTTGAATGTGATGCAGTGATTTCTATTGTTCCTTTACAAGATCTACTTGGCTATGGCCAAGAAGCTCGTATTAATTTACCAGGGACAGTAGGTCCACATAACTGGTCTTATAAACTTACTTCATTTGATGATTATCAAAATCAAATACAAATAATTCAAAAAATGTTAAAGAAAGCTAAAAGATAAATACCATACTTATTATTTATATATCCTAAAAAACCGCGATAAAAGCGGTTTTTTTTTAATGTTAGGAGATGTAATCGCTTTTATTTATTAAATTATGACAATAAAATTGATTTTTAAAAAGAAAAAAATATAATAAGTTTCGTAGACAAGTCATGAACAGGTTTTTCTTCCTTAAATATTTTTTTGACAACAACATTCTAAATTTGTACATCGACTTGAAGTGTAAGACCAATCGGTCTTTTTCTTTTTATATAAATGTATAAAAAATAAAACATTACCTATTCATGTTGACTTTGTTTTTAAAACGGTCTTATAATACAAGCAAGCAAAACCAATGAAGTGGAGATAAAAATAGAACGTGCACTTATAGAGAGTTTGGATGGTGGAAGCAAGCAGAACGCAGTCTATTAAATGGACCACAGAGGGCAAAAGGAAAGGCATTAGCTGAGTATTCTTTGACGTAAGGCTTACGTAAGTAGTCATAGATGTGATAGCATCTAGTAAAGTGCATGAGTGTATCATGAATCAAGGTGGCACCGCGGATATAACCGTCCTTGAAAGTTTAACTTTCAAGACGGTTTTTTTAATTATTAGGGGGAATTATATGTATTATCCAAGTTTAGAAATGTTAGAAAAATTAGATCTAAAATCTTATGATTTAGTTCCAATAAAAAAAGAAATCTATAGTGATATGATTACACCTATAGAATTAATGAGAAAATTAAAACAATATTCTAAACATGTTTATATGTTAGAAAGTCATGAAGATAAGACAAAATGGGGAAGATATACTTTTATAGGTTTTGATCCTAAAAGCGAAATTACTTGTTATAACAAAATGATGAAAGTGGATGATAAGATTTTTAAAGTGACACATCCCAAAGAATATATTAGAAAAGTTTTAAATGAACATCGTAGTTTAAAATTAGAGGGTTTTCCTACTTTTACAGGAGGCTTAGTTGGTTATTTTAGTTTTGATTATTTTAAATATAGCGAACCTTCAATTATTAAAAATCAAAAAGATAATGGTTTCAATGATGTTGATTTAATGTTATTTGATAAAGTTATTTGTTTTGATCATTTTAAGCAAAAGTTGATTTTAATTGTTAATATTGGAACAAATGATTTACAAAAGAATTATAAAGAAGGAATCAAAGAATTAGATGAATTAGATTATATTATTAGAAAACATGTTAAAACACTTGTCCAACCATTAAAATTATTAGAAGATTTTAAACCCGTTCTCTCTAAAAAAGAATATTGTCAAATGGTTGAAAAAGGTATTGATTATATTAAAGAAGGTGATATCTTCCAAGTTGTTTTATCAAATAGACTTTATGCAAAAGCAACAGGTTCATTATTTGATAGCTATCGTGTTTTAAGAACAACGAATCCATCACCTTATATGTTCTATTTTGCAAGTGATAATATTGAAGTAGCTGGAGCTTCTCCAGAAACTTTAATTAAATTGGAGGGAACAAAGTTAACAACTTTTCCAATTGCTGGAACGAGAAAAAGAGGAAAAGATGATCAAGAAGATCAACAATTAATAGATGATTTATTAAAAGATGAAAAAGAATTAGCTGAACATAATATGCTCGTTGATTTAGGAAGAAATGATTTAGGAAGAATTTCTAAATTCAATAGTGTACATGTGGTATCTTATATGGATATCTTAAAGTTTTCAAAAGTTATCCATATAGCAAGTATTGTTAGCAGTGAAATTAAAGAAAAATATGATGCTTTAGATGCAGTTGATGCTTTACTTCCTGCAGGTACTTTATCAGGAGCACCAAAGATCAGGGCATGTCAAATTATTAATCAATTAGAACAAAATAAAAGAGGTATTTATGGAGGAGCGATTGGTTATTTAGATTTTACAGGAAATATGGATCTATGTATTGGTATTCGTTTAGCTTATAAAAGAAATAATGAAATTTCTATTTGTAGTGGTGCAGGAATTGTTTATGACAGTGTTCCTGAAAATGAATATCAAGAATGTTTAAATAAAGCAGGCGCGGTTGTTGAAGCAATCAAGATGGCAGATGGAGGTATTGATTATGATTCTACTCATTGATAATTATGATAGTTTTGCTTATAACCTTTATCAATTGATAGGTTCAATCGATGAAGATATCAAGGTTATAAGAAATGATGAAATGACAGTTGAAGAAATAGAAGAACTTCAGCCATCATGTATTATTATTTCACCAGGTCCAGGGAAACCAAGTGAAGCGGGTATTATTGAAGAAGTTGTTCAAAAATGTTATACGAAATATCCTATTTTGGGAGTTTGTTTAGGGCATCAAGCAATTGTTGAAGCTTTTGGAGGAACAGTAAGTTATGCTCAAAGCGTCATGCATGGAAAGTCTTCGATAATTAAAGTAGATACTACAAATCCAATTTTTAAGGGAATCGAGAAAAAGACAGCAGTGGCTAGATATCATAGCTTAGCTGCTAAAAAAGAAAATTTACCAGAATGTTTGAAGATTATAGGAGAAAGCGATGATGGTGAAATCATGGCAATCAGTCATAAAAACTATCCTGTTTATGGGTTACAGTTTCATCCGGAGTCAATTTTAACAAAAGAAGGTAAAAAAATAGTTGAAAATTTTTTAAAGGAGATACAAAATGATTAGGGGAGCAATTATTAAATTATCAAAAAAAGAAGATTTAACATATCAAGAAGCTTATGAATGTATGAATGAGATCATGGATGATCAAGCTTCTGATATTCAAAAGGCTGCTTATTTAACAGCACTTTCATTAAAAGGTGAAACAATTGATGAAATAACTGCAAGTGCTAAAGGAATGAGAGAACATTGTGTGAAGTTATTGAATGATCAAGATGTTCTTGAAATTGTAGGAACTGGAGGAGATGGATCAAATTCTTTCAATATTTCTACAACTTCATCTATTGTGATTGCTAGTGGTGGTGTTAAAGTTGCTAAGCATGGTAATCGTGCAGCAAGTTCTAAAAGTGGAGCAGCAGATTGTTTAGAAGCTTTAGGAGTGGATATTACAATCAATGAAAAAAGAAGTAAAGAGTTATTAAATGATATTAATATTTGTTTCTTATTTGCTCAAAACTATCATCTTGCGATGAAGTATGTTGCACCGTTAAGAAAAGAACTAGGTATTCGTACAGTCTTTAATATTTTAGGACCACTTACGAATCCAGCAGGAGCGACTTATCAAGTAATGGGAGTTTATGATGAATCATTAGTTGAACCACTTGCTCAAGTTTTAAGTAATTTAGGGGTTAAAAGAGCTATGGTGGTTTATGGAAGAGATGGTTTAGATGAAATCTCAGCATCTAATGAAACTTTTGTTTGTGAAATTAATGAGAATCAATTTAAAACATATACAATTTCACCTGAACAATTTGGTTTACAAAGATGTTTAAAAGATGAACTTGTTGGAGGAACTCCAAAAGAAAACGCTCAAATTACACGAGATGTTTTAAATGGTAAACAAGGTGGATCTAGAACAGCTGTCTTAATGAATGCGGGGGCAGGTTTATATATTGGTGGTAAAGTTGATTCTTTACAAGCAGGAATTGATTTAGCAGCAGAGTTGATTGATAGTGGAAAGGCAAATGAAAAACTAGAAGAGTTTATAAAAGAATCAAACAAATAGGAGCGTATATTATGATTTTAGAAGATATTGTTGAAAGTACAAAAGAACGTGTTGAAACAAATAAAAAACGTCATTCAATTTATGAATTAAAAGAAAAAGCCTTTGCAATGCCTATTGACCAAAGTTTTCCTTTTAAAAAAGCTTTAGAAAAAGATGGAATGTCTTATATTTTAGAAGTTAAAAGACATTCACCATCAAAAGGACAAATTGTTTCCACTTTTGATTTTAAAGCAATTGCGAAAGAATATGAAATGATTGGAGCAGATGCTATTTCAGTAGTAACTGAACCTGATTATTTTAAAGGGGATGATGATTTTTTAAGAGAAATCAAACGTATTGTGAAAATTCCTGTTTTAAGAAAAGATTTTGTTGTAGATGAATATATGGTTTATGAATCTAAAATCTTAGGAGCAGATGCAATTTTATTAATTGCAGGTGTTTTAGATGAAATTACATTAATGCGTTGTGTTAATTTAGCGCATAATTTAGGTATGTCAGCAATTGTTGAAACACACAGTTCAATGCAAGTAAAAAAAGCATTGCGTGTAGGCGCTAAAATTATTGGTGTAAATAACAGAGATTTAAGAGATTTCAGTGTTGATTTAAATACAACATTAAAATTAAGAGATATGGTCGATGATGATGTTATCTTTGTCTCTGAAAGTGGTATTAAAACAAGAGAAGATATTGAATTATTAGAAAAATATCATGTAAATGCTGTCTTAATTGGTGAAGCTATGATGAAAAGCCATGATAAAAGACATACATTAGAAGTTTTAAAAGGTATTGATGAAGAAGATTAAAATTTGTGGTTTAAAAAGAAGCGAAGATGTTGATTATGTAAATACATATCAACCTGATTATGTTGGCTTTGTTTTTGCGGGGAAAAAAAGAAAGATTACTTATGATCAGGCAAAAGAATTAAAAAAAGATCTTTTATCTTCGATTCAAGTTGTAGGTGTTTTTGTAAATGAGGATATTTCTTTTGTTGAAAAATTAGTTAAAAATGATGTTATTGATCTTGTACAATTGCATGGTCAAGAAACAAATGAATATATAAAGATTTTAAAACAAAAAATAGATGTTCCAATTATTAAAGCAATTCAAATTAAAAATGATGATTCTTTCAATGTAGACTATGACGTTGATTATTATCTTTTCGATCATGGTTCTGGAGGAACTGGGGAAAGTTTTGATTGGTCTATGTTGAAAGAAGTCAATAAACCTGTATTTTTGGCAGGGGGAATCAATCTTTCTAATATTGATGAAGCTTTAAAAATGAATGTTTATGGATTAGATGTTTCAAGTGGTGTTGAAACAGATGGTTTTAAAGATAGGGAAAAAATTAAGGAAATCGTAAGGAGAGTTAGAAATGAAAGGTAGATATGGGATACATGGGGGACAGTACATACCTGAAACTTTAATGAGTGAAATTCATAAAATTGAAGAGGCTTATGAATTTTATAAAAATGATCAAGCATTTAATGATGAACTTAATACATTATTAAAAGAATATGCTGGTAGACCATCTTTATTATATTATGCGAAAAAGATGACAGAAGATTTAGGTGGCGCTAAAATCTATTTAAAAAGAGAAGATTTAAACCATACAGGTTCTCATAAAATCAACAATGTATTAGGACAAGCTTTAATGGCTAAAAAAATGGGAAAAACAAGAATTATTGCTGAAACTGGTGCTGGGCAACATGGTGTAGCTACAGCCACAGCAGCAGCCTTGCTTGGACTTGAATGTGAAATTTTTATGGGAAAAGAAGATACAGATCGTCAAGCATTAAATGTTTATCGTATGGAACTTTTAGGAGCTAAAGTACATCCTGTAACTACAGGGACAATGACTTTAAAAGATGCGGTCAATGAAGCAATGAGAGAATGGACAAAACGTGTGGATGATACGATGTATGTTTTAGGTTCTGTGATGGGACCTCATCCATTTCCAATGATGGTGAGAGATTTCCAAAGTGTGATTTCTAAAGAAGCAAGAGAACAAATTCTTGAATATGAAGGTAAACTTCCTACAGCTGTGATGGCTTGTGTTGGTGGTGGAAGTAATGCGATGGGAATGTTCTATAATTTTATCAATGATAAAGATGTAAAACTTATTGGTTGTGAAGCCGCTGGTAAAGGTGTCGATACAGCTTTAACAGCAGCAACAATTGCGACAGGATCATTAGGTGTCTTCCATGGGATGAAATCTTACTTCTGTCAAGATAAATACGGTCAAATTGCACCTGTTTATTCTATTTCAGCCGGTTTAGATTACCCAGGTATTGGACCTGAACATGCTTATTTACATGATACAAAACGTGCACAATATGTACCAGTTACAGATGATGAAGCAGTGGATGCTTTTGAATACATTGCAAAAACTGAAGGAATTATTTGTGCCATTGAAAGTGCACATGCGATTGCACATGCAATCAAAATAGCACCAACTATGAAAAAGGATGATATTATTATTATTTGTCTTTCAGGTAGAGGAGATAAGGATGTTGCAGCGATTGCAAGATATAGGGGGGAAAGAAATCTATGAATAGAATATATAAAGCTTTTGAAAATAAAAAAGCCTTCATTGGTTTTTTAACAGCAGGAGATCCTGTAATAGATAAAACAGTAGACTATATTTTAGATATGGAACAAGCAGGGGCTAGTTTGATTGAAATTGGTATTCCCTTTTCTGATCCTATTGCTGAAGGTCCTACCATTCAAGAAGCTAATGTACGTGCTTTAAAAAATAAAGTAACAACAGATGATGTTTTTGAAATGGTTAAAAAAGTAAGAGAAAAAAGTGATATTCCTTTATGTTTTATGACTTATTTAAATGTTGTTTTCCATTACGGTTATGATGAATTCTTTAAAAAATGTCAAGAAGTTGGCATTGATGGTATTATTCTTCCAGATTTACCTTATGAAGAAAGCCAAGAAGTCAAAGATGTTTGTTATAATTATGATGTTACTTTAATTTCAATGATTGCCCCAACAAGTAAAGATCGTGTTGAAATGATTGCAAAAGAAGCAAAAGGGTTTATCTATCTTGTATCGTCAATGGGTGTTACCGGTACAAGAGATAATACTTCATTTGCTAATAATCTTGAAGAAATTATTGGACATATTCGTCAAGTAACAAATACACCAGTAGCTATTGGTTTTGGAATTAATAAACCAGAACAAGTAAAAGAGTTTAAACAATATGCTGATGGTGTCATTGTTGGTAGCGCAATTGTTAATATTATTAAAGAACATGGAAATCATGCAGATCTACCTTTAAAAGAATATATCCAATCACTTACTGAACAATTATAAATACAGGTTAACCAAACCTGTATTTTTTTGTATCTTATTATCGAATATCGATATAAATAGTGGATTTATTTATCGATTATCAATAATCTTGTTTTGACCTTTTGTATTTAATTTAAATATAACTAGGTAAAAAAGAAAGTGCAGGTTTGACTTGCACTTTTGAGTTAGTAATTAATTTGAGTAACAAAATAATGTTCTTATAAATTTAGATTATCCAATTTCTTAAACAATCTGTTGATTTTTTAGCTATTTGCTCAACAGACCATGGTCTATTTTCTTTAATCCACCATTCTAATAATCCAATGCTGATTGAAACATAATAATGTGTTTCAAAACTTAACTCTATATTAGAAAAAT